>Ga0224558_1000070_pt1 | contig 112680 bp, 89 predicted proteins | sample 714S32024metaG_FD_180682 | JGI IMG/M metagenome (GOLD analysis project Ga0224558, IMG submission 180682) | Peat soil microbial communities from Stordalen Mire, Sweden - 717 S3 20-24 | ecosystem: Environmental > Terrestrial > Soil > Wetlands > Peat | place: Sweden: Norrbotten County, Stordalen... | reverse complement strand
AGCCATGCGCGGCAGTTCTAGGGCGGGCCGCCCAAGTTCAAGCCCAACCCCAAACTGGTGCGCGGCTTCAATGCCGATGAGAGCCGGCCGCCGATCAACGACCCCAACCTACGCTCGCAGGGCGGGCGGCGCGCCTTCATGAATACACGGGATAAAGAAGCGCTGCCGCCGAGGTGAAGTTTAAGCAAAAATCGCTTCAGCAATCTCTTACAGAACCGAGATGTCCATCTCTTCCATCGGAGGGGCGTGACGCGCGCCCTTCCATAGAATCACGCAGGATACAACCAGAAGAACCAGGGTTGAACCCAGGCCAATCCCCAAATTTGAGCGATCGGAGATGGCGCCGATGATCTGCGGGGAAAAGGTGTCTCCAAAGCAGTGAATGACAAAAAAGTTGACGCCCATAGCCGTGGCGCGTACGGGCGCGGAGACCGAGTTGACGATGGCGGCGTTGAGTGGACCAGTGTTGAGGAAGAGAAAGAACTCGGCGGCCAGCAAGGACGGAATGGCCCAGGATGAAGGGCCGAAGAAGAGCAAAATTCCGCAGGGCAAAGCCAGAGCAACGCTCCAGAAGGAGAGCAGGTAGAGCGCCCGGTGGTTGGTGCGCAACCAGCGCTGGGCAATCCAACCGCCGATGAGGGTTCCGAGGATGCCGTCGATGACCGTAATGGCGCCCACTACAGTGCTTGCGCTGGCCACCGTAAATCCGGAGATTCGATGGAGAAACTCCGGCACCCAGGCTGAGATGCCGCCCATGGCGAAGGTGAGTGTGGCCAGGCCGAAGGTAGCCGATAGAAAAGCCGGGTTACGGAATAACCCCTTAAAGGTGGTGGTGTTGACCGTCTCCTTCATGCTGTCGCAGGCGCCGCGCTTCGGCTCATAGCCCCAGAAGCCATACAACACGGCGATGATCAGGCCGGGAATGGCGCAAACGAAGAAGGGCGCGCGCCAGCCCCAGATGGAGCCTATCTGCCCTCCTGCCAGGTAGCCCAGGGCCGCGCCGATGGGAATGGCCACGTAAAAGATGGAGAGGATGCGATTGCGCTCCCGCTCGGGATAGAAATCAGCCAGGATGGCCGGAGCAAAGATGCCGAATGTGGCCTCGCCGATGCCCACCAGCGCCTGGCGGATGAAGAAGGTCCAGTAGTCGTGGACCCACACGGTAACCAGGGTGGCCAGACTCCATAGAATAGCGCCAAAGATGATGAGCGCCTTGCGCGAGGTGCGCTCAGGAATCCGCGCGGCTGCGGGCTTGTGCCAGATATAAGCGATCAACAGTACGACCGCAACTCCACCCACGAAGAAAAACAGCATCCAGGAGCCGTGGAGGGCTAGGATGGCTAGGACACTCAGCAGTACTCCACAAACAAGCAGTTGCTTCTTATTCAGGCGGTCGCCCAGCCAGCCGGACAATGGCGCGGCGATCATATAGAAGATAAACAGAGCGGTGGTGAGCGCGCCCATCTGCTGGTCGGTGGAATGAAACTCGCTCTTGATCAGTGAGACTTCGCCGGGCAGGATGTAGCGGTCAATGTAGTTGAGCAGGTTGAGAGCAATGAGAAGCGACAGCGTCGCCACGGCGGGGCTGATGCGAGGGCGGGCGTGCTGGACAGAACTAGCCAAGATAAGGTCCATCTCGCCCCTTTGGCGAGATTTAACACGAATATCACATTGAGCCGGAAAGTGCACCTCTCTTCAGCCTGGGTAGTGGAACCAGCAGAGAATTCTATCTGGTTGATTATCCCGCCAGCCGGTCAGATCATCGCCGCGGGTGTATGATTGGGCCGCTGGAGGAATCTGGCCATGTTCTCGACAGTTCTTTTTATAGTCGCTCTTGCATTGCAGCTCGTGATTGTCGTTGCTTTGGTGTACAAGTACCTGCGCACACGCGATGCGGGTTTTATCTGGTTAGGCGTGGCGGTTATTCTTTGGCCCTCGGTTTCCGGCCTGCTCAATGGTGGAAAACGCACTCTTGTTGACTCTGTTGTGCGGGGTCATTTGGCCGGATTCTATCCGTTCAGTTTGATTCAGCGCGGGCAAATGACGGTTGGCACCCTCTTCACCTCCCTCAGTTTGTTGCAGTATCTGATCGGAGGAAGTCTCATGCTGGTTGCCGTGCTTTCTCTCCACAAAACCAAAGGTGAAAACAAACCTTGAGCCGTAGCATGGGGCGATCAGGCGGCAGGCCGGGGCCATCGGGCTTCAACGGTAGTGCCGATGCCGCCGCGGGGGCGGAACTCGCCGCGCACCACGGCCCAGACCGGGTCGCATGCCTTGACCACGTCCTCCAGCACCTGGTTGACGATGTTTTCCTGGAAGATGCCCAGGTTGCGATAAGAAAACAGGTATTCCTTGAGCGATTTCAACTCCAGGCAACGCTGGCGGGGCATGTAGCGGATGGTCAGGAGGCCGAAGTCGGGCAGTCCGGTTTTGGGACAGACAGAGGTCAGCTCCGGGTCATCGATCAGGATTTCGTAGCCGGGGAACTGGTTTTGCCATGTCTCGATGGCCGGGAAGGAGAAATCGAGGCCAGCTTTGGCGTGATCGTCGGTGTAGCGAGGTTCTGAAGCCATGCCTCGATTTTACGAGACCGAGGAATGGCTGGCTAGAGATTCAATCACTTTGCGCTGTTGGGCCGGTTTCTGAGTCCTATATACTGTCTCTGGTTGGCTGAATGACACAAGAAAGAAAGCAATCGGCACGGCTCTGGTTTTGGAGGGGTTCGGCCGTCCTCCTGGTCATCGTTTTTTTTACGGTGCGGGCCTTGACCCGGGACCGGCTGCAGGTACGTGTAACCGAGGCGACACACACGCAACTGATAAGCACCATCAGCACCAATGGCCGGGTTGAGCCGGAGGTGAACTACGAGCTTCACAGCCCGATTGCAACCACCGTCAAGGAAGTGTATGTGCAGCCTGGCGACCAGGTAGCGGCGGGCAAGCTACTGATGGTGCTGGACGACTTGCAGGCGCGAGCCCGCGCGGCCTCGGCCGAGAGCGGCGTGAGGGCGGCGCAGGCAGGGCTGGAAGCGGCAACCCACAACGGGACCCAGCAGGAGCGCCAGATGGCGGCAGCCGACCAGACGCGTGCGCTGCTGGAACGCGACGAGGCGCGCCGGAGCCTGGAAACGCTGACCAAACTCAACTCGACCGGGGCGGCTTCGCCCAGCGAGGTGGCCGCGGCGCGGCAGCGGCTGGAGACGGCGGAGGCCAATCAGAAGGCCATAGAGCAGGGTACAGTCAACCGCTATTCGCCGGTAGAGGTGGAACGGGCACGGGCCGCGTTGGCCGATGCGGAAGCCAACCTGACGGAGGCGCGACAGGTGTTGGCGCATACCGCGGTGCGCGCTCCCGCTGCGGGAACTGTTTATCACATCGATGCAGGGCGCACGGAGTTTGTCGAAGAGGGCAAGCTGCTGCTTCAGTTGGCCGACCTGCATCACGAGCGGGTGAGGGCCTACTTCGACGAGCCGGAGATCGGGCGCCTTGCCGTTGGCCAGAAGATTCAGATCAAGTGGGACGCCAAGCAGGGCCACATCTGGAACGGCCACATCGAGCTGACACCGATCACGGTGATCAATCTGGGCACGCGCAGCGTGGGCGAAGTGCTGGTGAAGATCGACGACGCGGACAGCGAACTGCTGCCGGACACCAACGTGACCGTAACGGCGACCATCTCCAGCGAACCCAACACATTGAGCATCCCGCGCGAGGCGCTGCACTCTGAAAACGGCAAGACCTACGTCTACAGGGTGGTGAAAGGCGCGTTGCACAAGACCTACGTGACGGTTGGGACGCTCAATTTGACCCAGGTAGCCATTCTCTCTGGACTTGAGGAGGGGGATCTGGTGGCAACCGGGACAGAAAACGGACAGCCTTTGCAGGAGGGCGTTCCGGTCAAGATTGTGCGGTGAGGGTGTTGACGGGTTTCATACTGTCGGGGGTGGTCTGGGCAGCAGTCGCGGCGTTTGCAGCGCCAGCGCCGGGGCAGAAAGAGCGGCTTGCCGCGGCCAATGCGGCCTTGCAGGCCGGCGAGGCGGACAAGGCGATGGCGCTGCTGGACAAATTAGACAAGCCGGACAGCAGGGCCGAAGCGTACAACCTCAGATGCCGCGTGGAATACACGCTGGAGCATTGGGATCGAGCCGCGAATGATTGCGAGCAGGCAGTAAAACTGGACGCACAGAACTCCGACGATCATCTGTGGCTGGGACGCGCCCTGGGCGAAAAGGCCAGCCGGGCGTCGTTTCTAAGTGCGTATTCGCTGGCCAAGCGGGTGCGGACCGAGTTTGAAGAGGCCGTCCGGTTGAATCCCCGCAATGCGGAGGCGCTGGCCGCACTCGGCGAATTTTACGAGCAAGCGCCCGGAGTGGTGGGTGGCGGCATCGATAAGTCTGAGACAGTGGCCGCGCAACTGGAGAGATTCGACCCAGTGCGTGCTCATGAACTGAGGGGCAGTATCGCCGAACGGCGCAAGGACTACGGCACAGCCGAGCGAGAGTTGAAGCAGGCGATTGCGGGCGCGGCGCATCCGGCTGTCCAGTGGATGACGCTGGCCAGTTTCTATCGCCGCCGCGACCGTTTTACGGATATGGAGTCGGCGGTGCGTAGCGGAGAGAATGCAGCGCAGCGGGATAAGCAAGCGGGCGTGGCGCTCTACAACGGGGCTTCCCTGTTGTACGCCACCAATCGCGACCCAGCGCGAGCCACCAAAATGCTTGAAGACTATCTTGCGGGCAGTGCAAAGACCGAGGAAGCGCCGGCGTTTGTGGCGCATACCTGGCTGGCCCATTTGAAGCAGCAGTTTGGCGACACGGCGGCGGCCAGCCGGGAACGGGCGGCCGCGCTGGCCCTGGCGCATGAGTACAAGCCGGCGCTGGAAATGAAACTGGAATTGAAGCATTGAAGGGTTGCGAGTGGACGTGAGAATCGGAGACAATCCGCTGAAACGCTGGACAATGATGCTCATCGGCATGGCGATGGCGACTGCGCCCGCGCTGGTTTCGGCGCAGGTCTCGTTATCCACGGTAGTGGACCTGGCGCAACGCAATTCAAGCACAGTCAAGCTGGCAGAAGCCGATGTGCGCAAGGCTCAGGCAACGTTGTCTGAGTCCAAGGCTGTTTACATGCCCAGCTTGACGTTCGGCTCGGGGCTTCCCGCAGTGCCTTCCGTCGGTTTCACCGGAGGTGTACCATCGATATTGAGCGGCACCGCGCAGTCGCTGGTATTCAGTCTCCCACAACAACATTACATCGCTGCGGCGAACGCCGGTGTACAGGCCGCTATTCTTCGCCTGAAGGACACCCGCGAGCAGGTGGCGCTGGACGCATCCACGGCTTACATTGAGCTGGATACCGTCGAGCATGAACTGGATGCGGCGCGCCAACAGGAGAAATTCGCCAACAGACTGGTGACCATTGTGCAGGAACGCGCCGAAGCGGGCATAGACCCGTTGAGCGAGCTGTTGCAAGCGCAACTGACGGCAGCCCAGCTGAAGCTTCGACGTCTGCACCTGGAGACCCGCGCCGGTACATTGGCCAAGCAGATGGCCGCTCTCACCGGACTGCCGGCCGGCTCCATCACGCCGGATCACGCCAGCATTCCGGAGATTCCGGCAGTGAAGGCGGGCGAGGCAGCGCACTCCACAACAGGCACTGAGTCAGCACGCATGTTTGCGCTCTCAAAACAGCAGACGGCCCGGGGAGACACGGTGCACACGTATCTTCCCCAGATCAGCTTTGACGCGGAGTACCTTCGTAGCACCCAGCTACTAAACAATGCCAACAACTATTACAAGATCGACCTCCCAGTCAACAACTTCAGTTCCGGATTCTCGATTCAGATCCCGCTCTTTGATCTTGTCCATCACGCCAAGAGCAAAGAATCGGCTGCCGACGCGCTGCGGGCCACGGTCGAGGCCGAACAGGCCCAGCGGCAAAGTGAAGTGCAGATCGTCGAGTTGACCGGCAGCCTTCGCGAGCTGGACACGATGGCGGAGATAGCCAGCCTGAAGCAGCAGATCGCCAGTGAGCAACTTCAGGCTGTGATGGCGCAAGTGGAGTTGGGCAACGGCGCCGGTGCCGGCCCTGGCGCACAACCGCAGTTGACGCCCAAAGCGGAGCAGTTGGCCCGCATCGACGAGCGTCAAAAATTTCAGGACGCGCTGGATGCGGGATTTGAGCTGGCCAAAACGCGGCTGAGCCTGCTGCGCGCCCTCGGTCACATGGAAGACTGGCTGCAGGAACTGCATGCAAAGTAAACCCACAATGATGACCAGAAATTTTCCATGGCAAGACGTTTGCAAGTTCCTTGCGGGCGCATTCTTTGTGAGCGCGGGAGTTCTTTTCTATCTCTGCCACTACCGGGTTTCAGTTCCTATTTTCAGCACGGGCTATATTGAGACGCCTGAAATCAGTGGAGCGCGCTCCATTGTCCATGGCATTCTTTTCTTGCTGTTCTTCTATCTCGGCTTTATCAGAAAATGGAGCAAGACTTCGATCACCTGACAGGAAAGACACGCTCGATAGCGCCTCACCGGCGATTCGTGCCATGAGAATCCTGAAAACCGGAGAAACCGGCTAAGAATCCTCCGAAATGTTAGAATTAAAGAGATGACAAAGCCTCTGAAGACACTTCTGCTGAACCCGCCCTCGTTTGAGAATTTTGACGGTGGCGCGAGCTCGCGCTGGCCGGCAACGCGCGAGATTGAGTCCTACTGGTACCCCGTCTGGCTGACCTACCCGGCAGGCCTGCTGGAGGGTTCGCGCGTGCTCGATGCGCCTCCGCATCACGTCTCCGCGGATGAAACCATCAAAATCTGCAAGGACTACGAGTTCCTGGTGCTGTTTACTTCGACGATGGGATGGGATGGCGACCAGCGACTGGCAGAGGCCATCAAGGCTGCCAATCCATCGATCCGAATCGCCTTCGTCGGGCCGCCTGTGACCACCTCGCCCGACAAGGCTCTGAACGAATGTTCTGCGCTGGACTTCATCTGCCGCCGCGAGTTTGATTATTCAGTGGTGGAGTTTGCCCAGGGCAAACCTCTCAAAGAGATTCTTGGCATCAGCTACAAGAAAAACGGCAAGATCGTCCACAATCCCGATCGCCCGCAGGTGGAAGACCTTGACGCGATGCCCTGGGCCACCAAGATCTACAAGCGCGACATGGATGTAACGCGCTACAACGTGCCTTTTCTGCTGCATCCCTTTATCGCGCTCTACTCCACGCGCGGCTGCCCGGCACAGTGCACCTTCTGCCTGTGGCCGCAAACGCTGAGCGGACACGCATGGCGCAAGCGCTCCACAGACGATGTGGCCGCCGAGCTCAAGTGGGCCAAGGAAAACTTTCCTGATGTAAAGGAGTTCTTCTTCGACGACGACACCTTCAACATTCAGGGACCGCGGACGATTGAGCTCTGCGAAAAACTCAAGCCGCTGGGCCTGACCTGGAGCTGCACCTCGCGCGTCACCACCGACCGCAAAACTCTGCAAGCCATGAAAGAGGCCGGCTGCAGGCTGCTTATCGTGGGCTTTGAGTCCGGCGACCCGCAGATTCTCAAGAATGTCAAGAAGGGCGCCACCGTGGAGCGCGCGCGAGAGTTCGCCAAAGACTGCCACGACCTGGGCCTCTGCATCCACGCCGACTTTATCCTCGGCCTGCCGGGCGAGACCAAGGAGTCAATCCGCAATACCATCAACTTCGCCAAGAAGTTGGACTGCGAAACCATCCAGGTTTCGATCGCCCATGCCTACCCGGGGACGGAATTTTACGACTACGCCAAGGCCAACGGCTTTATCAAGAACGCCACTGCCATGATGGATGAAGGTGGACACCAGATGGCGCACATCGAGTACCCCGGCCTGCCCACGGATTACGTGATGGAGATGGTGCATCGCTTTTACGACGAGTACTACTTCCGGCCCAAGGCCGCATTCCGCGTGGTGTGGAAGGCGTTTGTGAATCGCGATCTGCCCCGGTTATATGTCGAGGCCAGGGCCTTCCTAAAGCTGCGCGCACAGCGCAACAAGATGGTGAAGGATGCGCGCAGCAAACAGGCCGAGGCGGCGGCAGCCAGCAGCAGGGCATAACTCGAATCGGCCGCGTCCATTCCTTTTGCTTCATTGCAAAAGGTGGAATTGAACAACACTCGACCCGCGTCCCATCGTCAGGATCTGATCGCGCATGGCTCATCAGAAATTATCGCTCTATCAAACCATGATTTTGATCCTGGTTGCGGTCTGCGCGCCACTGGGGAATACATGCCTGGCTAAAGGGATGACCGGGCTTCCTGAACTGACTCTGGCGCATCCTCTAGCGCTCTTTGCAGCCGCCTTCACGCCATGGGTTGCGCTTGGAATTGCTCTCTTGATCGGCTTTTTTGCCAGCTATCTGACCGCGCTTTCATGGGCTGACCTGAGCTATGTAATGCTGGCCACGGCATGGGGCAACGTGGTGGTCGAGCTGCTCGCGCACTTTTGCCTGCATGAGCCGGTCTCGTATCAGCGCTGGCTGGGCGTCGTACTGATCACGCTCGGCGTCGGCTTTGTCGCTCCTGGCCCTTCGCGCACCATTCAAACGGCCATCCATGATCCTGCTTCGCTGGTCAAGAAGGGCGCGCAGCAATGAATTTCACTTCCCTTCCCGTGCTTTACGCCGGCTTCTGGGCTGCCACGGCGATGATTGCCGCCGTTGTGCTGAGCTCAACCGCAGGAGAGGTGCTCACCGCCGCGGCCATGAAATCCATTGGCGACCTGGACGAGATTCGCGCTCACTCCGGGCTGAAGGGCGCTGTTGTAGCTGTGCTAACCTGCCCGCTCTTTTTTGTCGGCATTTTTTTCATGGCAGTGGCATTCTTCGCGCTGCTCTTCACGCTGAATCATCTGAATCTTGGTCTGGCTGGGCCGGCCACCGCTTCACTGACGGTTTTCACCAACGCCGTCGCCGCCAAGTTATTCCTGAGAGAAAACGTGGACCGGCGCCGCTGGACCTCTGCCGTGCTTATCTGCATCGGCGTCTATTTCCTTGCACATTGAAAAGGCAGCTAGGAGCTGGTCCACCGCATCATTCCCCGTGGTTTCAGATCAGCCTCAAAGCAGCTCAGCGGATTTTCCGCGCTCAAGCCCAGTGCTTCTGCCGCCATGTGTCCCGAGCGCGCGGCGCTCTCCATTGTCGACGGCCAGCCAGTCTGCACCCAGTCGCCAGCCAAAAATAGATTCGGCCAGGACGAAGCGGCAGTGGGCCGCGCCGAGTCGATCCCAGGAGGCACGCCGAAGGTTGCGTGCATCTCCTTCACAAGCGCGACCTTTTCCAATTTTGCTTCTTTCACGCGCGGGAAAAACTCCGCAAGCTCGCTGAGCGCCTGCTGAATAGCGTCCTTGCGCGGCAAGGCTGCAAAGGAGCGCGTGACGCTGACAACTAATTCAATATAATGTCCGCCGCGCCCGGTTTGCAGCTTCGACTGGTTGTACATCCAATGAATCTCGCGGTCCAGCAACACCGCGTGTTCAAGGCCAGTAATTTCGCGGTCGAACCAGAGATGCACGCTACAAATGGGCCAGTGCTCGTGGCGCTCAATCTGGCGAGCCAACTTCTCAGAGCCTTCCTCAGCGGGCAGGTGCGCCAATAATTTCTGCGTTGACTCAAACGGCAAAGCTAGAATCACGTAGTCAGAAACCAGCTCGCCGGTGCGCGTGCAAATCAGCCACTGCGCAGAATCTTCATTCCAAGCTGCGCCTTCCACGTGCGTGTTCAACAGTACGCTGCCACCGCGCTCAGCGAGATACTGCGGCACACCAGCGTAGAGTTCGCTTAGCGGAACCGTGCTCATCCCCATGCTGCCCGCTTCCGCTGAGTTCAGAAACAACTCGCGAATCACCTTAACAGCGTAAGGCACGGAGATCGAATCAATCTCCGCATTCAAAGCGCTGGCAATCACCAGCCGCCAGAATCGATTGACCGCGCCTTCGGTCTGCTTGTGACGCTGGAGCCACGCACCCAGAGACTCGCGCGTATCGATGAGCGCCTCCGGTTTCATCATCGCCCGCATCGCACGGCCCAGCGACAGTTTGTCAACGAGCGTGAAGGCCTTGGCGTTGAGGAAGCTGGGCGCACTGTGCAACGGCGCAGGCAGTCGTAGCGTGCCAAGCTTGAACGGCCCGAGCCGCGAGCTGCGGCCACCCGGCTCGATCATCGTCATCTCGCTCGTCCAGTGGATGAGATGTGCGACATCGATGCGGCGATAGAAGCCCAGCAAATTGGTGCAGCAGCCGAAGAGCACGTGCTGGCAGTTGTCGATGACTTCATTGACGCCCGGATGCAGATACGAAGAAGCCCGCCCGCCCAGGTAGCCACGCTGCTCGACTAACTGCACGCGGAAGCCGGCCTCGGCCAGCGCGCAGGCCGCGCTCATGCCGGCTACGCCTGCGCCGACGACCGTGACATACTTCTGCGATTCATTTTGTGAGCGATTCAATAAAAGCCTCAATCAAACAGATAAACGCGCCAATACCATGCGCGCAAGGCCAACAATCAAAATGCCCAGCTTTTGCGGAAATGGCACACTTGCGCGGCGCGAAAAAACATCGTAATCCGCACGCTCGATATGCTTGAGCAGGCCGTGATAGATGGCGACCAGCACCCACAGTGCTGGTCGGCTCTCACGGTCAATCATGGGCAACAGTAACTGCGCTGACTTATAAAACTCTTCCGCGCGCAGGGCGATAGCGGCAAGCAATGCACGTTCGCTGGCCGTGGGCGGCGCTCCTGGTGCGCGGTGCAGAAGCGAATCCAATGGAACATTGTGGGCAGCTAAATCTTCAAGCGGCAGATATACCCGATTGCGCTCCGCATCCTCGGCCACGTCGCGCAGAATATTGGTGAGTTGGAAGGCTATTCCCGTCTCTTCGGCTAGCTTTTCGGCGCTGCGATCGGTATAGCCAAAGATGCGAATGCAGACCAAACCCACGACCGAGGCCACCAAATAGCAGTAGCGATAGAGGTCGGCGAAGGTGTCGTAGGTGTCTGGCGTGCCTGTTCTGGCCCGATCGAGATCCATGGTCACGCCGGCGACTAACTCATCCAGCAAAGAGAGCGGAATATGAAAGCGCGAGGTGCAATCGCGCACGGCAAAGAAGACCGGATCGTCCGTAGAGCCGCCGGCGCAGACACAGCGCCATTCGGTCAGCCACGCTTCCAGAGAGCGGCGGCGCTCGTCGCGAGAGAGGGATTCATCGTCAGCCAGGTCGTCGGCTCTGCGCATGAAGGCGTAGATGGCACAGATGGCGTTGCGGCGTGGGGCGGGTAGCGCAATAAAAGCGTAATAAAAGTTCTTCGCCTCGCGCCGCGCGATGGCGCGACATGCCGCGTAGGCACGGTCCAGCGTCAATCCGTCCGATGAGTTTGCCAGGGTCACGCCTTACCTCAAATCCGCTTGCCGAGGCGCATGAAGGGTAGCAGCTTGCCGCTGACGGCGCGCAGCAGCAGCGCCAGTTTCCTACTCTTCGAGATGGCAGGCCGGGCGCTGAACACATCGTAGCCCTGCCGCTCGATGGCGCGCAGAATCTCCAGCCCGCCGCGGCTGAACAGGTCCAGATCAAGCGCCAGGTCGCGGTGCACCCTGCCGATCAGCGGAAGTCCTTCCTCGAAGAGCGAGCGCGCATGATCGACCTCACAGCGCATCAGTCCGCGAAACTCGGGCGTGGCGACACCCTCGGCGATCTGCTCCTCACTGACGCGAAAGATCTCCATATCATTTTTCGGAATATAGATGCGGCCCCTGGCGTAGTCCTCTCGCACATCCTGCCAGAAGTTGGCCAACTGCAGCGCTGTACATGTCAAGTCGGAGAGACGGAAGTTTTCTTCACTGGACTCGCCGCAGACGTAGAGTACCAAGCGGCCAACAGGATTGGCCGAGTAGCGGCAATAGGTCAGCACGTCATCGATGGTCTCGTAGCGAGAGACGATCTGGTCCCGGCGAAAGGCGACTAGTAGATCGGCAAACGGCTCCTTGGGTATAAAACACTCGCGAATGGTTTCGGTCAGCGCGACAAAGACAGGATGGCGCGCGCGACCTTCGTAGCAGGCATCCAGCTCGCGGCCCCACTCGTCAAGGAGGGCAAGGGCCTGCGCGGGGTCGCCCACTTCGTCGCCCAGATCGTCGGAGACGCGGCAGTAGGCGTAGATGGAGTGAAAATGGGGGCGCAGATCCCGGGGCAGAAACCACGAGGCAACGTGGAAGTTTTCGTAGTGCGACTCGGCCAACCGCTTGCACCAGGCACGCGCTTCTTCGAGCGTGGGCGCAACCTCGGGAATACGATAGCTTTCAGGCAGAACGGCCCAACCGCGGGCGAGCAACTCATCGTCACGCAGCGCTTCCCAGTCTTGCGTCCCGTTCTTCAATTCCACAACCTCCGTCTTCATGGCTTGACCTCAGGGCACAATGGCTGTCTTGATTTCGCTACCGCGATTCATTAGATTTTCAAAGACACGGTTGAGCTCGTAGAGGTGAGCGTGGCCGGTGATGAAAGCTCCAGCCTGAAAGCGGCCGCTGGAGATCAGATCGAGCGCCTTACGGCAGATGGCCGGGGTGTGGTGGAAGGTGGCGCGCAGGGTGATGTCAGAGTAGTGAATGCGATTGGTGTCGAGTGAGACCTGCGTGCCCAGAGCGCATCCGCCAAAGAAGTTGACCGTCCCGCCCTTGCGCACCATTTCCACCGCTTCTTCCCATGACTCGGGCACGCCAACTGCCTCGATGGCGATGTCCACGCCCCGATCCTTCTCTGTGAGCGCGCGGGTTTCTCGAATAGCATTTCGGATGCTGGTGGTCTGCACCACGTGGGCAGCGCCCAACTGGCGCGCCGCCTCCACCTGGCCGTCGTGCTTGACGATGGCGATGACCTTGCAGCCGGCCAGGGCGGCAACATGCAAAATCATCAATCCCAGCGGGCCGCCGCCGATAACGGCCACCGTGTCGCCGGGGTGCGGGTGCGAGTCCTCAAAGCCGTGCACCGCGCAGGCCAAAGGCTCGGTCAGCGCCGCGTGCTCCAGCGAGACGTGATCCAGCACATGCAGTGTGTTCTTGGCCACAATGCGTGCCGGGATGCGAATAAACTCGGCGTAGGCGCCGTTGTTGAACAGCAGATCGTCGCAGAGATTCTCCTGGCCCCGCGCACAAAAATAGCACAGGCCGCAAGGGGCGGAGTTAAGTGCGACTACACGGTCACCGGAGGCAAAGTCCGTGACTCCCGCGCCGGCCTCGACCACCGTTCCCGCCAGCTCATGGCCAAACAGGGCCGGAGGCACGATCATGCGGGCATGATAGCCCCGGCGAAAAACCTTCAGGTCAGTGCCACAGGTGAGCGCCGCGCCCACGCTGACAATTAGTTCACCAGGTCCGGCCTCGGGAACCGGCACATGCTCGATGCGTATATCCTCGCGTCCGTGGAGGACTGCGGCCTGCATGGTGCTTCGGTCGCGCAGAAGCGTGTGCTCAACTGTTTTGCGGCCCAGGTTGACGGCGGATTCGACCTTCTTGCGGCCTTTCACCACCACCGTCTCAACGGTATTGAGACCGGCCTCAACCACCGTCTCGACTGTGTTGAGCCCACCCTCGACGACTTTCTCGGCTTTCTTGCGGCTCTCTTCGACAACCGTCTCAACGGTCTTGCGGCCCCGGAGGATCGCGGCTTTAACCGTGCTTGCCATCGGATCCCTCCTATTCTGCCCCGCCGCCGGGCACAGCTTCAATCATAATCTTCATCGAGTCTGCCTGGGGATGAGAAGCGACCTCGATGGCCTTTACCGCCTCTTCCAGCGGAAAGCGGTGCGAGATCAGTTGCGTCAGATCAAATCCCTGGCGATAGCCGCCCAGGACCAGCTCTTCAACTTCGGGCTGAATCGCCGTCGAAGCAGAGTAGGAACCAAGCAGGGTCTTCTCGTCCATGCAAACCGCACCGGGGTCGAAGATGGCTTCTTCGTGCTGCGTCTGCGCAAAAAGCATTACCTTGCCGCCGCAGCGCGCCGCGTCCATGGCGGTCTTAATCAGCGCCTTGCCGCCCACGGCCAGAAGGACTGCATCCGCGCCGCGGTTCTCGGTTTCGGCCTTGATGCGCTCAATGACATTTTCTGAGCTGATGGGTTCGTGCAGTCCGAACTTAGCGGCGATGGCGTGGCGCTCAGGGTACAGATCGGAGGTGAGCACACGGGCCCCAGTGCGTAGCGAGAGCGCGGCCAACATGATTCCGATTGGGCCCTGGCCAATCACCAGCACCGTTTCATCGGCAGCCAGATTGAGCAGCTTCACAGCCTTCAGGACGGTGTTCACCGGCTCGATGAAGGCCGCCTGCTCAAACGGAACGCCTGCGGGAATCCTCACCACGCCGCCCATCGCCACAATCCAGTCCATCACGCGGATGTACTCGGCAAAGCCGCCGCCCGATGGCTCCATGCCCGCCGTCGCGCCTACCTTCTTATAGATCGCGCACTGCGCCGGCGTCTGCTTGCGACAGTAATAACACTGGCCGCAGGGAATGTGATGAAAGACCATCACCCGTTCGCCGACGGTAAACTTTGTCACGCCCTCGCCCACAGCGACGATGGTTCCGGCCATCTCATGGCCGAAGATGCGCGGCGCGGAGTGCGAGCCGGCGTGAATCTTCTTGAGGTCGGTCCCGCAGACGCCGCAGGTGGAAATTTTGACCAGCAACTCGCCGGGACCGATTTGCGGGACGGGTACCGTCTCCAGGCGCAGGTCGTTGACGCCGCGATAGACCACAGCCCGCATGGTAGCGGGAATACTCGATGGCGATTTCCGCGAATCGGGCCGGAGTTCAGCGTTGGTGGTTTGGGTTGCCATTGCGCTTGATTGCGGGTCCTCGTTCATCCAGAAAATCGAGCAGAGACTGCGCGATGTTGCGGGCAGCCTTCCTGCTATTTTCTCCCATCCGGACGAGTGCGTGCCAGTACCAGGGACGGAGCAGAACGAAAACCATAAACCGAGCCAGTTTGAATTGACCTCCTGGCGAGATAAATCTATTGAAATCAGGAAGTTGTTCGCTATAGCCGTCGCTGATTCCCTTGATACAATAAAAAGGGATGCCGTTCATCTGAGCGAGGCGGGCAACCCCTGCGGCCTCCATGTCAACCAGGGCAGCTCGGTAGGTGGCGGCTAGGCGTTGCTTCTCTTTGGCGTCAGCGACGCGGGAACTGGTCACCAACCAGTAATCGGTGGGCGGACCTGCGGTAACGAAGCGCTCGCCGGTACGGGAGTCGATGACAGCGGAGACGTCGTAGGCGTGGCCGGGCACTAGCTCCTCGCGCAAGGCTCCCGCCCAGCCGGTGGAGATGACGGTTGTGACAGGGCCAAGTTTTTCGACCTGGGCAAAGGCTCGCGTCGCTGCAACGACACCGGCTCCGGCACATGCGGCTACCCATTCACCTTTATTGAAGCTCCAGAGATCGACGCCGTTCGAGCGTTCGTGCTGCCAGCCGCAAGTCAGCGGCTTCAGCTCGCCAGGCATGGCGGCGATGATGGCGATGCGCGTCATTTCTGGTCCTGGGGCGCATACCCATTCGCGCGGAACCACTCAATCGCTGCCTTCATCGCCGGGTTGACGGGTAGGATGTGGAAGCCTAGCTCTTGCTGCGCGTGGGCGCTACTGGCGTACATCTTCTTGCGGCCCATGCGCACCTCTTCCAGCGTGGCGCGGGGCTCGCGCTTGCGGATGCGGCCGGTTATCCACTCCTCAAAGAAGGCGTAGGTCGCGGCGACGATGAAAGGAATCTCCACCGTGGGTGACTTGAGGCCGGTGATCGCCGCCATCTTGTCGAGAATCTGCTTGAGGGTGAGGTTTTCGCCGCCCAGGATGTAACGATTCCCGGACTTACCCTTGGTGAGCGCGGAGACGTGCGCGCGGGCGACTTCGGCGACATCGACGAGATTGAGGCCGGTGTCCATGTAGGCGGGAAATTTGCCGTTGAGAAAGTCCACGAAGATGCGGCCGGTGGGCGTGGGCTTGGCGTCGTTCGGTCCAATCGGCGTAGTGGGGTTGAGGATGAGGACGCGCTGGCCGGCTTGCGCGGCTTTGATGGCTTCTTGTTCGGCCAGAAACTTGGAACGTTTGTAGTGTCCGACCATGTCCGCGAGGGAGACCGGCGTGTCCTCGTTGATGACCATGCCGTCGCGGCGGAAGTGCATGGTGGCTACGCTGGAGGTGTAGACGAAGCGCTTGACCTTGGCTTCGCGCGCCAGCCGCAGCAGCTCGCGCGTCCCGTCCACGTTGGCTTTGTACATAGCCGCCGGGTCGGGAATCCATAGCCGGTAGTCGGCGGCCACGTGGACCACGGCATCGCAACCGGCGAGCGCGGGTTTGAGCGATTCCGGCTCACTTAAATCGCCCACGTGCGTCTCGCCCTTGATGCCTTCGAGATTTCCGAGGTTGCTGGTCTTGCGGACCAGAAGGCGCAGCTTCGCGCCGTCAGCAGCCAAAGCCTTCGCCACATGATGGCCTATAAACCCCGTCGCGCCGGTAAGGAAAACTTTCATACCCATGAGGATAGCAAGTTAGCCGCGTCTTCACGCGTGGTTACTGAGGTGTAAGCAGGCAATTGCAACAAGGAAAGAAAATTCCTTCGCAGTTCAACCGTCATAGAGAAAAGCGAACAAACGGTGAATCGACCCCCGGGGGTAGGTGTCTTTTACCGCGTACCGGTCAGGCCCGAGTTTGCGGACACGATCAACTTCAAACTAGCAGAATGCTGGAAAAAATCTGCAAAAGGGACAAATATACTATTCCCCAGGCTATTCCAGAGCTTCGGGAGCGAGCGCGATATTCGTCTCGCCCGCGGCCTTCTTTGCGTTGTAAGCCTTCACCCAATCTTCCCAGTGCTTTCCGGCGGCGCGATCCTTGCCGCTGAACTCAATGCGGGCAATCTCGGCATAGCCTACTTTGCGCTTTTCCGGAGCCGAGGGTGTGTAGTACTGCACCCAGGATTCGGCCAGTGCTGCGCCGTTATGGCAGTTGAAGATGAAAGCCTCTATACGCTCGCCGCTTTTGAGCGTCAGCGTCACATCGCCGCGATAGTCGAGCGCTTTTTCGAGAGCCAGGCGCAGGTCATCGTCCGTTGCCAGCTCGGGAACCCAGCCTTCCAGGTTCTCGTGCTCCGTGCCGGGAGCCAGTTCCAGCGCTTCGACCTGCTCCAGCGTGTACTTTTGCACTTCAGCGGTCATACGCGGGTCTCCTCTAAAACAGGCGCGGGCTCCGCGATCTGCACGAGACTTTTGTGCGGCGCGGCCTGTTGCGAAGCAAAATCATTGAGCAGCTTCTGCGCGTGCGGATCGCGATAACTACTGAAGGTGCCGCGCACCATGGCCAGAAAACCTTTCATCGAGCCAAAGCCGTCGATCACGGCAGTCGTCTCATAGCCGCAACTGACCATGCAGTTAGCGCATTTCGGGTTGCCGCTAGCGACTCCGTAGTTTTCCCAGTTAGTAGTTGCCAGTAACTCCTGGTAACTCTCGGCATAGCCTTCCTGGAGCAGGTAACAAGGCTTTTGCCAGCCGAAGATGTTATAAGCGGGCATTCCCCACGGAGTGCATTCGTAGTTTCGGTCACCCATCAGGAATTCAAGAAACAGGGGCGACATATTGAACTTCCATGTGGGCTTGCGGTTGGAAAGTATGGCGCGGAAGAGCCGCCGCACGCGGGCGCGTCCCATGAATCGATTCTGGTCGGGCGCCTTGTCGTAGCTATAGCCGGGAGAAAGCACGACGCCCTCGACGCCCATTCCCATGACCTCATCGAAGAAGGCGCGAACGCTGTTGGGGTCTGCTCCGTCGAAGAATGTAGCGTTGGTGGTAACGCGGAAGCCGCGCCGGACAGCCTCCTGAATACCTTCAACGGCGATGTCATAGCCGCCTTCGCGACAGACAGAATAATCATGATGCTCGCGTTGCCCGTCGAGGTGTACCGAGAAGGTGAGGTACTTGGACGGCGTAAACTCCGGCAGTTTTTTCTTGAGCTCCAGCGCATTGGTGCAGAGATAGATGTATTTTTTGCGCGCCACCAGGCCGTTGACGATCTCAACGATCTGAGGATGCAGCAGCGGCTCGCCGCCGGGGATGGAGACCATGGGCGCACCGCACTCCTCCACCGCTGCAAAACATTCTTCCGGCGTGAGCTGCTTCTTTAGAATGTGGGGCGGATACTGCACCTTGCCGCAGCCGGCGCATGCCAGCGAGCAGCGGAAGAGCGGCTCGAGCATCAGCACCAAGGGATAGCGCTTGACGCCGGTGAATCTCTTCTTCAGCACATAGCTGGCAACCGTACCCATCTGAGAGATAGGAATAGACATCTTGTGATAAACCTCCAGCGCCGTCTTAGTTGGCGCGTTCAATGAATTCCGTTAGTAGCTGTTAACTAAATACCAAAATCCCGTCTAAGCCGCTCAAACAACCAGCGAGGAGCTAGTGGCTGGAAGTTAGAGGCTAAAAGCTCTTTGCTCGTTCCATAGTCCGCTGATAATTGGTCAGAGCCATCAGCGGAAAATATTGCCGGTAGAGGGTGTAGGCCAGATAGAAGACTCTGGGGAAGCCTGTTCCTGTGATGATACTCTGCTGAGTCGCGCCTTGCCCCATCGATTCGTCCCAACTGCCGTCTGCCTGTTGCTGCGTTAGCAGCCATCGCACGCCCTTGGCAATCGAGTCGGAGCGATCGTCACCGGCGGCTAACAGGCCCAGTAGCGCCCATGCCGTCTGCGACGGTGTGCTCGGCCCCACGCCGCGCGTATTCGGATCGTCGTAGCTGCCGCAACTCTCGCCCCATCCACCGTCGGCATTCTGCACCATGCGAATCCACTCGGCGGCCTGCTGCACCTGCGGTTCCAGATGATCGACGCCGATAGCGTCAAGCCCGCGCAGCACCAGAAATGTTCCGTAGATGTAGTTCACGCCCCAACGCCCGAACCAGCTTCCATCCGACTCCTGCTCGCGGAAGATGAACTTGATGGCCTTCTCCACGCGTTTGTCGCCGCGCGTGTAGCCATAGCTGGCCAGCATCTCTAACATGCGTCCGGTAATGTCCACTGTGGGTGGATCGAGCATGGCGTTGTGATCTGCAAAGGGGATGTACTGGAAGATCATTTTGGTGTTGTCTTTGTCGAAGCTGCCCCAGCCGCCGTTTTTGCACTGCATGGCAAACTCCCACGCGATGGCGCGCTGAACGACCTGGTGCTGATAGCCCTCGCGAGGGTTGTCCACCTTGGTCAGCGCCAGCAGCACCTGAGCGGTGTCGTCGGTGTCGGGATAAAACTCGTTATTAAATTCAAAATACCAGCCGCCGGGCTCTGTGTTGCGCACCTTTACAGCCCAGTCGCCCTTGTGACGAACTTCCTTGGAGAGCATCCAATCCACGGCCTTGAGCATGCGCGGGTCGTTGCGAGCCACTCCGGCTTCGCCCAGTGCAAAGACCGCCTGCGCCGTATCCCACACCGGCGACATGCAAGGGGTCATACGGAAGGTTGGGGCTGGCATTGTAGCGCTGGCCGGCTCCTCGATACCCAGCTTTTCAAACTCATCGCGCGCCCGGATTACCTGCGGATCGTCCTCAGAGTAGCCCAGACAACGCAGTGCGATGATGGCGTTCAGCATGGCCGGATAGATGGCGCCCAGTCCATCGGTCATCTCCAGCCGCGCCAGCAGCCACTTCTCCGCCTGCTTGATGGCCAACGCACGCACAGGGCGAAGATGAACCGCTTCAGCCCAGTGCATCAGCCTATCTAAAACGATAAAGAAATTACGCCAGGAGATTATGGACTTGCGGTCCAAGCGCAAGCGAAGTATCGAGTTGGCGCGCCCGCCAACGTACAACTCGTCGATTCCCTGCTCGGAAGGAATTCTCTTGAACGGCTTTTTGGCGTACATGATGGCCAGCGGAACAAGGATCGATCGCGACCAGGAAGAAATCTCGTAGATGTTGAAGTAGAACCAGCCGGGAAACAGGACAATTTCGGGCGGAATTGCGGGCACAGCATCGTAGTCGTACTCGCCCAGCGCGCAGAGATACATTTTGGTGAAGGTGTTACACGCGACCGCGCCGCCGTGCTCCAGCACCCACCGGCGGCATTTGACCAGCCGCGGGTCGTCCGCACCCACGCCCATCAGCTTGGCTGAGGAGTAGCATTTGACCGAAAGCGAGATGTTGCCCGGGCCGCCGGGATAGATGCTCCAACTGCCGTCCTCGTTCTGGTAGCGCATCATCTCCGCAAGCGCGCGCCGCAGCCGGCCCGGATCGCCGCTCTCCAGCAGAATGTGCAGAAAGATGTAGTCGGCTTCGAGCATCGCATCGGCTTCCAGCTCCCCGTTCCAATATCCCTCGGGATGCTGCCGCGAAAACAGGAAGTCCCTGGCGTGGGCAATGGCCGACTGGACATCTGCCAAGTCCGCGTCCAGCCGCCCAAATCGGGGCGCCGCAAATTGCGTCTTCCCTTGATGAATGCTCATGAGATTGAAACGCCTCAGATTCGATTCCCTATTCCCTGCGTCACTTTACCTGTATAGCCTGTACCCCACTGGCGCTGCCGATGGCCTGCACAATCTCCGGCGGCAGGCCAAAACGCACATTTTCCGGCATTACTTCAACCTCTTCGACGTTGTTGTAGCCGTTCTGTCTCAGGTAATTGACCACGTCCTCGACCAGAATCTCCGGAGCCGAAGCGCCGGCCGTCACCGCAACCGTGCTGACGCCCTTAAGCCAGGCCGGATCAATGGCCTGAGAGTTGTCGATCAGGTAGCCGATGGTCCCCAAGTTACGAGAGACCTCAACCAGGCGATTGGAGTTGGAGCTGTTGGTTGAGCCCACCACCAGCACCAGGCCGGCATTGTGCGCCACGTTGCGGACAGCAACCTGCCTGTTTTCAGTCGCATAGCAGATGTCCTGGGAGTGGGGGCCTACGATATTGGGATACTTTTCCTTGAGGGCATGGATGATGTCCCGCGCCTCGTCCAGCGAGAGCGTGGTCTGGGTCAGATAAGCCACGCGATTGGGGTCGGGCACTATGAGCGCCGCAGCCTCGGCTACATTCGAGACCACCTGGGTCGCCTCGGGCGCCTCGCCCAGGGTGCCTTCGATTTCGTCGTGGTCACGGTGACCGATAAGCACCAGCGAGTAGCCCTGTTTGGCAAACTTGACCGCCTCGATGTGGACTTTAGTGACCAGAGGACAGGTGGCGTCGATGACCCTGAGGTGGCGGCGCTTGCTGATATCCCTGACAGCGGGCGAAACTCCATGGGCTGAATAAATTACGCGCTGACCGTCAGGCACGTCATCGATTTCATGAACAAAGATCGCGCCTTTTTCCGCTAGCTCATTGACAACATAGCGATTATGCACAATTTCACGGCGGACGTAGATGGGAGCGCCAAAGGTTTCCAGCGCGATTTTGACAACGTCGATGGCGCGCACGACGCCGGCGCAGAAGCCTCTTGGCTTGAGCAACAACACCCTCTTTTGGCTGGGGGGAGTCTCGGAGCGGTTACCGTTCGAGATGGAATCAGACAAAGTTGTGGTCACACTCCCAGTATACCAATGTGCGTGTTGGGGTGAGGCAATTTGGGAAACGGTGGCAACCAGCCACCGTTTCCGCGCCAGCCTCAAAGTTCGGACTGCCAGCTCAGGGAATCCTGACCCAGACCGAGGTCCGCCCCAGCAGGGAGATGCCGATATAGCCGCGCATGTGGAGTTTGTCATTCCCCTCGGCCCAGATCTTGCCCTTGTATTCCTTCCCATTCTCCGGGTCCACGACGGTTCCACCCACCCAGTCATCTCCGTCTGGATGGAAGTTGCGCATGTTCACCATGCCCAGGATGAGCTGGTTTTTGTACTCGCCGGAACACTTGTCGCAGACGTCTTGCGGAGTGCGGCCGGGATGCACCTCGGTGACCCGGCCAAAGAGTTTGCCGTTCTCCAGGTAAGTATCTACCTTGCCTCCGGGTTTGCCGTCGCTGTCGACAACCTGCCAGTGGCCGATGGCGTTCTGAAGTTTTGGCGTAAGTTGCTGCGCGCTGGTCCCGGCAACGGAAAGCAACGCGAAGAGAGCCAGTGCTAAGACGCAGAAGCCTATGTGTCGAATCATTTTCAAAATGACCTCTCCTTGAGGTGGATTATAGAGCGAAACAGTGCGAATTGCGCGCCTGAATGCCGGTCGTGTTCAGTGTAGATGCGTCGATGGTGAGTCTTCATGCGGCCGATCGAGGGTTCGGCGGCCTTTCAGATAAGACCTTCAAACAGAAGTACACAACCCTTAAGGTTTTCTCGACTTAATCCTGATCCGTTCCCCGTCCACAACGAAGTTGCCGTATCCGTGATGATGGATGGTCTTGTGGTTCTTCTGCGCCGGATCGGACCAGGCCTTGAGAACCTCCAGGACGAAGAGATTGTACTTGTTCACCAGATGAGTATCGACCACCTTGCATTCAAGATTGGCGAAGCACTCAGCTACCAGAGGCGACGCCACACGATTGGCCGGCATCGGCGTCAGGCCGAATTTCTTGAATTTGTCAACATTGCGGCCCGAGCAGTTGCCGATTCCTACAACTTTGTGCGCCAATTCCAGCGCCGGAATCGCGATGACGCACTCTTTGGTCGCCCGCAATGCGGCATAGCTGTAATTGGCGTTGCTGACAACGCAGGCGATCAACGGCGGCTCGAACTCCACCATCATGTGCCATGACATCACCATCACGTTGGCGCGGCCTTTGCGCGCGGTGGTCAGCAGAACCACCGGACCCGGTTCGAGCAACTGGTAGACCTTCGACAGTGGCAGATCTTTCATTGCGGTTGAACCTCCGATGCGGAGTTTGTTTGCATGGCGATGATGATAGACGCCGAATCCGCGGAATGAAAGAGTGCTGAGATCCATTCCCTGGCTGGCCGAATCCAAAATTATCTGCAAAGGCAGATTTTGAATTTTTTCCGTTGAATTTCTTCGTATGATATTGATTCCAGAAATGTTAATAATTATCTGCAAGACAAAAACATGCTCATTTTTACAATCTCATATGCTGGTATAGCCCTGAGTGTATGTTATTGAAAAAATGCCTCATTCTCGCAATTGTTCTAATTATCTGCAAACAAAAAGGGCCAAAATAAATATCGTAGGGGGGGAGGGGGGTACGTAAAAACAGGGAATAGCGAATAGAGAATCGAAAGCACCGCGCATCTGGTCCTTATTCATTCTTTGATTGTGCGCCAACGGAAGGTAATTATCTGCAACCACCTGCGGTGGGGCCAGCGGCTCGCTCATCGCTTGCAAGGGCGCTTGATGGGACGGTAGAACGGCCCGCGCACCGCATGGCTCCAATCGGTGATCGGCGGCATTTCGGCGGTGTCGATCTCGCTGTCGGGCATCGCGGCCAAAGCATCAAGCTCGGCCTGCAACTCAGGGGTCAGCGGCTTGGGATTATCTTTCTTCATCGTGTTGCCTCTACGCGGCTACCACTTCGATGCGGTCGGCGGCGGCTTTGCGCGCAGGCCCTACCACGATCTTGACAGCGCGTCCGAGCCGGACGAGGCAGTCCATCATCTTCATCTCGCTGATGCCGCGAAACTGGCCGCGCAGCATCTTGGAGAGCTTGGGCTGGGTCAGGCCCAAAACCTTCGCCGCCTGCTGCTGGCTCCATCCCCGTTCACGCAAAATCTCCTCAATCTTGATGACCAGGTTCGCCTTGACCAGCATCTCTTCGGCGTCGGGAAAACCCAAATGCTCGTAGACAGTCATTATCTTCTCTGATTTCCTCATTACTTAATTCCTTTCGCCAGTGCTTAGGCTTCCTTCAATCGCTTACGCGGATGCTTTGTGATGGCGTTCGACGTACTCGCGCAGGGCGGAGTTCATGCGGGTTTGGTAGCCTTGCCCCTGGCGCTGGAACCAGTCAAGAATGTCGGCATCGACGCGCAGCGAAAGAGGACGCTTGATGGGACGGTAGAACGGCCCGCGAACCGCATGGCTCCAATCGGTGATCGGCGGCATATCGGTTGTGTCGATCTCGCTATCGGGCATTGCGGCCAGTGCGTCATGCTCAGCCTGCAACTCCGGGGTCAGCGGCTCTGGGTTACCTCTCTTCATAGTCCTGCCTTTCATGAGTCTCCGCCTTTCTTGCGCTAATGATTCTTCCGGCTCCAGCTTCGTCCTCGGGCCAGGTGTGAACGACATAGAGAACCACGACTCCATCTGTACTTGGCGAACCCAGGGTTCTCCACCGCTCCTCGTTGGGGTAAGGATCAGGAACCGACATACATAACGGATCACCCAGAGCGCGTGCGGCGTATTCGAAGCTTACCTTGTGCTTCTCAAGGTTCTTCTTCGCCTTTTCGGGGTCCCAAGTCCAGAGCATCGGCCCTCCGTATATACGGTATTGTATCTACAGCTATAATTTCTGTCAAGAAGAGTGCGTCGCTGAATCACTGGTCTCAAAAACGGGACCTAGGGCATCCTGCGAAGGTTCCAAAATCCACGCGTGAACCTCATCACATACAACGACGTAATCAGAATTTCCCACTTTAAGATCGGCGGTCGATTTCGTCTCGATGTTCAGGGCTTGCCAGTCGGCGTCAGCTTTGCCTGGGGTCTTTTTCAAACACGCTTCTAAATTTTGCTTCCATGCCGTCTGCCGATCACATGGCTTTTGTAATTGCTTGAGTTTCTCCCGTGCAATGGCAGTGTGCTTCTTAATCGTTCCATCAGGCTGTAAATCTTCATCAGAAACAGCGCACCAAGGGATACCCAGCTTTGAAGCCATTGAAGCAAAGGCCGGAAGTTGTCCTACATCACCGGCACGAATAATCGAAATACTTCTACCGTCAAGATCGAGATCGACGCGCTTTTGCAGATAGGACCGCAATGCAAACACGTCATCCTGACCCTCGACTAGAACAACCTTCTGAGCAAACAGCATTTCGTGCGCTCCCCGTTCGTCGATGCGCTCCTGAAACTTTGGGGCCTCCTCAACTTGCGACGTTTCGAGAACACACGCCTTCACCGCATTTGCATTTCGCGTGAGTCTCACAATGCTTTGACTTCCTGAAAAATTCACAAAATTGGGTGAATGTGTAGTAAGGACAACCGTCCAGCCATCGGAAGCCAAGCGTTCAAGAACTCCGCGCAGCTTTCTCGCTAAGTGCGGGTGAAGAAATGACTCTGGCTCTTCGAAAAGTAACACTACATGAGACGCTATCTCTTTCGGGTACTGAGAAAGCACATCAAGTGCTGCTATACGAACGAGGCTTTGCCATCCGTCGCCCATTTTTTCTAGCGGAGTTGTCACGCCTCCGGCATCGGCGGCAAAGGAAAGCACAAGTTGTTCAGCAAGCCATTCCTCAATGGCGTTGATGTCTGGTTTCAAATCAAAGCGGGCCTGCCGACCGACATACAGCGATAAGGTCTCTTCGAGCTTCGGCTTCATATCGTCGCGCCAGAATGGAAACTCGTGCATCGCACTCGCAAAAAACTTATGGACCTTGTGTAGCGCCTCCGGCATAGGGTGTTTCTTACCCTTGTAATCGAAGTCCCACTTTGCATCGAAAAACTCCCGCGTGAGCAGCTTCGCCAACCGTTGCAGAGGTCCCGTTTTCCATTGGTAAAGTGAGACAAATAAATTACCCGGCTTCAAGAGCCACACTTCCGGTTTATGGTCTCTGATATCCGACCACCGCGCATATCGCTGACTAGTTGAGAGTTTGTGATCCTTCCAATCCTCTTTGGCCTTGCCCTTCAACGGGATCGCAGACGGTATTAAAATGTGCTTCCCATGTTTATCGATTAACTGCGTCTTGTGGGAGTATCTCTCGTTTTTCTCGATTGACCCGGTCACGCACGCACCATAGACTGGCATGGGATCGCCGTATCCACCGCGCACTGCTGGCAGGCTGGTTTCGGTCGCGGCGCTAAATAAAATCTTCACTTCAAACTGCTCGGCGCAGGCACCGTCTGAAGCGCAGTGGTAATCGTATTTATCCGGGGTATAGTTGAAGGCGCTCGGGCCTTCAAGAGCGAGAGCGATTGCATCCAAGATCGTAGATTTTCCCGAATTATTAGCGCCGATGAGAACCTTCAGTGCGTTCTTTGGAAAATCTACATCGACACACTGGAGACCGCGAAAATCCCGAATTTCGAGTCCCTTCAACTGGAAGTCGATTGGCATTGTGGCTTTATCTCCTACTCACCGGCTGGCGGCGATCATCTGGGCGGCGTGCTGGAGGCTGGTTTCTGTGACCTTTGCGCCGGAGACCATGCGGGCGATTTCGTGGGTGCGGGCGCGGTCGTCGAGGAGGCTGATTTTGGTTTTGGTGCGGCCGTCGGATTCGCGCTTGTCGATGAGGAAGTGCTGGTCGGCGAAGGCGGCGATCTGGGGCAGGTGGGTTACGCAGAGAATCTGCTGGCCGCGGCTGAGGGATTTGAGCTTTTGGCCAACGGCTTCGGCGGCGCGTCCTCCGATGCCGATGTCGATTTCGTCAAAAACGAGTGTCCGGGGGGTGGGGGTCTTCTTCTTTGGCTTGGCGGCGCCCTCTTCCACGCTGACCTTGAGAGCCAGCATGACGCGGGACATTTCGCCGCCGGAGGCAATTTCGTGCAGCGGCTTGAGCGGCTCGCCGGGGTTGGTGGCGATGCGGTATTCGACCAAGTCCCAGCCGGAAGAGGTCCAGTGGGCTGTGTTTCCCTCAGGGGCTAAAGCCCCCTCATTTTTTCCGGCATTTTCGGCACGACTGAAGTCGTGCCCTGACGCTTCGTGCTTTCCCGACGCTTCGTGCTTTCCCGACTCTTCGTGCTTTACCAATTCTTCGTGCTTTCCCGACTCTTCGTGCTTTCCCGACGCGCTGGAGGTTTTCTCCGTGCCTAAGGGCCCGCTCGATTTTGCGGACTTATTGTCAGGGCTAAAGCCCTGACCTCCCTCCGCATCTTTCTTCCCTGTTTTATTGTCCGATTCCGCGGAAGTGACGGCGACTTCGAAGCGGACCTTCATGGCGAGGGAGTTGATCTGGGCTTCGGCCAGCTTGGCTAGTTTGGCGGCGGCGGCCTGGCGCTCGGCGGTGAGGGCCTTGGCTGCAACGCGATAGGCTGCGGCGGCAGTGGCCAGCTCGGCGCGCAAAGTTTTCAGGATTTCGTCGCGGTCTTCGACCTCGGCCAGCTTGCGGCTGACCTCTTCGCCAAAGGCGATAACCTCGGCAATGGTTTTGCCGTACTTGCGCTTGAGGCGGTCGATGAGGGCGAGGCGGTCTTCGATCTCGGCCAGCCGCTCGGGCGAGGCGTTGATGGCCTCGGCGTAATCGCGCAGGCTTGCGCCGATGTCGCCGATGGTGGCGCGGGCGGCGGCAAGCTGCTGGGCGGCCTCGGTGAAGCGCACGTCGTAGCGGGCCAGTTCCTCGACATTGCGCAGGGCGGCGCGCAGGGCAACCTCGGCCGATGCCCCGCCTTCGTATAGCTCCTCGAAGGCTCCAGTGGCGGCGGCGTAGAGTTTTTCAGCGTTGGCCAGAACGCGCTTTTCAGTCTCCAGGGCCTCGTCCTCACCGGGCTGGAGATGGGCGCCATTGATCTCCTTGCTCTGATAGCTCCACAGATCGACCATGCGCAGTCGATCCTGCTCTCCCTGAAGGAGGTCATCGAGTTTGGTTGCCGCTTCGCGCCAGCGGGCGTAGGCTTCGGCCACTGTTTCAGTCGCCAGGCCGCCGAAGCGGTCGAGCAGGGCACGCTGTTGGGCCTGGTCGAAGGAGCTGAGGCTCTCGCTCTGCGCGTGGACCAGGGCCAGCTCGGGGGCTAGCTGGCGGAGAACGGCGACGGTGGCCGGCTGATTGTTGACGAAGACGCGGCCCTTGCCGGTGGCCATGATTTCGCGGCGGAGGATGACGTCGTTGCCGGCGGAGTCGATGCCGTTTTCTTCCAGGATGGTCTCGGCGTTGTGCGTGGATTCGAAGACGCAGGCGACCACAGCTTTATCGGCGCCGTGGCGGACCACTTCGGCGGAGGATTTGCCGCCCATGAGCAGGGCCAGGGCGTCGACCAGAATGGATTTGCCAGCGCCGGTTTCGCCGGTGAGCAGGTTGAGGCCGGGGCCGAAGTTGGCGATGGCGTGATCGATGACGGCGTAGTTTTCAGCGCGCAGTTCGACGAGCATGATGTGCGAACCTCATAAAACCTGTTCGATAACAAGAACAATGGTAAGTCAGGGCTTCAGCCCTGACAATCCGAGCGCAGCATAGCATGAAGGACCGCACCTCTGGCTTGGGCATGGAAGGCAAAAGCGCGCGAGCGCACCAGATACGATAACTTGGAGCGAGGCACGGTGTCTGCTAACGTTAAAGGTGAGGTGAACGCCGATTTTGATAGCTGCTTTAGTCTTTCAAGTGCCGCCTGAGAGCGGCGCGGGCCAGGGAGCACCGCTGACGCTGGGCTCAAGCGCGCTGGTGGAGATGATCCAAAATAGCGGCCCGGTGGCCATGGCCGTGCTGATGCTGTTGCTGATAGCCAGCCTCTACTCGTGGACCGTGATTCTGGGCAAGATATCCACCTTTCGCAAGGCGACCCGTGAGAGCCAGCGGTTTATCCGCGCCTTTCGCACAGCCAGCCGCCTGCAGGAGATGGCAACAGTGTCGGCCGAGTGCAAGGCAAGCCCGCTGGCGCAGGTCTTCGATGAGGTGTACGAGACCTACAAGCGGCAGACGGGCGGCTCAGGGCCGCCGCGCAACCTGGCGCCGCTGGAGCGCTCGGCGCAGACGGCGGCAAGCGAGGCGGTCACCAACATGGAGCGCCGGATGTCGTGGCTGGCGACCATCGCGGCCGTCAGTCCGTTCGTTGGGCTCTTCGGCACGGTGATGGGAATTGTGGACGCCTTTTATGGGCTGGGCACGGCGGGATCGGCGACGCTGCGGGCCGTGGCGCCGGGCATCAGCGAAGCGCTGATTACGACGGCGGCGGGGTTGTTTGTAGCTGTGCCCGCGGTGGTGGCTTACAACCAGTTCACGGCGCGAATCAGGAATTTTGCAGCGACCTGCGACGACTTTTGCCGCGAGCTGTTGAACTCGCTGGAAGAGATTCCGGTGCGCGCGGCAGGTCCCGGTTCTGGGCGAGCGGCGAATGCTGAAGGGGTTCGTGATCCGGCGCGGGAACCCGGCCGGGAGGTGGACCGTGGCCTTTACAAGTAGCAATGGGCAGACGCGGACCTCACTGGCGGAGATCAACATCACGCCGCTGGTTGACGTGGTGCTGGTGTTGCTGGTGATCTTCATGATCACCGCTCCGGTGTTGCAGTCGGGGATCGAAGTGGCCGTGCCCAAGACGCGCACGGTGCGCGAGATTACCGAGCAACGGCTGGTGGTGACCATCAACCACGATCAGCAGGTATTTTTGGGCGATCAGCCGGTCAACATTCACGAGCTGGCCGGCAGGCTGCATCAGCCGGGGAGTGATCCGGCCCACCAGGTGATCTATCTCAGAGCTGATGAGCGGGTTCCGTTTGGCGCTTTTGCCACCGTAATGGACGCGGTGAAGCAGGCGGGAATTACCAACATTTCGATTGTGACGCAGCCGCTGGATACCAAGGCGGCGGGCGGAAATTAGCCGGGGATTCTCAGGCAAACCATGGACAGCATTCTGGATGGCGGTGAGCAACTGGAGCGGGAATTGACGCCGGAGCCTATGGTTGCCCCGGCAGCGGGATCGCTGTTGCTGCACGGCGGGCTGATCGCGGTGTTGTTGACATATGGACTATTTGCCGGCTTGTTTCATCACAACGTGTGGGGCGGCGCGGGAAGCGGGGCAATTCACGTAAACATGGTCAATGCCCTTCCCCTGCCCTCCGATCAGCCGCTCAATGAGAATGTGCTGGCTACCGACAGGCCCAGCCAGGCGCCGGCCGAGGCTGCCATCAAGTCGAAGCAGGCGGTGGACGAGCACACTCTGGCCATTGCAGACAAACAGAAAAAGCAAAAGCAGATCACGCGCAAGGCGCAGCAACATGAGCCGGAGCCGGATAATCTGGCCCGTTACGGCGAACAGTCGGGGTCGTCGATGGCGCGGTCCATACAGCCGCAGGGCTTTACCAGCGGCCAGACCACGGTCAGCGACGGCGACTTCGGCTCTCTCTTTGGCTGGTACGTGGAAGGCATCAATCGCAAAATGTCCTCCAGTTCCTTCCGGCAGGAGGTAGACCCTCACACGCCCAAAGGTTCCAGGGCCTACATCCAATTCGCCATTCACCGTGACGGCAGCGTGAGCAATGTGCAGATGAGCATGAACAGCGGGAGCCAGACGCTGGACCGAGCCTGCATGCGCGCCGCGCAGCGCGTGGACACCTTCGGCGCGCTGCCCGCGCAATATAACAAAAGCACTGTTATGACGTCTTTCTATTGTGAGTACTAGATTGTGAAGAGCAATGGCGCAGCGCAGACGTAAAATGGAATAGTAAACGCGGGCGGCTCTTTCCCGCAGTGAAAACTATGGATATAGGCCAACAAGGCTGGCCGAATCCTAAGAGCCGGCAAGGCGAGTTCGCACATTTACCGAGGAAGGATTGCGCGTCTGATGAAAGCACGTTCCCGGATTTACCCTTATTTGCCGATGATTCTGGCAACTTTGGCGGCCATTCCAGCGACGGCTCAGGATTGGATTCGTACAGGTTCCAACCTGGGCAACGAGCGCATCCGTCTTGCCGCGGCGGATTTCAAGCCTGTGGGCGACGATCCACAGACGCCGGCCTTGAAAGCGGCATTTGACGCTACGCTCTTCAATGACCTGACCAATGCGGGCCTCTTCGATCTTGTCTCCAAGAGCATGATCCCGATGACCACGCCCGAACCGCCCAATAAGAGAGGCCAAGCGTTACAGGGCACAGCCCAGCCGGCTATGCCCGGCTCGCCCAAAGAGATTGATCTGGCGCAGTGGTCTGCGGCGCCAGCCAACGCAGCCATGGTGGCCTTCGGCGCGCTCTCGGCAACCAATGGCCGGCTCGCCGTCTACGGCTGGCTGGATGACACCCGCAACACCGTCAATCCCCAGGTGCTGGGCAAGCAGTACAACGAAGTGGCCAGCCCGGATATGGCGCGGACCGTTGCACACAGGTTTGCCGATGAGATCATCCTGCGGCTGGGCGGCGGCATCAACGGCATCGCCGAGACGAAGATCTATTTCGTCAGCTCGCGCAGCGGAACCAAAGAGATTTGGGTAATGGACTACGACGGCCAGAACCAGTATCAGGTCACGCACCTGGGCACGATTTCTCTCTCGCCGCGCATCTCTCCGGACAATACGCGCATCGCCTTCGCATCCCTGGGCCATGAGGGGTGGGCCATTCGCATGTACTCCCTGGAACTGTTCCGGATTGTGAACTTTCCGGCGGGCACGGCAGGAGGCAGCAACCAGTCTCCGGCATGGTCGGGCGACGGAACAAAGATTGCCTTTTCGTCGTCACGCTCAGGCGACCCGGAGATATGGGTGGCGGACGCGGGCGGAGCCAATCTGCACCGGCTGACAAACTTCGCCGGACCCGATGTAGCACCTACCTGGAACCCGAGGACCAACGCGCAACTGGCCTGGGTGAGCGGGAGAACTGGGTTGCCGCAAATCTACACCATGGACCAGGATGGAGCCAACGTGCAGCGGCTGACCGACGGAGGCTATGCTATCTCGCCTTCGTGGTCGCCGAATGGACAGTTTCTGACCTTCAGTTGGAACCGGAAGTACGGCCCTGGCGCGCCCGGCGGACAGGACATCTACGTGATGGATATTGCCAGCAAGCGCTGGCTGCAACTGACCCACGAAGCCGGCAGCAACGACTTCCCCTCTTGGGCGCCGGACGGGCGGCACATTGTCTTTGAGCGGGCAGTCAACGGGCACAGCCAGATCTGGACCATGCTGGCCGACGGCACAGAACAGCATCAATTAACCCAGGCGGGCAACAACTTCATGCCCAACTGGAGCTGGAAGTAAGCGCTGATACTGAGATGACGGGCCGGCGAGGCTGTCGGCATGAAACAACCCGGTATACTGCTCTATCATGAGTAATATGCCAATGAATCCGTGGAAGGAGTAATCCATTGAACCGACTTAATCGCACTGTGGCGCCGGTTGTGCTGCTTGCCGCTTTGGTTGCTGTTGCAGGCTGCGGCAACACCAAGAAAAAACCGATTTCCCATCAGGAAACGGCTCCGGCTGCAACCGCGGCTACACCCACCGCGCAGATCACCGCATCTCCGGCGCTGATTTCGTCTGGCGATCAGGTGCAGCTGAGCTGGCGCACGACGAATGCCGACACGGTCTCCATTGATGGCATCGGCGACGTGCCCTCCTCGGGCGTCAAGACCGTAACTCCCACGGAATCGACCACCTATCACCTGGTGGCGAAGAGCGACGGCGGCTCGGCCGAAGCAACGGCGCGGGTGACGGTGAATGGACCTCCTGCCGTAGTTGTGCCCAACAGCACCATGAGCGCGGAAGAGGAGTTCAAGGGCAACGTTCAGGACATCTTCTTCGACTACGACACATACGATATCCGTGGCGATGCGCAGGCCACGCTCTCGCGCGACGCCTCTTACCTGGTGAGCCATCCGGACGTGAAGATCGTCATCGGCGGCTACTGCGACGAGCGCGGCTCCAACGAGTACAACCTGGCGCTGGGGCAGAGCCGTGCCGATGCAGCCAAGAATGCTCTGGTGACCGCTGGTGTCGCGGCCAGCCGCATCCGCGTGGTCAGCTACGGCAAGGAGAAGCCCTTTTGCTCCGAGTCAACCGAGGCCTGCTGGCAACAGAACCGCCGAGGCGGATTCACGCCGGAAAGGTAAAATAAAGCTGACAGCATACAGCCGACAGCTGACAGTTAACCGTGGCCAACACGATTTCAACTGTTAGCTGTCAGCTGATAGCTGATAGCTGTACTTCATAGGTGAATCATGCATACAAGAACACTTCGCAATCGTTTCCTTTGGGCGGCTATGACCGCCATGGTGCTCGTCTCCCTGCCCGCGCCCGCGCGCGCCGCCTCCAAGGAGATCACCGAGTTGCAAACGCAGGTGCAGCAGTTGCTGGACATGGTGCAGCGGCTCCAGTCCACCATGGACTCGCGCTTCGCCGTGCTGCAGCACCTGGCCGAGCAGACCGCGGACAACGCCAACCAGATGTCCGCGGCTGTGAACACTCTGCAGCAGAAGATTGCCGCGCAGAACGACGCGGCCAGCGGCAAGCTGGACACCGCCTCTGGCCAGGTGCAGGCGCTCAACGACTCAGTGGACGAGTTGAAGTCGCGCATCGCCAAGCTGGATAAATCGATCCAGGATATGCAGACGCAGTTGCAGAACATCCAGAATCCGCCCGCGGCTCAAGCGGGAACAGCAACCGGCCCTGGCGCTCCCGGAGCTCCAGTCGTTCCCCAGACGCCGCCGCTCAAGGAAACTTTTCAGTCCGGTGTGAGCGACTACAACGCGGCCAAGTATGAAGTGGCCAGCGGCGAATTTCAAGACGTGATTCACTACTATCCGATGGACGATCTGGCCGGCACATCCCAGTTTTACTTGGGCGAGATCGCCTACCGCCAGAAAAACTATGCGGACGCCGTGAAAGCCTATAACGCCGTGCTGGAAGGCTTCCCCGGGAACGCGAAGGCTCCGGCCGCGCAACTGCGCAAGGGGCTGGCGCTGCTGCAACTGGGCAAAAGGGAAGCGGGCATCACCGAGCTGCGCCTGCTCATCAAGCGCCATCCGCAAACGCCAGAGGCCGCGCAGGCAAAATCCAAGCTGAGCACAATGGGCGTGCACAGTACGACGCGCTGAACGGGCATCTGCGCACGCGGGTTAGAACCTGACGATCACCTCTAGCCAAACCCGGGAAGATGGCTGATCCACTTCCCGTATTGTCACAATAGTCAGCTATCTTTACCCTTCCACCGTGCGCTTCAACTGCCCGCAGGCGGCGTAGATATCGCGCCCGCGCGGTTTGCGCAAATACGCGGGAATACCCGCGTCGATCAGCGTGCGGCGGAAGGCTTCGACGGCTTCCGATTGCGGCGTCGAGTACTCGATGCCGGGGCCTGGATTCCAGGCGATCAGGTTGACCTTGGCCGGAAGTCCCGTCCGGCGGATGAGGCGGGCCACCTCGGCGGCGTCTTTGAGACGGTCAGTCACCCCGCCCAGCAGAACATATTCAAAGGTGATCCGCTCGCGGGGGCGAAGTTTGACCCGCCTCACTGCCTCGATCACGGATTGAATCGGCCATTTGCGGTTGATGGGCATGATCTCACTGCGAATTTGATCATTGGGTGCGTTGAGGCTGATGGCCAGCTTGGGGCGAAACTCCAGCGGCTCGGCGGCAACGCGCTCGATGCCGGGAACAATTCCCGATGTCGACACCGTCATGCGTTGCGGGCTTAGGCCAACCTCGCGGACCAGCAAGCGCACCGCGCCCATGAAGTTGTCGTAATTAAGAAACGGCTCGCCCATGCCCATGAAAACCAGATTCACGCGGTCGCGGCCCACCTCGACAGCGTGACGCGAGAAGACAGCAACAACCTGGCCCGCGATTTCTCCCGCAGTGAGGTTGCGCTGCAGGCCGAGTTTGGCCGTCAGGCAGAACCGGCAGTTCACCGCGCAGCCCACCTGGCTGGAGATGCAAATTGTCGCATGGCGGTGACGTTTCGCAGCTTCCTCCGCTGCGTCCTGATCGCTCCCGTCGCCGGTTTCGCCGTCGTCGCCCTCAGGCATCCAGACGGTCTCCACTGTTTCCGCCCCAGAGAGCCCCTGGCTTTGAACCAAATAGCGTTCCGTGCCATCCACTGACTGGAAGACCTGGGTGATTTGAGGCCGACCCACCAGCCAGCCTTCTGAGACAAGCCGCTGGCGGAGTGCCTTGGGCAGAGTAGTGATTGCATCCATCTCTGTAACTCGTTGACGATACAAGGCTTCTGCCAACTGGCGGCTACGCCAGGCCGGCTCGCCCACCTCCACCATTCGAGCGGCAAGCGCCTCGGCGTCCAGGCCGAAAAGCCCACGCCCAGCCGATGCGGCTGGGCAACCGTCCGCTTTGCCAGCGGCTTCCAAACGCACGAATTTGCTCAGATCGTCGCTCACGGCTGGGGTCAGCATAGAGCATTTCCCCTTCGCGCCGCAGCCCGGCCGCGCCCCGTTTGGCCTACAATCAAACTCGATGCACTATGAACTGACAACTGATCACTGTCCACTGTCCACTGAATGACGATGAACACCGAGCGAAATCTTCGCCGCACCGTACTGCCGAACGGGCTGATTGTGCTGACCGAGCGGATGGACTACCTGCGTTCAGTGGCCATGGGAGTGTGGATCAAATCCGGTTCCCGCTGCGAACCAGCGGAGATGAACGGCATCTCACATTTTGTGGAGCACATGCTTTTCAAGGGCACCCGCTCCCGCTCCGCGCAGAGCATTGCCCGGGAGATGGACTCCATCGGCGGCAACCTGGATGCCTTCACCGGCAAGGAGACTATCTGCTTCAACGTCAAGTCGCTGGCCGAGCACGTCCCTATCGCACTGGATGTCCTGACCGATCTGGTGCTGAACCCTGTCTTCGACGCGCCCGAGATCGAGCGCGAGCGCGGCGTGATTCTGGAGGAGATCAAGATCGACGAGGACAACCCGGAGATTCTTGTCCACGAACTGTTCACGCAGGCCTTCTGGAAGGATCATCCACTGGGCTGGCCGATTCTGGGAACCTCGAAGACGGTTGCGCGGCTGGGCCGGGAGAGCCTTGTCGCCTATCACGGCGACCGCTTTCACGGCGGCAACATAATTTTTTCCGCAGCAGGAAACCTAAACCACGACCGCTTTGCCGAGGAGGTGGCGGGCAAGTTCTCCACGCTGGCCGGCGGTGCAACGCTCCACGAGCCGGCGGCGCCCGAGGCCAGCGCGCGCATCATTCTGCGCCACAAAAAAGCTTTAGAGCAGGTGCAGATTTGCCTTGGCGTTCCTGCGCCGCGCATCACCGACGAGAACCGCTATGTCACGTTAATTTTGAATACGGTATTAGGCGGCGGCATGAGCTCGCGCCTCTTCCAAACCATCCGCGAGGAGCGGGGCATGGCCTACTCCATCTACTCCGACGTTAGCCCCTACCGCGATACCGGTATGCTGTGCGTTTTTGCCGGCACCTCGGTGGGCAAGGGACTGGAAGTGGTGGATTTGATTCTGGCGGAGTTCCGCAAGTTGAAGCAGGAACTGTTGAGCGAGGAAGAGCTGACCCGCGCCAAGGACCAGGTCAAGGGCAACATTCTGCTTGGCCTCGAGAACTCCAACGCGCGCATGGCTAACCTGGCGCGCCAGGAGATGTACTTCCACGAGTTCATCACCGTGGACGAGATCATAGCCCACATCAGTGATGTGAACGCGGAACAGGTGCAGGCCATGGCGCAACAGCTCTTTGACCCCGCCCGCATCGCCGTCACCCTGCTGGGCCGCCTGGATGGGGTCAAGCTGAGGCGGGCGAATCTTACGTGCTGAATTGCGGATAAATTAGGATTCACTGCGGTATAAACAGAAGTGAACCCTTGCTTTGACGGCGATGAAGATTCGTGAAGCCAATCCGAGCTATGCGCTACCTACGGGGATTGCCGTGGACGCGGACGGCGAACTGACACTTCGCGCGCACGCCGAGCCGTTGCACCGCTACCGCACGCCTTTTGCCCGCGATGCCGCTCGCATCCTGAACGCGCGCGCTTTTCGCCGCCTGGCCGGAAAAACGCAGGTCTTCCGCCGCCTGGCCATCGATTCCCCTTCGGACCACTTTCGCAGCCGCCTGACCCACACTCTGGAAGTCACCCAGATTGCCCGTACCGTGGCACACGCGATGGGGCTGAACGAGGAGCTGACGGAGGCTCTGGCGCTGTCGCACGACATCGGCCATCCGCCCTTCGGCCACGCCGGCGAAAAGGCTCTCGACCTATGCCTGCGCGGATTTGGTCTGGGATTCGACCACAATCTGCATGCCCTGCGTATTGTCACATGGTTTGAAGAACGCTATGCCGGCTTTCGCGGGCTGAATCTGACCCTGGGAATGCGCGAGGGCATCGTCAAGCACTCCCACGACTACTCCGCCGCAACCCATCCGGAGCTAGCCGAATACTTCCTCGACCAGTTCCCTCCCCTGGAAGCTCAACTCATCGATCTGGCCGACGAGATTGCCTACCTGACCGCCGATATGGACGACGGTCTGGATTCGGGAATTCTCACGCTGAGCCAGGTGCGCGAAGATGTGACGCTCTTCCGCGGCTTCCACGACACCGTGCTGCGCGATTACGCCGCCGCTCCGCAGAAATTGGCAATTTATGAGACCCTCAAGCGCGTTCTCAACGCTCTGGTCACGGATTTGATGGAAGAGACACGCCGACAGGTCTCTACTTTGGGCGCAACAACATTGGGCGAGATTCGCCGCGCTCCCCATCGGCTGGCGGCTTTGAGTCCTGAGATGGAAGCTGCTCGCCTGGCCGCCAAGAAATTCCTCTACGCCAACTTGTACGAATCTTCCGGCATGGAGGAGGAGCACGCAACCGCCGCCGAAATTATTCGGGAATTGTTTTCGGCGATCATCCATGACCCCGGCCTACTGCCCGCCGACCACCAAGCGGAGATTCCCGCCGAGGGACTGGAACGCACTGTTGCCGATTACATTGCCGGAATGACCGACAGCTACGTCGAGCAGGCCTGGAAGCGCTACTGCGGACGGTGAATAAGAACAGGGAATAGGGACTCGGGACCAGGTCGATTGCTGCCTCTGCTGACGCGACGACGGTGGCGATTGATCCGATAGAGTAAATCAAAGCGATGAGCGAGACTCGATCCATTGATCTTCACAACTTCACGGTGGCGGAAGCGCTGCAAGAGTTTGTGCGCTTCTATAACAACTGCGTGCGCAGCGGCTATCGCGGACGCCTGGAGGTGATCCATGGATACGGATCGATGGGGGGCGGCGGAGTGATTCGGGAGGAGCTGCGCAAATATCTGAAGGCTCACTCGGGAATCTTCGGAGAGTTCCTTGCCGGAGAGAGCCTGCGCAATCCAGGAGTCACGATCCTTTACCCACGGGAATCCCTGGCAACGATGCCACCAGGCCCGAGAGTTGGCTACTCCTCCATCCCGCGCATGAAGCCACCTCGCAAACGCTAGTAACCTACTCTAGCGGCGCGGATGGTCGATAGACACCCAGCCGGTTGTACTCTTGTAGATGTGAGAGCTCCCCTGAGAAAAACCACGCTTCGGTTGGCTGCGAGGTCGCTGTGCGCTGCCCTTGCCATGATCCTTTTTCCCGGTTTTATCTACGCGCAAACCGTGCCAGAGAAAGCTGCTCCGCTCGCCGGACCGCCTACAGGCGGCAGTTTCTTCCCATTGAGCGAGGTGCATCGCGGGCTAAAGGGCACGGCCTGGACGGTGTTTACCGGCACGACGCCTGAGCCGATGGAAGTAGAGATTCTGGGCGTGCTGCGGGGGCGCGCGGCCCCGGCCACGACATGATCCTGGCGCAGTTGCATGGGACCAAGCCGGAGTACACCGGCGTAGTGGCCGAAATGAGCGGAAGCCCGGTCTACATCGGCAACCGGCTACTGGGCGCGCTCTCCTTCCGCATCGGCCAGTTTGCCAAGGACCCCATCACCGGCATTACGCCTATCGAGCAGATGCTTGAGGTGCGGGATCTGCCGTTCGACAGAGATCAGAGAACAGAGATCAGAGATCAGCTCCCGCAAGTGCCGACTACAGAGAACGTGCAGGCCATGGAAACGCCTCTGGTGATGGGCGGATTCAGTCCCGAGGCGATCCGGCTGTGGCAGCAAAAGATGGCCGGAACCGGCCTGGAAACGGTGGCGACCGGGGGGATGGGCGGAAGTTCTGGAAAGAGGGCCGAAACGGACACAGCACCCTCGGCGGCAGCGATTTCCAGCGTTGTGCCGGGATCGGCGGTAAGTGCGCAACTGGTGCGCGGCGATTTGGAGATTGCGGCTACCTGCACGGTGACATGGGATGACGCGAAACAGTTGTTGGCTTGCGGGCACACCATCTTGCAGGCCGGGCCGGTTTCGCTGCCCATGACCACGGCGGAGGTGGTGGCCACGCTGGCCTCGCCACTTAAAGCCTTCAAAATAGTGAATACAGGCGCAACCATTGGCGCCTTCAGCGAGGACCGTGATGCAGCCATTCGCGGCGTTTTCGGGGCAAAAGCGCGGATGATCCCGGTGCATGTACGCATACACTCACAACTACTCAAAATGGGTACATCGACCGAGGAGCACAAGGTCAATGTCGAAATACTGGACCTGCCTTCGCTGACCCCGCAGGCAGTTATGGTGGTTCTCTTTCAATCGCTGCTGGAGACCAACGGCAGCACGGCGGAGACCAGCTACCACCTGACCGGCAGCATAGACCTGGACGGCTATCCTTCCTCGCCCCTGGACCTGTGGGCCACGGCGGGGGACACAATGCCGGTGCCTATGAGGGCGGCGTTTGGGATCGCCGGGCAGTTTGCGCGGCTCTACTCGAATGGAACCCGGCAAGGCTCGGTCCGCTCGGTCAATCTCGATGTGGAGGCCATTCCGCGGCGTGTGGGAGTGGAGTTGGAGGCAGCGCGGCTGGTTTCAGGCAATATGGTTCACGCCGGCGACACAGTAGTGGTGGAGGCGACGCTCAGGCCATGGCGGCAGACGGCGCGCAATGTGCGGATTGCTGTGAAGCTGCCGACCCGATTGGTCGCGGGCAACGTGCGGCTGCTCGTCTCGGATGCCGGTACGTTGGACCGGATTCTGGACCAGCCACACCAACCGAGCCACGCCCCGAATATGGATGAAGCACTGGCACAGGCCCGCCGCCAGCACCCGGCAGACCGCATCTACGTGAGCCTGCTGGCGCCGGAGACGCAGGTAGGCACAGAGGGCCAAACACTCGTAAGTCTTCCGCTTTCAGTGGCTAACACGCTGGAGCCGATGCGCGCCTCACAGGATGCAGTCCTGAACGGGGAGTCGGTGGAGCTAGTAGCCAATGAGACTGCTGACGGTGTCCTGAGCGGTTTTCAACTGCTCACTCTGCACATAGAGCCGGGTGGCGGTTTAAACTAGAAGTGGCGGAGAAAAAGAGCTCGATGCCAACATCCAGGGCAGGTCTCCCGTATTGGAGCCGTCCTGTGTGTTATTCCCTTTGAGGTCTCAGGACAAATCATGACGCAAATTCAAGGACTTGCAGCACATGCAGCTGGCGCCGAACTGTTGTCATTCAAGTACGATCCCGGCAAGCTGGGCCTGAACGAGGTGGAGATCGCGATTACCCACTGCGGAATCTGCCACAGCGACCTCCATCTGATCGCCAACGACTGGGGAATCAGCCAGTATCCGTTCATTCCGGGCCACGAGATTATCGGCAAGGTGACGGCCGTGGGCACTGAGGTGCAGTTGCTTGAGGCTGGCCAGCGCGTGGGCCTGGGCTGGCAGTCAAACTCCTGCGGGGTGTGTGAATGGTGCACCCGTGGAATGGAAAACCTGTGCGCTGCCTCCGAGGGGACCTGCGTCCACCGGCATGGCGGGTACGCGGACCGCGTGCGCGCCAATGCGCGCTTCGTGTTTCCGATTCCCGAGGCGCTGGAGAGCGAACATGCGGCGCCACTGTTATGCGGCGGCATTACCGTCTACAACCCCCTCCGCATCCACGGCGTCAACCCCTCTTCGCGGGTAGGCATTGTGGGTATCGGCGGGCTGGGACACATGGCCATACAGTTCGCGCGGGCCTTCGGCGCGGAGGTGACGGCGTTTTCAACCTCGGTGGAGAAGGAAGAAGAGGCGCGCGCGATGGGAGCGCACAATTTTGTAAATTCCCGCGAGTCGAAGGCCATAAAAGATGCTGCCGGAACGCAAGACTTTATTTTGAACACCGCCAATGCCGAGCAGGATTGGGGAGCCTATGTGCAGGCGTTGCGGCCTACCGGGACGCTTTGCTTTGTGGGGGTTCCACCGTCGCCGATCAGCGTGCAGGCATTTCCGCTCATAAGCGGCCAGCGCTCCATCAGCGGCAACCCAACGGGAAGTCCATATCGTATCAAGGAGATGCTGGACGTGGCGGCGCGGCACGGGATCAAGGCCACGACCGAATCCTTCCCCATGGCCCAGGCCAACACGGCCATCGAGAAGGTGAAAAAGGGCAAGGTGCGCTACCGGGCAGTGCTGGCTAATTAGAACCTTAACCGCGGGGCAAATTATTCTTGAAGCGTACCGCAACTTAACCGCGATAATGTTGTCTGTGAATATAGAAGCCGGTTGGGAAGAAAAGCCCCGGACCCGGCAGTGCCGGCAGTACTGAGGACGGAGGCGATCTCCGGTTCCCCGGTCCGACGAGAAACGGGACGGGCAGTGCAAGTCAGCACAAGGAGGATATTATGCGGAGATTCAGGCTGGTTCTTGTTGCAATGCTGCTGGCTGTGCCGTTCGCGGTGACGGCAATGGCCCAGGATGTCGAGGAAGATGTTGGAGTCGGCCCCGCGCTTGTTGCTGCTCCCATGGACTACGGTCCACCGGTTTGTTCATGGGGCTATTACGCTTACTATCCCTATGCCTGCGCACCTTACGGCTATTACGGGCCAGATTGGTTCATGGATGGAATGTTTCTTGGCGTAGGCCCGTGGTGGGGCTGGGGCTGGGGCGGAGGCTGGTACGGTCACGGCTGGGGTCATCGTGGCTGGGGCCACGGCGGCTACGGAGCTCGCGGCGTGGCTGCGGGACGAGGCGGCTATGCAGGCGGTGCACGAGGATATGCAGGCGGCGCACGTGGATATAGTGGCGGCGCACGCGGCTATGCAGGTGGCGCGCGTGGATATAGTGGCGGTGCACGTGGTTATAGTGGCGGTGCACGTGGTTATGCCGGCGGTGCGCGAGGCGGATCGAGTGGCGGCCATGCGGGCGGCTTTAGCGGCGGTCATTCCGGCGGCTTTGGCGGCGGCGGTGGTCATGCTGGCGGCTTCGGTGGCGGACATGGCGGCGGCGGACATCGGTAAACAACTGCGACTTTCATCAAAAAGGCTCGTCTGCTTCGGCAGGCGAGCCTTTACCGTTGTATGGGGTTCGCAGAAAGCCCCCTATGCCGCATCACGTATATGAGGCATTCAGTTTTCTGATACGGGCTCAATCGATAGGCGTATGATTGCTCCGTAATCAAAACCGAGGAGGATATACCGATGAAAGCGACGTATTTGCTAACCGCAGCTTCGAGTTTGCTTATACTGCTTGTCGCCGGTTGCGGCGTAAACTCAACGTCGTCTTCAAAGACGTCGGTTGTGCCTGCCTGCATTCCTTCATCCACGCCGGAGTTTGCCTACGCGCTCACGGGATATGCGGTTTCAATGTATACCGTTAACTCTTGCACCGGAGCCTTCACGCCAGCGACACCCGCGTCCATCGCAACCGGATATTCGTATCCGCAGAGCGAAGCGGAACAAATGGTCGTCGATCCTGCCGGCAGATTTGCCTATGTAGCGAATCTTGTCTCCAATGCCTCCGACCTGTCCACCATCTCGATGTACACCATCAACTCCACTACCGGAGCCCTCACCCCGACCACACCCGCCACTGTCCCCACAGGATGGTTGCCCCAGGGAATCGCGATTGATCCTGCCGGTAAATTTGTTTATACGGGGAATAGCGATGACAATACAGTTTCCATGTTCACCATCAACCAAACTACCGGCGTCCTGACACCCACATCTCCGGCTACTGTTTCGACTGGGACTGAATCGAGTCCCGGCTTTGTGACCGTAGATCCTTCCGGCAGGTTTGCGTATGTCTCCAATCAAGATATCGACACGATTTCAATGTTCACCATCAACTCCACGACGGGAGTCCTGACGCCGATGACACCCGCCACAGTTCCAGCAGGAGGGTCTCCCTTTGGGGTTGCCGTGGATCCTTCCGGGAAGTTCGCCTATGTGCCGGATGCGTATTCGTTTGGAAACTACGTCTCGCAATACACCATCAATTCCATCACCGGCGTATTGACACCGAATACACCGAGCGTTGTCACGGCGGGAGACTCACCCGTTGCAGTCGCCGTCGACCCAACCAGCAAATTTGCCTACGTCGTGAATCGGATGGATAACACGGTTTCGATGTATACCATTAACCCCACAACGGGAAACTTGACACTGAATACGACCACCTCAAACCCGACGGGCACAATCGCAACTGGAGTCGAACCTTTTCGCATTGACTTCGACCCATCCGGCAAGTTTGTATACGTGACCAACGAACAAAGCGCGGCTTCGATTTACACGGTCAACAGCGATGGCACCTTGAACGCCATAGGAACGACGGGCCCCGCAACTGGCGCCTTATCGGTCGTTTTTACACAAGTCAAGTAATAACCAGGGCAACGGTCGTATCAATTTGTAAAATTATTTTCGCGTTTTCTAACCTTGCCGGAGAGAATCGAGAATTATTGGGGCAGAACTTCTATGCCCGTCACGGTTGCATAGCCTTCCACAGGAACAAAGTTCAGAAGCAATTTGCCCTGGGCATTGGGCCTGAGGTCCGAGGCCTTGCGAATAACCACATCGGTCTGACGCGCCTCCCTGACAGGGTTGAAGTTCTTGAGAAGCTCATTTCCATTACAGTAGACATCGAAGATATGGGCGACTGGCGTTCTTTCATCGCCGGAAGTAGTTGACGGCTGGTCCCAGTCACCGTGGCGCACGGCAAAATGCAGAAATACGGAGTAGGTTCCCGGGGAAACGGGAATCGCATAGGAGAAGTTTCCCCAGCGCTCGGTCTCGTAAAGTTCAGGATCGTCGGTCCCTTTAACCGGGGCCGTGTAGGCCGCCAGTTGTCCTCCCTGGAAGTAATTGTCCGGGCTCCACCAGTGGCTGTCGTTGGAATAATAAGGCGTCTGGCGAGCCAGCAGGCGGACGGGCCGGATATGCCCCCGGAAGCCGGGCAAAATCTCGATGGCGGAGAGGATAGCCTGTTTGCCGTCCTCGCCGGAAAATTCAAGATGCAGCAGCCCATCCGAAGCCGGGGAAATGTCGGTGAATACCTTGACGTCGGCTGTACGGCTGGCGCCGGCATCGACCACAACATCGAAGCGTGTCAGCAGCGATTTACCATTGGCGCGCACGATCATCAGGCGGCTGCCTTCTCCGCCCGTTCCGGTGGACTCCGGGTCATAGACCGTCTCGGCAAAGTGCAGGTGGAGTTCGTAGATGCCTTTTTTCAGGGGAATCGCGTAGCGAAACTGTCCCTGCCTGCTGCTGCGGTAAAAATCCTGATTCTGTGTGCGCCAGATGTGCTGCACGGGGCTTTTTACCGCTGTACCGCCATCAAACCAGGCATCGGCGTTCCACAGCTTGCCTGCATGATCGACGAAACTGCGGCCCGCGCCAGCCAGGATGCGGACCTCCTCGCCCAGGGGCGGGCCAAGCTGCGATTCCTCTGGCACGGCAAAGGACTGATTCGATTCAGCCGACGGTAATGCTTGCGTTATATGCCGGAGGATCAGCAAAGCGCAACCGAGGCCAGCAGAGAGGAGCGCCAGAGCTGCGACAAGCCACCAGGACCAGTGACCGGCCCGGAGAAACCGCTGGCCTGAGGGCTGGGTTACTGAGGGCTGGCCTACGGAGGGCCGGGTTATGGAGCTCACGATATCCGGCCGGTTCGAACCCCGTGAATCGGCAGCGTTGAACTGTGGAACATATTGCCCCAGAGGAATATTGATGTGAAGCCGATGCGATGCGCCTTCGCCGGCGTAGTACTCGGCAAGGCGCTTGCGCAGGCGATTAGCCTCAACCCGCACAATCGAATCAGAGTCCTGATCGAAGGAAGGCCCGCGATGGAATACCTCCACACCGACTGAATACTCCTTGATCTGGCGAGTTTCGCCGGCAAAGAGTTTTTCGCATAAATAGGACAGCAAATGAGCGAGCGTGGGCGCGCGGGTGAAGCACTCCGAACCAAGCACCGCGTCCAGTTCCGCGCGCTGCGCTTCCAAATTGACAGGCTCTGGCACTTCATTCGCCATCGTTACCGTCTCCGGACTGATTGTAATGCTATCGCGCATTGATTGTTTTGACAGCATTTAACGGTTGCGTGGCAGGGAAAATCGGTATGTAACGGCAGGTAACCCCTCCCCGTTTCTGCCGGTGAGGCATTTGGCGCCGAATACCATGCTGCTGTAAGCTCTGGCAGGGCATTGAGTTCGGTTGCGCCAGGAGCAGATTTAACCCCTGCGAAACGGGCAGGTAGCAGGTATAGCGTTGCGGGCATTTCGCGGGTGATCTTTACTGGAATGGTCGCAGGGAGCAGAGTGCCGGAGCCAGCAAGCGCTCCACCATACGCTCCCGCGCAGGAGAGGTGAACCATGAGAAGACTAGTGATGATGCTGGCAGCGATGAGCCTGATGATGGGCGCGGTGGCGTACGGAAAGACTAACCCCGCCTCGGCAGCGGCTAAGAAGGACAAGCAGGCGGCGGCCAAGTTGGCAGAGGAAAAAGGAGACCTGGATCGCATGCACAAGGATTACGAGTCGGCCGTTTCCCACTACGAGTCGGCCCTTCGCGTGAACACTAAAAGCGCTGATCTTTATAACAAGATAGGCATTGCCGAGCTCCAACTGAAACAGGATGGATTGGCGCGCAAGTACTTTGGACGGGCGCTGAAGTACAACCCTCAATTCTTTGCTGCCTTGAACAACATTGGGGTTCTGGACCTTCTGGACAGGAGGTACAGGTCTTCCATCGGCTACTTCAAACAGGCGCTGGCGCTGGATGAGTCAAACGCGCACACCCATCTCAACCTTGCGAATGCCTGGATGGGGCTGAGCGAGGTCGATTACGCAATGACCGAATACGCCCGCGCACTGGAGCTGGACGCCGATGTGCTGAGCACCAGTCCTGAGGGAGTTGTCGCCCAGGTATCGACGCCGGAGCAGCGAGCGCGCATTGCGTTTTTGATTGCCAAGTCGTATATGAAACGCGGCAACCTCGACGGTGCCCTGGAGTATTTGCGCAGGGCCAAAGATGGGCACTACCCCGATATGGCCAGTGTCTACAAGGACCCTGCATTTACCGCACTCTGGACTGATCCCCGCCTGGCTAAGATCGTCAAGCGGTAGGGTGCGCGAGGGCAGCAAGGCGGCCGGCGATGTGCTCGGCAGCGGCGGGATGGGCTTGGGTGCGGGCCGCAACGGCCATGGCAACCAGGCCCGCCAGATCTTGTAGCAAGCTGGTGAGAGCGGCGAGCAGCTTGCCTGGAGTGTCGAGATCCTGTTCGTCGAGCATTTGAGCTGCTCCGGCCTTCACCATCTCCTCGGCGTTGCGGCGCTGATGGTCGTCGGCGGCGGCGGCGAAGGGAACCAGCAGGGCGGGCTTGCCGGCGGCAGCCAATTCAGCCACCGTGGAAGCCCCGCTGCGGGCCATCACCAGCGTGGCCTGGGCAAAGCGCACGGGCATATCGTCGATGAAAGGCTGCACCTGCCAACGCTTTGGGTCGGCGCCGCTGGTGGTGTAAGCGGCCTGGGTTGCCTCGAAGTTTCGCGCGCCGCTCTGGTGGAGGACTGTGAGGCCGGGTACTGCGTCAAGCAGCGCCGCAATGATCCGGGGCAGATGGGTGTTGAAGATGCGTGCGCCCTGCGAGCCGCCGAAGACCAAGAGATGGGGCGTGGAGGGAGCCGTTAACGCGAAGAACTCCTGACGGACGGGAATGCCGGTGACCTCGGCGTTGCGGAACCACCGGGCGGCAGAGGAAAAGTTGACTGCGGCGGCCTGTACGCGCTTGCCGACGAGACGATTGGCGAGGCCGGGCATGGCGTTGGGCTCGAAGACCATGGCCGGAATTTTGAGCTGCAAGGCCGCCGCCATCGCCGGACCGGAAGCGTATCCGCCCACGCCGAAGACTACGTTGGGGCGGAACTCTCTGATCAGCCGCTTGCAGACGATGATGCTGCGTGGCAGGTTCATCAGCGTACGCAGGCGAGTGAGCAGGGAGACGTTCTTGAGCTGGCCTACATCAATGAGACGCAAATTGAAGCCGGCCTCGGGTACCAGGCGCGACTCCAAGCCCCGCGCCGTGCCGACGAAGAGCACCTCGGCCGAGTGGCGGGTGACTAGCTCGCGGGCCACGGCCAGCGCTGGAATGATGTGGCCTCCGGTGCCGCCGCCAGCGATGAGTACGCGCAGGTTCGACATCAGTCCGCCTTCCTGCTGATGTTGAGCAGGATGCCGATGCTGGCCAGGGTGAAGCAGAGCGAGGTTCCTCCGGAGGAGATCAGCGGCAGGGGAAGGCCCTTGGTGGGCAGCAGGGCTAGCACAACGCTGATGTTGAAAAAGGCCTGTAGCAGGATGGTCATGGTGATGCCGAAGGCGGCCAGGCGGGCAAAGGGGTCCTGAGAGCGGAAGGCTGTGCGCAGGCCGCGATAACCGAAGTACGCAAAGAGAATGAGGACGAAGATGGCTCCGATGAATCCCATCTCCTCGGCAATGTTGGCAAAGATGAAGTCGTTGTAAGGCTCGGGTAGAAAAAAGAGCTTCTGCTGGCCATCCATAAAGCCGAGTCCGGCCACTCCGCCACTCCCGACGGCGATCAGCGACTGGCATGTGTGGTAGCCGGCTGCCCCTGCCTCCTTGAGATCCTTGAGATCGCAGATTGGATGCGCGACGAAACGCTCAAAAACCCGGACGCGCTGGAGGCGCCAGGAAACCCCGAAGAGCTCATAAGCCAGAATAGGCAGCGAGACGCAGACGCCGCCAATCAGGAACTTCCAGGCCATGCCTGCCAGAAACAGCATCATGGCTGTGACGCCGGCCAGAACCAGCGCCGTGCCCAGGTCTGGCTCGAGAACGATCAGCGCAATAAAGAACAGCGGAATGAGGCTGGCGCGCCAGAGAGTGTTCCATTGGTTGATCTTGTTGATCCGGGTGGAAAGAAACCATGCCAGAAAAAGAACCAGTACGGGCTTGGCAATCTCCGACGGCTGGAGGGTGAAGAAATCGCTGAAGCGAATCCAGCGGTGGGTGTTGTGCGAGCTGGGGATGAAAAAGACCAGCACCAGCAGAAAGGTGGTGACGGAGAGCGCGGAAAAGATGAAGCGAGGGGATTTATAGAGCGTGTAGTCGAGTCGCGAGAGGAACAGCAGGGCCACCAAACCGGCAAGTGCCCAGAGAGCCTGTTTGCCAACGAAGGTGTAGGGGGAGTGATATTTCTCCTGGGCCACAACAGCTGAGGCGGAAAAGACCATCGCCAATCCCACCACGATGAGCAGCACGGTGGTGAAGAAGATCCATTTATCGCCCCCAACGCGCTTTGCCATGGTTCATTCCTTTATGTCTTTGACGAGTTGCTTGAAGACCATTCCGCGTTGCTCGTAGTTATCAAACTGGTCATAGCTGGAGCAGGCGGGCGCCAGCACAACAACCTCGCCGGGGCGCGCGGCGGCAGAGGCGGCAGCGACGGCCTTGTCCAGGGTTTCGCAGGATTGGATAGTAACTACACCGCGCAAATGAGATTCGATCTTGGCTGCCGCAGCGCCAATGGTGTAGACGGCGCTTACGCGTGCGCGCAGCAGGTCGGAGAGTTGGGTGTAGTCGGAGTTCTTGTCCTTGCCGCCAAGAATCAGATGAATGCCGCCACCGAAGGCGGCGACGGCCTTGGCGGTAGCGTCTACGTTGGTAGCCTTGGAGTCGTTGTAGAACTCTACGCCATTGCGGGTGGCAACGTATTCCAGGCGGTGTTCGACGGCCCGGAAGTTTTCGATGGCAGTGCGGATAGATTTGACTTGTACACCTACCAGGCGAGCCGCAACCACCGCGGCCAGAACATTTTCCGCGTTGTGCGCGCCCTTGAGCGGAATTCCGCGCGATGGCATCACGTTTTCCGTGACGGCATACTTGGCAGCGCGATAGACGACAGAGCCTTGCTCCAACCAGGCTCCTTGCGGAACCGGATGCTCGAGGGAAAACCGATAAACCTTGGCGGCCGTGTGCGCAGCGGCTTCCTCGCAGGGAGGATTGTCGGCGTTCACCACCAGGCAGTCCTCAGCGGTCTGCGCGGCAAAGATGCGCTCTTTGATGCGGGCGTAGTTTTCAAAACTGCCGTGACGGTCCAGGTGATCTGGAGTGATGTTGAGAATCACGGCGATGGAGGGATGAAACAGCTCCGTGGTTTCAAGCTGGAAGCTGGAGACCTCCAGAACCGACCAGCTTTCGTCGGTGCTGGAGTCGATGAGGGAGATGACCGGTACGCCGATGTTGCCGCCCACCAGCGTGGGCAGGCCGCCTGCCGCAAGGATTTCGCCCAGCAGCGTGGTGGTGGTGGTCTTGCCGTTGGAGCCGGTGACGGCCAGGATCTTTCCCTTGAGGAAGCGGCCGGCCAGTTCCAGTTCGCCGATGACCGGCAAACCGAAGCTCTTCACCTGTGCCAGTTCGGGGGTGTCCAGCGGCACGCCGGGACTGACGACAATCAGATCCTGTCGGCGGAAGGTGAGCAGGCCGTGGCCGCCGGTCTCGACCATGATGCCGGCCTCGATCAGGGCGGGAATTTCTTTGGCCAGCGCCTCGGCCGAGCGCACGTCGGATACCGTGACCTGGGCTCCGCGGCGGCGCAGAAACAACGCTGCCGCCAGACCGGATTTACCCAGTCCCACGACCAGAACTTTCTTGCCTTTGAGTTCCAACATCGGGTCTTGTCCTCGGGCTACCACAATCTTCTTAATTGTGCCCTTTTGGGGCCTTGTTTAGCGCAATTTCAGGGTGGTGAGTGCAAACAATGCAAACACCAGGGCGCCGATCCAGAAGCGAACAATGGTTTTCGACTCACTCCAGCCCACTTGTTCGAAGTGGTGATGCAGGGGGGCCATCTTGAAGATTCGCTTCTTGTTACGCAGCTTGTAACTGCCCACCTGCAGGATAACGGAGGCCGCTTCGAGGACGAAGATGCCGCCGATGAACGGCAGCAGCAACTCCTGGCGGATGATGATGGCGACCGTGCCGATGGCCCCGCCCAGGGCCAGCGAACCCACGTCGCCCATGAAGATTTCCGCCGGATGGGCGTTGTACCAGAGAAAACCGATAGAGGCGCCCACCATGGAGCCGCCGAAAATGGTCAGCTCGGCCACTTTAGGCATGTGCTGGAGTTCGAGGTAGTCGGCAAAGACCACGTGGCCGCTGACGTAAGTGAGCACGGTAAGGGCTCCGGCGGCGATGATGGTGCAGCCGATGGCCAGCCCGTCCAGCCCGTCGGTCAGATTGACGGCGTTCGACGAACCGATCAACACAAAGATGACAAAAGCGATGAAGGGCAGGAAGGCCAGTAGGCCAAGGTGGGGGATGGTGCTGGGCCACGCGTGCCACATCAGGTCAGGACGCCAGCTCTTGATGAACGGCACAGTCAACTGAGTAGAAAAGAGCTTGAATTGATCCAGAATCACCAGAGAAACCGCCACCGTTGCCCCGGCGAGGCCCTGCCACATTAGCTTGGCGCTCACCGTCAGGCCCAGGCTTCGCTTCTGGATGACCTTGATGTAGTCGTCAGCAAAACCAATCGCTCCAAAAGCCAGGGTGGAAAAGACGGCGATCCAGACGAAGGGGTTGGCGGGATCGCTCCAGAGCACTGTAGGCAGCAAAATCGCAATCCCAATCAGCACGCCACCCATGGTAGGAGTGCCGGTCTTATTGAGGTGCGACTTTGGCCCGTCGTCGCGCACATACTGGCCGATCTGAAACTTGCGCAGCTTCTGAATTACCCAGGGGCCGATGAACAGCGCGATCATCAGCGCCGTGAGAGAGGCAAAGGCGGTGCGGAAAGTCAGGTAGCGGAAGATGCGGAACGGGTGAAAAAACGGGAAGAGCTTTTCGTAAAGCAGCCAGTAAAGCAAAGGGCCTCCAGAGCCGGCGTTAGGCTGGTTTCAGCTTGATTTTACTAGGACAGAGTACATTATGGCTGTGGAAGATGGTGGTTTTAACTGGGCTCTGATTACTGCGTCACCGCCTCGATAACCCGTTCCAGATGCACTCCGCGGGAGCCTTTCACCAGCACCACGTCTCCTTTGCGTATATTCACCTTGAGCCAGCGTCCCGCGGCCTCGGCATCGGCCAGAAACAACGCTGCGACTCCGCCCTTGCAGGCGGCGGCGGCCAGGTGTTCGGCGTTACCCTGAACACCGACGACCAGGTTGAGGCCGGCTTCGGCGGCGGCGCGTCCAGCTTCGGCGTGCAGTGCGGGTCCTTGTTCGCCCATCTCCAGCATCTCTCCGGCCACCAGAATCCTGCGCTTGGCGGGCCGCGCAGCCAGAGTGCGGATCATGGAGCGGAGCGCTTCGGGGTTGGAGTTATAACAGTCGTTCAGAATTGTCGCACCGTTGATCTGGATCACCTCGCCGCGCTTGTCGCCGGCCTTCAGAGTTTCCAGCGCGGCCACAGCCGCATCCAACTCGACCCCCGCTTCGAGCGCAACCGCCAGACCGGCCAGGGCGTTCATCGCGTTGTGCGCACCTAGCAGGTTGAGCGTGAGTTTTCCCTCGCACTCTCCCGCTCGATAGCGAACGTGCAACCCTGCGAGGTCCTCGGCCACTTCGAGAAGTTGCGGATTGGCGAAGGGTCCGGCGCCAAAATAAACCGCCCGGCCGTGAAAATCGCGTCCAAACTGCGAGACGTAGGGATCGTCGGAATTAAGAAAGGCAACGCCGTTGGTAGGCAGCGCGTCCACCAGCTCGAGCTTGGCGCGAGCGATGCCTGCCTGCCCGTCGGCAAAATTTTCCACATGCGCCGTGCCCACATTGGTAACCACGCCCCAGTCGGGTGCGGCTATCAGCGCCAGGGCGGCGATCTCGCCGGGGTGGTTCATACCCATTTCAATGACAGCAAACTCGTGTTCCGGTTCGAGGCGCAACAGTTGCAGAGGCAGGCCAAAGCCATTGTTGAGATTGCCCTTGGACTTGATGACATTGAACTTTGCACCCAATGCAGCGGCAATCGCTTCCTTTGTAGTCGTCTTTCCGGCCGAGCCTGTGACGGCCACCACGCGCTTGCCCCACTGGCGGCGAACGTGCGCAGCCAGGGCCTGGAGTGCGAGGAGCGGGTCTTCAGTGATGAGCAACGGCGCAGACAGAGCGGCATCTGGCAGGGTGGCGACCCGCGCGCGCGAAACCACCGCGGCCAAGGCGCCGCGCTCGATGGCGGCGGCGACGAAGTCGTGGCCGTCGTGCCGCTCGCCGCGCACGGCGAAAAAGAGCTCACCCTCAGACACGGTGCGCGAATCGATCGAGTAGCCGGTAGTCACCAGCGCTCCAGCATTTGCCACGCTGGCCGGTGCCTCCATCACCGCGCCCGTGCCGATGGCCGCTTCTGCGATTGTGAGCTTCATCCGATTCCACCATAGCCCATTTCTCCGAGCGCCGAAAGAGCAATTTCCACATCGTCAAAAGGAATCGTGGTGAAGCCCAGAATCTGCTCCTTCTCGTGGCCCTTGCCGGCGAGCAGAACCACGTCGCCGGATTTAGCCTCCCGAAGCGCCAGGCGGATGGCGGCGGCGCGGTCCGGCTCGATGGTGTAGCGAACCGGAGTGGCTTTGAGTCCGGGCTCAATCTCAGCCAGAATAGCCAGAGGCTCCTCGGTGCGGGGATTGTCGCTAGTGGCCACTACAAAGTCGCTTCCCTGCCCCGCGGCCATGCCCATCTTCGGCCGCTTGGTGCGGTCACGGTCGCCGCCGCACCCAAACATCGTAATCACGCGGCCGCCGGTTTGCGCCGTCATCTGCCTGGCCAGAGCCGTTAAATTGAGCAACGCATCGTCGGTATGGGCATAGTCAACGATCACCGTGAAGGGCTGGCCTGCATCGACGGATTGAAAGCGGCCAGGAACGGGCTGAAGGCGGGGAACAAACTCGACCAGATCGGCAAACGGCACGCCACGCGCGTGAGCCGCGGTGAAGGCAGCCAGCAGATTGTAGATGTTCACCTCGCCCGCCAGCCGCGAAACGACTTTCGCTGCGCCTGCCGGGGTTTCAAGTTCGAGCGCCGCGCCAGACGGCGTAAGCGTATAACTCGCGGCTCGCCAGTCGCCCTGACCAATGCCGTAGGTCCGGACTTCGGCGCCGGACTTCGCGGCTGCGGCAGAAAGTTCGTGAGCGTGGGGGTCATGCGCGTTGATCACGGCGACGCGCGGAGCCGGATACACCGTACCGTCAAAGAGCAACCGTTTGGCGGCAAAATACTTCTCCATCGTCTGGTGATAATCCAGATGGTCACGGGTGAGATTGGTGAAGACGGCCACGTCAAAATTCAAACCTGTCGCCCGGCCCTGGTCGAGGCCATGGCTGGAGACCTCGGTGACCAGTTCGGTGGCGCCGCGATGAACGCCCTCGGCCATCAACTCAAACAGGTCTCTCGACTCGGGGGTTGTGTGGACGGAAGGACGAACTTCACCGGCCACGTGGTACTCGATGGTGCCGATGAGTACTGTCTTGCGTGCAGCGGCGTTCAGCAGAGCCTCGATCAAAAACGCTGTGGTCGTCTTGCCGTTCGTGCCAGTGATCCCAGTGGCCGCAAGCCGCCGCTCCGGGTGGCCGAAAAGCGCCGCTGAAGCCTGGGCAAGCGCTCGCCGGCCATGCTCGACTTCCAGAACAGGCAGCCCGGGCGCGAAGACCAGCAGATGGTCGAACTTCTGCGACGAGTCAGTGATGACGCCCAAAGCCCCTGCTGCAATCGCCTTCTCGACGTAGCGATTGCCGTCGGTCGAGCCGCCTTTCATGGCCACAAAGACCGAGCCGGGGCGCACCTTGCGCGAGTCGTACTCGACGCCGGTAACCGGCTGGCTGGAGTCTCCGCCCGCGCCAATCGCCGTAACTTCCGCAATCAGTTCATTCCAGTTCATCACGAATTCCATTGTAGATTGTTGCACTACACTTTACTGAGATTGGCGGTAAGATGCTTGCATGGAAATCGAATTTTCCGGAACTAATATTTGGAGGTTGTAACCAATGGCTGAATCTCAATTCATTTATGTGACCTATATTCGCACCACGCCGGAGAAGCTGTGGCGGGCGCTGACGGAGCCGGAATTCACACGCCAATACTGGATGGCAACGACGCAGGAATCGGAATGGAAGCCGGGCGCTTCGTGGAAGATTTTGTTTGCTGATGGGCGCATGGCCGACAGCGGCGAGATCGTCGAGATAGAGCCGCAGCGGCGTATGGTTTTGAAGTGGCGGCATGAGATCATTCCCGATCTGACCGCCGAGGGCTACTCGCGCATGACCTATGAACTCGAGCAGCAAGGCGAGGCCGTCAAGCTCACACTGCTCCATGAGATGGACAGGCCAAACTCGAAGTTCATCAAGGCCGTTTCTACTGGGTGGCCGATGATTCTGTCCAGCCTGAAAAGCCTATTGGAGACCGGCGTAGCGCTGGACTTGACGCTCTGCTCGCCAAAAGGGATGTAGGCATTCTTATACTCGGCGAACGCGTCACCGTCCGCAGCGCACCACGACCTTCGTTCCGGGCGCGACTATCGCTCCCGGAGCGGGGGCCTGTTCGCGCACCGTGCCGTTGCCGGTGATTTGCACTTCAAGGCCGGCAGCAGCGGCCTGCTCGATGACCTTGCGCACCGGCAGGCCGATGAGCGAGGGAACGCGCAGGGTTTTTTCGCCAGCGACAATGAATGTAGAGGTGTCCTGCTCCGATTCTGACGGCGGATGTGTTGCGACGGGCTGGGGTGGAATCACATTACCATGCGTTGCGTTTGCAACTGCGTTCGAAGGCTGAGCGGCGGTTTGCCACTGACCTGAGGCGGCCGGTTGAACGGAGGTCGCGGGCTGGCTAGGAAGTACGCGAAGGGCTTCTGGGCCGCCGCCGCGCAGGGGATCGTCGCTGGGCAGTTCGTTGGCTGCCGCGAAGAGGGCGTTGATGTCGCTGTTCTGCGCATGAGCGTCGTCTTCCTGCACCTGTAAATCTGCTTTGGATAAGGCGTGGTGCTGGCGTAGATCGATGTCGTGAGGCACGGCAAGATACTCCAGGACCTGCTGCGCTACCTCGGCAAAGACCGGCGCGGAGACAGCGGCTCCATAGTAATTACCCTTGGGCGAATCAATAACCACGGCCACTGCAATCACTGGATTATTGACCGGAGCGATGCCGGCAAACGAGGCAATATGCATGGTCTTCGAATATTTTCCGGTGGCCGGATCTATTTTTTGCGCAGTGCCGGTTTTCCCTCCGGATGAATAGCCGTTGAGCTGCGCTTGCTTGCCTGTGCCGTAAAGCACAACGCCCTCCATCATCTTGCGCATCTCGGCGGCAGTCATGGTCGAGAGAACGCGGTGTGCTCCGGGTGGCAGCGGATTAGGCAGTTCGCCGCCCGGTTTGAGCACCTGCGGCGCGGCCAGCGGCGCCTTCGGCGCGGTTCCATTATTCACGCCGGATGCAGGCTGCCCGTTGGCAACAACTTCCATCTGCCCCGGCATCAGCACGTGAGGCGGCAGATAGACGCCGCCATTGGCGATCGTCGAAACCATGGAGACAAGTTGAATTGGCGTGACGCCAATCTCCTGGCCGATGGCGATGGAGCCGATGGACGAAGGGCTCCACTTGTCCACAGCCTGGAGCAGGCCGCGAGTCTCGCCAGGCATCTCGGCACCGGTTCGGCTCCCGAAGCCGAAGTCGCGGATGTACTGGTAGAAGCGGTCCGGGCCAACTTTCAGCGCCATTTTGATGGCGCCCACATCGCTGGATTCTTCCAGCGCTTTATGCACGGGAATCACTCCGAAGTGTTCGCCCTGATTATCGTGAATGACGCGGCCCGCCAGCGTAATCTTGCCGCCCTGGCAATCTACCATGTCATCGGGCGCTGCCTGATGTTGATCGAGCGCCGCCGCGTAGGCAATTAACTTAAAGGTCGAGCCGGGCTCGTAGACGTCGCTTACAGCGTGGTTGCGCAACAGATCTGGCGTGGCGTGGCGGAAGAGATTGGGGTTGAAGGTGGGACGAATCGCCAGCGCCAGAATCTGGCCGGTATGCACATCCTGAACAACAACTGTGCCGCTAGCCGCCTGGGTGCGCTGCATGGAGTGGTCCAGCGCACGCTCGGCCATGAACTGAATATTCTCGTCGATGGTCAACACCAGGTTGCGGCCCGGCTGGGGTTCGCGCTCGCTGGAACCGAGCACGCGGCGGTGCGCGTCGAGGGCCGTGTACATATGGCCGACAACGCCATGCAATTGCGGCTCGAACTTCTGTTCCAGGCCTCCCAGACCTTTGTCATCCATGCCCACATAGCCCAGCACCTGCGCGGCGATCTCATTGTCCGGATAGAAGCGCTGAAACTCCTTCTGTATGTAGATGCCCTTGAAGGTGCTCGTACGGCATGGGTCATCTGGAATGAATTTGTGTTTATCCGGGGCGCAAGGATCGATCAGCGCGTGAATACGGGTGGCCACCTCCGGCGTAACCCGCCGAGCGACCCACGCAAAGTTGCGCGCCGCGTCCAGGTGGGCTGCAATCTGCTCCTCGGTAGTCTGCGCGTCGTCGGGGTCAGTGTGGACAATTGTGGCCAGCGCATGGGCGGTCGCCTGCTTATCCGCTATCTCGCTAGGCACGGCGAAGATGGAGTCCACCTGCACCGTCATGGCCAACTCGCGCAGGTTGCGGTCATAGAGCACGCCGCGGCGCGGAGCCACGTCGAAGGTGCGCTGCTGCTGCTGCCTGGCGCGCTCCTGGAATTCGCCGTGGAGCACCACTTGAAGCCAGAAGAGGCGAACGGCAATCAGAATGGCCCAAGAGAGAAAGAACAAGCAGATAAGCCAGAAACGCACCCGCTTGAGAGACATCACGCGCGGCGCGGGATTGTGATTCCAGCTGGGACGAACGGCGGACGGCATGGACAACGCTCCGTTGATAGCTTTTAGCTACTGGCTTCTGGCTTCGTATTCGCACTGCAAAACCGACAGCTAGATGCTAAAAGCTGGTAGTTGTTCTTGGAGGAACCGCTTGCGCAAGGGCAGGAGCAGAAGCGTCAAGAGCCACTGCGGGATTAACCACCTGGCCTGGTTGCGGCTCGACAAGACCCAATTCGCGAGCCATCCTGTCGATGCGGCCCGGCTCGGTGAGCTGCGCTTCTGTCAGGTGCAACTCGCGGTTCTGCTCACGTAGCTGCTCGAGCAATAGCTTTTCCGACTCTATCTGATAACCGCTCATGCGCACGCTTAAGTGTTGCACCCCATAAAGCATGGTCAGCGAAAAGAAAATGGTAATGGCCGCGGCAAACAGGCGAATCTGACGGGGACGCGCCGGATCGGGAGTCTTGACCAGGCGGCTGTTGTCAAAGCTCAAGGGAAAGGCGAACTCCGGCGTGCGCAAACACCGCCTCTGCTCAGCTTGCAGGGCGAGCAACTCGGCATTGCGCTCTTCGATCCGCGCGCTCCAGCTCTTACCCGATTCGAGATATGATGTTGTGCATGCCGCCATGGTTGCCTCCCCAGCTTCTAACTGCTGGCAATCCTCTCCGCTGCCCTCAACTTTGCGCTTCGCGAGCGCGGATTACACTCTAACTCGTTTTCACCGGCTATAACTGGCTTTTTAGTGAGAATCTCCCAGATTCCCTGTCGCGCGCCCTCGCGCAGGCTGTCTTTGGCAATGCGATCTTCAAGCGAATGAAAGCTGATAACTACCAGTCTCGCGGAGGGTTTGAGCAACATAGGTGCGGCCTCCATCAAAGCGCTAATCTCATCTAACTCGCGATTAACATAGATACGAAGAGCCTGAAAAGTTTTGGTTGCCGGATGAATTTTTTGATACTTAGTTATATGAGCGGCCGATGTTACAATACGGGCTAATTGCCCCGTGGTTGTTATCGGCCGCCCATGTACTACAGCTCTGGCGATTCTCCGCGACCCCCTTTCTTCTCCGTATTTGTAAATGAGGTCCGCTAACTCACTTTCATTGGCCTCGTTTACAACCTTTGCGGCGGTTAGTTCAGACCTTTGATTGTGTCTCATATCAAGTGGTCCATCCGCCACGAAACTAAAACCTCTTCGCGCCTCATCCAGTTGCAGGCTGCTAACTCCAAAATCTGAAATCAAACCATCTACCGAGGCTGGTGGCAAATGACTTGCTATTGAGCTGTACGCCTCATCGATCAAAGTAACTCGCGGGGCATTACTGCCTAACTCCCTGCAAGCCTGGTCTAACTTCGCTTTGGCCAGCTCCATAGCTTCTGCGTCCCATTCAAAGCCGATCAGATGCCCTTCAGCTCCCAGCAACTTGACAATTCCGGCCGCGTGCCCGCCCAAGCCCAATGTGCAATCCACCACAGTGGCCCCCGGGCGTACCCGAAGTAGAGCCATCGTTTCCTCAAATAGCACCGGCGCATGTCTTGGGTTCGATATAGTCATGCGCTCCCCCCTGGGGGACTTCACTGTCCACTGTGCCGCTTGAGAATCGCCGCTAAAGACTGACGATCCTCCGCAGTTAATGCATTGGCTTGCAAACTTTCGTCGAGCACTCCGAGGTTATGAACCTCGATGTAGTGCAGCTTCCCGAGCACAGCGACGTCCGCGTTCAACTTGGCCTTCTCGCGCAGAAGCTGCGGCAGCAAGATCCGGCCCTCTTTATCCATCTCCACTTGCTGGCCGTAGTAGCTGGTCAGATTCAGGTACTTGTCCACGGCCGGTTCCATGGTGCTGGAGTCAGCCAACAAACTTTCCTGGCTCTCCCAGGCCGGCAGCGGCCAAATCTGCGCGCTCACCCCATCCGTTGAGGTCACGTAGAACTGGACCACGTATTGCGCGTCCACCAGCAGCTTGAAGGCAGCCGGCAACTTCAGCCGACCCTTGGGGTCCACCTTCGCCGGATGATTGCCGCGAAATACCGCCATGCCTACCCGCCTCTCACGGCTGATTTCACATTTCCAGCCGCGACCACTGCCCTACCCTTGCCGTTCTCCGGTTGCCTAGCCTGATTCCCCAGCCGGTACGGCCTCAAAAACGCTGTAAACTATGGCCAGAGGGAGGAAATCGGTTAAACCTGTCCTAACTGATGCTTGCCGCCCCACAAAGTTACATAATTGGCCACTTTTTTCCACTCAAACGAGTGTAAGCCCGATATCGTCTGAAGCCAAGGGAAAAATAGAGCGAATTTAAAAAAAATGTAGGGGGGATTCAGAAGAAGGTAGTATGGAAAGGGATCAACTCAACTAATAGATACAATTGTTCCAAACACCACAATATGTAGCGTTTATCGCTTATGTTCAAGCATCTTCAACCAATTGACAGGAGCTGCGGCCTGTGATAGGGAACAAAAAGCGAAAGTTGTGAGCTTTTCTAGGTTTTGTCAATAAAAATCCGTTGCTATGCGTCCGGCATACTACTTCCTGTGCAGGAATGATGCTTTGCGCGTGACGTCACCAGATTGAGAAGATACAAAAATACCAATACGTTCACTGCCAGCAGGCCGACGCGGATCAGCGTGAGCTTGCGGAAGATCTCAAAGACCTCCCAGGGCAGGAAAGACGCTGTGATGGTCAGGGTGAGATACTCGGCCCAGGTTTTTTCCAGATACAGGCCGATTCCTTCCACCAGGTCGAGGCCGGCGTAGATGAAGAAGACCTCCACGATCCGCTTCAGGAGCCGTTCGTCGAGGATGGAGGACTTGACCAGAAGGAAGTTGATGAGCCTCGACTCGGGGTTGAAGCGCAGGTGGTAGGCCAGCTTTTCCAGCATATCGCCAATGTCTTTATGCAACAGGTGGAAAGCACCGACGCCCATAGCAATAAAGAGCAGGGCGTGACCAAGCTTGAATGCAGAGATGAGGATAAGGCCCGTATTGTGCCGCTTGTGCAGCGGTGAGAGCCGGGATGGGGAGTCGGTCATGGCCGTGTGGGAAATCCGCGCAACACTCCTACCTGTCTCTACGTTAACCGATGCGCGTCGGTTCTGCTCGCATCGCCTCCGTAGGAACACTGATTGAATCGGCAGATTCCCTTCTGACAATCAGTGTGAATTCTCTAAATTAGTTCAGTCATGTGATGATTTAGGCGATTTGATTGATATTAAGTGGACGGCGGATGCGAGGCTCGTGGTTCGATGGAACGAAAAAGGACTGATCAACCGAATTAAGCTTTGTACTCCAGAATAAGTATCTTGAGATATTATCATTTTTTCAAATTCAGCAGTGCATTGCGGTCGATTACATTGCCATCCATGATAAGGGCGGAGATGCGGCGTGCGTTCCAGATGTTCTGTGTGGGGTCGCCGTCGACGACCAGAATGTCGGCGCGGCGGCCAGGGGCAATCTGGCCCAGTTCATTCCAGTTGAACTGAAGGCTGTAATTGTTGGTGGCGGCGGCCAGCGCCTCGCGCGGCGAAAGTCCCAGGCGAACCAGCAGTTCCAGCTCGGTGTGCATGGAGATGCCGGGCAAGGAACCCTGGACCGGCGCTCCAGAGGCGGCCAAATAGTGCGGATAGGCTGAGAAAAGAATCTCGTTGATGTGCCACAGCCGCAGGGCCGACTGTTCAGCCTTCTTGCGCAGGCTTTCTTCCAGGTATCGTTGTCCCATCGCCGGCAAATGCCGGGTCCAGGGCGAGAGCGGATAGTCCATATCGCCCGATACGCGATTGGTGGGATCGTATACGCGGGCCGGATCGAGCAAGACAGCGGCTGGCTCCTTCCACAGGTTGCGATGATCGGGCAACTGCGCAAAATAAACGCTAAAGGTGGGCATGAGCGCGGCGTGATGGGCAGCCAGGAAATGGGCGTAATCGTGCAGGTGCGGGTCGGTGGGGGGAAGGCGCTCGGTGTAGTCGTAGGCCGTGGTTGCGGCCGGGCCCTCGGGGTCATCCACCAGCGGCCGCTGCAACTCGTCGGGGATAACGCCTAACTCGTAGCGGCCCATGTGGACGAGCACATCCACGCCGGCCTCGTCGCCCACATCGTAGGGGGTGGCAACGAACTCGCCATACGTTGCCATGCCCATCTGGCGGGCGCGAGCCATAATCCACTGTGCGTTGGCGGCGGTGAGATTATGGCCCAGCCAAAGGGCGCGCGTTCCCAGCCTGGAGGTGTCAGTGAGCTCATGGAGGGTGTCTTCGGGGCTCAGTTCGGCCGGATGGCCGTTCTCGCGAAGCTTGAGAGCCCACTCGGGACGTTTTGCCAACAGGCTCCAGTTGTCGGTTGATCCTATTGAGTCCATCAGGTAGAGGTGAGGGCTGGGCGTGGCGGAATAATCGATGACGCCGCGGCGGACGTCGCTGACGGCGACCACTGTGGTGACGCCCATATAGAGGAAGGCGTTGGCCTGGCCCTGTGAGTTCATGCCGGCAAAGCCGTCGATGAGTCCGGGAATAAGATACTTGCCGGTGCAGTCGATGACCCGCGCACCTTTGGGGATAGAGACGGCCATGCGTGAGCCGACATCCGTGATGCGTCCGTCGCGAACAATGACGATGGCATCCGGCAGGTCTTTCGCAGATCCGCCCCATTCCGTCACGTCCACCACCGTGCCGCCTGTCAGCACCAGCGGAACCGAGGACGGATTTCTGGGCGCAAACGGAGCTTGCGGCCAGGCTAAATGTGCGGCCAGCACCAATCCAATGGTGCCCAGCAATAGGTGAGCGGAAGCTCTCATAGAAAAAGCGGTCTTTTTAGAATTGTCGCATAACGGCGCGAAGTAGCGGCACCAACGCAGGGCTCCGCATTGGAAAGGGGCATCTGCATCGTGGCGGCAAAGAATCGGTACGGATTTTTTAGGCTGCGACATAACTCCTTCCAGGCAGAAGTTCACTTGCTATGAAAGGGCTAGGTTTAAGCCTGAGCCGGTTATGGTGTACTTGCGTTCTTGCGCCGGGTAAGAATGGAGGATTTGCGGCGATCCTTGCTGGCGTAGTCGATCTGCTTCCAGAAACCCACAAAGTAATCGATGGCGGAGATGGAGGAGACCAGTACGGTGAAGTAGATGGCAGCGATGGCGATCCACTTGACTGGTACGATGAGCACACCAAACTTCCACTGGTACCAGCCATGGGCCAGGATGGCGGAGACCACGCAGATGATCTGGATAACCGTCTTGAGTTTGCCAAGATCGCTGGCCTGGATGGTGAAGCCTTCCGATGAAGCAATCGACCGCAGGCCGCTGATAAGAAACTCGCGGCCGATGATGACCACCACGATCCAGACCTTGACCACCTCGGGGTTGTAGGCCACCAGGGCAATCAGGGCGCCGGCCACCATGATCTTATCGGCGATGGGGTCCAGCAGCACGCCTATGGTGGTGATCTGCTCGCGCTTACGGGCCAGGTAGCCGTCCAGGCCGTCGGTAATCGAGGCCAGCACGAACAGAACCGAGGCCGTAATCTCCTGCACACCATGCGCATGCCAGGGAAAGTGTGACGTCAGAATCCACAGCAGCAGCGGGATCATGACGATCCGGCTCATCGTAATCGAGTTTGGAAGATTCATTTTAAGTCCTTATCTTTCAGTTGATTACAAGGTGGGCCATCTGATGCGGTAAAGTTGCTGAATCATTGCAGAATTCGGGTATGCAGTTCCTGAGAACAAATTCCGTTATTTCCTCAGGGGTATATATGCCTAAAGCCACTGCACCCTCCATTTCAACTATAAGCGTCTACACTCGCCATTAGCCACAGTCTCCCAAGAAAAGATAATCCGCAGTGGAAGCGTTGCAACTGCTGCACGAGCCTGTACATCTACGAAGATGGCAGGGTTCAGTACGTGAGTGCGCAGATTCAAATATGAGCAGGGTGAATCAATGCAGTACCACTCGCATCTGTTGAGGGACACGTTTGCAGTGGAACTTCTGCTAGCCAGTGTTGCATTGAACAAGGCCGGTTAGCTGCAGGTCACCAATCGACGTGAGTTACAGAGGAGCACTATGTTACGTGGGTGAAATCTAGAAGAGACCAGCCATAAGATGAGATGGTAGCTGCGATGTCGTATAGTCCACTCCACCTGCACTCGCGTTTATGGCGCCGCTGCAATCGCCCGTGCCCCTACTGGATCAGTGCCCGTTGCGAAAGAAAATGCATAATCCAGATTGCCGAGAGTCGTAGCATCGAAGGTATACACATCCAGATCGGGACTTCCACCGGAGTTAACCAGCAGTACAACAGATCCGGTTGAGTCTTCCGCCATGCCTGCAGGGGTGACACCCACCGAGGCGCTCATGTTGAGTTGTGTTATTGAATATGTGCTCCCATTCGCAGACACTACGAATCCGGCGATGCTGCCAGAGGTGCTGTTGCTCACACTGGAGTTGGCTACATAGACGTACTTACCGAATGTGGATGGCAGAATGGAGATCGGCGTTAGTCCACCGCTCGCAAAAGGAGAACCAGTGAGCTCCGTCAAAGTACCGCCAAGTGAAGTGTAATTAAAGGCGCGAAGTGCGCCGGTGTTGGAGCTTGCGGATGTACCCAGGGTCTCTCCAATGTAGAAGAGCCGGTTAGTGGGATCCACGGCAACAGAAAGTGCAGCGCCTCCAGCATTCTTTACGGAGATAAGGGTTAGCGCAGTTGCCGGCAGCGGGGTAGGGCTGGTTGCACTGAACGGAATCACTTCCGTTCCGGTGATTCCTAGCGCGACAAATACATTTGCATTGTCTGGCGAGATAACCATGCCGCGCGGCGTAATCCCTGAGAGTGCGAACTGCTGCACCGCGCCGGTTAACGAGCCGGTTATAGGGCTGATGGGAATTACATAGAGGTAACCCGCCTCCGAGGCATCCAAAAGCCAGGTGTTGGTTGCATCCACTTGTATGCTGTAAGCTGCAAAGTCTGTGGCGATGGGAGTTGTGCTGGACAGAGTCAGTGTTCCGTTCGAGGCGATGGTATAGAGATAAATGCCCGACCCAGTGCTCACATAAAGAAAATGATTGTTGGGCGCCACTGCAATAGCATAAGGGGCAGAGGTAAAGCTATAGGGACTTCCGGTAAGGGCTGTCAGCGTCCCATTGACGATAGAATAGCCGGCAATCTCAGTTTGACCGATGTTGGAGTTCAGGATATAGAAGACTCCGCTCGATATGGATGAGCAATTGGAGGTGCATCCGCCTGGTGACGTCGTTAGCCAGAAGTTTTTGCATCCGGCTGGCAGCAACAAGATAGCCAGTAAAATAATCCCGTGCTTGATGTTATTCATAGGCACCTTTTGATCGAAATAATTAACTCGGCAGCCGCATATGTAATCGCGACTGCCGGGTTGGTATTATTGTTTATGTCTTGCATGAATCAAATTGGCATCGTTAGACTAGTGGCGAATCAAAGATGCCATCTGGGCATCCGGCTTCTTAAAATGCGATTCGTCGAGCCTAGGATTCACCTCAACTTTATCGAGGACAATCCTTTCGGTTGGTATGACAGAACTGCTCGTGCTTAATGCTGCATGAGTTAAGGGCGCCGCTTGAGTTATCGGCAACACTTTCGTCTCCAGAACAAACGGAATCTGAAGGCCGTTTACCGGCCGGTAGTCGCTGTAATAGACCTCGACCGGATGTTCGATGCCGTCAAGTCTCCTTGGCTGCCCTTCAATCTTTGATTCCAGGTAAGTTCCTGCGTCGATCCATACATGGACGGTATGCCCATCTTTCATGGTCAGTTTGAGCTTGTAAGCGTCACGGCTCTCTACTTTCTCCGTGCCCTCGAGTTCGATTCGCGTTCCCTTGGCCACATAGTCAACAAGAGGACCATCAAGCTCGAACTGCTGCGAGGAAGCTTTTAATTCTTCCGGTGTAAAGGGCTCGACTTCAAGACGATTGAGATATGGCCTCAGCTTCCAGCCGTTGACGCCATCATAAGTCTGAACCGCAGTCTGTCCTCTGAACTGCAGCTCATAATGCACTTTGCGGGGCCGTTCCATCTCCATGACAAACGGCAATTGAACCTCGTCCTTTGGCCGCGGATCGGTAGGAAGCTTCATACCCTTCTTTCCTGGAGCCGGTGTTGGAATTGGAGCTCGCTGATTTCCCCCGGCGCCCATCTTGCCTTCCCACTTCATTGCCTTAACCGATCTCCATGCCTGCAAACCGCCGCGGGCTGTCACATTTTTGCTCACAATATCAGAGGCTGACAGGTTAACTTGCGGTTTTGCGTTATCAGCTGCAGCAGCAATCGGAATCACTAACATCGTCGCAACTACCATGATTTTTCCAAGCATCTTACACCCTCACTTATTGAAGTTGAGGCCAAGCCGGGTGAGGGCCAGGCTGATTTGCTGACTCGTTCTCCAATGCGCGTTTCGCAGCGGAGAACTGATTGAACGGTCACACTATTCCACAATCAGACCATTCGCATAGAACTGTCCAATCACAATGTTGACGCGGTCTCCGCGCTTAACCCTCCTGCCAGGATTCGAGAATGCCATCCAGTAAGACATTCCTGCTTCAGGTGTGCTGCTCTGGCGGAGCTGCCCGACCTTTTCGAGCGAAGGGACCGACAATCTGATTCCGGCGCCCGGAAAGATAAGGTGAGGTTCTGCTTTCTTGTCGTTGAGTGCCGTAGCCTTGTTTCCATCCAGGACGTTGTAGCTGAAGCGAATCAGTTCGCCTGACTCAACCGCTTTCACACGCGGAGTGTCTATACCCCAAAAAAGTGCGTAGTAGGAGGCTGCACGCTTCGGATAGCGACTGGGGGTGTAGTGAATTGGAGTACTAACCGCTGCTGGCCTGGCTGCATTTGTTCCGTGAGACTGAGGCTGACCTGCAGCTATTGTCGTTTGGGCTTGCACTGGTACAACGAAAATGCCCGCAGCCACTATTCCAGCCAAAAGCACTATCTTCCACCAGCTCGATATACCATTGCAATAAAACTGAGTCATTGAATTTTTCATCGCGTCCACCATTCCTTGTTGGTGATTGGCCGGGGATTCAGGTTTGAATCCCCGGTCATTTTGGTAATTAATTCACTGTGAACGCCCCGGGCAGGGTGTTGGTTGTTCCAATCGGGGTGGTTGCGGAAACGTTTCTCGCCGTGTGTGCGGCACCGTTCGTGATGGCACAGTTGGCGGTAACCGTGGTGTTGTTCGACGATGTAACTGTGCAGGCTACACCGGCGCCAGACACCGTAACAACGGTTGCGCCAATCAAATTCGTGCCAGTGAGTGTCACCGGAACAGTGGTGTTATGCGTCCCGGTGGCGGGCGAGATCGAAGCCAGTGAAGGTCCTTGCACAGTGAATGTCACCGAATTGCTGGGCCCGCCGGGAGTTGTGATTGTCACCGCCCTCGCTGTAGCCGCGGCAGTGGAGGTAATTGAGAAGTTGGCTGTTACGCTCGTGTCGCTCACAACCGTAATGCCGCTTACTGTCACACCGCCTCCGGGTACGGTGATTGCCGTTGCCCCGGTAAGTCCAGTGCCGGTTAGGGTCACCGGGACCACTGTGTTGCGAACGCCCGTGTTGGGAGCGATCGAGGTCAGTGCAGGAGCTGGCGGATTGACGACTGTAAGCGTTACACCTGTTGCGTTTCCACTCGGCGTTGCAACGGTAATAGTTCTGGCCGAGAGTGTCGCAGTACCGGTAGCTGAGCAGCTTGCATTAACCGAAGTTGCTGTCGGCGTCCCGGTAATCGAGCATGTAACGCCCGTGCCGGAGGCGGTGATTGCCGTGGCACCGGTAAGATCGCTGCCCGTGATAATTACCGCTTCCGCACCAGCGCCGCGAACAACGGTTGTCGGAGTGATGGAGGTGAGCGATGGCCCAAGCACTGTAAAGGTCACGGTGCCGCTGGTTCCACCGCCGGTGGTTACGGTGACAGTTCGAGCAGTGAGCGCAGCGGCTGCGGTGATGACGCAGTTCGCGCTGGCCGTGGTTGCGGTCGTCGTGGTTACTGTGCATGTGACGCCCGTTCCGGACACCGTCACTGCCGCTGTTCCGGTCAGGTTGGTGCCTGTCAGGGTTACTGCGACCGTGGTTCCGCGATAACCCGAAGCCGGTGAGATACCAGTCAGGGTCGGCAGAGGCACCTGGCCCTGGAACTCGATCGCGCCTACATCGATTGCAGTCTTACTCACATCGGGCCTCGGATTACCGAAGAAGTCAGTGGTCGGGGCCGCGCCGTACGTTGGAGAACTGGTAGGGACGTGATCAATGGCCGGAGATCCGCTAGTCAGCGCGTAGTTGCCGAGCGTAGCGCCGCTAGACGGACTGGTCAGTGAAAGCGGACCCCAAGTCATGTTGATCCAGTTGTTGCCTTCGTCCACTGTCGCCGCTGGAGTCAGGTTGAAGATTGGATTCGGCACGGTAGCGTCGGAGATGCCAGGAGGCACGTTCCATAGACCACCGTTTCCGCCCTGAGCAATCGCCAATTCCGGCGGAACCCGCGAGCCGTTGCAGTACTGGCCGGCGAATGCCGGATTGCTATTTGAGTCGCCCAAGCCGGCCGGAGTCTCCGATGCGTTGGTCAGCACTGAGTATGTTGGTTTAACAGTGAACCCGGAGGCATGGTTGCCCGGTCCCGTATCGCCGCGTACGCCGATGTCCCAGTAGCTCGATCCAGTGACGCATTGACCTGTGGATGTCTGGCCCGTCAGTGCCGTCCCAGTAGTTGATGGAACTCCACTGCTGAAGACCGAGTTAAACAGCGTGACCAGGTTCTGCTGATAGGCAGATTGAACAGAGGTTCCCACACCAATGAAGAAGGTGCGGTTCTGCCAGATCAGGTCGTTGGCCAGATACGGATTGGAGAAGCGGGCGCAACCGGGGTTGTTCGTCGGGCACTTGAGTGCAGGGGTGGTGGGTAAACCACCAATCAGCTGCGGGCTGTTGGCCATGGTGACGATGCCAGCGGGTTGAGGCGCCGAGCTATTGCCCCCGGTTGTTTGGTACGTGGCGCCAGGCGCACTGGCCAGGGGAGCTCCAAGGGTATTGAAGAGCACTCCAGCCGTCGCCGTGGAGTCATTAGATGCGATGGTGTTGTTGATGATGTTTGCCACCAACGCATCCTGCAGCGATATGCCAGCTCCGTCCCATCCAGCAACGTTGTTGGTGATAATGTTATTGGTCACATTGACGGAGTACCAGTTCTGCGGTTGCGTTGGGAAGCGCGGAACGTCCGTGCCGTTAACGGCCTGCAGGCGAATGCCGCCGCCGCTACCAGCCTCAGCCGCGTTACCCATGATGAGGTTGGCGTTGATCACCAGTCCAGGACCAGTGCCATCGCTCAGACCGGGCACGCAATCAACGTCCGTTACGCTGCCGCATTCGGTGGATACTCCGTTGACAAGCTGATTGCCATCGGGAGCCGCGCCCATAACAATGATTCCGCCGCCGTTGGTGGCAATTGTTGGGTTAAGGCTCTGGTTAAAGATGATGGTGTTGTGCTCGATGTCGCCGTTCTTAATGAAGCCGACATGCGAGAAGCCGCCGCCATCACCTGTGCTCATGTTGCCGCATACCCAGTTGTAGTTGAACTGGTAGTAGTCGGCACCCGTGCACATGCTCACGCCGCCCGCTCCAGCCGGCGTACCGGAGAACAGTTCGTCGCCGATGGAGGTGTTCGCCGTGACCGAGTTATTGTGAACGTTCACATGCAGGTTGAAGCAGAAGGGTTCCTGTGTGTTGGCTGGATCGCCTGCACCGCTTTCGCAGGAGCCGGGATCCGTGTCGAGAGTTGTTCCGTTGAGGTACGCATCGGGGCTCTCACCCTGGCCTATGTTGATGCCACCGGAGAGGGTTCCGATATTTGCAAAGACCCGGTTGTTGGCGATCTGAAGGTTATGCGCCCAGCCATGGACGAAGATGCCGCCACCGCCCTCAGATGCGTCCGTGAGGGTCAGGCCATCGATGCTCGACGGGTTGCACTGGAAGTTGCTCGAATACGGGTTAGTCGAATTCGTGCGGCTTGTGGTGCAATTGGCGGTCGTGAGATTGGTTGAGCCGGTTGGGAAGGTGGCTTCGTTGGCAACACCAAAGTAGTCTCCCGGTCCGGGATTTACGCCTTTGCCGACAACTGTGACAGCCGCGCCCTCGTAGGCGCCCATCAGAGTGGGCTCTGACAAGAGCTGGGCCAAGTTGCCGTTGGTGGTCGTATCCCATCCAACTATACCCTCGAGCGGGACACGGTCGACTTGAGGATTGTTAGGAACGCCAGTGAAGGCCGTCCATCCGGCAGCGGTTCCGCAGGTGTAGGTACCAGTCGGATCGTAGGGATTGCCAGCCGCAAGCGGCGTGCCGTTCAGCGCCAGGCCAAAGAGGCAATTGATCTGCCTGCGCCATGGATCCATCTTGCCAGCAGGTTGCGCATTCGCATCGATGGTGCTGGAAGCGGCACCGACACCTTGCAGCCGGATTGGTTTCCACATAATCAGCATTTCCTGATAGTCGCCCGGAGGAATAATGATCATGTCGCCGGGCTGGGCCTTGTCGATAGCCTGCTGAATCGCGCCTGTCCCGTACGGGCTAAGCGGAGTCTGGCTGGCAGTGGAAGGCAACCATGTTGGCAACTTACCGCCAATGGTCACGGTGACTGTGTCAACGGATTGCTGGCCGGCAGCGGTCGTAACCACGAGCTGGCCGCAGTAGGCTGTAGATCCGCCATACTGAGCCTGCTGCTGCACGGAGCACAAGGGCACGCCAGTTTTACCTCCGACTGCAGGTACAGTGACAGTGATCTTTGTGTCGCCCCAGTTCTGGATCGGAGCTGTAACTCCACCGATTGTGACTGTACCCGCTGTGGCTCCGAAGCCATAGTGGCGCGTGACAGTCTGCTGGTTGTACGGGGCGGTATGTGCCTGCGGGCCGGAGTACCCGTAGTTGGGCACAACCTGGTCGCCCAGCGCATTGATGGTAAGGGTAACGCCGGGCTTGCTGGCGTAAGGACCCTTTCCCTTGTCGCCATCGACTTCACTGATGGCTGGTGTGGCGTTCGGGTAAGCGCAATCCGGATGGTTGTATCCAGCCGAGAAGGCCGAGGTCGGAACCACCGGCGTATCCAGATACTGGGTTTGGCCGGGCATGAACGGCAGCTCATAGCAGAACTGGCTGTAGGCTGGATTGTAGAGCGGATCCGGCGTGACTCCGGTTCCCTTGTCGTTCATGCAGAGGATCATCATCGTCGGCGAATAGCCGGTCGGATTCGGCGGATTGACCTCCCAGGTCGAGAAAGTCAGACCGTCGTAGTCGCCCCACCAGTCGGAGTAGACGCGAGCGATTTCTGCCCCCGTCCAGTCCTTGATAGCAATTGGCATATTGGGTGGTGCAAACTTCTCGCCAAACTGCGGCGAGAACGGATCGAACTCTGACGTAAAGTCGTCGGTGATGACGCCAGTGAACTTGGCGGCTTTGTGAGTTGAGGTGTAGATGTAGAACTTGGCGATGGCACCGGCTTGATCACTCAGCGTAACTTCCTTACGGTCGCAGAGGTTGCGGGTCGCGCCTGCGAAGGGCGCAACCTGGGTGGACTCTGGGAAGAGGCTGATGTAGTCAGGCACAATGCGCGACTCTCCGACGCAAGGCCATGTGGGCTCGGGAATGAACGCAGGAACTATCCCGTTGTTTGGAGCAGCCCCCAGGCTCTGGGTTGGATTCTGGGCGTTGTACTGGTTATAGGCACTCCCCACCTGTGCCTGATCCGGGATGATGAAGATGTTGCCGAGGCCGCCGAACTGTTGCGTAACCGGCGCGATAAAGTTGTCGCCGATCAGGATGTTCTTGTCCTCTTCCTTCACAATCTCGTAGCCCGGAGGCGGCACCACTTCCACCACATACTTACCCACAGGCAGCATGGGAATGCCGTTGTAGAGGTCGGTGGCGGGATCAGTCGTGCAAATGGTGCAGTTGCTGGCCGTCGGCTTTCCGGTCGCGTCCGTCGCGGTTACGCTGGGGAAAGAGTACATGCCATCATAAGGCGCGGGCTGCAACTGGTTCCAGTTGTGCATGCCGTCATAGCACTTGTACTGTGAGCTGTACGGCAGCGGCGTAGCGGTTCCCGAGCCGCCGGAGTGCATCACGTTGTTGTAGTAGTCGAGGTAGTCCGGCTGATTCTGCAGCGAGAAGAAGAACAGATCGCTGGTGCTCTGGCCGGGGCAGTTCATGTTGGGAACGTAGTTGTGCGTGGTCGGGTCCTGATAGAGGGTGCCATCAGGATTCTTGCGGAAGCCCTGCGCCCAGTCATCCCAACTGCTGGTCTGTGTGGTGTCTACCAGCTTGAGGGTCGGAGTAATGCCATCTGCCGCGACTCCCTCCTGGTAGAGGTTGATGGTCACGTGCGGAACCAGCGGCTCCCACTGGGTTTGAACAAGCATATACGGATCGTCAAAGGGGCGGGTGGAAGCATACACCACGTGTCCCTTGATGCCGCCGTTCTCGCCCGGCACGTAAGGAGCTTTGCCGAACTCGATAAAGTTGTTTTCGCCTGAGTAACCCTGCCAGCCTTCCACTCCAACCCAGGGAGGATCGATGCGGCCCGTAGATACACCAGGTCCGCTGGGCGCAGGTCCATTCAGAATCGAGGCGCCGCCGCAATCAGCCGTAGCACAGTAAACGGCTCCTTGAACGGACAAGTCCTTGGGTAAGGGGTACTGCTCAGCCGTATTGGCCAGGAAGTTGTAGGGATCAATACCGCCAGAGCTGGCAGTTCCGCAAAGCGGATAGCCTGGACGCAACTGACCGCACGAGGTTGTGCCATCCGCCGGTCCGCCCGAATCATATACTGTGTGGATACCGGTGTTCTTGTAACGAGTCGTATCCGTTTCAACCACGTACCAGTTGAAGAGCGGGAACTCCTCGTTGAAGTTGGCCGTCCCGGTAAAGTCTGTCGTCAGGTTATTGGACAAACTGCCATCACGGTACCGGACGCTTACCGGAGCAAAGGGAATCCCCTCATCGGTCGCGGCATATACACCGGACTCGCTGGGATCAATGAACGTCTTGGTATAGACGTTTGCCTGCCACTGATTGGCCGGCACATCTCCCATATTGGTTGTGCTATTGCCACTCAACCCGACCGGGAACGAAAGGCCGTCCACAATCTGATCGTTCCACTGATCGAAGGTGGTGAGTCTCCAGTCGCCTTCGGGAAGGCCGGTGATAGTAAAGGTGCCGTCGGCGGCGCACTTGGCGAACGCGAAATCCTCGCCGTCCGGATCGCCCACGCTCACATAGCACTGAGTGAAGAAGAAGGAATCGCGCGAGCCGCTGCTATAAAGCCGCTCATCGGGAGTACGGCTCATGCGCTCGGTGGTTATCTTGCCCGTCACTGTGCTGGTGCAGCTGTATTTCTGTCCGGGGTTCGGGGCATTCACGTCGGAGCCGTTACAAATCCCTGGTAAGCGGCTATTGATGATCGCCGGATTGGCAAAGCCGATATTCACGTGGAAATTTGCAGGCCCGAACTCCTGGAAGTAAGTAGGCTCGCCGATTCTGAGGAACGAATCATGGGCCTTCTGTCCATCCAGAGTATTGGTCTGCAGCCACTCTTCACCCCTGGCGATACGATCGGCGCCAGGAATAGCCTGTACGCTGAATCTGCCCGGCATCAGGTTCTTGACGACTGCTTGACCTGCCAAAGGCGACAGCGTCACACCGTCCGATTCGTACTTGGGGCAGGTCACGATCATGCCCGTGATTCCCTGCCCTTGCTGGGTGATTGGGCAGGCATTCTGCCCCGTTGCCGGGTCGATGTACCCGTCGAGGCTGTTCGACAGCGGCTGGTTGAACATGTCGTAGGTCATCTGGCCGGTTACGTCACCCGAGCCGCCCATGTCATCCCATAGAAGGATGTTGAATCCGCCCAGGCCTGGCTCGTTGGTTGCCAGAATGTCGATTCCGCCGCCTGAATCCTGCTCGCCGTTGAGCGGGAAATCGTCTTCAAACACGTTCACGGCAAGTGCTGCCGGCGGATAAGGATCCTGTTGCACTAGAACCGTTACAGGCGGGAAACTGCCGGTGCAGGTTGTTGCCCCAATTGCCGGAGTGCAAGCAACCGGGACCGGCGCGCCGCTCATGCTATGGCCGCAGCCGGCGGGTGTTGTTCCTGACGTAACAGGGCAAGCAGTAGTGTTTCCAGCTATAAAAGGGTTAGCCGCATCGCCCGGCAGGACCGTGATGTAGTAGCGTTTGCTCGGGTCCAGAACCACTTGATCCGGAGTTACGGCCGTCTTTTGCGTACCGTTTGTGCGGCAAGCGCCATTACCCACATCGCAAACCGCAGGTATGTGCGCCCCCGAGGACGGATCGACGATCATCTGGCCTGATTCGCAGGAGACTGTTCCTGTGCATCCTTGAGCCACATACGTCATATCGCTGGTGTGGAAGTTGGTCCCAAGTAGCGGAACTGTCCCAGCAGCTGTCTGGATACACCCTGCGGGTGGAGGATTGCTCGTACAGTTGGGGCTGATATAGAACGATTTGTCTTCCTCAATGATCCAGCGATAGTCAGTAAGAATCGCGCCGGTCACGGGGTCTTTGACTGTTACGTTCAGTCCGCTGCCCTGAAGGAAGGTCAGAGTTACGGTTGCCGTTCCAGGGCTGAGAGTTCCCTGCGAGTTCTGTGCCTTATAGGTGAAGTTGTATACGCCTGGACCCGGCACAGTAGCGCTGAAACCACCGTTCGCGTCTATGTTCAGCGATAGACCGCCTGCAGGCGTCACGGTAGAAGCAGCAACCGAAAGCGGATATCCGGCTCCGTCGCTGTCGACAGACAGAACGCCGGGAGGCGGAATCTTGATGAATGTTGCCAGCTTGGACGTGTATCCGATGTTATGCACACTGATGCCGCTAGCCGATTCGATCGCAGCCGTTTTCAGCGTTACTGTTGCGGTTGGGCCATTGCCATTCGCCTGATAAACGAATGAGTCAGCGGTCGTGGGAGTTGCCGCAGCCCAGCTCGCGTCTGGCACATACGTGAAGGTGCCGTTAGTATTGAGCACGACTGAGCCATGCGCAGGCGGAGTCAATACCGCGACGCCATATACGTTTACGTCATTGGCGATCACACCTTTGGAAGTATCCGTTACAGAAAATGTCACATTGGGAACAATCGAGTTGTACGTGTCATTATTGGCAACCGCGCCAACACCAAGCGCGGGAGCAGCTGGCAGGCCTGATCCGTTGATGCTCAGATAAGCCAGCATGCCGGAGTCGCGGTTAATTGCGTTGCCCGACAGGCTCAGCTCGCGATCATAGATCGGCAGCGCCGAAGCTCCCGATGCGGGAGCGTTCACCATGATGTCGTAAGTCTTGCCCGCGGCCATGAACACTTCGCTCTGCACGCGTGGAATGCCGGGCAGTGGGTTGCCGTCTTCCGCAATTAGCTGAAATCCGCCAACTGTAACCGACGTTCCGGTCGCTGCTTGTATAGTCTGCGAACCGACAATCGAAGGCACGTGCATGCGCGAACCGGCATTCACCAGGCGCACCAGTACTGTTCCGGTTCCACTGGCTGGTGCCAGCGTCGCAGGAGACGCAGCGAACAGTGAGGACGGTGCAGCGCCCTTGCTGAACGCAACTCCGTTGATCAGGTAATACAGCGGCTTGTAGTTAACAACTGGCGGGTAGCAGGTGTTATAGCTCCCTGAACTCGGGTTGCCGCATCCGCCTGGCTGTCCGGACCAAACCGTGGTTTCGCTGAAGCCTGCTGTGTTGACCGCTGTACTGATCTGGTTATTCATAACCGGATCGATTTCGCTCAGGATCAGAGGCACTTCCGCATCGTAGGTCACTGCCGGTTTTGCGCCGGCAGCAGGATAGGCGGTGCCCGGAGCAGTCTCGACGCCGGCTGTTGCTGTCGGCGGCGTGGTTACCACCAGAATTCCGTACAGGCCCATCATACCCTGGATGGAAGTATGAGTACCTGATTCAATCAGATAAGTGCCGGGCCGTGGAGCTTTCCAGGTCAGAGCCGTCGTCGCGCCTTGAGCAACCTCTGTGCCGAACGACTGCACACGTGGCCCTTGCGGTGGAGGCACGAAGCTACCTGGCGCACCTGCTGTTGGCCATGTAACCGTCAGGTCTGTGTGGGTGGGACTCGGCGTCGTGGTTCTCTGTGTTACATCACCAAGGCCGCCGCCCAACTGGCCCACAATCATCAGCGAAGTGGGCAATTTGTTGCCATTCGCAAACGAAAGATTGTTAGTCAGGCTGATCGTCAGATCCTGTCCAGAAGGAACAGTAATCACAACTGGAGACCAGCCTGTCGTCGCCGTGTCGGTCGCCGCGCAGGTCTGGCTTCCACCTGTCCCCGCAGTGCCGGTCACGCCGTTACACGTGTAGCCCCACATAGGCACATTCACGCCGTCGGGCAGAGTGATGCTCGCCGGCGCAGCGGTCAGATTTACTGTCTGCTGCGCGCGGACCAAGCCTGCTCCGAGGAGGAGAACAATTGCCGCAGTTATCGTCGCCTTCAGATTCGTCGTAAGTTGCTTGAATTGCATATCTCTCTTCTCCTCGGTGTCAATTCTGTTCATCAATAACAAATTCCCGGCTATCGACCAGCATCATCATGAACATTCCGCCAGGAAATACATTGTTAGTTGTAATCTCACGCTCATTGTGCGAGTGCCACATGAATGCCCAGCCGCGCTCATTAGCAGGATTTCCCTGGAAGTTGGCTGGCAGAAATGTGCTGGTGGGCCCGGTTGCGCGGGTGGTTGCATCCGGTCCCAGGTAGGGGCTGCCGCTATACCAGACGCCGTTTGTGAAAATGTCCGGGTCGGGCAGCGTCGCTGGACCGCCAGCCGCTACATCGCCAAAGGGCGCAACCTGTAACGGCTTGTTGTGGTCCTGGCACCACTCGAAATAGTTAATTGCCTTGGGTGAGCCGGTATTGTAGCCGTCTGCGTCCGGCGTGCAAGGCGGATCGGGATTGATGCCCAGAGAATCCGGATTCGCCGCCTTGGGATCGTGTCCATACATATCCCAGTTCAAGCCCCTGCCTGTAAAGTAGAAAATCCCGTCAAACGCTAGGCCGGGCGTGGTTGTCGTCGTAAACAACAGGGGACCTGCAAGGCTGTTCGGATCGGTGGCGCTCAGAATCAAGTTTCCGTCGCGAGCTAGAATGCGCACATGGTTGGCGTGCTCATGGAAGGGATGCTGCCATCGGCCCTGGCCGATGATGCGCAGAAGAACTTGTTCGCCAGGATGCATATGGGGATTGCCGTTATAGGGCTGATGCGGATACTCCAGCGCATAGTTGGGGTCCATGTCGTCGGGCATTGAACGCCCGTTGATCATGAAATATGAAGGATGGTAGGGCTCGGTTGGAATCGAGAGACTACATCCCGCAGCGCCTGCGACGCATCCCGCCTTAGCGGTTACCTGTGCCAGCGCCTGGTTGTGGATGTTTGCATCCATCTCAGAGAACTGGAAGAGATATTCCCGGTCATAACAGGTTTTTGCGTTGTCGTATGCAGCCGCGGAAAGACGGGCATCGGGTTCGCCCCATGCAGCTTGGGCCGTGGCGTTTCCCCCTGGATTCGCGACCGGAAGCCCGGCCGAACAAACCGAAGGAACATGGGCCGGAAGTACAATCACCGCGCCATACAAGCCCATCTCCACCTGAAGATCGCCCTGAGTGCCGCTATAGTAAGCACGGGTGCCGGGCGATGAGGCGGTGAATGTATAGGTGACTGAGCCGCCCGGCGCAGCCTCCTGCGTCATCAGGCCTGCTACGCCGCCCGATGTTGTCACCGTGAAGCCGGGAAACAGAATGGATGTGTTGCCGGCTGCCGTGGGCAAGCCGTTGGTGAGGGTTACCGTAACCGTCTGCCCTTCCGTGACGATCAACGTGGGTCCAGGAACCTGCATGCTCGGACAACCGACGCTCCCCGGCGAAATCGACGCGGGCGTAAATCCTGCCGGCGCGCCGTTGCAACCATACCCCCACGAGTAAACAGAGGATCCGTCCGGTTGGTTCAGGTATGCGGTCTGGGCAGTCAGGTTAAAGGTTGCTGGGCCGCTGGGGAGGGTGCTGCCAAGGATCCCTGGAGCAGCAGCGTAAGCCGTCGCCGTGACCGAAGCCACTGCCACCATCGCCGCCAGAAGCAGTTGTATCTTCAAAAGCGCGTTTTTCATTTTCATCGGCCTCATTGCTGTTCTCCTAATTGATGTGGACTTCTGTCATCAGACCGCCGAAATTCTCGGCGTCGTTTGCCAGATGGTCAAGCTGCGGTGTGTACAGGTAAAACACGCTACCCGACGGATACAGTGTCTTGTTGCTGGCATCCAGAATCACATCCAGCGATTCGCCTCCGGCCAGTGTGATCGAATTGCTGTAGTAATCCATGTTGTTTCCGGCCTGGTCCCTTAGCAGCTTGGCGTTGTAGCCAATGATGTGCATTGGAATTCCCAGAGATGCCAATGTCTGGTACTCGGTTACATCCAGATCGGAAATGCGCAGCAACGCCTTCCCACCCGCGGGGATATTGATGATCGAAGGCAGGGGCTGCGAGAAATGTGTTCTGCCGTCAGAGGTTTGCGTCTGCAGCGGGCCAGGAGTCACCGTATCGGGATAACTCCGCCCGTTCAGCAGGAAGTATTTGTCCTTCATGTCCACGAATGCTTCGGGGTTAAAGGTCATCCCAACAAAGTGAAAATTGGGGTCGAAACCATGGATCTGGAGAGGATACTCGACATCATAGGCTGTCGATCCATCGCCATCGTTGTAGGCATACTTATACGGGCTGCCAGTCAAAGGATCGGTCGTTTGAGTAACGCTGTTGGAAGTCGCAGGCAGTGGGTTGGAGCACAAAATGTCGTCTTTGGAATTGCAGGCTGTGCGTAGATCGGTCTCTTGCAATTGTAGTGAGGAATAGAGGGAGACGCCGAGCGGAACGCGATTCTGCCTGGGACGTACGTAGATCTGCCCTACCATGCCCATCTGCAAATGCTCAGGAGGCGTGATGTGGCAATGCCAGAAGTAAGTGCCGGCATCTGGCGCCAGATAGTAATAGGTGAAGCTGCCACCGATGTTGATGGCAATCGACGCGTCCGGAACGCCGTCATAGAACGACGAAGCGTTGGGGTAGCCGTGGAAGTGGACGGTGTGCTGCTCGAAGAGATCCGGCCGCATGATCATGCCCACGTTGGATAGCGTGAGGAAGAATTCATCATCCTCATCAAGCGCCATCAACGGCGCGGGAATGTTTCCGTTCATCACGCCGATGTCCATGATCTGACGGGGATCCACGTGCCCATCCAGACCACTGGACGGTATCGTGCTGGCACAAGTCGGATCGGCAAGACAATCAGCGTCGGGAGTCAAGCCAACTGCCCCATTCCAGTTAAACGATGGAGCGGTGTTGACGTCTCCAACGCTGTACGGAACGGCGGTCGATCCGTCAGTAGTGGCAGGGTCGCCCGGCGCCAACGTGCCAGGGTAAATAGTATTGAATACATTGGGGAACTCAGTGCCAGGCTTGCCGGCAGCCATATCCGCAAGGCCGGAGAGTGGCCCAAAGGAGAACATGAACGTCTGCGTCCCATCGGCCATCGTCGAGTAGCCATCACCACCAGAGATCTGCTGGCACTTGATAGCGCCGTTCACCTTGGTGTTCGGCACATAATACCCGTTGGAGCCAAGAGCTAGTGTTGTTGGACCGGTGTATGCGGGCTCCGTGCTATTGACGCCCAAATTGCCTGGATCTGGATGAGTTATTGTGCTGGTGGGACATTGAACCCTGAATGACTGTGCTTGTGTAAACGGAACAGTGATGCATATAAGCGCCAGTACAGACAGTGCTGATCCCACGAATCTGTTCGACATGCGACCTCCTCCTCTCCCATTGACAGCGTTTTCTCTTGAAAGCGGGCACTTTTGCCGCCGTCTCATGGTTGTTGCTATTTTTGGGTAGGAGCAGAACATGCACGTTGCGCATACGCAAACAAGTTAATATATTTTGATTTTCTTGATATTTTGATCATGCTCAAATAAGGCATACATTGAATGTCTACCCGGAGCATATAAGAATGCTACCTACAGATCTCGCCGCTCATTGATATTAAGCAAAGATCATATGCCGACCGCAAAGCATCTTAAACGACATGAGTTTGAACGCCAAACGGGTAAGAGGCGATATGAAACATTCGATAATTCTGATATTCGTGATGATAACAGGAATTGCAGCAATCCCTGTTATGGCTGAAAGCGCTGAGCACGCATTCAAAGCTGGGGAAAATGCTGAAAAACAGAACAACTACGACGCGGCATATGAGGCGTTCAAGCATGCTTATGAGCACAATATGTCCGATCCCAAGTACACGGCTGCCTACCTCCGGCTGCGATTCTACGCAGGCGTACAGCACATTCATGCAGGCGAGCAGTTGCGTAACGCCGGAAAGTTACAGGAAGCAATCGTTGAATTTCGCCATGCAGCTGATATCGATGCCACTAGCGATGAGGCTCTCCAGCAGATCAGGCATACGGCCGAAATGTTTAGGAAGCAGACCGAGTCGAAGGAGAGCTCAAATCAGAGGGCCCTATCCGCTTTGGAGAAGGATGCCGATAACGCAGCCGGACCGGTAACGCTGGATTACAAGCCCGATACAATAGTTACCCTGCATCTTGACACAACTTCGGACGTGGTTTATAAGACTATAGCAAAATACGCGGGGATCAATGTGCTGATCGATCCGGAGTATAAACCACAGAAGATAAATTTTGACTTAAAAGACGTGAGCATTCGCGAGGCTATGGATATGCTCGCCATGCAATCCAAAACCTTCTGGAGGCCCGTGTCATCGAATACTATCTTGGTTGTAGCCGACACATCTTCCAAGCGGAAGGAATACGAGCAGAATGTAATGAAGACGTTCTACCTGCGCAACGCGGCCACGCCCAGCGATTTGCAGCAAGCTGCAGGAACTCTTAAGGCCATCCTCGACATCACCCGAATTCAGGTAACTCCAGAATACAGATCACTGACGTTGCGATGCACTCCTGATCAGTTGGTACTCGCGCAAAAATTGCTAAATGATATCGACAAGCCAAAAGCCGAAGTATTGATTGATGTCACCGTAATGGAGGTCAGCCGCGACAAGTTGCACACTATCGGCACAAATCCACCCACGAGCGCATCTGTGACGCTTGCAGGCACAAGCTCATCCGGATCCACGGGATCATCAACTTCCTCGCTTACCTTGAACTCCTTTAAGTCGCTTAATGCAGGCGATTTCTCTGTATCAATTCCAGGAGTATCCTTTTCACTTCTCGCATCTGACAGCAACTCGAAGGTACTTCAACACCCACAAATGCGAGCTATGGATAGCGAGAAAGCATCTCTCAAAATTGGTGATCGTGTTCCTATCGCGACGGGATCGTTCCAGAGTGGCCTCGGAGGATCTGTAAATACTCAGTTCCAGTATCTTGATGTGGGAGTGAATATTGACATTACTCCCTACGTGCATGCCGATAACGAGGTAACTCTCAAGATGTCTATGGAGATATCTTCCGTCACCGGTGTGCAAAATATTGGGGGCTTTAATCAACCAACCATCGGCCAACGCAGGATCGAACATGAAGCGCGGCTTTCGGATGGCGAAGTCAACCTGATTGGGGGCATACTCCAAGACACCGACACCAATTCCCTGAGTGGATATCCCTGGCTTATGAAGATTCCAATTCTGAAATATTTGTTTGGCCAGGAGACAAAGGAACGCCAAACGACTGAAGTTGTATTCGCCATAACTCCTCACATTGTTCGCGGTAGAGATGTTATGGATGATAACCTCAGAATCCTCGATGTTGGTACAGCCAATTCGGTGACCTACCGGAGAGATAATAGCCCCAAGAGCGGCTCTGCAAATTCGAATTCCGCTTCACCTGAACCGCAGCCGCCATCAGGCCAGCCAATTTCCAAAGTTCAAACTCAACCCACTGCAATCCCGGCACAGCCAAATGCTGGCTCGGAATCTCATCCCGCATTAAAGCTATCACCGCAGCCAATAGCAGGTGTGAATAACTCGCCGGTGAAACCCGCCCTATCACCGCAGCCCACCCTGGTCATGCCGGCCAGCACAGTCAAACCTGCACGGTCTGACCTTGCCACAGCAAAACCTATCCCTTAACAAGCTGTTTTAATGCGCAAGGGTAGCGATGATGGCGTAGTCGAAGCGGAGCCGGTACACTTTTGAGATCAAGCAAGAGGCGGCACGGGGTATTGGGTCGTGCCAAAATCAGGCATCAGTTGCACGCAGTCTTGGCGTGGTTAAGCAGACCTTGGTCATCGGATCAGGGGACATTGAGCTGATGCGTTATAGAGTGCCAGCAGCAAACCACTGGACAATGCCGAGCGGGTGAAGAATAGCCATCTGCGTATGGGGCCCGATCCTTGGTGGCATGAGTAGGCAGTGGCCGATTGATTTCGCCAGCGATGTAACGCCGGGAGGCGAGCGTCTTCAGCGTCCACGACAGCTTCACCAAACAAAATCATGCTAATTTATATCTGTGGTCGTGGAGTCGGCTCAGTTCTTCAGAACCCTCTTCAAGACAACTTCCAACGCTCGACGCACTTCTTCGTATTCCACATCCGATAGATCACCTGCTATCTTCTCACTCTCTACGGCAAACAACTCTTCCTTGATAAAGCCGAGCGCACCATTGCGATCAAATGAAGCACCAGATTTGTGCGCGCTCCGCCCGTTCACATAAGGCACAGCAACCGGGATGTGTGGCCCTGCTGTTTCCTTTGGCGCCGGTGCGACCTGTCCTTGCTGCCTGCGTAGCATAAACGCCGCTGCCGCCACAAACAGTAGAGCCAGGCCGCTCAGTATCCACCACTTATAGCTGCTCATTGGATCAGGAGTGTCGATCGGAGCTCCAAGTCCGCCGCCGGGCCGTCCGCCGCCGTTTGCTTCCTGGCCCATAACAGCGCCACCACCCTGCGCTTCGCGTGGCATTTGGCCTTCGCCAGAGATGGTAAACGCTACGTTCTGCCCGGGGCGGACCCTTTTCGCGACATAGGTCTTCACCCTCGGATCGTCCTGTGTAGGCTGAAAATCCGCTCCACTTGCTTTGCCGAAGTTCATTCCTTTTGGTAGATAAACCACCAGGTTATCAGCATCCATTTGCGGATGTGGCGTAAAGGTATATTTTCCGTTGTACGCCATGTGATACTGCACCTCAAACAGGGTTTCTTGCTCTCCTTTGTTGGGCTGGATCGGAACGTTAATGGAATAGTGTCCTTTCTGGCTCAATGATAAAGGATGCGTATTTGTCGCCAGTCCCCCCGGTCGCGTAGCCGCCGCGCCGTCGAGAATGGCGTCTGCCGGCAGCACAAATTCAAAAGTATTCGCGCTGAACTGCGATCTGGGCGGCAAGCTGGTGTTGCGTACCAGAAATCGTTCATGAACACGAATCTCGCTACCAGCAGCTTCCACAAGGATCATATCTGCGTCAATTCCGATACCGTCCACCTTAGCGGCGACATCGTAGACTGCGATATCGCCCGAGACACCCGCTTGAGGGGCGGCGATGAAGTAGGAACCGCCTTGATGGTCCACGCGGATAAGGGCCGGCCCAGCCGCCGCTGATTCGAGCGAATAGTGCCCATGCGCGTCTGTGGTCGCACGTGCCGCATCCGACATCCCGGCCTGCACGTCAACCAGGACCACCGTGTCCCCCACGGAGGGCTTGCCCGTCGTCTTGTTGGTCACCGTGCCGGTGATCGAAGCTGCTTCCGCGAACAAACCAGGAATAAGCAGTATCAATGCGATAACATTGCCAAAGTTTTCAAATGTCTTCACCTTGATGAAACCTCCGTTTCAGAATCGAAATCAATTGAAGAGCCCACCATAATCTGCCATTTTATTCCCGCTTCATATCTATGATTTCAACCAGCAAGTGCTCCGCTTGCGCTCCGAGTTGAGTCCGCTGGGCCACATATTCGGATTCCGAGTACTTGCCTGATTTGTACTCGAATTCGAGGTCGCTCAGGTTCTCAAAAACTTGATCCTTGCATTCCAATATGTAGTCCAGGCGCATTTTTTCGCGCCGCGCTCTAGAGACTCTTTTGGGCCAGAAGGTGTAAAAGGACACTCCAGTCAGCAACAATACGTCAGTCATTAGAGTCATCGATGCTGTCATTGTCCATGCCCTCCTTCGATCAGCTCGCCTACTGTCTCTCCGTCTAGAGGATCTGTAGTCCATCGTCGGACCAGGAGAATCGTTCCGATAATGCCCGCCGCAAAAACTGCAAAAAGCGCAATCCAGGCTATCAGCTCAAATCCTACCGTGTCCGGAGCGGCTTTGATCGATCCTCCATACTTGGCCGAAAACAAGGCAAGTATCTCGCGATCGTTCTTGCCCGCAGCAATCGCCGCAACCAGTTCCTTACGCTCAGTGTTGCTAGATGGACAACCCACATGATTACACTCTCCGAGAACCTGTGCGCAGCCGCAAGCACACATCAGCCTGTGTCCTAAATTCTCAAAACGCGCACCGGCTTCAGACTCTCCCATCGTAAAGCAGATTCCAGAGGCTAACACCAGTATTTGTGCCGTTTTTATCCAACGAATCATGATGTCCTCATAACGGCGCGGTCTCCCGCGCAGCAATCGCGTTGGGGGCCAGCGACACTGCGTTGCCAAAGATCATCACCGCAACGCCACCCCATATCCAGCTCACCAGCGGATTTATAAAAGCCTTGATAATCGGTTGGCCTGTCTCCGGGTTCGTGCCCTCATATACCACATAGAGATCCCAGGCGGGAACCGAATGAATCGCGACCATGGTCTGCGGCTGCCCGTTCACCTGATAAACACGTTTCTCCGGCGCCATCTGGAAGCGCTTGACACCGTTTCGGTACACGTCAAGCAATGCGTACTCGGAGCTGTAATTCTGATTTTCTTTTTGGGTGGCTCCAACCTCTTCCAGAACGTATTGTCCGAGCACAATTTGGTCACCGAGCTTCAGTTCCTTCTCCTCGTTTCGGTCGAAGGCTGAACCCGCTAATCCCACCACCACGATCACCACTCCGATATGAATGATGTAGCCGCCATAACGGCGTGTGTTGCGACGGATTAACAGATACGTCGCCCAAATCAGATTTCGTCCACTTTGTTTGGCGATGACCAAACCCCCGCGCAGGAACTCCGAACAGATAGCTGTCAGCACACCCGCCGACAAGGCAAAAGCCACTAGTGCACAGAAGTTGCCAATATCAAAGGAGCCATCCTTAAAGGGACGTACTCCAACGATCAAGCAGGCGATCGCCGCCAGCCACACTGCAACTACCGGCAGCACGAAGTTCCGCTGGATGCTTTTGAACGACGCACCCCGCCACGGCAGCAGAGGCCCTACCCCGGTTAAAACAATGAGGAATAGTCCGATCGGCACCGCAACCCGGTTATAGTACACAGCGCCCATTGTTACCTTGCTGCCTTCGATGTACTCGCTCAACATGGGGAAAAGCGTTCCCCATAGGATGACAATGCAGGAGGTCAACAGAACAAGATTGTTAAACAGAAAACTGGACTCGCGGCTTACAACGGAGGTTAGCCGGTGCTCGCTCTTCAGATGGTCGCGATTGAGCACATATGCCGTAATGCATACCGCTAGTACTATCGCCATAAACACAACGAACCAAGTTCCGATTGACGACTGAGCGAAAGCGTGTACAGAACTAACCAGCCCGGCGCGCGTCAAAAGCGTTCCCAGCAGCGTAAGCAAAAAGGTAAAGAAGATCAGCCAGACATTCCAGCTTTTCATCATCCCCTTTTTCTCCTGCATCATCACCGAATGAAGAAAGGCAGTCCCAGTCAGCCATGGCATCAGACTGGCGTTTTCGAGCGGGTCCCAACCCCAATATCCGCTCCAGCCCAGCACCGCGTATGCCCAATGCATCCCCATGAAGATGCCGCAAGTTAGAAACATCCAGGTCACCATAGTCCATCGCTGTGTAATGCGGATCCACTTCTCGCCGGGATAACGCATGATCAGCGCTCCCAAAGCGAATGAAAAGGGCACAGAGAAGCCCACATATCCCAGGTAGAGCATCGGCGGATGAATCACCATCTCCGGATATTGCAGCAAAGGATTTAGCCCGTTGCCGTCGGCGGGAATTTTCCCTTGCAGCAGAGCGAACGGCGGCGCTGCGAAACATAAGATTGCCAGGAAGAAGAGTTGTATTCCCGCAAGAATTGTGCTGGCATAGGCATAAAGGCTCACATCGATCTCGTGTGTCAGCCGAAGCACGAAACCGTAGATTGCCAGCAGCCACGCCCACAATAGTAGCGAGCCCTCCTGTCCGCTCCATAGTGCGGCGAACTTGTACGGTGCCGGCAGCGCTCGGTTTGAGTGCTCCAGGATGTATGTGATCGAGAAGTCGTTAGTAAAGGCGGACCAGACCAGTGCGAACGCGGCCGCTGTGACGGGCACGATTATCGCTATGCCCGCCCGACGCGCCGTCTCCCCTATTCGTTCCGGTAAAAGCGAATCTCTTGGTCCGACCATGCTCAGCCGCAAGGCCAGCACTCCCGCCAGCAAATTGTAGCCGGCCAGCGCCAACGCTACGATAAGTGCAAAACTCCCAAAAGACGCCATCCGATCTCCATAAAGTCTTGCGGGCAGCCACCGTTGCCCGCAGCCGCCAGCTACAACATTCATACAACGACTGAAAAACCTAGTCGTTGGCTTTGGTCAAATTGCCGTTGGCACGCCTTCTGTGCCGAAGGCTATGCCTGCTGCTTTTAGAAAATCCGAAGGCGGCGTCCCGCCGGCAAATATCCAAACGTAGTCGTTGGGCAGCTCTCGTATCTGCCCTCCGCAATCGATCACAACGCTGCCCACCCGGAATTCGCTAGGCATCGAATTGAAGAGAACCTCGATTTTCCCCAGCCTGATCTGTTCTTCGATCCGTTTCGTGTTGCGATCCTTCAAACGGCCGAACTCACCCTTCCGGTAGGAGATCGTAACCCGATTGCCATCTTGGAGAGCTAGCCCCATGGCTGCCTCAATCGCGCTGTCCCCTCCTCCTACGACAAGAATGTTCATATTCTTGTAATGGTCCGCTTCAATCAACCTATAGAGGACATGGGGTAACTCTTCGCCTTTGACTCCAAGTTTGCGCGGTGTTCCGGCGCGCCCCAGAGCCAGCACCGCAGCACGGGATTGGTACTCCGCGTGTGCAGTCTTGACGTGAAACAAGCCGTCGCCCTCTTTCTTGACCGTATCCACCGCTTCCCCAGTGTGGATGTTCAAATCCGTTCTTCCAATTACCTTCTCCCAAAACTTCAGCAACTCTTCCTTGGAAAGCGTCGTCTTATGGAACTTTCCATAGAGAGGAAACTCGACGGGACTGGTCATTACCAGCTTCTCGCGCGGGTACTTCGAAACTGTGCCGCCAACCTCCTCGCGTTCTAATGTAATTGCCTTGAGCCCATGTTCTGCAGCGCGCAATGATGCGCTGATGCCAGCCGGTCCCGCGCCCACAATGACAACGTCCAGTACGCCGTGGCCATTGTGGCCATTCCCGCCCGCTGAAGCCGCTGCGCGCCGGGCGATTACGTCGATAATGTCACGGCCCTGGTTCACGGCGTTCTTGATCAAGGCCAGCCCGCCTAACTCGCCAGCTATGAACAGATTTCCGACGTTCGTCTCATACTCTTCGTTGATTACGGGCATATCGGCGCCAGCGCTTGGCTTGGCCATCACCATCGTGATTGCGCCCACCGGGCACGCCTCAGCGCATAGTCCGTGCCCAATGCATTTATGTCCATTTACGATGGTTGCCTTGCCGTCAATCAAAGCCAGTACATCGCCCTCTGGGCACACCGTGACGCACCCTCCGCATCCTATACATGCATCCAGTGCGATCTTTGGGTGCTGCGCCTTTGGCCCCTCGGAGAAGAGCGCCCCACGATCCGCTGCAGCCCGCGCTTCTCCCACAGCACGCTTATGTGCGCGCCAATGCCGGAAGAAGAAAAAGCCCAGAACGATTCCGGCAATTAGCCATGTAAGCAGATTGTCCATTACTAGCGGAACCCCATTGTCGCAAAACCCATTCCCATAACAACTGCAATGTGAAATATCGCGAGTACGGCAAAGGCATAGCTGAACGGACGATGAATTACATGCCAGAGATGAAAAACGCGACGTGCCTGATCGAGATAGACTACGCGCTTGGAGATCGCTGACTTTTGCTTTACCAGACGAATAACACGCTCTACCTCGGGATTCCCGCTTGAGAACAACCCGCCGGCCGTCATGAACTTGCCGCCCAACCCAGAGACCTTGCGGCGCAATGCGGCAACCTGGAAGAGGCGTCTTATATCATGCACAAGCATCATGCCGATCGCAGGCAGTGGCCCGTTGTGCCGGACATGCTCTGCAGATGGAACGCGTAGTACCCGGTTCAATTGTTCTGTTGAGTAAACTGACTGATCCCGCAAATTCTCCGCTAGCTCGCTTTCCGCTTTTTGCAACTCTCCGAGTGAAAGCTCAGCAGCCGACAATGATCGAGGTATTTGCGCATAGAGGTAGCGGCCGATGATACCGCTCATAGCCACCGCTAACATGAGCCAAAAAGCAACGCCTGCAATCCCGTAAAACTTGAACGAAGCATGGTACGCGATCACGATCGGAGCCGTTACGCCCGCGATGATGTGAAAATCCATCCAATGCCTGGCGCTGCCGAGGCGGCCAAGCCAGGGCACAACTTTGCGCAGCGCGTAAAGAAAGATGATGACAAACAGCACTGTTCCGAGAATGCCCAGCTTGAGACCAATCGTTCCGCTTGGCTTCAGCATCTCGTATTTGTCAGAAAAAGGCCGTTGGTCGAGTGGCAGCAGGTAGTAGCTTGCCCCGTAGATTCCTATCGAAGTCACCAACAGGAGCGACGCCGCGCAAGCAATCGCTAAGCGCATACGATGGCCCGTCTCTTTTCCGCGGGCGACGGATTGCATCGGTAAGGTGCTAGGAAACACCGCCATTTCAGGGTTGCTCCTTTGTCTCTGGTGTTGCAGTAGCCGTGCTAATGTCCTTATCTTGCCCCGAAGATGGGTTAGAGGCATGGACCTTGACATTAGGATCCTGTTCGGCATCAACCGAAAAACTCTTGTAGCCTTCAAATACGTGCCTATTGCGCCAATGCTGTCGGGGGGTTTCGACATCAACCACAGCCAGCGCCGGCAGGTTCATCTTTGGCTTCTTGCCTATCGCGGTCTGATTGTATTCGACGTGAATTGTGAGAGAGCGCAGGCCAACGTCGCTCATGTCGTCCTGCAGACTGGCGTCCATCTTGATAACCTCACCAGACTGCTTGTCCAGCCATGCGGTGCCTTTCAGGCCGATAGGATACACACGGCCCCGGAGGGCAAGCGCTGCTGGCGCGCGGTGACCCGCAATCTCGGAAAAATGAACCGGAATGGCCGCCTTCCCGTCAATCACTTCCTCTGCTCCGCTCTCAAAGTTAAAGCTGTCGCGGTAGTAGGGATGGAAGATCAGAAGCATAGTGGAAAAGCCATTGGTTACCAGCATCGGCAGTTGCTTGTGATGCGCAACTGAAGATTCCAGGCGAGACTCGTTGAAGTGCAGCCCTTCTTCGTTGCCGTCAATCATGATTAGATAGTCATACTTGGCCTGCTCTTTTGCCTCAACGTGGCCACTGCCAGTCAATTTCTCCTGGGTGACCGTTTCGGTGCATTGTAGATCGGCTAGTTCGGCAAGGTAGGATGTTACACGGCGTCCGGCCATATCTGCCGGCGCCAGAGCCGACTGAGCGTTCGCAAACGCGAGTAGCACGAGCGCTATCGGCAAACTGCATGCGAGTCCGAGAAACCGCTCATGTCTCTTACTGCTTGTCGTCATGCGTGATCTTGTCGTCATGCATTAACCTCCTGGATGATTTCCGATTGTCGAACCTGTACCCAAAAACAACAGTCCATTGATCGTACTGTTGAGTGCCTCCTCTCTGGGTGGTAATGGCGTTTTCGATGAAGTACCTTGAGCCCAGATTCACGTCGGCCATAATATTCACAAAAAACGAGTTGCTGCTTGTAGCGAGAGACGAGGTGTAGTCGTATTTTCCAACTTGTCCATTGATCCGCAATCTTTCGCTGATATTTCGGATTATCGAAAACGACTGATAGGTTCCCGATGCGAAGGCGCTGTTAAACTTCGAGTACCGGGCATCGGCCTCCATGCCGGTCTTCCATATATTAGACATTGTTACTCCAAATAAGGTATTCAATGATGCCTTTGGATCGCTTGACTCGCTGCTTTGCCCTACGGTGAAATACCCGGTGATGCGCTTTGGCAGCCGAATGCGCGCGCCTACATTGACTCCCTGGAAGAGGTACTTGTCCAGCAGGCCAGTTCCAACCAGGGCTGAGTTGTAAGTGGGTACATCACGGAAATATGTATCTGACAGATCTACCGTAATGCGCGGATGAACCTGAACGCGAAGTGTAAAAAGGCTTTGGCCAAGTCCCGCTCCGACCGCAGTCGTCGATGGATTCGCTGTCGGCCTGTCAATCTGCATCGAGTGATAAAGCATGAAGTTGCGCTTATATGAAAAATTGTTTTCAGTGAATATGAAGGGCCTGTTTACGGTCCATCCGATAAGATCTACTCCCACGCCCGCAGTACTCGAATACCGGAAGTGATCATAGCTTCCTCCATGCGCATTGAAAAACACCCCTCCGATCTTTCCATCGGGGTTGTAACTCCAGGAGGTGGGGTCGGGAGTGCTTCCTGCTAAGATGCCTACCACCTTCTTCGATGAAAACTGCCGTCCGAAATATCCGCCGTCGATGGTTTCCAGACTTACCGCCCAAGGGAGATAAAGCCGGCCAACGCCCGCGGTCCAACGCGACTCTGGGTTGATGTAGGACGCACTCATTAGATAGGTGCGATTGATCAGATCCTGCAACGTAGGCTGGGATGGAGTCGAGCTGGTTTGCACGTTTCCGCGCCAGAAGCCGTTCAGATTCCAATGTGTGCCGTAAATACGCGTAAAGTCCGCTCGCAAGACCATGCCATATTCCGTGGATGTGCTGCTCCCTTCTCCAATTTCCCGAATCGTGCTCATATCGAAGCCGATTCTTCCGCGCACCTGATTGACCTCAGGAAGCGGCGGGCGCGGAATCGCGTTGCGGATCTCTTCATCCAGCGGGTCTCCTTCGCTGAAGGTCACAACCATCGGATACTTACGCGTGTTCCCGAGCGTATTCTGCTCGACAATCTTTTCGATCTCATCGTCCGGCATCGAAACCGTGTCACCCACAATAAGCTCCCTAGAAGAGGCAACAACTTCGCAAACGGCGGAGGTAGATGCGATCGACACTACGGTAAGCTTCGCGATTACTCCAGGTTCTATAGGCGCATTCTCCCCATCCTTGACCGGCTTCGTTGGATCCTGTTTGATTACTAACTTTGTGCCTTCGGCAAGCCCTTGGTCCCGGCCGCCGTCGATGTAGATGTTAGGCCCGCTCACATAGCGAATGTGGAACTGGCTCCGAATGGGTGTCGGCGCGCTGGGCTTAGGCGCGCTTGCACTAACCGGCGCATCTTGTCCACCACAACACGGAAGGATAAGAAAAAGGGTCAACACAGTCAGGCGTAGCAATCAATTAACCCCCCGTACCGTTTTTGTGGCACGCATAGCAGTTCACGCTGTTGTATACATACCCGCTGACATTCGGATGTTCGAAATTGGCTGCATTGTTGCCTCCATGGCAGCTGGTGCATTGAAAGACCGAATAGTCTGATGAGTTCGTATGGCAAGTCGCACATACGCTATTGGCGTTCCCGTGATTGAGAGGGAAGAAGGTGTGATAGCTGTTAGGCAACGTCGCCGGCAACCAAGCCGTCGTGGTGTGGCATGTAGTGCAGGTTGTCGGCCATCCCGCCGTCACGTGATTTGGATTCGTGGTCCCGGTAAAGTCCGCCTGATGGCAGCTATAGCAAGCCGTTGGCGTCCCGGCAAAGACATTGTTAATGTGGCAGAGATTGCAGGCTACTGTCGTGTGGGCTCCGGTCAACGGGAAGGGCGTGTTGTTGTGATTGAAGGTTGCTCCGGCCCAGTTTGTAGTGGTGTGGCACGTATCGCAGGTGGTGGGGAAGCCCGCAGCCACATGACTTGGATTCGTGGTCCCGGTAAAGTCAGCCTGATGGCAGCCGTAGCAAGCCGTTGGCAAAGTGGTGTAGTTGTTATTCACGTGGCAGGTTGCGCAGGGAACCGTGAGATGTGCCCCCGTCAACGGGAAAGCTGTCGTCGCATGATTGAAGGTTGACGAGGTCCAGTTCGTCGTCGAGTGACACAAAGAACAGTCAGTCGGGAATCCCGACGTCACGTGATTTGGATTCGTTGTTCCGGTGAAGTCCGCCTGATGGCAGCTATAGCAAGCCGTTGACGTTGCCGTGTAGTTGTTGTTGACGTGGCACTGGACACAGGTTAAGGTCGCATGCGCACCCGTCAGCGCGTAGTTGGCATACAGTGTGTGATTGAAGGTGACCGTGGTCCAGTTGCTCGTGTTATGGCATGTGTCGCAGGTCGTCGGAAAAGCCGCAGCTATGTGGGATGGATTAGTGGTCCCGGTAAAGTCGGCCTGGTGGCAGCCGTAACAAGTCGTGGGCACGGTGGTGTAGTTATTGTTTACATGGCACTGCACACAGGCAAGAGTTGCATGTGCTCCGACCAGTGGGAAAACCGTTGCATGGTTGAAGGTTGATGATGTCCAGTTTGTGGTCGTGTGGCACAATGTGCAGTCGGTCGGGAACCCCGCAGAGACATGCGCCGGATTTGTGGTTCCTGTGAAGTCCGCCTGATGGCAGCCGTAGCAGTTCGTGGGCAGCGTCAAGAAGTTATTGTTTGTGTGGCACTGGATGCATGAAACGGTGACATGCGAGCCCGTTAGAGGAAAGGGCGTGTTGTTGTGATTGAAGGTTGCTCCAGCCCAGCTTGTCGTGGTGTGACATGTGTCGCATGTTGTGGGGAAGCCCGCCGCGGCGTGCGCTGGGTTGTTGGTGCCATTCCAATCCGACTGATGGCAGCCGTAGCAGACCGTTGGCAAAGTGGTGTAGTTGTTATTCACGTGGCAGGTAGCGCAAGCGATTGTGAGATGCGCCCCGGTCAACGGGAAAGCCGTCGTCGAATGGTTGAAGGTTGACGAGGTCCAGTTCATCGTCGAGTGGCACAAAGAACAATCTGTCGGGAATCCCGCCGTCACGTGATTTGGATTCGTTGTTCCGGTGAAGTCCGCCTGATGGCAGCTATAGCAAGCCGTTGACGTTGCCGTGTAGTTGTTGTTGACGTGACACTGGATGCAGGTCAAGGTCGCGTGCACACCCGTCAGCGCGTAGTTGGCATACTGAGTATGATTGAAGGTTACCGTAGTCCAGTTGCTCGTGTTATGGCACGTGTCGCAGGTCGTTGGAAAAGACGCGGCTATGTGGGATGGATTCGCAGCCCCGGTAAAGTCTGCCTGATGGCAGCCGTAACAGGTCGTGGGCACTGTGGTGTAGTTATTGTTCACATGGCACTGTGCACACAAAAGTGTTGCGTGCGCTCCGACCAGCGGAAAGACCGTTGCATGGTTAAAGGTTGAAGATGTCCAGTTTGAGGTCGTGTGGCACAATGTGCAATCGGTCGGGAATCCCGCGGAAACATGCGCCGGATTGGTGGTACTTGTGAAGTCCGCTTGATGGCAGCCGTAGCAGTTCGTGGGCAGCGTTAGGTAGTTATTGTTTGTATGGCATTGAGCGCAAGGCACAGTGAGGTGTGCGCCGGTCAGGGGAAACGACGTGGTGCTGTGGTCAAAGGTGGCGCTAAGCCACGTTGAGGTTGAGTGACACGTGCCACAATCGTGCGGAAAACCAAGCTGCAAATGGGGCGGATTGGTGGTGCCTGCAAAATCCGTGCTGTGGCATGCGTAGCAGGATGTCGGTGTCCCCTGGAAAACATTGTTGATGTGACATGCGGTGCAAGTGAGGGTTGCATGCACCCCGGTCAGCGCGTAGCCGGTATATTTCAGATGGTCGAACTGTGCTCCGATCCAGTTATTCATCGTATGGCACGTTTCACATGTTGTGGGAAATCCAGAGCCTACATGGTTGAGTACCGGCGTTAGAAAATCCTTCTGATGACATGAGAAACAAGCCGCTGACAATCCAGTAAACTGACCAACGGCGGCTCCCTGATGGCAGCCCTCACAATCCACCAGCATGTGAGCTCCCACAAGCGGGAAGCGGTTTTGATGATTGCGGATCGCGTCCAGCGAAGCATGCCATCCTTTGACCGTATGGCAACTCTCGCAGTTGGCGCCGAACTGTCGGCGATGAATGTCGGCGTGGCAATCCGCGCAACTGGTGCTGGCATTCTTGAAGATCATGCTGGTGTGGCATTGAGTACAAGCCACCTTTTCATGCATTCCCCGCAACGGATACCTCGTTTGGTCATGATTGAATTCAGGCTTAGACCGGATTGGCCTCCAGCTAATGCTGGCGTGGCAGTTCTCGCACGGAATAGCCAGGGGGCCGTGGGGATTTGTAACCTGGGCCTTGGGAGTGCCTGCAGGCTGTTGCGAAACTGCAAACAGCGGCATGATTAATATGATGGCTGCAAAGCGCTTTCGCAACAGATACACAGCGACCTCCAGCTCACAATTGCCGGGAAACCCGTGAGTCCTATTTCGCCGCTTCCGGCTGGACACACTGAATCTTATGCCAAACCATTTGGCCACTTGCAGTAGAGTTACAGGTCGCACAGAAATGAAGATCGGGGAACGATCTTCACGTAATGACCTCAGGGTTAGTATTACCAGTTTTGGATTGGTCTTCTTTGATGTAAGTCAGGGGAATCAGAAAACCAGCATCCAGTCGTTCAATTTCATCGTACAACAGTATTCGACGTTCGGCTTAATCCGGGGTGAGCATACCCTCATTCGTTATTTGTTCGCTTGATCTGGGTCAAAGCAGGAATATCCGAACCGTGGCAGGCCGAACAGGCCGTGGGTGTTGGCTTGTAAAAAAGCACCAACTTCCCGTCTACCGGCTTTTCAAGGATGTGACATTTCGAGCACGCGACATCCTGGTGACCACCCTTGAGAGAAAATTTCGTCTTCTCGTGATCGAATAGAGATGGCCGCCATTTGTAGTTATTGTGGCAAGAAGAGCAATCGCTCATCCGCGCCCCAAACTGATCCGCGTGCGGATTCTCGTGGCATTCACTGCAATTCGTAGGTGCATGGACGAAGTCAACATGCGCTATTGTCAACTCCATATTGGGAGGCTTGTGACATTCGATGCAGTCAACAGCTCGATGAGACCCGACCAATGGGAAGTCTGTCCGCGAATGGTCAAACTTCTGCAGGTCTTTCCAGTCTTTGGTTGAATGGCAGGACAGGCACCCCAAAGGCTGACCTCCGGGTCCGGCTGCCGTCATCCACTTGGCAAACTGCCCATTGTGAATATCATCATGGCAACTCGTACAGCTGAGCCGGGCAAAATGATAGAGAGCGACAGTGGAGCCTTCACGCGGTTTATGGCACTCGTTACAAGGGACCGCTTCATGGGCATCTTTCAGCGGAAAACTGGCCTTCTGGTGCAGAGCCAAGGTGTAATTGGATGTCTTAAAGGTAGCTCCGTTATGGCAGCGTTCGCAGCGATTGAGCCACGGCGCGGCCGTGAATTGCCCATCATGCTCATCCTTGTGGCAGTCCACACAGAATTCGAAATTGATCTTATAGCGTGTTTCCTTGCCCGAGGGAATATGGCAATCGGTGCACTTTACCTTGGAGTGCGGCATTACTAGTGGGAAACCCGTCTTGGCGTGGTCAGCTGCCGAGTAGGTACTCGGTTTCCACCCTTCAACCTTATGGCAGCTCTCGCACCGCCCGCCATCGCTTCTCTTCAAAAACTGCCCGCCATGCGGATCAGGATGGTGGCAGTCCGCGCAAGTGGCAAAGGCCGTGAGCGCTTTGAAATCCGGACTCTTATGACAGGTCAGGCATGGAACTTCAATATGCTTTCCCAGCAACGGGAACTGTGTTTTCGAGTGATCGAAGCTAGTGACGAACCCTGATTTTTTCCATGTGGAAGTGGAATGACAGGAATCGCAACCCTGTTTGAATTCGCCCTTATGGGGATCTACATGGCAAGACGAACAGCTCGAAAACTGAATTCCGGAGTAACGCGGTAGCCCGTCAGTGCCGGAAGTGTGACACTTCTGACAGGGAACATTGAGATGTATCCCGGTCAGTGGATAGCGTGTCTTTGTATGATCAAAATGCTGTACATCAATCTTCGTTGTCTTCCAATCTGCGGTTGAGTGGCATTGCGTACAGCTTGTTCCGAAGCGCCCCTGATGCTTGTCCTCGTGGCAAGTAATGCAACTCGGCGATAGCCCAAGCCAGGTGTGATCCAGATCTTTCCCTGTGAGAATTCCCCGTTCTGCCGCGGATATGCGCTTTGCATTGTGGCAGGCCCGACAGTCAACGCCTATATGCTTGCCGTCGATCACTAAGCCTGTCTTTGAGTGGTCAAAGCCTGAGGCTGTTGTGGTCCAATGCACGAGCGCGAAATTTTCGCCGTTATGATCCGAGTGGCACTTGATACATGCTGCCCCGGGCGACCCTTGGCGCGGATACGTCGCGTGGAGTCCTTTGTCGTGCTCAATTTCATTGGCGATTTCACGATGGCAATCAAGGCAGCGGAATGAAGGCGATTTAGCTGAAAACTCGTGACACTGAAGGCAGTGCGCATCGCCATTCAAATTTCGATGCGCCCTGGCAAGCTGCCCCGGAGAAATCTGCGCACTGGCAGCGGCTGCAAGTGCGAATGAATAGCAAAGAACAGATTTCAGAATTTGATATCTGATCGGCTTGTTCATTTCAAGTCCAGAATAGTGATTAAGTCGTCCCGCTAATCGGAAGTATGCCAGCACAACCTGGAAATAGCAATATCAGCCCATACAATTATCCTGAATAGCATCCCATTCGCAACCACCCTCCCGCGAACTTGATTTTAGTCAAAACTCTGCCCTTCGCCTCCTGATACAAGAACTACACGGAGTGTGGTGTACGATGCGGCGCGCAATTTCTACTTTTCTGATTCTGATCCAGTGGCTGGGACCATTCGCGGCCCTGCTTCCGGCCCAAGCGGAATCGCGCCTGCCCGCTTGTTGCCGGCGACACGGAAACCATCACTGCTCAATGAACTTGAATGAGGCGTCGGCCGTAGACGCCGTTACCGGGTTAACGCTTGCGCTGACCGCCCCCGCACATTGCCCGCTCTTTCCACAGGGCGCCGCCGCCATAGGTGCAACCCAAGCCTTGGCCGCACGCTCGATTCTTTCCCCTGCCTTTTATTCGAGTCCACGTCCGCTTGTTAGCCATTTTGTGGCTCCCCTCGATCCGCGCCTTCGGGCGACTTCCTCTCGTGCCCCTCCTGCCTCCTCATCCCTCGTTTAAACCTGGCTATTTGTCGGCCGAACTAGCCGCCGCTCCGTAGTATCTACCTGATTTGGGAGGTGGGCTTCATGCATATTTTGCGCATTCTTGCGCTTGTTCTTTCTCTCAACTTCTCACTGTCGGCATTTGCGACGGTATTCGCAACGGTTCATGGAATCGTCCACGATCCCCAGCACCGGCCCATTGTTAATGCCAATGTCACGCTGCAGGCCGCCGATTCCGCCTTTACGTTGAATGCCATTACAAACTCCGAAGGCGCATTCGAGTTGCCTCAAGCGCCCATCGGCATCTACCGCCTGCAAGTCGGCGCCAACGAGTTCGCAACGGTTACCGAAACCATCGCCATTGCGTCCGGCACCAATCCGGTTGTGCATGTCGCGTTGCCCATCGCATCTGCTACGGAATCCGTTGTGGTGGGAGGAGCGACAGCTCAAGTGGATTCCGTGACGCCTACCACGCTTGTCACACGAGAGATGATAGAGGAGACGCCGGGAGCAAGCCGCGCCACGTCGTTTGCCGCCATCACCGATTACGTGCCAGGCGCCTACATGTGCCACGACATGCTGCATATGCGCGGCGGCCATCAGACCAGTTGGCTCATTGATGGCGTCAACATCCCCAACACCAACATCGCCGCGAATGTAGGTCCGCAGATCGCCCCGTCCGACACCGATCAGATCGAGGTGCAGCGCGGAAGCTATGCGGCTGACATCGGTGACCGCACCTACGGCGTCTTCAACGTCGTACCGCGCAATGGCTTTGAACGAAGCCGTGAGGCCGAATTGCACATCATTGGCGGAAACTTCTACACCGGCGAAACTGCACTCTCCGCCGGTGACCATTCGCAGAAAACAGCCTGGTATGCCAGCGTGGCTGGGGCCCGCTCCAACTACGGCCTAGAGACACCAATCGCCGCAGTTGTGCACGACGCCACGAATTCGCAGAGCGGCTTCGGCTCGTTCCTTGTGAATCCGAATGCGAAGAACCAGTACCGCTTCAACGGCCAGCTGCGCCAGGACTTTTTCCAGGTTCCTGTCGACCCGAACCAAAATGACTGGCTAAGTCAACTCTATAACTCAAGCGGCCTGCTTGACGGGCAAACCGAGCGCGACGCATTTTTTATCGCCGACTGGGTACATACCCTAACGCCCACGGCAATCTTCGAGGTCGCTCCCTTTTACCACTGGAACGTTGCCAATTACGACCCGAAACCGACGGACCTCCCCACTGCAACCACATTTAATCGCACCTCAAACTACGCTGGCTTGCAGGCCAGCGTGCGAGGTGAAGTCAAGCGCAACAATCTCGCAGCCACCTTCTACTCCTTTTATCAGCACGATTCGTCCTTGTTTGGCGTGGTCTTCAACGATAGCTCCGCCTCGACCATCCATGAGACGGATACCGCTTCCGGCGGCAATGTCGAAGGTTCGTTCTCTGATAGTCTACGCGTAACCGATTGTCTCACTTTGCTGGCCGGAGTGCGCCTTTCCTCATTTCACGGCGGCGTCACTGAAAACTATGCCGTCCCGCGCTTCGGCGTAACCCTCAGTATTCCCCACCTGAACTGGGTCTTGCGCGGCTTTTACGGACGCTACTATCAGGCGCCGCCCTTGGTCAGCATCCAGGGACCTCTGCTTGCCTATGCCAATGCCAACAACACGGGTTTCGCCGTGCTGCGTGGCGAACGCGATGAAGAACACGAGTTCAGCATCCAGATTCCGTATCGTGGGTGGACTCTAGACGTCGATAATTTTAAAACACGGATCAATAACTTCCTCGACCACTCCAACATCGGCGAATCCAATGTCTTCATCCCCATCACCGTGGATGGGGCTCTGGTGCGCGCCTGGGAGGCGACGCTGCGAAGCCCTTCATTGTGGCGACGCGGACAGTTTCACCTCTCCTACTCCAATCAGATTGCCAAGCAGCGGGGGGCGATCACCGGCGGCCTCATCTGTACATCGGGCTGTGACAATAGCTTCGACTACACCCCCGTCGATCACGACCAACGGCATACGCTCAACACCGGCTTCACCGCTACTCTGCCCATGTGCAGCTGGTTCTCAAGCAATGTCTACTACGGCTCCGGCTTCTCCAACGGCACCGCAGGCGCGACCGATGGCAGCGGTAATCTGATCAGTCCGTATCAAGGCAACTATCTGCCTGCGCATACCACCTTTGACGTCTCCGCCGGCAAGACTCTCGGTGAGAATTTAAAGCTAGCCGTTACCGTCATCAACGTGACCAACCATCGCGTCCTGACCGACAGTTCGCTCACCATCGGCGGCTTCCACTACAACGATCCACGACAGATCTCGGCCGAACTGCGCTATCGCTTCCATTTGTGAGTACCGATCTCTATAGCCCAAGGAGTCTCCGCGCCTGTTCATCACAATGGATATGGAAGGCTGCTTTATCGACAAGGAAAAGACACAGGTTGTAAGCAATTGTATCCACAAAGAAACGACATGATGCTGAACAAACCAAATATTCCCTGAAAAGGAGATAGGAATCCATGATTCGCCGATTAATTGGATGTTCAATTCTTGTAATTCTTGCACTTTCAGGATGCCGGTCCGGCCAGATGACAGGGATGCAGGTATCGGCAGCACAAACGTCAGGTAGTTCGGCTTACAAGGTATACAAGCTGCGTGGCAAAGTGGTTTCCACCGATGCCGCGAAGGGCGAGGTGACTTTGGATAGTGAAGCGATTCCTGGCTTCATGGAAGCGATGACCATGCCCTACAAGCTGAAGGACACAAGCCTTCTAGACAAATTGCATAAGGGGGATGTTGTCACCGCTGACGTGCTGGCGCCTCAAGACTCAGATGCGGATGTGCTTCTGGATCACATCATCGTGGTGGCGCAGGTAAGATGAAATAAATGGCTCCGGACTATTAGCGCGTCCCGAACTGCTTCTACCAGGTAGAGTAAGGCTGACCGTCTGATCCGATTTCCTGCGAGCCGGAGTGGACATTGTCAATTCCGGGATCGGTCTGATCCATCGAGTGCAGCGCGTCGCTGGTTTCAGTAACCCAACTGTCCTTGGTATACGTGAACGGATCCGCGGGAATCTGCTTCAAGTAGCCGTCCGTTTTAAGGTCATCCAGCGTCTGCGGCGCCTTCTGTTTGTCCATGGTGTAGGAGTCGATGGCCGCTCGCATCACATGCAGGTCTTCTTTAAGCACTGCTTCCTTGGCTATTCTGATGGCACTAGTGAAGCGGGGCACGGCTATCAGCATAAGAGTGCTGATAATCGTCATCACTACGAGCAGCTCTATCAGCGTAAAGCCCGTGTCTTGTTTGTATATCTTGTTCACTGAATCCTCATCTGCAAAACTGTGTGGCTACCAATCCGAATATTTGGTTCCGTCCAGTGCCGTATCGGTGGATTTTGAGTACACATCGAAGACGCTCTGCCCGCCGAAGGAGGTTGAACTTGGATCATCCTGCATTGAGCGCAATCCCCACTCGGCCTTGCCGGTCATTGGGTCCACCGGAATCCGGCGCAAGAACTTCACCTTCTTGAGCTGCACGTCCACGCCGTTAACCAGCGTCTCCAGATCGGGCGGATAATTTTGACTGTCCACCTTGGTCTGGAATGCGTTCTTATCGGCTGCATCCTTGTACTTGTCGATGGCGTCGCGCATCATCCACAGGTCGTAGCGCAGATAGCGTTCGTTCCGGCGCTTTACCTCGAAGCGGGCAACGGGCAGCACGGCTGACGCGAGAATAGAGAGAATCGCCACCGTAACAATCAACTCGACCAGAGTGAGCCCGCGCTCATCATTTCTACTCAACCTTTTATCGTCATCAGCTACGATCCGCGCAGTATTCTGTGCAGCCTCAATACCTGACGAATACAAGCCGTTAGAGATGGAAGAGCAAATACCGTGCTTCATGGTTGCCTTCCGCCTTTCAGTTCATCGGATGCGATACGTATCTCATACCGCCATCGCTCTTCAATGACAAAGCGTGTAAACTGCGGAATATGTAACCCTGCGATAGGGTTCTTTCGCAGCAAGATTGGAAAAGCAGATTTCATCGAGCGCCTGCATCCAACGTTCTGCAGCCATGTTTACACTCTCTGGTCCAAGGACTTCTTTGACGGCGAACAAATAGGCTGTCAACTCCCTTTCTGCCTCAGTGACCATATCGACACAGGTAGAACTGGGGACCGATTGCGGCTCAACCTCTTGTAGTGCGTTCATCATTTTCTCGCCAGCCTCTTGCTTTCCAGATCATGTGGTGGATTAACAAAGTGCTTCACTGGTCCTTCTAGCGCCAATGCTAGTCCGAGACGAGCTGACCAATCTCATCGAATGGATCTGACTTCGGATCGCGGTTACTTTGCCTCGTGGGGAGCGTGTTTCATTCTCAAGGTCATCGTCGTCAACGAGCCCAAGCATATGATTGTCACACACAACAACTGCATTTCTGCGTGGAAGTACATAACCCAGCTCATCCCACTTCGAAAACAATCTGCTAATGGTGAACAATGTTGTACCGGTCATCTGAGCTAGTTCTTCGCGTGACAACGAGACTTCGACTCCACCGTTAACCTTTTTGCCAATATGTTTCAACAGCCTTAGAAGAGCATACGCGACGCGTTTGGCAACTTTTTCTGTCGCCACTTCGCGAAATCGTTCTTCCAGCTCATTCAACCGAACGGCCAGAATGTGAGAGGCATTTACTCTCATTTGGGGGTATTCCTGCATAAGGGCTTGAAGAGCCTCATACTCCCAGACCAAGGCTGTGCTCTGTTCGAGCGCGCGAGCAGAACTTGTGTAGCAGCAAGACATGGGATCGGTGAGAGTTCCAATAACAGTCCCGGCGCCATATATCCAGAGAATGACTTCATTGCCAGTGTTTGAGAGTTGCGAGATTTTTATGCTTCCAGTGCGTATCAGCGCAATAGTGCGGGCAGGCTGCCCCTGCATGAAAAGCAATTCGTCGCGTGCAATTACCTTGGGCCGCGCTAGCCAGGCAACCTTCTCTATTGCCTGCTGCGGCAGATCTGCAAACAGCAGCGAAGATGACATTAGTTCGATACGCGCTGCTATGTTGGATGCGGGATTAACTAGCCCAGCCGTGCCTTGCGAAACTGCGTTCACATGTGCTGCCGCCATAATGCCTCCATTCAGGTTAGTACGACATTGTTTGACGCTATTCATGATTCATTCTGGAAACATCCGGCTGTACAATTGATTCCTGCCGGCAGTCTCCAATTGACTGAATAGATCCACCACAAGCACTCACGAGATACTCCTGTTTCGGTCGTTCATACAATCAACATCCTGCTGCCTCATGCTTACGTTCATGTCTGAATCCATATTCAGAAAATGGCGCCGTCTGTATGTTGGAAGCCGCAGCAGTTTCAGTCCCATTTCATTGCCTCTGAAAATGAATCCAATCATCGATTGAATATTTCAATCGATCTCAATTGGCAGTATTGTGATGATCTGTACTAGATCAAAATAGACCAGACATATTTCCGTTAATATCAGCAAAAACTGGTTCTGATGTAAGATGTTCAGCGTAATCGCTGTAAGACTATTCCTACGTAAATTGACTAAGATGTAAGATATTCAGCCTATTTGTTGTAAGATATTTCCTACATCAATCAGCTGTATTGATCGATCCCTCATGCCTGTAGCGTTGCGTTTAAATTAAAAATATCTCTGTAATCGCGGATTTCCGGAATATTCAGGCTGGAAAGCAACTTATACAATACTTCCATCAGGATCATCAAGCCTGAAATCCGGTCAATTCGGACGTGCCCCGCTAACACCGCGATCAGCGCTTAGGATATTCATGATCACCTGCGCCAACTCTTCCGGAGCCGAGTCCTTGTTAATATAGGCAGCCGCACCGGCCCTCAAGCAGCGCGCACAGTACTGCTCTTCAGGCTGCACGCTCACCATGACTACAGGCATTCGTGCGTAATTGTGCTTTACATCCACCAGAACTTCCAATCCGCTTCGACCAGGCATATTGATGTCAAGCAGCAGGAGAGTGAATTCAGATTCGGCCAATTGCTTGAGCACTTCCTCTCCGTTCTCAGCCTCGGAGAAGAATGCATCGGGAAGAGTGTCCGCCAGGATTTCCATAAGTCCATGGCGTACTAGAGCATGGTCATCTGCTATCAGAATTCTCATAAGTCATCACGCTTTCGCCGCCGCGCTGTACTGGTATTTGAGTGAAGGCACGAGTGCCGCTTTTGCTAGTGCTCTACGCTGTATCAGCGCGAGCAACAGGATAATTCAACAATTCCCTGTCGTAGTGCCAGGAAGCCCATGTCTTGCTTCTGAGTTTCTGCTCACACCCTGAAAACGAGGCGAAAGCTTTACACTTAATTACATATTTTATATGTGCATTAATAATATTTATGTCAGAGTAATCCGGATATTCCGTAGGATTTTTCTTACAATGAATGGTAGTTCTGGGCCTGTACACACTATCCAGCTATCCTGGCGGATGGTATAGTGTGTGGAAATTCGGTCAAACAAGGCCGCGCCTTTGACAATGGGCCCGCCACTGCATGGGAAGTGTATACCAAAACTAATCGATCAAATGGCTGGTCATTGCGTAGCGTGTCAGTTCCGCATTACTCTTCATTCTCATCTTTTCCATAATACGTGCCCTGTAGGTGCTGACCGTTTTCACGCTGACATAAAGACGGTCGGCAATATCCGTCAAAGGAACCCCAGTTGCAATCATCTTCATCACTTCGTATTCCCGGTCAGAGAGCAGTTCATGAAGTGGTTTGTCAGTTGGCTCATCAAGCCTGGCAACCAGTGTATCCGCAAGTTGAGGACTGACGTAGCGGCCGCCTCCCAGTATTTTCTTGGTTGCCTGTGCCAGCTCTTCCGGGGCACTATCCTTGTTGATGTATGCGGAGGCTCCGGCCCGCAAACAACGCATGGCGTACTGGTCTTCCGGTTGAACACTCAGGATGATCACTGGCAATCGCGGGTGACTGGCCTTCACATCCCGCAAAATCTCCAGCCCGCTACGCCCGGGCATGTTGATATCAAGAACAAGAATACTGATCGTTGACTCGGCCAGCCGACTCAGAACCTCATCGCCGCTGCCTGCTTCGATAAAATCCGCACCAGGCAGCGCTTCGGCTAGAATGTCCTTCAGGCCGCGACGCACAACCGCATGGTCATCTGCTATCAGAATATGCATCATCATCACGCTCCGTGTTCGCAGCTTTTGCAGGTACTATAACAGTAACCGTCGTTCCCTTGCCGGGAGAACTCGATACCTGAACGCTACCGCCGCACACCTGGGCTCTTTCTTTCATCCCCAACACGCCCAAAGAGCCGGTAACTTCGGATTCCAGGAAGCCTTTCCCGTCATCTTCTACGGCCAGTATGAGATTTTCATCCTGCACGCTTAAAGATGCGCGCACCGACCGTGCCTCTGAGTGCCGCGAAATATTGGTCAGGCACTCCTGAAAAATGCGGAATAACGCTGTGGCTCGGTCGCCATCCATACTCAGTTCGACGGACGGGACAGATACCTGACAGGCAATTCCGGTGCGCGTTGTGAATTCTTTTGCCTGCCATTCTATCGCAGGCGCCAAGCCTAAGTCATCCAATATTCCTGGCCGCAACCCACTGCATATCCTGCGCACTGACCGGACGCCGTCATTGATATACTCGACGGATCTGGCCAGCCGTTCATTCACTTCATCTTTCGATTTCGGCAGGCGTCGCATCACCCATGATACGTCTAATTTGATCGCTGTCAGAATCTGCCCGATTTGATCGTGCAGATCACGGGCCACCATCTTGCGCTCCTCTTCACGCACTTGCTGCAAGCGTTTTGCCAGTGCTTGCAATTGTTGGCGCTGGAAAGCCTCTTTCTCGCTGCGCAAAAGAGCCTCTTCAGCCTTTTTGCGTTCAGAAATCTCTTCACTGAAGATTACGATTCCGCCAACCTTGCCCTCAGCTTCATGCCAGGGGCGAACTTCCCACCGCACCAATTGCACGGTACCGTCAGCCCTTTCAAATCGATCCGCGTCTCCGCTGAGCACTTCACCAGCAAGCCCGCGGCGGTGAGCCTCCTTCCACTGTTCGGGAACCTCTGGAAACACCTCGTAATGCGATAGGCCGGCGACTTCGCGATCTCCGAGGCCATAGTCGACCTTCCATCGCCGGCTCGCATGCAGATAGCGCATCTTGCTGTCGAACATTGCCAGCGCAGCCGGCGCATGCTCAATAAAGAGTCCCAGTTGCTCCCTGCTCTCTATCAACGCTTCCTCGGCCCGTGCTTGATCGGCACGCAGGCGCAGCATTTGAACGCCTGCTTCGATATCTCGCGCCAGCTCCTTGAGTAGGTCTACTTCGGCTTCTGAGAATGAATCCGGTTCACGAGAATAGATGGTGATTACTCCCCATACTTCGTCCTGATCCTTTAGTGGAATTGCCTGTGAAGAAGCATAACCGCGATTGGTCGCATCCTTGCGCCAGGGAGCAAACATGGGATCGGTATGCATATTCTGGCACATTGATGGCTTACCGGTGCGGATTGCTGTGCCGGTGGGACCGCGGCCATGTTTGCTTTCATCCCATCGAACACGAAGTGTTTCCAGATATCCATTGTCAAACCCCGAGTAAGCTACTGGCCGGACTGTTTTGACTTTATCGTGCTCGGCAACGCCGATCCACACCATCGCATAGCCGCAATCACGGATGACAATGCGGCAAACTTCATTCAGAAAAGATGTCTCATCGGCGACTTGCAGAATCGCCTGGTTGCTGTTACTCAGGGCCGTCAGTGTACGGTTGAGCTTCCTAAGCTCTTCCTCGGTGCGCTTGCGTTCGGTGATGTCCATGACAATGCCGTACGCGTGCGACGGTTGCCCTGACTCATCCGGGCGGGTATGGCTTCGAAACCACACCCAGCGCATCTCTCCGTCCAGCCGCCGAATCTGCGTTTCGAAATCCCACGAGCCGCCGGTCAAGGAGGACTTGTACCACTCCGTCACGTCTGTATGGTTCTCAGGAAGTATATGTGTGAGAAACTTCTCGAAGTTCCACTCCGATTCAACAGACGAATAGCCAAAAATCTTCGCGTGTCGCAGGGAACGGGTGCCAACTCCGGTTTTCAGGTTCCGCTCCCACTCTCCCATCTGCGCCACATCCAGCGCGATGCTGAGCCTCTCCTCGTTATTCCGCAACTCCGCTTCGATCTTTTTCTGCTCACTTATGTCAGTATTAGTGCCGAACCAGCGCACTACCCGGCCATCCTCATCCTTGATAGGCATGATTCTCGTAAGGAAGGGACGAAAGACACCGTCTGCTCCCCTAATTGGAAATACCATATCGAATGGATTACCTGTGGCGATGGATAATTTCCAGCGCTCCAGAACTTGCGGCAGCGCATCAGGGTCATGCACGGTTTGCCACCCCCAGCCCTCCATCGCTTCCGGAGAGGTGCCGGTGTATTCATACCAGCGATCGTTGTACCAGAATATCCATCCGTCGGCGGTCGCCATCCAGGACAACTGAGGAATCGCATTGGCAAGGTTGCGAAATTGCTTTTCACTCCGTTGCAGCGCCTCCTCAGCCCGTTTGTAATCGCTGAAATCGTTGAAGATGATCGCAACCCGCCGCAACTCCGGCTCTCCCACGCGGTAGGCATAAACGTCATACCAGCGGTTCAAGGCGCTGGCTTCGTTCATAAAATGCTGCGCTTTGCCGGTCAGCGCAATCTTCCCGTAGATCTCAAACCAGTACTCCTCGTGATCCGGGGCCAGCTCGCGCATCCGCTTGCCCACTGCATCATGCAGCCCTGTCTGCCTCTCAAATGCGTCGTTCACCTCCAGGAAGCGGTAATCCACTGGCTTCCCATTCGCATCAAAGAGAACTTCAACGACGCAGAAGCCTTCGTTCATCGAATTGAACAAATTGCGGTAGCGCTTTTCGCTCTCCTGGAGCACCTCCTCCATCCGCTTACGCTCGGTTATGTCGGTTGATATGGCGCAGACCGCATACGGCTTGCCGCTGGCATCAACCAGCGGAAACTTGCTGGACAGTAATGTATGCTCGTTGCCGTCAGCCAGCAGCGCCATCTCTTCAATAAGCATTGGCTGGCCTGTGGTTAGAACCTGCTGGTCATGGGCGCGGTAGTAATCGGCCCGATCCCTGGTCATGATGTCGTAGTCTGTCTTTCCTCGCACATCATCCCGCGTGATGCCCAGCAATTCCTCAAACCGGGAGTTAATAGTAATAAAACGCCCGTCAATATCTTTCAGGAACACCACAGTATCTGGCGCCCCGTCGATAATCGCCTGAAGCTGCTTCTGGCTGCTTCGCAGCGCCTCCTCGGCTTGAAACTTTGCTACCGCAGTGGCCAGGTGTCCCGCCATCCTCTCCCACAAGACAATGGACTGCGCTGAAAATCGCCCTTTACGGCTGTCATTCAGTTGAACCAGACCAATCCGCTCTTCGCCAACATACATGGGAAAGAGGGCCACCGACTCGTATCCCGCTCGCTTGCAATTGAGGCGCGCATTGAAAGGCAGATCGTCCGCCTTGGCGCCTGCTACCAGTTCCGTAATGCCGTTGGTCCAAAAACTCCCATGCTCCGTGTAGAACGACTTCATGGGCTCTGTATGTTCGCGGATGACGCTTCCGCACAGGCACTCAAGGACAGTTTTGCCTGAGCTGTCATGTAGAACATGGCCGGAGGCCGTCCGCGCGCAGAGCTTACTCTCCAGTTGGACAAACTCAGTGGCGAATCCGCGGGTTTCAACGTACGGGTAATCCTCCCACTCGCGCAGCCGGATTCCGACCGCCTCGCATCCAGTACGCTCTTGAAAGAAATTTGCCGCCCTATGAAGCAAATCCTTTGATCCCTGGCTCTGATTCATCATCGCGAGGAAGTCAGTTGCAATCTGACGCTCTTCCTCGACCCGCTTTCGTTCGGTGATGTCGTGAGCGGTGACCACTGCCCCTGTGATCGTGCCATCCTTGTCGCGGATAGGACTGAAGGAAATGCTGCCCACCCAGCTTTCCCCGGTATCTTTGCGTCTGTATCTATATTCGACATTTGCCCCCGTCTCGCCCCGCAGCGCCCGCTGTGATGCAAACATCTCCGATGGAACCGGTTCTCCATTCGCTGTGAAGATTTCAAAGTTGCTCGCAAATTCGTCAAAGTTCTTCGTGCACTCCGCCTTGCTCTTGAACCTGTAGAAAGTGGCAAAGGCGGCATTGAATTCCACAAACCTCCCTTCGGCGTCGGTGACAAGTACCGAGTCCGCCATGCTGGCCATTGCCGCCGCCAGCTTCGCACGGCTCTCGTTTAGCGCCTTCTCCGCCCACTCCCGCTCGGTGATGTCTGTATGCACCCACAAGCGGCCGTACGTCTTTCCGTCTACGGTTAACGGGACGTAATCTCTCAGGGATACTCTCCCATTCTGCATAGAGATTTCTTCGTTCACTACCGGCTCTCCCCGATCGACAATCTCCCGAATGCGTCGGGCTGCCTGGTCGGGATGTTGGTAACAACTCTTGATCCGCTCGATCATGGCAGCGGAGTCGACCCCTATCTGGTCGGCAGGCGATCCTCCGAAACCGAAGGCGTCACAAAATGCCTGATTGGCGAATTCGGTCTGGCCCTTATCGGTTACCAGCACGATAGCGGAATTCAGATTGGAGAGGATCGTGTAGAAGCGCTGCAGCGTGGCTTTTAACACATTCTCTGCGCTTCTTTTCTCAGTGACATCGTGGAAGACAAGCACCACACCGGCAATTTTTCCATCACTGTCGAAAATCGGCGCTGCGCTGTCGGCAATAGGAATTTCCCGGCCATCTCTTGCCAACAACGACGTGTGATTGGCCAGTTCGACAACGCGCTCCTCCTTCAACACGCGGTTGACGATATCTTCTGCCGGCTCACGCGTATCCTCATTTATGGTCTTAAAGACGTCCTGGATAGGTTGGCCCTTGGCCTCCTCGGATTGCCATCCGGTCAGCGCAGAAGCAGCCGGGTTGAGGTAGGTGATCCGACCGTGATTGTTGGTAGCCAGCACTGCATCGCCAATGCTGGCCAGCGTCGTTGCCCAGCGCCGCTCGCTCTCAGCCAGCGCACGGCCTGATCTCTCGAAACTGGCCGCAATCATCCGCATGCGTCGAAACGTGAATACCATCAGTCCCGACCCGATAACCAGGCCGAAAAAAATGCAGATTGTCTCCACCAGGCGCCAATCGCGATGCGCCGCGCGGTTGTGCTCTTCGCTTAGATGCTCTTCGACGCCCTGAAATTCGGCAATCTGGTCACGAATCTGATCCACTTCCGCCTTCCCGGCCAGATTGGTTGCGAGGTCGGCGTAATCTCCCCCTGTGCGACGCAAGGCAATCATAAGCTCTGCATAGCCATGCCAACGATGGATCCTGCTGTGCAGTGCCTCCAGCCGGGCCTGCTGCTCGGGGTTATCAGCGACCAGTAGGTACAATTTCTGGTATTCGGAATCGATCACCTTTGAAGCATCCTGATAAGGCTGCAGAAACGCATCGTTGCCCGTTACCAGATAGCCTCGCGCGCCGGTTTCCATATCAACCGTAAGCTTAAGCAGCCTCCGGGATTGAGCGATCACCTGGTCTGTGTGATTAACCAGTTGCATCGATACGCTCAAGTCGTAGGCTGCCCAAAGCGTGGCTCCCGCAAGAACCAGCGCTGCTATGAATGGAATTGTGACTGTGCGGCGAAGAAAAGCTCTGAATTCCCTCTGATCCAAACCGGGAAACCCGGATTCGTGCCCGGAAGTACTGAGTTTCAGGCCGAACGGACCGGTCGCAGGCGAAACGGTCGAAAATTCCGCAGTGCGCAGTGATTCAAGCACTTCAAGGAATCGCTGACGCTCTGCGACGACGGCCTCTTCCAGCTCCCCGGCCTCTTCAGCCTTCCTGCGCTCCTCAAGAATCGCGGCTTCGATCGTGGAAGCTGCTTTTTTCTCACGGTTGCGGCGATAGAGTTCCGTGACAACCGAGACGGAAACTCCCGAAACACAGAAGATCGTCATGGCAACCAGGTCGGATTTTGAGTGGATTGCGAACTGCCCCACAGGCTCAAGCAGAAAATAATCTGTCAGCAACGCGGACCACGCCGTGGCCAGAATGCCCGCCCATACGCCACCCAGCATCGCGGCTAGAAAAACAACCGGATAGAAGGTAACATAGGTCGGCAATGTGAGGGATTGTTCCGTCAGCGCCACGCGTAGCAATAGGGCCAGCAAAACCGCAATCGCAACGCCGAGCTGCCGTGCAATCTGACCTCGAAAAATACGGATAATTAGTTCCGATATATGAGTCGCCACTGACCGATCCTCAGCGTACTAACCATATTTGTTTGACCGGTTTACAGGCCCAACCTGAGCAGATTGTGGTATTCAATATTGGGCTAAGGCAGTGCCCGGCCATCTCTAGCGATTCTTTCTATGGGTCGGGGCACACCTACTGTACCGCTTGACTGTGAAGCGAACTTGGAAAGAGTATAGTGAAATTCCACTCAAAAATACAACATAAATGATGCTGCATATTTATTGTGGCGTCGTAGGCGTCGACGTAGTGTTGGGAGTGCTTGGAGGGCTGTAGCCAGGAGCACCAGGTTGCAAGGGGACAGTCCCCACCGGGTTGGCGCCCGGCGGCATCATCTGGTCAGCCAGTGGATAGTATACAAACTCCCACTCGTTGTAATGGATCTTCGTTTTATAAACCATGATGGATGGCTTGGGGCTGTTGGGCGAAAAGCCAATGATGCCCGTGCCGCCATAGGTCTGCCCCGCCTGACTAAAGGCCGATGTATTTCCAGCCGTGCCGCTGGTCGAGGCGTTTGGATTGCTCGGGTCAGTAGGCGCATTGGGATCGGTTCCAGTTGACTGCGTAGCGAGGCTGGATGCCGTCTGGAAGCTGTTGGTCGACGCGCCGGGTACGTTGCCCGCCGCCCCTGGCCCGCCTAGTGGCACCCCAAAGAAACCCATTGCGAGTGGTGCCTTGTTCTGGCCTAAGTAAACCGGCTTCCAATCCTCCATACCGGTAGTTGGATCGGCGTACTTTTTACGCATAAAGCGGATGCCGGTCGTGCCTTTGATCATCGCATCAGCATTAGGCGGATAAGATCTGAATTGCCTGTAAAACATCTTCACGCCACGGATGTACTGCTTGCCGCGCTGCATCGTCTCCAACTCACGGTCGTGTTGAATCTCCGCGATAACCGTGGGCATGGCAATAGAGAGTACGAGGGTCATCATCGCCACCAAAAAGACGACCGAAATCAACGTAAAGCCCTCCTCGGATGGCTTGGGACGGCGGTTTGGCGAGGGCTTGGTCATTTTACTGTTAGCTGTGAGCTGTCTGCTGTTAGCTGCTTTTCAGTCCGCCTTCAAAGTCAGCGTTTGCGTGTTGTTGTAGCCCAGGTCTGTTACCTGAGCTCCGCCGGGCTGAATGACGCCAACTTTATAGCGATGATCGACAATATCTCCGCTGCGGGCGGCAAAGATATCATTTCCGCGAGCGAAGTAAGCTCTGATTGATTTGTCGCCTCCCATGCTGTATCCGTAGTATTTGAGATCGATGGCCGGCGCCTTGGGGGGCGGAGGAGGCGTGACCACAACGGGCTCGACGCGGGCGCTCTTGACCGGAGCCTCGATCACAACCGGCGCCGATTCGACAGAGAAGATATTTCGTCCGGCACCTTCGTATTTCACACTTTCACTCTGCTCAATATTGAAGAAGTGTAACGTCGGATCGAGGCCGCTGGTTGCCAGCTTTTGAGCCTCTCTTCCTCCTGATGCAGACGCCGTTGTGGGCAAGGAATGACCTGTAGCGGAGATATGTAGATCTGTTGCTGCGAACGCGACCGGATGAGTTGGCGCGGAAGAACTTCCGAACGCGCTATAAATCAGGCTGCCACCATACACCAGGATGAACGCAAATAGCACGATGGCCAGGTATACCTGCCCCTTCTTTTCTGTTCCCAATGGAATGGCCATAGTTATTCACCCTCCTTTCCTGCGATATGAGCAGAACCTGTTACTGCATTCGGTGTGAGCGGTAATCCGCTGGCAGCGGCATCTGTCGGCAGCAGCCAGGTGGAGGCCAGGATGCGCAGATTGACCTGACCGCCCTGCTGGCCGGTCAACTGCATAGAGCGAATAACGAAGTAATTCTGGTCGCACTCCAGGCTGTTCACAAAGTGCATGACCTGCGGATAGCTGCCGGTGATGCCTGCGTCCACGGAAATCTCCGTCAGATCGACGCCGGGCTTGCCCTGCGAGTACAGCACTCGGGCGAAGCGGACACCCGAATTCACTTGCAATTCACCGATGCGAGAGGCAATTACGGAGTAGCTGAAAGGGATGCGCTTTGAATAGAAGCTTCGTATTTGAGCCCGGGAGTCTTTCAAGCGTTTGTCGAGGTCGCGCAGAGGAGCGGCCTCCAGTTCCTTTACCCTCAACTCCAGCTGCTTGCCATCCAGCGCATTGCTGAAACTATTGCTTGTGGCAGCCAAATCCAGGCCCAATTGAACAGTCAGTCCAACGACCAGGAGAAGTATTGCGGCCAAGCCGGCATAGTGCTTGGCAAGCGGTGTATCTATGCGTTCACGCCATGATATTTTCCGGCTGTTGATCATCGCTGGCCTCCTTTATTTGCGTAGGGGCTTGTCTTCTTCTGATTTAAATACTGAGAAGGTCTGTTAGCGAGATGAATCGCTGAGGTGATGTCCGCGCGTGCCTGCAGCGAGTTCACCGGCGAATCAAGCTGACGTCTTGCATTATCATCGGCTGGCTCTTTAACCTTCTTCTCGGGTGTTTGCTCCACCTTCACTTGAGGCCTTCTGGCTTCTGTGGAAGCGTTCGGAACATAGTCGACCAGCATCTCAAAGTTCACGCGGTTAGAGACACTTACTGGCTCCAGTTTCTCTCCTGGAACGCCCGTGACTTCAAAGTTCTCTCCAACAATGCGAGGCATCACAAAATGCCTTGAACGCTCCAGGTTACGAACCAGATCGACGGCGCGGTCGCGGGGGCCAATGACGTGCAGGTGGAGCGTAGTGTTGCCTTCCTTGTTGCGGACCGGATCCAACGTATTCACCTGTACGCCTGGCGGGAGAACAATCTCCAGATCTTCCATGGCCAGCGTCCAGGAAAATGTTTTATCGTCGAGGAGTTGGTTGAGAGCCTTCACCTGAGTTAACAGTTGGGCGTTGTCCGGCTGCCGCATCATCTCCTGGTAGCCCTGCCGTTCCCGATTGATGGCGTCGATCTTGCTTTGCACACTCTGTTCGGTGGCGCGTGCCACTTCGGCCTTCTGGTGGAAGGCGTGCAAGCC
>Ga0224558_1000069_pt1 | contig 114509 bp, 78 predicted proteins | sample 714S32024metaG_FD_180682 | JGI IMG/M metagenome (GOLD analysis project Ga0224558, IMG submission 180682) | Peat soil microbial communities from Stordalen Mire, Sweden - 717 S3 20-24 | ecosystem: Environmental > Terrestrial > Soil > Wetlands > Peat | place: Sweden: Norrbotten County, Stordalen... | reverse complement strand
ATCTGCCGCTTCTCGGCAACCGACCGAAATCTGCGAGGACAACGTTCTGTTCCTTCTGCTTGAACCATGACGCTATCGTCAGGCTCCAGCCCTAGCCTATGCCAGAGGGGAAAACGGGACGCTTACCTTGAACATGACAACCTCAGTGCAGCGATTTCATCTTCGCATAAAAAGATACGGCCTCCGCAGGTAGCGGAGGCCGTATGATCGTGCGCGAAAAAGCTGAATTTATTTCATTTCGCCGTTGTCGCCCATGGTGATGCCGCCGGGACCCTGGCTCTTCTTGGCTTCGTTGGCCTTGCGAGTCCCCATCGACTTGGAGGACCAATCCTTCGCCGTGTCCAAATCGGCCTTGACCGCTTGCGCGTCGCCGTAGTCCAGGTTCGCCTTGGCCCGGTAAACCAGGTTCATATAGGACATGGCATCGTCATAGGTGGGCCGGTTCTCCAGCGCCTGATTGAGATATTGCATAGCTTCCTGAACCAGCGGGGTATTCTGATCCTTGAGCTGATCCATGATCTTCTTAGGCGCCTTGGCGTTGCCCTCGCCGTCGTCGTTCAGGCCTGCCGGTGCCAACGCCGACAGAGTGTTCTGGTGCGCCTGCATCCAGTCGATGACGCCGACCGTGTAGGCTGCTTCGGGATCCTTGGGATCCTCCTGCAGAGCCTTCTTCTGCCATGCTTTGGCCTCGTCCAGGCGCTTGACGCTGAATTCGATGCCGGCAACCTGCTTCATGCTGTTCACATCTTTCGGGTCCTTGGCCAGAACCTCCTGAAAGATGTCGATGGCCTGCTGCGCGGTCTTCAGGTTGTCCGGCGTAAGCAGCCCGGGCACCACGTTCTGGCCCAGCGCTGTAGCCAGGTAACCCTTGGCCATGGGCAGGTTGGGATCAAGCATCGTGGCCCTCTGGAAGTGGTTGATCGCTTCTTCATAGTGAGTGCCCTTATATGCATCCACTCCCTTGTTCAACTCGGCACGGGCTGCAAGCTTGTCGCACCCGCTCATGGAAACCACCATGCCGGCCAAGGCAACCGCGAGCACCGTAATACGTGCGGGTCCATTCATGTTCGTTTCCTTCTCCTTCAGACGGCGCCTGTCGGTCGCGCGCCTGGAATCTCTGCTACAGCTGGCTGCGGGCGGGAGATGCCGAAACCAGGATGAAAAAATTGTACTCCACTTTCCCGCCGGAGGAACCTCCTCCGAACAGTGCCGGCAACCCTAATCATTGCCGGGATCCCCAAATATCCCCGGCGCCCCGGTGGCCAGCCCGAACTCGATGCGCCCTTGCAGCTACCCGGCCAGGCCCTGAGGCGGAGCGCGATAGCCTGCTGCCTCTCTATTAAGAGAAGCCGGCCGCAGAACGGACTGCTACTGGCCCTCGAGGATCCTGGGCGTCATCAGCCCGATGTGGTCCACACTCGCGGAGCGCCCGATATCAATGACCTCGGCCACATACCGGAAATCAATCTTGTCATCGCCCTTGACAAACATGATGCGCTCGGCGCGATTGGCGTAGATATCGGTCAGCCTCGACAACAGATCTGCCTTGCTCACATCGGTATCGTTGATCTTGTACAGTGGGGACGCGTGTCCGTTGTACAGAATCTGCACCACGATGGTGCGCTCCGAGTCATTTTGATGCGTCTTGTCCTTGGGCGGCTGAGGCACCATCGCCGCCAAACCTTTGGGCGTGACCGGCACGATGACCATAAAGATGATCAGCAGCACCAGAAGAATGTCGATCATCGGGGTTACATTGATGTCGGCAGAGTAGCCTCCCCCGCCTCCCGTTGTCATTGACATGGCTTAAAACTCCTCGTAATTACTCGAAATCGTTAAAATGACAACGCCAGACAACCGTTAAGCGCCGCCTGCGGGGTTGCCTTCGCGCTTCTGCGTCAGCAAGCCCACGTCTTCCACGCCGGCGGTGCGCACGGCATCAATGGCGTTTTCCACTTGCAGGTATTCCGCGCGGGCATCAGCGCGAATAAAGATCGTTTTGGCGCCGGGATTGTCGGCCATCTTCTCGCGAACCTGGCTGCCAAGCACGTCGATAGACGTCTTGTTCTGCCCGAGAAAGACATCCCCGCTCTTGGTAATGGCCACGACAATGGCGTCGTCCTTGTCGGCGTCCGGCATAGCGACAGGATTAACCACCTCCGCCATATCGATGACCACCTTGTTCTGGAGCATGGGGGTAATGACCATAAAGATGATCAACAACACCAGCATCACATCCACCATGGGGGTGACATTGATATTCGAGTTGACCTTGCTGCCTTCGTTACGAATTGCTTGTGCCATCTTAGAGCTCCGTTGCCTGAGAATTTTTATTCCGGATGGCTTCCGGCATCGCCTTGCGAACCGTCCTCAGGGCGCGCGGTGTAAACCGGCGGGCAGGAGAGAGTGTTCGCTCTCCCGCCCTCCGCGGATTCCCGCTTTCGCCGACAGGCGCTTCGCTTAGCGCTTGTTGCTCTGCTTGATGAAGTAGTCGATCAGTTCGCTGGAGGAGTTGTCCATCTCCACGTCGAAAGCCTCGACACGCCCGGTGAAGTAGTTGAAGGCCATAACGGCCGGGATGGCCACGAACAGGCCGGCGGCGGTGGTGACCAGAGCTTCCGAGATGCCGCCGGCAACTGTCGCGATGCCGGATGACTTGGCGTGCGCGATCTGCTGGAAGGCGTTCAGAATGCCGATGACGGTGCCCAGCAGGCCGACGAACGGCGCGGTGGCGCCGATGGTGGCCAGCACGGAAAGGCCTCTCTTCAGCTTGGCGTGAACGATGGCTTCAGCCCTATCCAGCGCGCGGCCCGAGCTGGCGATGGCCTGCTCGGTGGGTGCGCCGGCAGAAGAACGAAACTCCTGCAGGCCGGCCGTCACAACCTCGGCCAGGTGGGACTTCTTGTTGCGATCGGCGATCTTGATCGCTTCTTCGAGCTTGCTGTCCTTCAGTGCGCCGGCAACCTTGGGCGCGAACTCGCGCGACTGCTTGCGGGCCTGAGAGAAGTAGATGTAGCGGTCGATCATGACAGCCAATGACCAGATCGACTCGACGAAGAGAATGCAGGCGATGATGCGCGCCAGCGTTCCCATGTGCTCCCAGAGTCCCTGGGCGGTGAAGCTGACTGTTCCACCCTGGTCTTCCTGGAAGATGAATGCCAGATTGGCGGCTGTGTGCGAAGCGAAGTGTGTAAGCTGAGCGAGAATCACTGAATCGTTCCTCCTAAGGAGTTTTCTTGTGGACTGCGACTACCTTGGTGCTGTGAATGCGGCTCCTTGCAGAGAAGCATTCAGGTCAAAAGCGATGCTCTTCCCCCAGACCGGCGGAAAGCGCAAATTACATTCCTCATCCGCCCAGGGTGAAGATCACGTTCACTGTGGTCTCCACTTCCACCGGGTCGCCGTTGAGCAGATAGGGCCTGTAGCGCCAGGATCTGACGGCATCGAGAGCGGCTTGCTGCAGCATGGCAGGGCCGCTGAGGACGTGCAGATTTTCAATTGCGCCTGTCTTGGAGATGGTCGCCTGCAACACCACCGTGCCGGATACGCGCGCGGCCTTGGCGATGGGCGGGTAGACCGGCGGCGTCTTCTGCAGCAACATACCCTGCATCACGCCGCTGGAGATGGTGAGCTTCTTCACCGGCGCGGCCTTCACCTTGGGTCCGCCGCTGTCGCTGAAGAGGCTGCCCATGACGTTTCCACCGCCTCCGAAATCCGATCCGGCCACGCCAAAGGAGGCCAAGGCCGGTTCCTTCTCGCTAACCATCCTGATGTCATGCGGAATCCGGGTGGGGGCCGTGAGCTGATTGTTCATCATCTCCGACCTCACCGGAGCCTGGTGCACTTCCGGTGGCGGGGGGGGCGGCGGGGGCGGGGGCGGGGGCGGGGCTACCAGAGCCATCTGCATGGCGGCCCTGGGCAGCGCCTCGGGATAGATCAGCGGAATCAGAATCAGCAGAACCAGTAGTACACCTTCCACGATAAACAGCGGAATCATGTATTTTCCGATCTTGCTCTTGATCCTGCCACCGGATTCAAACGTGGAATCTTCAAACATGGCCAGCCTCGAATCGAGTGTTTGCTTACCTCTACTTAGACACCGGGAACAGTTAAAATGTTCCCAGCATCAAAAACCTTATCACAAAAGCGCGGCACATCCTGAATAGAACCGCTCTTTCCCTGAAAAAATACTCACAAACAGGGCAAAATTGCCGCCCCGCCTATACCCTGGGGCGTTTTGCGGCCGGCAGCACCGCCGCCTTGCCTCGCCGGGCTTGCCACTCCTGCCAGGCCACCAGCATCGGCGCAGCAATGGCAATCGAGGAATACGTCCCAATAAGAATACCCACCACCAGCGCAAATGAAAAGCCGTTCAGAACCTGGCCGCCAAAAATGAACAAAGAAAGTACGGTCAGGAAGGTTAGCCCCGAGGTCAGAACCGTCCTGCTCAGGGTCTGGTTGATGCTGCGATTGACCACGTCAGACAGCGCCTCCCGCCGGCTCAGGCGCAGATTCTCCCGGATGCGGTCAAAGACCACGATGGTATCGTTCATCGAGTAGCCCACCAGCGTCAGGATGGCCGCGATGACCGTCAGGCTGATCTCCTTGTTCAGCAGCGCGAAGGCGCCCACGGTGATCAGCGTGTCGTGGAAGCAGGCCACCACCGCGGCCACGCCGTAAATCAGTTGGAAGCGGAACCAGAGATAAACCAGCATCCCCGCCATGGAATAGAGCGTGGCCAGCAAGGCCTGCTTTTCCAGTTGCTTGCCCACCGTGGGACCCACCACCTGCACGTTTTGCACGATAAAGGGGTTGTCGTAATGCGCTTGCAGAGCGTCGATGATCTGCTTGCGGCCGGCGTCCAGGGAACTCTCGTCCTGCTGCTCGGGCAGGCTGATCAGCACCTCTTTCCCGCTGGTCTCATTGACAGCCTTGATGGTCTGGATGCTGGCGTCCTTGATGCCTGCCGCCTTAGTTGCCCCGCGCACCTTGTCGAGGTCCGGGGTCTGCTGAAACTGCACCTGAACCTGAGTGCCGCCTTGAAAGTCCACGCCCAGCGGCACCGGGCTGCCGATGGTGCGCATGTGCATGCCCATCGAGATGAGGCCGGCCACGCTGAAAATCAATGAGAAGCCGAGGAAATACCATTTCAGCCTCAGCCAATCCACATTCACGCCACGAAATAATTCCACTCGCTTCTCTCCGCTTCCTGGGAGGCCGGAGCCTTTGTAGACACCAGCGCTCAATGTATTCCCTGTTCCCTGTTCCCTATTCCCTATTCCCTGTTCCCTAAATCGACACCAGTTCCCCTGGCTTCAACTTGTTCAAATGGGCATCGAAGATGACCCGCGAAACAAAGACCGCCGTGAACAGATTGGCCGCCAGACCAACGGTCAGGGTGGTCGCAAATCCCCTCACCGGGCCCGTTCCAAACATGAACAGAATCGCCGCCGAAACGATGGTGGTCACGTGAGTATCGACGATGGTGACCCAGGCATGGGCAAAGCCCTGTTCCACAGCCGCCGAGGGCGCCTTGCCAGCGCGCACCTCTTCCCGGATGCGCTCAAAGATCAGCACGTTGGAGTCCACGCCCATGCCGATAGTCAGAATCACTCCGGCGATGCCCGGCAAAGTCAACGAGGCCCCAGATGCCCCCATAAATCCCAGCAGAATTACCAAGTTCAGAATCAGCGCCAGATCAGCATTGATGCCCGAGCCGCGGTAATAGAAGAGCATGAAGGCCATCACCACCAGCACGCCCACAACGGCCGCCGTAATCCCTTGGCGAATCGAATCCGCGCCCAGCGACGCGCCCACAAAACGCTTCTCCATTTGCTGCAACGAGGCCGGCAAGGCGCCGGTGCGCAGCAGCTTTGAAAGCGCCGCAACTTCATCCGGCGTGAAGGTGCCCTCGATCTCGCCCCGGTCGCGAATGGCGCCCTTGATGACGGCCACCTCGCGGACACGGTCGTTCATCACCACCGCCATGTTGCGGCCTATGTTCTTGCTGGTGTAGTCGTAGAACTTGTCTCCGGCTTCATTGGTCAGCGTGAAATCGACCATTCTCTGGCCGGTGTTTTGATTGATGCCCGGATCGGCGGTGCGGAAGTCGTTGCCGGCCACCACCGAGGAGCGCTGCAACACATACACGCCCTCCTCGTTGTTACCGCCCTCCACCATCCCGGAAAACTTCTTCAGTTCCTGGTCTGCCGGAATGCTGCCGCCCACGCTGGCCACGGCTTCCTGCTCGTCCTTGTAAGGGCCGCCGACTACCGCGTGAATCTCCAGCCGATTCGTGCCCTGGATAATTCCCTCGATCTGGCTTTCGTTCTCCACGCCCGGCAGGTCCACCAGAACCTGATTGTCGCCCAGGCCGTACTCCTGAATCTGCGGCTCGCTGATGCCCAGCGCGTCCACGCGGTCGCGGAGGGCCTCGATGGCCTGCGAAACGGTCTTCTTCTCCAGCGCCGTCACGATCATCGGCCTCATGGTCAGCGTGAAGCTCCCGGGTGCATCGCCGCCGGCCACGTCGTATTCGTTGGTGTACTTGGACTCCAGCAGCAGGCGCACGTCATTGGACTTGTCCAGCGGCGCGCCCTCCACACGGATCAGCGTAGCCTTGGCCGGATCGGGCTTGTAGACCTGCGAATAGCTCAGGTTGGCCGTCTTCAGCGCCTCCTTGATGAGGCCCACGGTATTATCCGTTTCGGCGTTGACCGCTTCCTCGACCTTGACCTGCAAGATCAGGTGAGCGCCGCCTTTCAGGTCCAGGCCTAGGTGAATGCGCTTGGTCATGGCCTCCATCAGGGCCTTGCCGGTGACGCCCGACGGCACCCCGAAGATGCCGTAGATGCAGATCACCAGAACCACCAAAATTCCGAGTATTTTGTTATTGAGATTCTTCTTCATCGTCCCGTTTCTCGATACAGTGGACAGTGGTCAGTGGACAGTGGTCAGTTTTTGTTACCGGCAATCCGCGGAATTTGATCCCGGCAGACAATTCGGCGCAATCGCTGTTCACTCTCCTCTGTTCCCTGTTCACTGTCTACTGTTCACTGTTCACTATTCACTGTTCACTGACCACTGACCACTGTTCACTGTCCACTGTCCGCTGTGGTCACCGCGGCTATGGCGTTCTTGGACACTTCCAGCTTGATGCCGTCCGGCGCCACGCGAATTACGATGACATCGTCCTTGATGGACAGGATGATGCCGCGAATGCCGCCCGCCGTGGTTACCCGGTCGCCGGCCTTGATCGCGGCCAGCATCTGCTGCCACTGCTTTTGCCGCTTCTGCTGCGGACGGATCATCACAAAATACAAAACCGGAATGATCAGCAGGATGGGAAGCATCGTTAAGCCGCTTCCGGCCGGCTGCTGAAACATCCATAAAGCAAGACTCGTTGCCACGCTCATCCTCTATCCCATTTCTGACCGCCCTGGGGGTGTAAATCTCGCCCCCTCCGGGCACAGGCACACCCGGCCATCTGCCGGGCACCCGCTAAAAAATTTTGTCTCCGGGAATCTTCCAGACTGGTTCGGGCCGCTGCCTTGTTCAGGCCCAAACGCTCGGCCAAAGATCGAGATCGCGGGTTGCCGTTCGCTGTGAATTGCTCTCCTGCGACCGGATACCTGCTTGCGACCCAACTGCCGTCTGCTTCCTGTTCGACACAGCCATCCCAGGGAAGCCGCGACCAAGAGCCGCGCCAGTTTTCGCGCATACGCCCCGCTCGGATTCCAAAGGAGTGCCTAATAGATAAGATACGCGCAGACGGGGGGCTGTCAAGGCGAAGTGCAGGGAACAGGGATCAGGGAACAGGGAACAGGGGTCCGTATGCAGTCTTCTGCGGTCTGTTTTCAGCCGTCAACGGTCAAATTTTCAGTCGACTCTGGCAAGCGTTTTGGCACGAACTGTTCCCTGTTCCCTAATCCCTGTTCCCTGCTTCTCCGTCGCCCGCATCCTCCACCAGCACCGCCGAGCCGGGAACGATGTCGAAGCTCACCAGCTCCTTGCCGGTGGGATGGAAGGTGACGCGCAAGGGTTCGCGCTTCCACTCGGAGGGACCGCAGGCCGGATCGGGGTGGTTTTCCGAATCGAAGGCTGACAATTTTTGGGCCAGCAGCGGCTTGCGCGCCGCCACCTGGGCCACCATGGCGTAAAGGCTCTTGCCGCTGGCCGTCACACCGCAATAAGCGCCGTAATCGCGAAACCAGACAACCTGGCTTACGCCGGGGTCGTAGTCCGGCAGCTTCAAAGCAACAATGTGGCCGGTCTGCCGGTTCACCAGCAGCCACGGGCCGCGCTGCCACACCCAGCTGCTGGCCGCAGGGGCGGGCTTCACGATGGATTTTTCGCTGGGCCCAGATTTTTCGCTGATTCCAGACTTGTCACTGGGCAGGTTGTCGTTGAGCTTGATCACACGCCTGACCACGAAGCTGCGGTCGGTCACGTCGTGGCTGTCGCCGGTGGTCCACTCCTTCACAACGCCGTCAACCAGCAGCGCGCGCACCTTGAGTTCCGTCTCGCCCGCAGCCGCCCCGGCCGGATCGCCCACCTTCGAGTAAGCCACCTTCCGCGTCGCGCCCAGAACCACCACGTGCGCCTTGCGCGGCGCAGCCAGAATAGTTGGTGAGACAGAGAGCAATGTTACGATTGCAACGATTGCCAACCACGATTTTCTGTTCATGAAATCTGCTCCCTATGAACGAGGTTCCGGTTGAGGCTCGTGGTATCCCACCCTTCGCAAGGAACGCGAAGGATGGGGCAACCGGCCTGATTGCTGAAGACGCCTTTAGAGGAGCGGCGTCCCGACTCAGTGACGGGAAAAATCTATGCCGATTGCAAGTAGCCACACCGCCGCAGTGACAAGCCACCACAGCCCTCGCTTGGACACCCTGTCGCGTAAGAGCAAGCCTCCCCATACGATGTCTGCCAAGAGGAAGACTCCCAACACAGGCAACACTAGAGCCCACACGAAGGGCTCACCTGTGACAGGAACCATCCCATGCTCCTGCGGTATTCTCCAGCCGCGAGATGCAAGCACAAGATAGAGTACGATCCCGACCAGGTTGGCGGCCATGAAAGTGATGTCTAGAAGCTTCGCGGAACTGCCCGCTGGGCGATCTAAGCGTGTTGTGGATGACATAAGTATGTCGCCTTTCCAGAAGCCAGAGAGAAGCCGGGTGCCCCATCCTTCGCGTTCTTTGCGAAGGGTGGGAAACCACGAACCTCAACCCGCGACCTGTTCCCTGTTCCCTATTCCCTGTTCCCTGCTCTTTCCACCGCACGCGCCACGCGGAAGGCCGTTCCCTCGTTCAGATGCGCCGCCAGCACTTGCATCCCCACCGGCAAACCGGCCTTGGTCGCCCCGCACGGCACCGTCACGCCGCAGATGCCCGCCAAGCTCGCCGTCACCGTGTAAATGTCGGCCAGATACATGGCCAGCGGGTCGCCGGTCTTTTCGCCCAGCTTGAAGGCCGCAGTGGGCGCGGTAGGAGTGACAATCGCGTCCACCTCGGCGAAGGCGCGCAGATACTCCTCGGCCAGCAGGCGCCGCACCTGCTGCGCCTTCAGATAGTAGGCGTCATAGTAGCCCGCGCTGAGCGCGTAAGTGCCCAGCAGAATGCGGCGCTTGACCTCCGCGCCGAAGCCCTCCTCGCGCGAGTGCCGGTACATGTCGGCAAGAGTCGCTGAATCCTTTGAGCGGGGCCCGTAGCGCACGCCGTCAAAGCGCGCCAGATTCGCGCTGGCCTCGGCCGTGGCGATCAAATAATACGCCGGGACGGCGTAGCGTGTATTCGGCAGCTCGACCGGCTTCACGACGCATCCCGCCGCCTTCAGCGCGGCGATTCCTTTTTCGATGGCCGCGCGCACCTCGGGGTCGAGGCCCTCGGCAAAGTATTCCGCCGGAACGCCGATGCGCAGACGCTCGACTGGCTTGTCGCTCTCGGCGGCGAAATCCGGCACCGGGGCCGGGGAGCTGGTGGCGTCGAGCGGGTCGTGGCCAGCGATGACGCTCAGCATTGTGGCGGCGTCGCGGACGTTCGAGGCAAACGGGCCTACGCGGTCCAGCGATGAAGCGTAGGCGATCAGCCCGTATCGCGAGACGCGGCCATACGTCGGCAGGACGCCCACTACCCCGCAAAAGCTGGCCGGCTGGCGAATCGAGCCGCCGGTGTCCGAGCCCAGCGTAGCCACGGCCAAATTAGCCGCCACCGCCGCCGCCGAGCCTCCGCTGGACCCGCCCGGAACCCGCTCCGTGTCCACCGGATTGCGCACCGGCCCGTAGGCCGAGTTCTCGGTCGAGCTGCCCATAGCAAACTCGTCGCAGTTCAGCTTGCCCAGCAGCACCGCGCCCGCCGCCTCCAATTTGGCCACCGCCGTAGCGTCGTAAGGAGGCCGATAGCCTTGCAAAATCTTTGATCCCGCCGTAGCCGGAGCGCCCTTCATCACCAGAACGTCCTTGATGCCCACCGGAATTCCGGCTAAAACGCCAAGTGGGTCGCCCTTGGCGGCTGCGTCGTCCACGCGGGCGGCCTGGACAAGTGCGCGTTCTTTGGTCAGCCACAAGTAGGCGTTCAGCCGCGGATTTTTCTTCTCGATCCGCTCATAATAGCTGGCGGCAAGATCGATGGCTTTGGTGCGGCCTGTGGCAATCCCGGCCCTCAACTCGGCCAGAGTCTTCGGCTTTTCCACATAGCTTTCAGCAGGTTTGGCTTCGCTGGACAATGGAACCTTCCTTGTTTCTTGCCTTATGACGGCCTATTTCAGCCTGTTTCTTTTGCCGATTTCCCCACAAATTCTCCGTGCCCCATCCTTTCGCCTTTTTTCTGGCGAAAGGGTGGGAAACCACAAAACTAATTGGGGCCGGATCGGGAAAGGCAAAATCCGGTCGTGTAGCACCTACCGCTCAATCACCTTGGGAACCTTGAAGAAGACCCCATCGGTCTCCGGCGCTTGCTGCATTACGGCAGCCCGATCCAGAGAAGGCTGCACAACATCCGCGCGCAGCACACACACGCCCGCCCCATCCCTTAATTCGCTCACCTGCGCTAGCGGCGTCACGCCTTTCGTATCCAGCTCGTTCAACTGGGCCACATAGTCCAGAATCGCGTTCAAATCACGCAGCATCGCCGGGGTCTCCTCCGGCTTGAGCTCCAGGTGGGCCAGTTCGGCCACCCGCTCCACTTCTTCCACGGTCACTCTTGCGGTCATTGCAATCCCCATGCGCGGCCTTCTGGGCGTCCGCTTGCGCGCGTCTTCAGTGAAGGCCCGAAGATAGAGTATAACTTTTTTTATCTTCCTTTCAGCCTCCCACCGGCGTTGCCGACCCACGTTGCATGAAACTGTAGCGCCGGCCTCCCGGCCGGATGTAGTGTGGACCTCCCGGTCTACGCTTGTTTCTTCCAAGCCTCCGCGCAGTTCAATCCACAATCAGCGTGAGAGTGACTTGGTGCTGAACGCCATTCGAGATTGCGGTGACCACCACCGAATAAGTTCCCGGCGAGGTAATGCCGGAGCCAGAGCCAGGAACAGTTCCGCCCGAGAGGATGCCCGATGAGGTGCAACTGGAGACGCCGCCCATGAGGATCGCCAGCAACGCCACCAGCAGCAACGCCTTGCGCCCACGCCTCAGGGCAAACGGCGCGAGCAGCAGCCCGCAGGCCAGCGGAAGAGCGGGCCACGAGAGCGGAGGCGAGGAGTGAACCGAGGCCGTGGTCAGCCCAGTGGCAATCTGCACGGTTACGTTTACCGTTGTGTTGGCGGGAACGATTTCGCTAGCGGGGTTGAAGATGCAGGACGAATACGCCGGCAGGGAGCCGCACTGGAAGGTGAACACGCCCTGGGAACCGAGACCCGGAGTAGACGACGAACATCCTTCCGCGCCACAAATTGACAGCGTGTAGTAGGCGGTCTGGCCGTTGGCGACGGTTTGAGTGGACGAGCCAGAGGGCACAACAGCGAAATCGAAACCCGTTCCCGATAGCGTCATGATCGAGCCCGGCGTCAACACGCTGTCGCTGACGGTCAGAGTTCCGCTCTGCGTCCCCACGCTCGTGGGCGCAAACTCCACGCCAACGGTGCAACTGGCCAGGGCCGCAAGAGTCGAGGGGCAGGCGTTGCTGACCAGCTTGAAGCCCGCCGAGACCGCGAGTGCAAGGCTGCGCAGGCTGGTCACAGGATCGGGATTGGTTATGGTCACCGTGACAGGACTGCTGAGCAGGCCCACTCCGGTTTGAGGGAAGCAATTCACGGCGGTCGTGCCAACGGAGCAGGGGCCGATCAAGCCGGGCTGGAACTGAACGGAACCCGGTACGCCGCCCGTCCCGCTAAGCAGCACAAGGGCCTGCGTCTGCGAGGAAGATGCAATGGTCAGCGTACCCGTGAAATTCCCATCAAGGGCAGGCGAGAAGACCACTCCGATTGTGCAGCTTGCCCCGGCGGCCAGGCTCGTGCCGCAGGTGTTCTGCGTCACGCTGAAGGGCGGCGTAACCGGGAAGGTGAGCGAGTTCGCCGCCGTGACTCCGTTGTTGGTGATGGTCACCTGGGCCGTGCTGGACTGGCCTGACGCGACAATAGGGAAGACAAGCTGCGCCGGGCTTACGTTGAGCCCCACCGGATTCTGGCTTGTACCGGTGAGCGGCACGGTGACCGGCGCGACGCCCGGGGTCGAAGAGGAGATTACCAGCGCGGCCATGCTTCCGCCCGCCGCGGCTGGAGTAAAGGTCACCTGCACCGTGCAACTGCCGCCGTTGGCCAGAGTAGCGCCGCAGGTGGTTGAGCCGTAAGAAAAGCTGCTCGCCGAGAGCCCGATCATCTGGAAGCCCACATTGGCCAGCGGCGCTCCGCCAGTGTTGCTCACGGTCACCGTCTGCGCCGGGCTGGACTGGCCCACCGTCCCCGAAAAAGTCAGGCTGGCCGGGCTGACGCCCAGCACCGGCTGTGCCAGCCCCATCCCGCTCAAGGCCACCGTCTCGGGCTGTGTGCGCGTTACGTCGGAAATGCTCAGCGAGCCCGTCTGAGAGCCCGTCGTGGCCGGATCGAATTGCACGCTGATGGCGCAACTGGAGTTTGCCGCCAGGCTGGTCGAGCATTCGTTGGTCTGCTGGAAGGATCCGCTCACCGAAATGGCAATGGAAATCAGCGTCACGGCGCCGCTGTTGGTCAGCGTCACGATCTGCGCGCTCGATAGCTGCCCGGCGTCCGTGCTGGGAAAGCTCAGGGATGTGACCGAGAGGGTGTCGGTTGCCGGACCCGACCCTCCCCCGCCTGCTCCCAGCAGGGGAGTCATCCAAATGCCGCGGCCGTAGGTGGCGGCCACAAGATTATGCACACTGGCCGTTGCCGGCGCGGCGCTGAGCGCGACCACCGGAGCCTCCGGCAGCCCGCTTCCGAGGGGCGACCAGCATTCGAAAGGCACGCTGGCGCAGCTCGCAATCTGCTGCGTCGAATAGACCCCGATATCGGTGGCAATATAAACCGTGTTGGCGTCTTGCGGGTCCACCACCAGGCTGTTGGCCGGAGCCCAGGGCAGGAGGTTGGCCATCAAAGTTGTCCAGTGCGCCCCGCCGTCAGTCGAACGATACACCACCTGCACGTTTTTAGGCAGGGTCTGAAATCCCGCCACCGTTACGTACACCGTCTGCCCCGTCGTGTCGTGCGGATCAATGAACAGGCTGGAGATGTCAAACCCATAGTAGTTCATCGTGTGAGTGTCATTGGTCACCGCATTCAGCGTTGTCAAGTCCGTCCACGCCGACCACGTTCCGGTAGCGGCGTTATACGACGCGCTCAACACATGGCCGGACAGCGTCCCTCCTCCATTCGCCTCGCCATACATGCCCACATAAACCACTTCCCCGCCGCTCGGCAGCGCCGTCGAATCAGGCAGCTCTATCGCGGCCATCGAGCGAATCAGCGCATCACCGCTGCACGGCCCGCTCGACGCATGATTGTCAAAAATTGGACTGATCGCATCGCCTGAACTCCAGCCCACGCCGCTGGCCGGCCCGCGCCACACTCTGCAGGTCGCGATCAGCAGCTTGGTGTTGTCCAACGGATCCACCAAAAAAGGCGCCGGAGAGTTCATTTTCAGCCCATCCTGCACTACGCCCGCGCTTGGATCGGTCGTCTTGTTGAGCACGGCGTTGAACGCGCCCGGCGTGCTTCCTTGCGGCGGCGTGCCCAGATAGATCGACACTCCCACCCCATTGTTCGCGTACCAGTTCATAGTGGTCACCGGATCAATCGCCACCGGCCCGCCCTCGCCGCCCAGAATCTCCGGCCAGTCCGTCGTCGTCCCCGTGGCGCTATTGACCCCCGCTGTTCCGATAGCTCCCAGCCCGGCCATCATGGTGTACGGCGTCGAACCCGCCTGCGACATGCTCACCACCTCGGCCAGCGAACCCAGGCTCCCATTCAAGTTTTGAAAATGAGTGGCGTCGCTCGCATTGCACGCCGTTCCCGTCTCGCCGATGGCGTCGGTCGAGCGCCACAGCCCGCTGTCGTTGCCCACAAAAATCTCCAGCGGATTATTCGCATTCCAGGCCAGCGCATGTTGGTATTCGCCCACCTGCGCGCTCATGCAGGTGGTCGAATTTGTGGTGTTGCGCCACACGCAGCCGGGCGACAGGCTGTCCGTCAAGTAGCACTGCCACAAGTCATGGTCGCCGGCCAGCAGCATGGTTTCCTGCCCGGAGGGAACCGCCGCCAGCGCCAGGTTGTAGTCGCCGTTCGCAATCGCCGTGTCAAGCGGGGGTGCAACCTCCAGGGCCGCCGTGCTCAACGGGAATGCAAAGGTGATCGTCGGATTGCTGCACGCGCCCGTGCTCGCCGCGCACTGATCCATCCAAATCCCCTGGTCCTGATTGTCAACGGCCACCGTCCACGCAAAGGTGTCGCCAGTCTGCGGATTCACCGCCAGCGCCCCACGAAAAATTGGGCAGCCGGTCGATCCCGTCGTGTCGGTATTGGTCGGGCAAAGCCCCGCACTCGTCATCAGCCCCGCGCCTGGCTGATTGGTCATCCGCGTCCAGGTGATGCCGTCCGCCGACTGGTAGTAGCCGTGGTAGCGCACCGCCGCCACAAACAGTTGCCGTACCGGATTCCACACCACCGCGGTCGCCGCATTCCCGTCGGGCGTCGCAAATGCATCGCTCGGCCCTTGCACGTCTTTCGTACCGTCCGTAATGCGCGCCAGCGCCCACGTCGCCCCGCCGTCGGAGGAGAAGTACAGTCCCTCGTAGCTCTGCCCCGGCGAATCCGCATTCACCAACGTGCCTTCGTATGCCTGCGAAACCGCCATCACCACCCGTTGCTGGTTCGCCGTACTCCACGCAAAGCCCGCAATTCCCTCCCCGGCAAAGCTGTACTGTTGGTCCGATGTGGCGGAAATCAGGCTCCACGTCGTTCCGCCGTCGGTGGAGCGCAGAATTCCGGCCCCGTAATAAGAATCCAGAGCGTCGTTTGGGTCGCCGGTCCCGGCCAATATCACTCCCGTGCCGCCCGGCTGCACGCTCAGCGCGCCAATGCTGATCGACGAGCCCGCCGCGCCGCCCATTCCCGGCGCCTCATCGGTCAGCGGAATGAAGCTGATGTTGGCAGTGTTGGTTGTGTCCGCATTCTGCGACCGCCAAACCCCGCCGCCGGTGGTTCCCGCGTAGAGCGTGTTGCCGGTCGCATCCGACGGGTCCAGCGCCAGCGCGGAGATGCGCCCGGTCACCAGGCCAAAGTTTTTTGACTGCACAGCCATGGGCCCCAGCGACAGCCAGGTCGCGGTTCCCTGCCCCGCCGCCATCGCCTGTGCCATCCCAGCCTCAGCCGTCCCAGCCGACTCAGCCGTCATGGGCTCCGCCGAGGCCTTCCGCGGCGCGCTCCGGCGAAAATTTCCAGCTCCCGCCCAGCCCTGCACTCCGCCGCGCGCCCAGCCTCTCTGCGCCAGGAATCGCTCCGCCTGCACTACCCGTGGAGGTAGTTTAGCCCGCCGCGACGCCCCCCGGGCAGCATCCGTAGCGGCAGTTTCCTTTTCATCTGAACTTGTCTTTTGTGGAATGCTGGGCGTCACGAACATCGCCGCCAAAACCAGCGCTGTCAGCCACCTGCTAGCCCTCCGGACTTTGCCGGATCGGAGCGTGCCGCGCCCCCTCGCAGGACGCAACCAAGCACAACTCACCGCCCTGCTGCCAATGGCAGCTTCACCGTAAGGCCGCTCAATAGCCCAAATGCTCACACGCGTCCTGCCTGTGATTCCGTCGTCCCCTCCCCGTTTATTAGCATCCTCTGAGGGGGACTTGATCGAAACCCTATAGCTTACTTCGTGCGAAACACGCAGCTTACGGGATTGAAACTGGCTGGATTATAGACCACTAATGGGACAATTTGCACTTTTTACGAATGTGCGGCAGCGGCCAGTTCACAATTCCGCCAACTTGCTAACTCGCTATCCCCGCGCAGCGGAGGCTAACTTGCTGCTCTTGTTCACAATTCCGCCAACTTGCTAACTCGCTATCTCCGCGCAGCGGAGGCTAACTTGCTGCTCTTGTTCACAATTCCGCCAATTGATCCCGATGGGTGACCCAGAGACTGCCCGGAGCTTACGAGTGCCTCCGTTCTCGTTTTTATGACTTGGGAAACCTCAATCCGCTGACCCATCCAGAAAAAATCGCCCATCGCCAGCCCCTCGTTAGAAAGTGCGTAGCTCACTGACCACTGTTCACTGTCCACTGTTCACTGTTTCTACCAGCTTCCCCATGCCCGGCTGATGTAATCCGTCAGCGTCATCGAGATCAGTATCATAAACGTGAAGACGCCGGCGACAACGGTCAGCTTGGTCAGCTTGGTGCTGTACCACACGTGCATGAAGAACAGCACCACCAGCATGGCCTTGCCCGTGGCGATGGCCAGCGCGATAATCGGGTTCCAGAAGCCCAGGTCCACATACGACGCCCACACCGTGAGCGCAGTGCCCACCAGCAGCGCCAGGAGAATCACCACATAGACCCCAGGCCCCACAATATGCCGCGCGTGTTCGTTAGCTTCACTCATGCGATTATCCCAATGGCAGCAGCCGGCTGTTCCCTGTTCCCTATTCCCTGTTCCCTGTTCCCTGTTCCCTATTCCCTGTTCCCTGTTCTTCAATGCCTGCTGATCAGATAGAGCAGCGCAAAAAGATAAATCCAGATGATGTCGATGAAGTGCCAGTACAGCCCGAAGTTCACCACAAATGTTTCGTGGCCGGCCGTGTAAGCCCCGGCCCGCGCGCGCAGAATCATGAATCCCAGTATCCCGATGCCGATAATCATGTGCAGCGCGTGCATCCCGGTCATCAGGAAGTAGAGCGAGAAATAAAGCTCTGTGTGCCGCGCCATGTCCGGCACGAGCGCCTTGTCGTGATACTCTTTGTAAACTTCGGGGTCCGACTGCGGATCGAGAAACGACTGCAAGCTGTAATGAAATCCGGGCACGTGATGCTTCTCAATCTTCTCCCGGTATTCAACAGTCTTGATCCCCAGAAAAACCAGTCCCAGAAAAAAAGTCAGCGCCAGGCACAGCACCAGCCCGCGCCTGCGCCGCGTCTGCGCGCACCACACGCCCATGGCCATGGTGAAGCTGGATAAGATCAGCACCGCCGTGTTCGTCGTACCCCACACCACGTTCAGCTGATGCGAGCCGGAGACAAAGGCCGGGTAGTACCAGTTGCGGTAGACCAGGTAAGCAGTAAACAGCCCGCCAAAGAACATCACTTCGGTCAGCAAAAAAAGCCACATGGCAAAGCCCGCCGCGTCGGCCTGCTGCTCGGTGGAGTTGAAGTGATGGCGCAGATAGGACGGGTGCTCCTCGTGCGCCAAGGGAGCGCTGTTGGCAGCATGAATTTGGCTATTCTGCACTGGCCACCCCCTGTTCTTTCTGCTGTTTTTCCAGCCACTCGTAGTCGTAGGCTTCGTGGTCCATCACCGGCATCACCGCAAAGTTCTCCGTCAGCGGCGGCGACTGCGTCTGCCACTCCAGCCCGGTAGCCTGCCATGGATTGTCGCCCGCAATCGCGCCGTACTTGAGCGACCAGATCAGATAAAGCACCGGCAGCAGATAGCCCACGCCCAATATCGTCGCGCCCGCGGTCGAGAAGACATTCAGAATTTGAAACTCCGGCGGATAAGATGCGTAGCGCCGCGGCATCCCCAGCATCCCCAGGATGAACTGTGGAAAGAAGGTAAGGTTGAAGCCGATGAAGGTCACTACGGCAGCCAGTTGCGAGATCTTCTCCGGATACATTCGCCCCGTCATCTTGGGCCACCAGAAGTGGATGCCGGCAAGAAACGCCATCAACATTCCACCCACCATGACAAAGTGGAAGTGCGCCACGATGAAGTAAGTCTCCGTCAGGTGTATGTCGGTTCCCGAGGAGCCGAGAAAAACCCCGGTCATGCCGCCGATGGTGAACAGGCCCATGAATCCAAAAGCGTAGAGCATCGGCGTCTCGAAGGTAATGGATCCTTTGTAAAGCGTGAACGTCCAGTTGAATATCTTGATAGCCGAGGGCACGGCGACCAGCATGGTCAGCAGCGAAAACACCAGCACGGCGTAATTCGAGATGCCCATGATGAACATATGATGAGCCCAGACAAAGAAACCGAAGACCGCAATTGCCACCGAGGAAAATGCTACCGCCGTATAACCGAAGACGCGCTTGCGGCTGAAGGTGGAAATAACTTCAGAGATAACTCCCATTCCCGGCAGAATCATGATGTAAACGGCAGGATGCGAGTAGAACCAGAATAAATGTTGAAATAAGAGCGGATCGCCGCCCTTGGTCGGATCAAAGACGCCGATGCCCAGCGTGCGCTCCAGGGCCACCAGCACGATGGCGATGGCCACCACAGGCGTGGCCAGCACCATCAGAATGCTGGCCGCATAGTGCGCCCAGATAAACAGCGGCAGCCGAAACCAGGTCATCCCCGGCGCGCGCATCTTGTGGATGGTGACAATAAAGTTCAACCCGGTAAGAATGGAACTGAAGCCGGCAATGAAAACCGCCAGGCCCGTGGTCAGCACGTTGGTGTTCACATAGTGAGTTGACAAAGGCGTCGTGAAGGTCCAGCCCGTGTCCACGCCGCCAATCATCATGGTGTAGAGAGCCAGCAATCCGCCCGCCATGTACAAATACCAGCTCAGCAGATTGATCTTGGGCAGCGCCAGGTCCTTGGCTCCGATCATCATCGGGATAAAGAAGTTGCCCAGCGTGGCCGGCACCGACGGCACTAGAAAGAAGAAGATCATGATGATGCCGTGCATGGTAAACACCTTGTTATAGGTGTCGGTGGCCATCAGATCGGTCTGCGGAGTTAGTAACTCCAGCCGGATAAGTCCCGCCAGTGCTCCTCCGATAAAAAAGAAAAAGGTGATCGAGATCAGATAGAGTATCGCAATCCGCTTGTGGTCGCTAGTCAGAAGCCAACTTAGCAGGCCGTTCTCCCGGGTGATAAAGTTATCCTTGGGAATCCTGGCCGTCGCTTGATCGGGAAGACTTACGATTGTGTCGCTCATGGCTTCACCGTTCCTTTCGCGGCGGGCGCTTTCACTGCGGGAGTTACTCCGCCCGCCGTGCCCTCGCTCACAGGCGGCAAATCGGTAGCGTTCAGCGTTTGCTCGATGCGGTAATCGAAGTTGAGGTTCTTAATGTATTCAATCAGCGCGATAACTCCCTCCTCGCTGATCTGTCCCTGGTAAGTGGGCATGATAGGCGCATAACCCTGAGTTACATGCTGCGAGGGATTCAGAATCGCCTCCCTCAGATAGGCATCGTCGGCAATCACCGTTCCGCCGGACGCAAGCGCCAGTTTCGCGCCGTAAACGTTGGCCAGCGACGGTCCGCGCGCATCGGGCCGCGCATTGTGGCAGGCGGCGCAACTCAAGCTCGCAAACAGCCGTTCGCCATCCTGCGCCAGCGACGCGCCGCTGGTCGAGCTGGCCAGCCACTTACGGTACTCCTCCGGCGTCATCACCACCACGTCGCCGATCATCTGCGAGTGGTTCGTGCCGCAGTATTGCGTGCAAAACAGGTGATAAGTCCCCGGCGTGGTGGCTTCAAACCAGACCGTCGTATAGCGGCCGGGAATCGCCTCGCGCTTCACGCGGAAGGCGGGAATCGAAAAACTGTGAAATACATCCTGCGAAATCAGCGTCAGTTGAACCGCGCGGCCCGTGGGCACATGCAGCGCGTTGATCTCGTGCTGCCCGCCCGGATGCTCCACCTTCCACATCCACTGCTTGCCCACCACGTAAATGTTCATGGCGTTGGCCGGCGGTGTAAAAACGCGAAAATAAATCAGCGCGCCCCACACAAACATCACCAGAAACAAACCCAGCGGAATGATAGTCCAGGTTGCTTCCAGCAGCGTTGATCCTTCTATCTGCACCGCCACCGGATGGCGCTTCTTGCTATAGAGGATGGAGAAGCTCGTAATCAGCAGCACCACAATCGTCAGCCCGATCAAACTCACCAGCACCATGAAGAAAAGCAGCGCATCCATCTGCGGCGCAATCTTCGAGGCCTCCGGCGGAAGCAGCGCGAAGTTCGTCAACCACTTGACGAGAAACTGCCAGATTACTGGGCTAATATGGCTCATTCCGTTATTTGTTCACCTTTTTGTTTGTCCCCGGTTTGTCGTCTTTCCGCACATCCCTGCGAAACATCACCAGCATGAATCCACCCAGCAGCAGCACCGTAATAAGTCCGCCTAACTGGACAACCCTGGCCACAATCAGCGAATGCTTGTTAGTCTGCGGATCGTAGTGGTAGCAGTAAGTCAGAATGTTATCCACCGGCGAACCGATGCGATTGGCCGAAGCCTCCACTAATCCCAGCCGTAAGTCCTTGGGCGAGTACTCCACGCCCATGTAATACTGCGCCAGCTTGCCTTCGGGAGTTACGATCTGAATCGCACTGGCGTGCGCAAACTGCGTCAGCCTTCCGTCCGGCCCCGGTATCTTCACGTAGCCAAAACCTACCGCCTTGGTAATCGCGTCAATGTTCTCCTGCGTGCCAGTCATAAAGTGCCAGCCCGCGGCCGTCTCAGGATGCCCGTAGCGCTTCAGGTAGACGCGCTTCTTGGCCGCGGCCAGATCCGTTCCCTCGGCGGGATCGATGCTGATCACGATCACGCTGAAGTCCTTGCCGGGAACAAAACTCACCATTTGCAGCGCGCTCGTCAGCCCGTTCAACTCCTCCGAGCAAAGCATGGGGCACTGGTAATAGACCAGCGCCAGAATCGCCGGCTTCTTGCCGAAGTAGCTCGCCAGTTGCACCTGCTTGCCCGCGTCGTCGGTGAAGGTGAGCGAGAGCGGCAGTTGCTCATTGAGCCGCTGCGCGATTCCCACCTTGCTCAGAATATCCGGCGGCTTGTCGCTGGCAGGCGCCATCTGCTTCTCGTCGTAGCGCGAAACCTGCGCCAATACCGGAGGAGTGAGCATCGACGGCGCAATAATCGCAGAGCACAGCGCCGCCACTGCCAACGTGCTTAGCCAGCCTCTCCGGATTTTTCGTACACTCCGCATAACTTCCTCTTCCTCACCGCTCCGGCAACAAATGCTCCGTGCCCCATCCATTTCGCGCTCTTTGCGGAATGGGTGGGAAACCAAGAATCTAATCCGCGCACGTTCAGCACTCTCTACTTGTGCGGCTCCGCGCGTCCGCCAGTCATAGTCGCAGTTTGCTCCAGCTCATACGCAGTCCGCGCAAATCCATTCGTCAGTGGCACGGCGATCACCGGCCTCTTATCCCCGGTCATCAACGGCGCCTGCTCCACGACCTTCGCCACCGGCAATCCCCGCTGGGCAATCAGTTCCATGGCTCGCTCAATGGGAATCCGCACGTTGCTATGCGCTTCCCCCTGAGATTGATCAAGCCAACTGTAGTTGTCCAGCAGCAAATCCTCACGCGCATGGAGATCGGCCACGTCTTGATTGCCGTCATCCGTCTGCACTCGCGGCGTAGGGAAATTCTGCGTCATTTCGCTCAGCTTGCTCTGCATCTCGGGGTTGCTGGGCATGTTGCCCAACGTGCGCACATCCACCTGCTTCGCCCATCTGCTCGGCGGTCCGTCCTGCTTGGCCATGCGCGCATTGAGCACCTTGCCCACCCCATAGGCCAGCACCGCCGTCACCACCGCAAAAATGCTCAGCGCAACCATGAAGACCACGACCCCCGAGACGCGTGCATCGCTCGCCTCGTAGCCCATTGAGCGGTTGATCTCTTCGGGCGAGTGATCTTCCGGCTCTTGCCAGAGGCCATGATCCGAGCCATCGTTCTTATGCGTGGGCATGCTCTGCCTCCAATATCTCCTCGAGGTGCGGATCGTTGGTCTGCACCAGCGGCCGCGACTTCAACTGCACACAGAAGTACGCCACCCAGAAGGCCGTCATCGCCACCGGCACGGCCGCATATTCCAGAATTCCCCAACTGAAATGCAGATTCCGAGCCGCGTCCTTGAAGTTCGGCTCAATCAGCCAGAAGAGGTCGAAGGCCTTGGCGAAAACCATCCACTGGCACACCAGCACTAATCGTTTTTTATTGCGCTTCAAATCGCGCGACAGCAGCAGCGTGAATGGAATCAGCCAATGGAAAATGAAATCGAGAGTAATGATCACGCCCCAACCGCCCGTGACGCGGTCCAGGTACCAGGGAATCTCTTCCGGCAGATTCCCCGACCAGATAATCAGAAACTGCGAGAAGGCCAGATAAATGTTCAGCATCACAAAGGCAAAGGTGAAACTTCCCAGATCGTGCTGCTCCGTCTGCCGCAGAATGGTCTTGAACGGCTCGCCCTTCGACAGCGAAATTACGACGATAATAGAAAACGCCAGAACCTGGTACGCTTGCCCAACTAGAAACAGCAGCCCGTAAACCGACGAGTACCACGTGGGATCAAGCGACATGACCCAATAAATGGCCGCGGCGCTCATGGTAATCGCATAAATCACAATCCCCGGTCCGCTGATGTTTTCCATTCGCTTGATCCACTCCGGCGTGGTCGCCAGCGTCTCCTCATCGCGTTTCAAGCTCAGCGCATTCAGCCGCCACGTATAAAAACCCCAGATCGCAAAGCACGCCAGGCTGACCCACACAAAGGCGCCTGTGTTCAGCATCGGCCGCTTGAATTCGATTGCGTGCGCCTGAACCTCGTTGATCCATCCAGATTTCAGCGCCGCACTCACATCCGTCACCGCAGCCCATAGATAAAGTTTTTTGAGTGAGAGCGCAATCACCAACCAATAGATGAAGACCAGAGGCAGCGTGCGGCTCATCGCTTCCAGTGGCCGCCGTAGCAGCAATCCCCACTTGCCGCCCGACACGTACTGCACCATCAGCAGAGCCAATCCGCCCACCGCAAATCCAAAGGTCAACATCAACCCCAGCAGCCAGGCTCGCAGCACATGGTCCACATCAAAGCCACGTCCATCCGCAAAGCCCAGCCCGGCGGCCACCACCATGCAAACCAGCCCGACTACCAGCGCACTCCTCTGCCAGCCGTTGACAAACTCCGGCGCGCCCAGTTCCCTGGGCAGTTGCTTGGTGTGCGTGTTGGCGTCGTGCGTCTCGTGTGCCATTCTCTGCGTCCTTCGTCCTTAGTCCCCGGTTCTTAGTGCGCGACCTGCTTGCTCAAAGGAATCGTAATCTTCGTGTCGGCAGGGCCGGTCGGAGCCAGCGCCGGGTTGCCCTGCTTCACATCATTCGGAAGCGCCTGCACCGCCGTAGCAGGCAGCGTCCACGGCTCGGCAAAGCCCTCCGGCAAATGCTTCTCCTGTGCAATCTCTTTCAGGCTGCGCACCTCGACGCCCGCGGGCACATCACTCGCCTTCGCCGCCTGGCTCAATTGCAATGCGCGAATGTAAGCCGCCACCGCCCAGCGATCCTCTGGAGTTAGTTGCGCGGAGTAGTCCGGCATCGCGCCATATCCGTTCGTCATCACGTAAAAGTAATGCGAGATGGGCTGCGACAACCGCACCTGGTCGTGATAATTGGCCGCCGGTTTGTAGCCCCGCTCGACAATCTCGCCCAACCCGTTGCCCACCCGTGAGTGGCACGGCGCGCAATAGATGTTGAATCGCTCCTGCCCGCGTTTGAGCACGTCCATCGTCACTGGAAACGGCATCTCATCCTTCTCTTCGCGGTAGCCGTTCGCGCCCTGAACCACGCCGGTATAGAAGTAGCTGTCCTCGTGCAACTGCCCCCGCGCCACGGTGTTCACCGCCTGCGGACGCGCACCGCGATGGTCGGCAAACATTTCCGAGCTGCGCTGCGAGCGAATCTTCGGTTGGTCCTGCATATCCTGCCGGCATCCGGCAACAAATATCACCGCTGTCAGACCAGCAAGCGCGGCAATGCGACGCACACCATACCATGAGGCGGCTTCCTGATCTCTGATCTCTAATCTCTGATCTCTGATCATCAGTACTCCACCTCCACCACCGAAACCGGCTCAAAGCTCACCAGGTATTTCTTCGCCTCCGCTAAGTCGAACTTAGGGTCCAGCGCCTCCAGACACAGAAAGAACTTGTCCGTGGTAGCCCCATCGCGGAAGTTAGGCGCGTTGAACAATGGATGATACAGCGCCGGCAATCCATTCAGTGCCAGCATTCCAAAGGCCGCCGACAATCCCGCAAACAGAATCGTCCACTCATACGCGGGTACAATAAACGCCGGCCACGAATACAATGGCCGCCCGCCAATATTCAACGGATACGCCCACACCGAAACCCACACCTGAAATAAAAACATGGCCGCCAGTCCCATCACTCCGCCAATCAGCGTAATCAGCGGCACCTTGTTGCGATGAAAGCCTATAGCTTCCGCAGCCTCCTCCACCGGGTAAGGCGTGTAGCAATCCATGCGCCGCCAGCCGTCCTTGCGCGCCTGAAGCGCCGCGCGGATCAGATCGCCTGGAGTATCGAATTCGGCCAGCAGGCCGTAGATTCCTTCGCGTGCGGCCATCAGTCACCAGCCCCCGCCGCCTTCTTGGGAGTTATCTTGGCCCCCGGCAGCATCATGCGAATTTCGGACATGGGAATCATGGGCAGGAAGCGCACAAACAGCAGGAACAGCGCCGTGAACAATCCCAGCGTGCCCACATAAGTCATGTAGTCCCACTTAGTCGCGCGATAAGTCCCCCACGACGAGGGAAGATAGTCGCGATAGAGGCTCGTAACTACAATCACGAAGCGCTCAAACCACATTCCCGTGTTCACCACAATCGAAATGAAAAACATGAACGGAATCGAAGTGCGCAGCTTCCTCGACCACAGCGTCGTCAGCGGAATCGCCAGATTGCACGTCACCAGCACCCAGTACGCCCATCCCATCGGGCCGAACATCCTATTCCACATCATGAAGGCTTCCCAGTGCGAGCCCGAGTACCACGCCATGAAAACTTCCATGGCGTAGCCGTAAGCCACAATGAAGCCCGTCGCCAGCATCACCTTGCCCATGTTATCGATGTGCCGCTCAGTGACCAATCCTTCCAGGTGATAGAACTTGCGCAGCGGAATGGCCAGCGTCAGCACCATGGCAAAGCCGGAATAAATCGCGCCCGCCACAAAGTACGGCGGAAAAATCGTCGTGTGCCAGCCCGGCAGCACGGCCACCGCAAAATCAAAGCTGATCACCGTATGCACCGAGAGCACCAGCGGCGTGGCCAGTCCGGCCAGCAGCAGCGAGGCCGTCTCGTAGCGCGCCCAGTGGCGCACTGAGCCGCGCCAGCCCAGCGAGCAAAGGCCATACGCGTATTTCGCAAACTTCGATTCGGCGCGGTCGCGCATGGTGCCAAAATCGGGAACCATGCCGATGTACCAGAAGACCACCGAGATGGTCGCATAAGTCGAAACCGCAAAAACGTCCCACATCAGCGGCGAGCGGAACTGCGGCCACACGCCCATCGTCAGCGGAACCGGCAGCATCCAGTAAGCCAGCCACGGGCGGCCCACGTGAATCAGCGGAAACATTCCCGCGCAGACCACAGCAAAGATCGTCATGGCTTCCGCGAACCTGTTGATCGAGTTGCGCCAGCTTTGCTTGAAGAGCAGCAGAATCGCCGAGATCAGCGTCCCCGCGTGGCCGATGCCGATCCACCAAACAAAATTGATAATCGCAAAGCCCCAGGCTACCGGCTGCGTGATGCCCCAGATGCCCACGCCAACAAGAAATAGCCAGGTCACCGCCACCAGAAGAAGTGTTGCTACCGCGCCGCCCACGCCGAAGAGCGCAAACCAGCCCAGCGGAGTCGTCGGCGTCAGCACGATGCGCGTGATCTTCTCGGTGACAGACAAGAACGTCTGCCCCGGCGCAATCACGCGGTATTCGCCCGTCGCCGGATCGATCCGCTTTTCGTGTTGTGGGTCGTGCTTCAATTTACTGCTTGCCATCGTGCTCCGCTAACTTACTGACTCACTAACTCATTAACTCGCCGACTTGCTTACTTGCTAACTCGCCCACTCGCTAACTTGCTAATGCGTGCGCAGCGCGCGCTAACTTGCTGCATTTGTTTCAACTCTTCGCCGGCTTGTGCTCCACTGGCCCCTCTTCCAGTTCCGGATTCGGATTCGTCACCGCGGCCACATACTTCGTCCGCGGGCGCGTATTCAAATCGGCGAGCACCTGATAACTCCGTTCATCTGCCTGCAACTTCGCCACTTTGCTCTGCTTGTCGTTGATGTTGCCAAAACTGATCGCCTGTGCCGGGCAGGCCTGCTGGCAAGCAGTTACAACCTCGCCATCGCGAATCGCGCGGTTCTCCTTGTCGGCCTCAATCTTGGCCGCCGAAATCCGTTGCAAGCAGTAACTGCACTTCTCCATCACGCCGCGCGAGCGCACCGTCACATCTGGGTTGCGCATCAACTTCAGGCTCTCCGTCTCAAAGTCGGAGTAAAGCAAGAAGTTGAAGCGGCGTACCTTGTACGGGCAGTTATTCGAGCAGTAGCGCGTGCCTACGCAGCGGTTGTAGACCATCGCGTTCAGGCCTTCGGGTGTATGCACAGTCGCGCCCACCGGGCAAACCTGCTCGCAGGGCGCGTTCTCGCAGTGCTGGCAGGCCATCGGCTGAAAGTGTGCGCGCGGCGCGGCCAGGTCGCCCTCAAAGTAAGTATCGATGCGCAGCCACTGCATGTTGCGCCCGATGCGCACCTGCTGCTTGCCCACCACGGGAATATTGTTCTCCGCATAACAACCCACGATGCACGCGTTGCATCCCGTGCAACTGTTCATGTCGATCGACATTCCCCAAGCATTGTCCTTGTACTCCCAGTTCGGGAAGAGCGTGTTGCTCTTGTCGGTCGCTGGGTGCGTCTCGCCCTCGTTGGCAAATCCCGGATCAGCCTTGTACTCCTCCAGCGTCGCATAGCGGATAATCCCGCGCTCGTTGATCGCCTCATCCGCTTCCAGCGAGTTATTGCCGTTGCCCTGCCCGCCAAAGAGCTTCGGACGATGGTCCTGGAAGTGGCTCTTGGTCACCGCCACGCCCCACTTGCCTGGAACCTTCTTCATTGAACCCACAGCGTAAAACGGCGCATCCGATGTGCGAATCAGATAAGCATTAAATCCCGCGCCCGAGCCCACGCGACCCGCAAACGAGCGCCCATAGCCTAAGTGGACTGTAACCGAGTTATCCGGATGCCCCGGCGCAACAATCACCGGCGCATTCACTTTTCGTCCATTCACGGATAACTCAACAATGTCGTCTTCTTCCAGACCGTACTTAGTCAGCGTAGCGCCAGAGACAATCGCCGCATTATCCCAGCTAAGATTCGTCACTGGCTTGGGCAGCTCCTGCAGCCAACCCACATTCGACCACCGCCCGTCATACACATTCGGGTCTGGCCGGAAGATAATCTCCAGCGACTCCTTCGAAGAAGGCGTAGGAATTATGAATTGAGGAAGACTTAGTTTGGTAGTCCCTCCAAGCGATTCAAAGGCCGTGTAGTCAATCCAACCTTGATGCAGCGCCTTACGCCAGCCATGCTCAAAGTCACCCTTGATGACCGGCCTCCACGTTTCGCGCACTGCCTCATAGGGACTCAAGCCCGGCTCATCCAGCAGCGCCTGAAGAAAGTGATGAGCAGACTTTCCGCCATAGAGCGGATCAATCATTGGTTGAATGATTGAAACTGTTTCATCGTAAGCACGAACATCCGACCACGACTCTAAAAAGTGCGTCGAAGGAATGTGCCAATGCGCATTCTGCCCAGTCTCATCTAGATGCGATCCGAGGTGCGCGGTCACCTTCGCCTTCTCAAAGGCCGCAGCAAAATTCAGATCGGCTGGCGCGTTGTAAATCGGATTGGCATTGAGAATCACAAGCCAGTCCACCTTGCCCGCATTTAAATCTGCAACAAGCGATTTCAGATTGGCTATTTGATCCGCTGGCAATGGAATTGCCTGAGCAAATGATAGAAACGCTGTCCTATCATCATTGCCTAGCGCGTTATTGATAGCTAAGGCAAGTGTTGCGACCCACGAGTCATTATGCCCTGGAATCACCACGCTCCGGCTACGGTGAGCCTTCAAATCCTTAACCAGCGCGGCCAGAAACTTCTTCTGCTCGTCCGTCCACGTATGTGCTGGAGCTTCAACTCCACTAACACCAACAGCGTTCGCCAACTCCGCCGCAAATGCCGGAATCTCACTTGCGCGCAATCCAAGGCGGTGCTCGGCCTTCAACCCCGTTGTCGTCGGTGTGCTCTCAATCGCGTAAAGCCGGTTCAGCTTCGTTGGGTCTTTGCGCCGCTCCGCATACTGACGCACTAATTTATGGAAGCCGGGATAGGACGCCCCCGATAGAAAATCAGCATCCAGTGAAACAATCACGTCCGCTTCGGCCAAATCATATTGAACATTCAGCCCACTAGCGAGCGCCGTCCCCGCAATCGCCGGGTCATGCTGCACCAGCGTAGCCTTGGGATACTTCGCTTGCACCTCTCGCCACTGCCGCGCCAGCGTCGGTGAAGTAATCGTCTCGCTGAGGAAATAAATCCCAGTCCCGTCCTTGGTCGAGATCACCTTGTTGCGCAATCCAACAATAAACTCCGCCCACTCGCGATTCTCACCGCGATAGGTCACATGCTGCGAGCGGTCCGGATCGTATAAGTCCAGCAGCGTCGCCTGCGTGAAAGGGTCCGACCCACCCTGGTTATAAGGATGCTCCGGGTTTCCGTCGATCTTAATGGGCCGGTACTGATCGCTCTTGACCAGCAGAGGCACAGCGCCGGTAACAAACGGAAACGCCGTGGCAAAGTAATTCGGCTTGCCCAGAATCAAATCTTCCGGCTGCTTGATGTAGGGGTAAATCGGCTCATCGGGCTGCTTGGTGCAACCGGCCAACCCTGCCAGCGCCGCCGACGCGCCCATGAATTTCAGAAAGCCGCGCCGCGAAACCTCATCGCCCCACGCATGAGGCGACGAGGGAAACTCCTTCTCCACCGCCGCCTGAAACTCTGGAGTATTCGCCAGTTCATCCACGGAGCGCCAGTATTTTTTGCCGCGAACGTTCTTCAGCTTCTCGCGCACCACCTCCAGCGTCATCGCCGCCGGCTTGATCGTCGTCACCAGATCGTTCATCTTCTCGCTCATCGGTGGCAGACCTCGCAACTGGACAGTTCGTTGGGCGTGCGAATCTTGTAGTGACCAACGAGGAAGCGCCCCAACTCGTCCTGGCTGGTGAATTTCTCGTACTGAACGTGTAATGGGAGCGCCGCGATAGCCTCCTTGGAATCGGGCCTCTCAAATATCTCTATCTGCGCGAGCGAAGCAACCTCGGTCGATGCTCGCGCTGGCTCCTTCGTCACGCAATTCACGCTCTCCGCCGTAGGTTTTCCTCTCTGCTCATCACCCACCGCGCACCATACCGGCCTGTCCGGCGACGGCTTCTCCCACGCCATGCTGTAAATCTCGCTTGTCGGCCGCAGATTCTTGGCCGGGTTGCGATGGCAATCCAAACACCACTCCATTTGCAGTGTGTTCTCGGCGTACATCAGCGGCATCTGGTCCACGCGCCCGTGGCAACTGGCGCAGCCCACGCCCTTGTGCACGTGAATCTCGTGGCTGAAGTAGACGTAATCGGGCAGGTCGTGAACCTTGATCCACGGCAGCGATTTGCCTGTAGCCCAGCTCTGCCGCACCGGCTCCAGCAGTTGCGCGTTGGTCCAGATCTGCGCGTGGCAGTTGATGCAGGTTTTGGTCGGCGGAATTCCCGCGTAGCTCGATTTCTCCACGCTCACGTGGCAATACTGGCACTGCACTCCCAACCCCTGCACGTGGTGCTTGTGGCTGAAGGGAACCGGCTGGTCCGGGCGCTGACCCTGCCGCGTCACCCAAGGCGAGCGCTGCAACTGGTCCAGCGTCACCCCCAGGGCAATCACGATCAGCCCCGACAATACCAGGCTGGCTCGTGCCAGGGCATTGGAGCTGCGGTCAAAGAGTTGCGCCATGCGTTCTTTCCTTGCCTGGTTTTCTTTTCTTGGATGCGCGCGCCATGCCGGCGGTCACATTTATTGTGTGAAAAAGTCGTTCCTGAAAATCGTCTCCTGAATACCCGCCTGGGAGGCGGACAACCCCAAAGTCTGAACAGGCCGGCCGAATACTGCCTCGCGACAGGAACGGATGCAGCCACAATTCCCAATATAACCCGTTCCGCCCTACCTTTTATTATGCTGAAAAAACAGCTTGCACCTACTACCGTGGGGAAGCCAACAATCCAGTTTTCCTGCCGCCGCTCGCCAAGTTCTGAAATCCATCTGCCAATATAGCAAGATACCATACTAATTTCGGACCGCGCCAGTCCAAATTAACTACCGCCCCATCCCCCTTTCCGGCTCCCGCCTCCCTCCCGGACTCGGTAACTTTCATCGTGACTCGGCTATCGCAGACGCGCTATACTTCCGCGGTTCCCAACTTCAGGAGGAATACCCCATGAAAATGCTTTCCACACTTCTTTTGGCTGTTGCGCTCTTCGCTCTCGCATTCGGATGCGTAGGCTCAGGCTTTGGCCAATCCCGCCCGGAGGCCAAATTCTCCGGACACGCCACCAAGATGACGGTTCTGTATACCGGCAAGCCCATCACCGCCGGCGATAAGCTGAAACTGCTGACGACCGTAGCCGGAAAGCTGCCCCAGGGAACCGGAAAATCGGAAACCGTAACCCTTACGCCGGCCAAGATGTACAAGGCCGGATTCGTCACCGCGCAAGCGCTTTCCATGAATGCGGATTTCGGCATGACCACGCCGGAGATCGAATTTGACTTTGTCAAAAACGGCAACGAGGGCAACAGCTTTCTGGAGTTCTTTATCACCGCCAAGGCGAATACCGCTTACGAACTTGTCTATTCCATCAGTCAAACCTGGACCGCGACGCCCAGCTTTCTTGTCTCTCTCAACGGCCAGAATTCTCAAACCATCACCGGAACCGCCAAGGGGACCATGGAGTTTGCTTATGCCTTCGTCGCCAGCACTTCCGGAAATATGATGATTACCGTTACCAGCCCAAATGCCGGATGGGGATTTAATAGCTGCGAGATTACAGCGACGCCGTTGAACTGATCCCCGCTCCAATGCATGACGGCTCCCAGAGCCTGCCCTGAGCGAAGTCGAATGGGCTTCGATTTTCAGGCCTGGGAGCCATCTCCGCACAATCGTTCCCGCTCATGCATTCGACCGCAGCGCCGCATCGGCCCAATCCACTGCCAGAGCATGGCAGCGCATCACCTGCTCATGGCTCATGCCGCTGGCATGAACAATCGCATCGCACTCCGACCAGTTCCCGTGCTCGTGGCAGACCATCCAATGCAGCAGAATGCCCTCGGGAATCTCCCTGCCCAGCAATGCGTCGCGGGCCGCCTCGCGAAGAGGCAGCAGCCGCACCAGGTCCTCGATGAGAATGCGCAGCATCGCCGGAAAGAGGCTGACCATGCCGATAAGATACTGCTCGCTGGGAGCCAGGCCGCATAAGGGCGCCGCAAGTTCGCAGAATCGCCCGCGCTCGAAGGCCATGCGAAGTATCTCCGCCGGCTGCTCGGTGTTGAAGTCGGTGGCGATGGCCAGCATGGCGATGCGACGGAAGGTTGCCTCGCCCACCAGCATCAGCGCCGACTGGATCGAGGTCACCTCCTGGCGCATGGCGCAGACCGGCGAGTTCACCAGCCGCAGCAGACGATAGGTCAGGCTGGCGTCGCACATCACCAATTGGCTCATGCGTTGCAGGTCGACCGGATCGCTTTGCAGATTCTCCATAATCTCCAGATGCACCAGCCGGTTGCCGGGAATCTTGTGGTTCCGCAGCGGCTCCGGACGGCAGAAATAATACCCTTGAAACAGGTCGAAGCCCTCTTTGCATGCCTGCCCGTATTGTTCCTGCGTCTCTACATTCTGCGCCACCAGGCTGGCCGTGGAGCCACTCAGCCAGCGAAGCAGATTCCCGCGCGCCAGAGCGCTGACTTTGTGGATATCCACCTTGATATAGTCGGCCAAATCGACCAGGGACCTATAATCCGGAATTCCGGTGAAGTCGGCCAGCGCTAGCCGAAAGCCCGACGCCTTCAGTTTGCGGCAGGCGGCCAGCAGGCTCGGCGTGGGTTCCGCGTCGGAGGCCAGTTCCAGGACCGTCATGTGGGGTGGCAAAACCTCAACCCACTCCTCGGTCAGCGAATCCGCCGTGCAATTCACAAAGACCGGCAATCCGCGCGCCAACTCTTCCAGCCCGAAGATCACTGTATTGTCCAGCATGGTGCGCGTCGCAAGGTCGCTGTTAGTGCCAGTGCTCGGCCCGCGCCCATTCCAGAACAGCAGCTCGTAACCCTGCGCTGCGCCATGCTGGTCCAGAATCGGTTGGCGCGCCACATAGCGCAGTTCGCCTGCCTGCTCTTCGGCCGTGCCGGCCACAGTTACCGTTCTGGCGTGCGTCGCCATAGATACCTTCTTTCATCCTGTTTATCGTTGCCCCGGCTTAAAACGTGAGGACTTTTCCACCCAGAAAACAAACTTAAGACTCAAATTGGTGCAATCTGCCCCGAATTGACGCAAACAGGTACAGCTACCAGCCTCTAGCTTCTAGCTTTTAGTTGCTCTGCTGATGGACCGGAGGAATCGCCTGCCTTCAATCGTTTATCGCCTGCTCGCGGATGGGCTAGAGAACATCTGAATAAGTCGATGTTTTGAAAGGGCACGACTGGTAGGTCAGGGTTTTAACACTGACTGCCGCAAATGCAGCAAAATCAACGCAGGCTTTAGCCCCTGAGGGAATGGTGGACCGCAAAAATGACTTGATCAGAGGTTCCCTAGAGGCTAGAAGCTAGAGGCTAGAAGCTAGAAGCTGGCGTCTAACGGCATGGAACCAACCGCGCCCCGGCTGCGTAGAATGCTCCGTACGGTTTCTTCGAGGAGGCAATCATGTATTGCAGCGGATGTGGTCTGGCTTTAGCGCCCGGACAGGCGGCGTGCCCAAAGTGTGGCCGGTCGGCGATGGCGCCGGTCCCTCCCATGCCCGGCCTCGCATTCCAACTGGAGAGCTTCGCCGGCAAGGTGAGGGCGCTGGGCGTCGTTTGGCTCATCTACGCCGCCGTTGCCCTGGTGACGGGAATCGCCGGCCTGGCTTTCGCCAATGCCTTCTTCTCCGGCCACTTCGCTCCCTGGATGTACGGCCCCTGGGGGCATGGTCCCATGCCGCCGATGGGTCTCGGACCCGTGATCCTGCGCTTTGCCTGGGTCTTTCTCCTGGTGCGCGTCGGACTGGCCGCGTTGGCCGGTTGGGGCCTGCTGGAGCGCACACAGTGGGGACGGATCGTGGCCATCGTAGCGGCCATCCTGTGCCTGCTCAAGTTCCCCTTTGGAACCGCCATGGGCATCTGGACCCTGGTCGTGCTGCTCGGCTACCGCAACTCCACCCTCTACGATCAACTGTAAGGACAGGGTTCATCGTCTACAGCGGCAACCACTCGAACGGAAACATCTTGCCCGCTGCCACGGGATCCAGTTTGACGCCGGCCAGTTCCGCCGCATGCGACAGCACGGGATCGCGGCCAGCGGCGATATCGGCCCCAGTGGGAAGAAGCAGTTCGTCCGGCGTGACTCCCGTTTTCTCCAAGCTCTTGCCGTCGCTCATAATCAGGTTGGCTTCCGTCACGCTGAATCCGTAAAAGATGCGGATGTCCGCTCCCTGGGAATCGCCGATCTCAAGCGCTTCCATGACCTTTCCCGACGTTCTGTCTCCGATCACCGTGCCGCGGTGCTCAAGCTGAACCACGCGAGCCAGCAGCTCTGAAGCCGAGGCACAGCCTGCGTCGACCAGTACTATCAACTTGCCGTCAAAGGGCTTTCCGCCGGGCTTTGAGACCGCCGGCTTCAGATCCTTCCTGCCCATCCGGTCGCCGATCTTGATCTCATGGTCGAACAACATTCCAACTAAATGTTCCAGCATATCGGCCGAGCCGCCGGGATTGCCGCGCAGATCCAGAATCAGCGTCTTGTGCTTGCGGGCGATTGAGATACCCTTCTCGACACCATCGATGCTCAGATCGAATTGCTGTATATTCCAGATCGCGGCATCCCCGGTTTCGACGATCTTCGAGCGGGTCGCGTGATCTACCCCTTCGAGCCGCCGCACATAGTCCCAGAAGTCGTTGCCCTCCGTAAAATCCATCAACCGCTTGGGGACTCCCACTGAAGCGTTCACGACAACGTGGCGCAGCTCGCCCGCCGGCGACAACAGATCGAGCCTCACGGAAGGTTGTGGCGCAAGAACATTCAGGAAATAGGTTAGGTCGAGAAAGTCCCCGCGATCCACCCTGTAGCCATTCAGGCCCACCACCTGGTCGCCGATGTGCAGCTTGGATTCGGCATCGCTATTGGGGCGAATCTGGGTGATGAAGCATGAATTTCCCACCATCGCCAACCGGTATCCATAATCCGTGCGGCTGACGCGATGCGGGGGTACGAAGAAGGTATGCGAGTCCTTGAGTCCATCGAGAAAGGACGCGACAATCCTGAATCCATCACCCACGGTTTGTATACTTGCGAGCTGGGCCGAGTATTCCCGATAGCGGGCATCCCAGTCGAGCCCCTGAAACTTCGGATCGTAGTAGTACTTCTTGACCTCGTCGTGAGCATCGCGCAGAATATTGGAAACCTGAGCCCGCGCGTTGCCGCTCAACTTCGTCTGCTGTTGCGCATGGCAGGCAGACGCCGTAAATTGAGCGCACGCAAGCAAAACTGCAAGAATGGGAGTTCTACATCTGCGTCCCATAGCTGAAGTACCTGCCCGTTCCGAGAGAATATGACTCTCCGCGCCTGAAGTCAGAATGGCATCCAGCATACTCCGGCGGGTGCTCTATGCACAACCCAGGCGCCTCCCCGCCTTTGGTCTACAATCTGTACCATGAGCTTTCCCCAATCGAGGATGCGCCGCCTGCGTCGCAATGAATCCCTCCGCGCCCTGGTGCGCGAGACCGCTGTCACTCCCGGCGACATGATCTATCCTCTCTTTCTCTGCCCCGGCCAAGGCGTCCGCCGCCCGATCAGTTCCATGCCCGGAGTCTTCAACCTTTCCATCGACGAAGCCGTTCGCGAGGCCGAGGAGGCCGCTCAACTCGGCTTGGGCGGCCTGCTGCTCTTCGGCCTGCCCGAATCCAAAGACGAGCAGGGCTCCGGCGCATACGACGACAACGGCATTGTGCAGCAGGGTCTGCGCGCCCTCAAAGCCTCGCCAGCGTCGAAGAAGCTGGTCCTCATCGCCGACGTCTGCCTCTGCGAGTACACCAGCCACGGTCACTGCGGCAAGGTGATCGAAACCACGGACGGCTGGACCGTGGACAACGACCCGTCTCTTGATCTGCTCACCCGCACCGCCGTCAGCCAGGCCAAGGCCGGAGCCGATGTCGTCGCCCCCAGCGACATGATGGACGGCCGCGTCGGGGCCATCCGCCGCGCCCTCGACGCCGCCGGCTGCAAGGACACGCCCATCCTCAGCTACGCCTCCAAGTTCGCCTCCGCCTTCTACGGCCCCTTCCGCGAGGCCGCCGACTCCGCTCCTCAATTCGGCGACCGCCGCTCCTATCAAATGGACGGCGCAAACCTTCGCGAGGCCCTGCGCGAAATCTCGCTCGACCTCGAAGAAGGCGCCGACATGATCCTCATGAAGCCCGCCATGCCCTACCTCGACGTCATCCGCGCCGCCCGCGAGCTGACCGGCGTACCCATCGGCGCTTATCAGGTCTCCGGCGAGTACTCCATGCTACAGGCCGCCTTCCAAAAAGGCTGGCTCGACCCCAACCGCGCCATCCTCGAATCGTTAATCAGCATCCGCCGCGCCGGCGCGGACTTCATCGTCACCTACTTCGCCAAAGACGCCGCCAAGCTCCTCGCCTGAGCGGCAGGTGACCCTATCATCAGCCCCAAGGAATCACCATCGGCCATGGAAAGCTGTGCCCCGTTCATCGCGGCCCTATCGCGATGAGCGGGCGGAAGGCCCAGGTATGACCAATAAAGTGGGATGTTACAGGTCCGGATTTTCAAACATGGGAAACCTCGAACCCCAACCAGCCCAGCCTCCGCTAACTCGCTAACTTGCTATTTCCGCGCAGCGGAAGCTAACTTGCTGCATTTGTCAGTAACCTCTCCGCGCCCCAATTCAATCCCCCATTGCTGGGTGCCACACCCTACACTTTTTTCTGGCGAAGGGTGGGAATCCACGAACCCGATGCGAGCGAAAAGCGAGCGTTTGGCCTCACCGCAGGTGTTTGTAGATTATTTCCCCACTTCGTGCATAATGATCCTCAGAAGTCATCCTTATATCATCGTCCCGGTACGTCCTCTTCGCGCATCTTTACAGCCTGAAGAGACCGAATCATCGTGTAACTCCTTATCCTGGACGACTTTGCATGGAACTCCTTTGTTTTGACGATGTTACAGCGCAACCCCGTCTGTAACCTCAAGAAAACAACGACTTTGCGTCCAAAGTAGGGGTGGGGGGGTACCACGAAACTTAAGCGAACATATAGCGAGCGATTGGCCCCACCCCAGGTGAACTCGCGCTCGTCGCGTACCCATCTACGCCCGGATAAACGCCAGCAGATCCTCGTTGACCTGGTTCTTGAGAGTCGAGCACAGCCCGTGCGGCGCGCCCGGATAGACTTTCAGCGTTGCTCCCTTCACCAGCGCCACCGTCAACAATGCCGAATCGTTGATGGGTACTATCTGGTCGTCGTCGCCGTGCAGGATCAGCGTCGGCACGTCGATCTTCTTCAGATCCTCTGTAAAGTCGGTCTCGGAGAACGCCTTGATGCAGTCCAGCACCCCCTTGAATCCCGCCGTCATCCCTTGCAGCCAGAACGAGTCCTTCAATCCTTGCGAAACTGTCGAGCCTGCCCGGTTAGCCCCATAGAACGGCTCCGTCAAGTCCTTGAAGAACTGCGAGCGGTCGGCCAGAACGCCGGCGCGGATATCGTCGAAAGTTTTTAATGGCAATCCGCCGGGATTACCGGCTGCACTTACCATCAATGGCGTGACAGAACCGATGAGCACCGCCTTGGCTACGCGGCTGGTCCCGTGGCGGCCGATATAGCGCGCCACCTCGCCCCCGCCGGTCGAGTGCCCCACGTGAACCGCGTCCTTCAGGCCCAGCGACTCGGTCAGCTCCGCCAGGTCGTCGGCGTAGGTGTCCATATCGTTGCCGTTCCAGGGCTGGCTTGACCGCCCATTGCCCCTCCGGTCATGCGCAATCGTGCGGTATCCATGCGAGGCCAAAAACACCATCTGGTCTTCCCAGGCATCCGCATCCAGAGGCCAGCCGTGACTGAAGACCACGGGCTGACCCGCTCCCCAGTCCTTGAAATAGATTTGCGTTCCGTCTTTCGTCGTAATAGTAGGCATTGGAATCTCTCCTTATTCAGTCCGTACCGGGTTGGGGAAATCTTGTTAGCTGTGGTTGATGTTGAATCGCTCTTCGGTCCAGAACATATTGAATAGGGTAGCCAGCCGCTATGTCTGAGCATTCTTGTGCATTGGCTCGGGTGCGCATCAAGGCTCCGTGTTGTGACCGAGTGCGGATGTATGCTCTCCTACTACTACCCACCATGCTCAAACGATTGGAAACCTACTTTGAATTCACGCGCCTGGGAACCAACTGGCGCACCGAGATTCTGGCCGGCGTCACCACCTTCCTGACCATGGCCTACATTGTGCTGGTCAACCCGGCCATCCTGGCTGCCGCCGGAATGCCGCTGGCCGCCGTCACCGCCGCCACCTGCCTCTCCGCTGGTTTCGCCTCCATCATGATGGGCATCGTGGCGCGCTACCCCATAGCCTTAGCCCCCGGCATGGGCCTCAACGCCTACTTCGCCTACGCCGTCTGCATTCGCCTCCATGTCCCCTGGCAGACCGCTCTGGGCGCGGTCTTTCTCTCCGGCCTCCTCTTTCTCGCGCTCACCGCCGCCGGTATCCGTCAGATGATTTTGCGCGCCATTCCCCACGAACTCTACGCGGCCGTGGCCAGCGGCATCGGACTCTTCATCGCCCTCATCGGTTTTCAAAAAGCCGGCTTGGTCGTCGCCGACCCCAACACCCTGCTCAACCTGGGCAGCATCCGCAACCCCACCGCCGCCCTCGCTCTTCTCGGCCTGCTCCTGATGGTGGCTCTGGAAGTCAGAAAAATCCGCGGCGCAATCCTCATCGGCGTACTCACCATCACCGCCCTGGCCTGGGCAATGGGCCTGGCGCACTGGACGCCCGCTGCCGGAGGCTTTTCCAGCCTGGCCTCGACCGCCTTCCAACTCGACATTCGCGGCGCTCTCAACAAAGGCCTGCTGGAAATCGTATTCGTCTTCTTCTTCGTGGACCTCTTCGATAATCTCGGCACCCTCGTCGCCGTCACCAAACGCGCCGGCCTCATCGAAGCCGACTACTCCATTCCCCGCCTGAATCGCATCCTCTTCACCGACGCCACAGCCACCATCTTCGGCTCGCTCACCGGAACCTCCACCGTCACCAGCTACGTCGAGTCCACCGCCGGCGTGGCAGCCGGAGGCCGAAGCGGCGTCACCGCCATCGTCACCGGCCTGCTCTTTCTCGCCGCCATCGGCGCGGCTCCGTTCGTGAGCATCGTACCCCCCGCCGCCACTGCCCCGGCGCTCATCCTGGTCGGCTCCATGATGCTTTCCACCATCAGCGAAATTCGCTGGCGCGAGCCGCTGATTGCCGTTCCAGCGTTTCTCACCCTGGTGCTGATTCCGTTTACATTCTCCATCGCCAACGGCCTCGGCTTCGGCATCATCAGCTGGGCCGCGCTGCATCTGGCCGCCGGCAAGCTGCGCCGCCAGGATTGGCTGCTCTACCTGTTGGCCGTGCTCTTTCTCGTCCGCTTTATCTATATGGGAACGACCTAGTGAAACTCTGATCCAATTGATGTTTTGAAAGGGCACGACTTCAGTCGTGCCGATAAGACCAATAGAAGACGCGGGCTTTAGCCCCTGAGGGATTGTTTGTTCAAACTAACCCACTGCATTTCTATGAGCTTCGACGCGTTCCCGCATGGTAATAGCGGTATACTCGTTGCCAGTACGAATTACGGACTCGCCCATGTATTTTTTGCAGAAGCTTCTCGACAATGCGACCGCGCTGACCATTCTTCTGGCCTTCTTCGGCTATCTGGCCACTGCCTGGAGCGCCAAAATGCTGGCCCGCCGCAAGGATAAGCTGGAGCATGTGAACCGCCGCCTCAATGAATTCTACGGCCCGCTCTACGTGGCCTCGCAGGCGGGCAATATCGCCTACCGCTCGCTGCTCAAAAAGCAGGGCAAGACGCAGAGTTTTCCCATCCTCGACAGCGAGATGAAAGAGTGGATGCTGTGGATGACCACCATCTTCATGCCCCTCAACGATGTCCGCGAAAAAATCATCATCGAGAAGGCCTACCTCATCGTCGAGGAGCAGATGCCGCAATGCCTGCTCGACTTCGTCACCCATGTGGTGGGTTACAAAGCGGTACTAGCCAAGTGGGCCGAGAAAGACTACTCCGAGCGCCGATCCACCATCGGCTGGCCGCCGGAGTTCGACGCCTACGTCGAGCGCTCCTACGCCGCCCTAAAAGCCCAGCAGACCCATCTGCTGCATAGCTCGCTCTGGCGGCTCTGGCAGCGGCTGGTTCATGGCAAAGGACATTGATCCATAGACCCGCGCCGTAGGCGCAGAGTTAGTCAGCCCCGCGCTTCAGCGTGGGGAAAGCGGATTCCACAGATTCTCTCCGGAGTCCTGTAGGGACGGCGCTTTATGATCGCACGCATCCATTTGCTAATTTATGAAAAGGATAAGGCGCCTTGAACCTCACTCCTCCATCGGCAGGGTACCCCAGGTCTCGCTCTTGAGACCTGGGAAACCACAACTGATCTCTGATCTCTGATCTCTGATCTCTGATCTCTGACCCCTAATAGCGGTAGTTCTCCGCCTTGTAAGGCCCTTCTACCGGCACGCTCAGATACTCCGCCTGCTTCGCTGTCAAAGTCGTCAGCTTCACGCCAATTTTTTCCAGATGCAGCCGAGCCACCTCTTCATCCAGCTTCTTGGGAAGCACATAGACGCCTACCTTATACGTGTCCTTGTTGGCCCACAGGTCAAGTTGCGCCAGCGTCTGATTGGCAAAGCTGTTGCTCATCACAAAGCTCGGATGCCCCGTCGCGCAGCCCAGGTTCACCAGCCTTCCTTCGGCCAGCACAAAAATCGCGTGCCCATCCGGGAAGGTGTACTTGTCCACCTGCGGCTTGATGTTGAGCTTCACCACGCCCTTTTCCGCGTTGAGCGGGTCCACTTGAATCTCGTTGTCGAAGTGGCCGATGTTGCAGACAATCGCCTGATCCTTCATCCGCTTCATGTGCTCCAGCGTGATGATGTCCGTGTTGCCGGTGCAGGTGACGTAGATGTCGCCGCGGCCCAGCGTGTCTTCGATGGTGGTCACTTCGAAGCCCTCCATCGCCGCCTGTAGCGCGTTGATCGGATCGATCTCCGTCACGATCACCCGCGCGCCCATGCCCCTCAGCGAGTGGCTCGATCCCTTGCCCACATCGCCATAACCGCAGATCACCGCCACCTTGCCCGCCACCATCACGTCGGTGGCTCTCTTAATCCCGTCGGCCAGCGACTCCCGGCAGCCGTACAAATTATCGAACTTCGACTTGGTAACCGAATCGTTGACGTTGATCGCCGGCACCAGCAGCTTGCCCTGCTCCATCATCTTGTAGAGCCGGTGCACGCCCGTCGTGGTCTCTTCCGAAACCCCGCGCCACTCTTTGGCAACCTTGTGCCAGTGCAGCGGGTCTTCGGCATAAACCTTCTTCAACAGATCCTTGATGACATTCTCTTCGTGATTCGACGCCGGCCCGTTGACCCACTTGTCGCCGTTCTCCAGCTCATAGCCCTTGTGAATCAGCAGCGTCGCGTCACCGCCGTCGTCCACAATCAACTGCGGCCCCTTGCCGCCTTTGTGGTTCAAAGCCGCCAGAGTGCAATCCCAATACTCCTCCAGCGACTCGCCCTTCCATGCAAAGACCGGAACGCCAGTCGCAGCAATCGCCGCCGCCGCATGGTCCTGCGTCGAGAAGATGTTGCAGCTCGCCCAGCGCACTGTCGCGCCCAGGCTGACCAGCGTCTCAATCAAGACCGCCGTCTGAATCGTCATGTGCAGCGAGCCGGTGATGCGCACTCCGGCCAGCGGCTTGGCGGCCGCATGCTTGTTGCGAATCGACATCAGCCCGGGCATCTCCTGCTCGGCGATGCTGATCTCCTTGCGCCCCCACTCGGCCAGCTTGAGGTCAGCTACCTTGTACTCCGTTGCGGCTGTTTCCTGCGTTGCAGTTGCCATATTCCCTCGCATAGGCCCGTCGTCCTTTCGACTATGGGCGATAAAATCGTATACTTCCTACTGCGTTAGGATACCATCCAGCAAGTGGAGCTTCGGAATGAATCCAATGGTTGCCTCATCGGAAAGCGCGGTTGAGACGGCGCCGGTTGCCAAAACGGTCCAACTGTCCCGTGCGCGCCGCGCCGCCATCCTGAAAGCGTTGGCCGATCCCCATCGGCTTAAACTCCTGGAGCGTATCGCCGCGTCCACCTGTCCCTTGGGCTGCGCGGAAGCCCTCTCCACCCTGGCTATCTCTCCCGCAACACTCTCCCACCACATCAAGGAACTGGAAGCCGCCGGCCTGGTTCACGTGGAGCGGGCAGGCAAGTTCATCCATCTGAGCCTGCGCACTGAAGTCTGGTCGGCCCTGGTCGCCAGCCTGGCCGCGCTTGGACAGCCCCGTTCTACTCGACGCTGAAGCCGGCAACCGAAAGATTTCCACAATCGTTCTGAATCCATTTCCCATGCTGTGTAATCAATTCGATAGCTGTCGAAATGTCGAAGCGATGACGTTTTGCAAACGGAGCGGAGATCATGAGCAGTCTTCAAGGAAAAGTTGCGCTGGTTACCGGCGCATCGAAGGGCATTGGCGCAGCCATCGCCCGTGAGTTGGCCGTGCGCGGTGCGGCTGTTGCAGTCAACTACTCCAGCAGCCAGGCGGCCGCGGAAAAGCTCGTTGCCGAAATCAAGGCCGCCGGCGGCAAGGCCGTCGCCATCCAAGCGAATGTGGCCGATCCGGCCAGCATTGCGCCGCTGGTCGACGCCGTCGCCACCCAGCTTGGCCCAATCGATATTCTGGTCAACAACGCTGGAATCTACGAACTGGCTCCCCTGGATGCCGTGACCCCCGAGCACTTCCACAAGCAGTTCAGCCTCAACGTGCTTGGCCTTTTGCTGGTCACCCATGCCGCGGTGGCACGCTTCAACCCCGCCGGCGGCAGCATCATCAATATCAGCTCGGTTGCCGCCGCCGGTTTCCCCACTGGCTCCGTATACGGTGCCACCAAGGGCGCGGTGGACTCCATCACCGGCGCGCTCGCACAGGAACTCGGCCCCAAGAAGATTCGCGTCAATTCGCTGAGTCCTGGCATGATCGAAACGGAAGGAGCCCACGCCGCGGGATTCATCGGCGGCGATTTCCAGAAGGAAATTGAGAAGAAAACTCCGCTCGGCCGCATCGGCCAGCCCGGCGATATTGCCACCGTCGCCGCTTTTCTTGCTTCGGACGATTCCGGATGGGTCACCGGCCAAATCATTCAGGCGGCGGGCGGTGCTCGCCTCTAACTTACGCCAGACCGGGCCGCTTCCGCGGCCGGAGCGGCCCGGCCACTACGCTCTGCCTCCAGCAGTTGCCGCTTGCGCTCCACGCCCCAGCGATAGCCGGTAAGCGAGCCGCGCGCGCCCACCACGCGATGGCAGGGAACCACAATCGCCACGCGATTCGTCGCGCAGGCGCGGGCTACGGCGCGCGTCGCCTTGGGATCGCCCAACTCGCGCGCCAACTGGCTGTAGCTCCTGGTCTCGCCGCGCGGAATTCTGCGCAGCGCCTGCCACACCTTCAATTGAAACGCCGTCCCGCGCAAATCAATTTGTAATGCGGCAGACGTTTTGGACGGGTTTATTTCTCCAGCTACCACGCGCAGCGCCGCATCCACCATCGCCTCAAGCGACGGATCGCGCTTCAGTGTCGCGGCGGGAAACTCCTCGCGCAAACTGGCCTCGGCCTCTGCCTTTGTCCCGGCCAGCGACAGCCAGCAAAGCCCGCGCTCGGTCGCTCCCACGATCACCCAACCAAAAGGAGTGCGTGCTGAGCACCAGCCTATTTGCTCGCCTCGTCCACCAGCGGCAAAGCGGGCCGGCGTCATGCCCAGTTGCGCGCCGTCATAGCCGCGGCTCGACGAACCGAATCCGGCGTTGTAAATTGCGTTGGTCACGGTCTCTCCTTGCTTGAGCGCCTTGCGCAGCGAGGCCGCGCGCAATGCTCGTTGATATTGCAGCGGGCTCGCGCCCATCTTCTCTTTGAAAAGCCTCTGTACAGTAAAGGGACTCATGTTGACCAGCCGGCCCAGCTCAGCCAGCGAGACAGGACGGTCGTGATGGGCCTCGATGTGCGCGCGAATTATGTCGAGATCGGGTTTTCCGCTCATGGAAACTATGGTCGCCGATCAGAGGCCCGTCAGGCTACCCGATTCTTGCGCGCAATTCTGAATTTTTTTGGGGGCGGATATATGCCCTTGAGCAAAATGGCTTTGTCATTTGAACTGGTTGGTGTATTCTGCCTCACAAGATGAAACTCAAACATAAGAGACCTGTTTTCGTCACAATCCTAGCAGCCGTTTTCCTATGGATAGGCTGCCTTGGAACCCTTTTCTTTCCAGTTATTTTATTTACTGGCGGGACAGCATTACTTTGGCAACAGATCGCTTCAGGGGTGATTCATTCTGAATTCTGGCTCAGAATCACGTCGTATCTATTCGTTTCAATATGGTTTCTGTTCTATGTAGCTTATGCATTCATAGGATTTGGTCTTTGGAAGCTAAGGAATTGGGCTCGCAAAGCACTGTTGGCGCTAATGGGATTCCTCGCGGTCATCAGCATCTTTGCTTTGCCATTTTTTGTGAAACAAGCGGCCGTGGCTGTCTCATCTATCATCGGCATAACCGTATTCTGTGCCTGGATTGCCTGGTATTTGAAGAGGCCTCGTGTGTGTTTTGCCTTTGGAGAGTGGCAGTCAATTCACGACGGCGACTTGCCGACAGAACCGCCGCCTGGCCTCTCGAGGTGGGGTAAGGTTTGGGTTGCTGCCGCAATTGTGGCGTCATTTGGCTTATGGGTAGGCTCTCTCATGTTTGCCGTCGAGAGCATGTTTCATTCATCGGAAATCTACACTATGACAATAAAGGAAGCGCAAAGTTCTCATTGTGTCTCAAACACGCTTGGAGTTCCCATTACCACAGGTTGGATGAGCACGGGGGACATCAATGAAGGGATAAACGAAGGCTATGCCAACCTCAACATACCTTTGCATGGATCGAGAGAAAGCGGACATCTTGAACTGGTAGCGGAGAAATCAGACGGTGCGTGGATGATCAAATCTCTGTCTTTGGTGCATGAATCTGAACGAATACAGATTGAGCCTCCAGACACAAAATCCAGTTGCCATTAACCTCAGAGGTTTCCCGCGCGCGCCATCAGCACCGCCTCGGCTCGCAACAAATCCGCCTCGGTGTCCACGCCGATGGTGTCGCCCGGAGCCTCGGCCACATAAATCGCAATCCCGTTTTCCAGCAGCCGCAGTTGCTCCAGCCGCTCGATCCGCTCCAGCGGCGTGGGAGGCAGCGCCGCAAACCGCTCCAGCACGGACTTGCGATAGGCATAAATTCCCAGGTGCTTGCGGTAACCGGTGAAGCCGGCGCCGTCGCGGTCATATGGTATAGTCGCCCGCGAAAAGTAAAGCGCGCGACCATCCAGAGCCGTGACCACCTTCACGGCGTTGGGGTCATTGAACTCCTCCGTCGGGCAACGGACGGCCAGCGTGGCAACTTCGACCTCCGGCCTGTCAAAGAGCGCCAGCATCGGCGGGAAAAACTCCGCGGTCAGCGTCGGCTCATCGCCTTGAATGTTGACATAAATGTCAGCGTCGATCTGGTGGGCCACTTCCCTGACTCTGTCTGACCCGCTGGGGCAGGTTGCCGAAGTCATCGCCACGGGAATCCCGCGCTCGCGGCAAACGGCGGCCACTTCCTCCGAATCGGTGGCCACAACAACCGGCTCCATCAGCCCGCTCATTTGAGCCGCGCGCCAAACCCACTCGACCATCGGCCGGCCGGCAACGGTACGCAGAACTTTGCGGGGAAGGCGTGTCGAGGCGAGACGGGCGGGAATAACGCCTGCAATCTTCATGCAGACGAGTTTAGCCGAATAGACCAGGGAGGGGCGAGAAAACCCGCCACGGCTTCTCCTGGTTGGAAGAGGCTGTGGCGGGCGCGGGGAGGTGGAAAAGCTTAGGCAAGGAGGGCGGCAAGCTGGGCTTCGGCTACGGCCAGACCCTCGGCTGGGGCGACGCCCGAGCGGTTCTGGTTTTCGATGCGGACGAAGGTGACGTCGACGATGGCGAAGAAGGCGAAGATGGTGCGCAGGTAGGGATCGACCTGGTTATAGGTTTCGTAGGGAGTCCCGGGCTGGTAAGCGCCGCCGCTCGACAGGAAGACAACGGCCTTTTTGCCGGCTGGGACCAGAGGCGCAACGCCGCCGCCCTCGACGTACTTGAAGGTGCGCCCAGGGCGGGAGACGAGATCGATCCAGGCCTTGAGGGAGGCGGGAATACCGAAATTCCACATGGGAACGCCCAAGACGAGAACGTCTGCCGCGAGAAACTCTTCGATGAATTGCTCGGAGAGGGCGAGGATATGTTTCTGGTCATCGGTGGCGGGCGCAAGGCCGCCGTAGAGGACGGCGAGCGCGGGTTCGTCGACGAAGGGCACCTGTTCGTTGGTGGTGTTGTGGTGGATGACCGTGCCGGAGGGATTTTGCTTCTTCCAGCGATTGACAAAGGTGGTGGCAAGCCGGCTTGACGCCGAGGCGGATCGAGGGCTGGAGTCAATGTGCAGCAGTGTAGACATGAGTGAAATTCTCCGCAGGGATGATGATCGGCAAGATGCATGTTCAAATAAATTTCCTGCCATTTGTACAGATGGTGAAACCCTATCCGGCGGTTCAGAAAACTTCTGCGCCCACCGGCCGCGCATCGGGTTGACCTCTCTTCGCGCCGCCCGTATCATCGGTAGAGGGAGTTGCGCGCGGATTCCGAGCCCTCCCCGGCAGGGCCTCCTCGGCCCGCGCTTGGTTTGCCTCTTCCGGCGGGGTAGCTCAGATGGTTAGAGCGACGGATTCATAACCCGTAGGTCGGCAGTTCGATCCTGCCTCCCGCCACCACTCCTTTTCAGGTAATCGGCGCAACTCGAGTATTTCCGGGGCAGGCTCGCCGCAGACATTCGCCGTACACACAACTGCCGGTGTCTCTTCAGCCATGGCTGAGCAGAACGCCGGCAGTTGCATTTGTGATCCGCCGCAATGCGACCGTGGGTGACAGCTACTGCTTCATTGCGCTTTCCACGGCAACAGCGACAGCGACGGATGCGCCAACCATCGGGTTATTGCCCATGCCGATCAAGCCCATCATCTCCACGTGCGCGGGCACCGACGATGAGCCGGCAAACTGCGCATCGGAGTGCATGCGGCCCATGGTGTCTGTCATGCCATAGGAAGCCGGACCCGCTCCCATGTTATCGGGGTGAAGCGTTCTTCCCGTACCTCCGCCGGAAGCAACCGAGAAAAACTTCTTGCCGTCGAGCAGCCGCTCCTTCTTGTAAATTGCCATCACCGGATGCTGGAAGCGGGTGGGATTGGTCGAGTTGCCGGTAATGGCCACGTCAACCAGCTCAAGGTGCATGATGGCAACGCCTTCGCGCACATCGTCCGCACCGTAGCAGCGGACAGCCGCGCGCTCTCCTTTGGAATACGCCTTCTCGCGGACGATATTCAGCTTGCTGGTCGCGTAGTCGAACTCCGTTTGCACGTAGGTGAATCCGTTGACGCGCGAGATAATCAGCGCCGCGTCCTTACCAAGGCCGTTGAGAACGACGCGCAGTGGCGTCTTGCGCGCGTTGTTGGCGGAGCGCGCCAGGCCAATCGCGCCCTCGGCGGCTGCAAACGATTCGTGACCGGCACAAAAGGCAAAGCAGCCGGTCTGTTCGCGCAGCAGCATCGCGGCCAGATTGCCATGACCAATGCCCACTTTGCGATCATCGGCAACCGAGCCGGGAATGCAGAATGCCTGCAAACCGGTGCCCAGCGTCTCGGCGATTTCAGCAGCCACGGTTTGCTTCTTCTTGATGGCCACCGCCGCGCCAATCAGATAAGCCCAGCCTGCGTTATCAAAAGAAATATTCTGGATGGACTTCACGATCTTGCGCACATCGACATTCTTATCCAGGCAGATCTTCTCCGCTTTCTCAAGCGATTCAATGCCGGCGGCGGCAAGATAGGAGTCGATCTGCGCAATCCGTCTTTCGTATCCTTCAAATAAAGCCATGATCTTCTCCTTATTCCTTGCGGGGGTTGATGGTTTTGACGGCGTCGGCAAAACGGCCATAGGTTCCGGTAGCTTTGGTCAGCGCGGTCTGCGCATCCACTCCGTTTGCAATGGCGTCCATCATGGGTCCAAGGCGGACAAACTTGTAACCGATAATCTCGTTATCCGCGTCCAGAGCGAGTTCGGTAACGTAACCTTCCGCCAATTCGAGATAGCGCGCGCCCTTTTCACTGGTGCCGTACATGGTCGCGGTCACGCTGCGCAAGCCTTTGCCCAGGTCTTCCAGTCCGGCGCCGATGGGCAGTCCGTCCTCAGAGAACGCGGTCTGCGTGCGGCCATAGACGATCTGCAGAAACAGCTCGCGCATCGCCACGTTGATCGCATCGCAAACCAGGTCGGTGTTCAATGCTTCCAGAATGGTTTTGCCGGGAAGAATCTCCGCGGCCATGGCGGCGGAATGCGTCATGCCGGAGCAGCCAACTGTTTCAATCAGCGCTTCCTCGATGATGCCCTTCTTCACGTTCAAGGTGAGCTTGCAGGCGCCTTGTTGTGGAGCGCACCAACCCACGCCGTGGGTCAGACCGAAAATGTCGCTCACTTCCTTGGCCTTGGTCCAGCGGCCCTCTTGTGGAATAGGCGCGGGGCCGTGATTCGGGCCCTTGGCGACTACGCACATCTGTTCAATTTCATGTGTGTGCATCGGGAGTTTCGCTCCTTTGTTGGTTGGGTTAAGAACTTGCGTTTCCTCCGGCGTTAGAACGCTCGGACTCGAAAACGGCTCGACAAACGTTTTGATTATAGAACCGAAGTATTCGACTGTTTGTGACCGCCGTCGCAGTTGATTGAAGCGTAGTTTCGGTCTATTTCGGCTCGATTAGTTTCTCCTCATACTAAATTGCAAAAGCCGGATGCGCATGAATGGGATTAAACGAGTGCCGAAACTTCCTGTTCCAATCGGTCGAGCCGCTCAATTGCCGACTCGATTGCGGGAGCTCCTTCTTCTTTGACTTTGCGCGCCCGGTCAAGCGCCTGTTCTGCAATGCGGCTGATTTCATGCAATAGCTTGCGAATCTCGGCCTCCAAACGCCCCCGGCCATCCTGAATGCGATTAAGAACATCGTTTTGTACGCGTGCGCTGTTCACCTCCAACAGATGCCGCAGAAATTCTCTTGCCTCGTTAGTGATGACTTTGCGTGCGCCCACTAATGGCAAAATGATGTCGGCCAGCCAGCGCAGCGGGGATGTGGGTTGTGCCGTTCCGATGAAGTCTTCAAAAATGAACCTGGAACGTACGCGTAAGCCTTTCTCCGGATCGAGCGCATGGGGCATCCGCGTCAGTTCGCTGAGGCCTGCACCGGCGAGCTGTATTAGAAAGTTGTTTCCCATCTCCACAAATCGAAGGGCCACGGCGCGATATTGGCGCTCACCCTCTTCCTGTTCAGGCTTGAGCCAAGGCATGACCTTGCGGCTCGAGATTTCCTGGGCCAGGTGCATCACTCGACGCCGATAGCGCGGGCCAAAGCCGAGGGGTACGGACGGCAGCTCCTTACCAAATTCTGTTTCAGATTCCGTCCACGCGGAACGGAAAAATCGCCGATGACGTTCGCCGAAGAGGTCCGAAATCCGATGCAGCTCCGCCATAAACAGGTAATCCAGTTCGCGCATGGAGCGTTCAGCCTCGTTGATGGTTTCCTTCATCAGCTCGATGCGCCGTTCGGATTCTTCGATTGGCCGCTGAAGCGCGTCACGGTCCTCATCGATGATGACTAGCAGTTGCTCGCTCAAGCGCTGGAGGCCGCGGTCGCAAGCGGCGCGAACAAGATTTCTGCCTGAGTCTTCAACCAGGTGATGCAAACTCGCCAACAGTTGTTCCCAATCCCTCAACGGACCGCGGCTTTCCATCCGTTCGGCGGCACTCACTTCAAAAACCTCGCCCATCGGACGATGCAGCCGCTTCTCCAGAATCTCGCGCGTGAACTTGGCCGCCGCCGCACGTTCCGCATCGCTGGTGCGGTCTGCCTTGTTGATTACCAGGATTAAATCCTGAACTTGCTTGCCGATTGCTTCCACCAGAGCCAACTCCTCGCCCGCAATCGGCGGATCGGCTCCGACCACCACCAATGCCGCATCGATGTGAGGAATGAACGCCTGCGTGGTTGCTGTATTTCCGGTGAAGACCGAGCCCAGGCCCGGAGTGTCCACAAAACACATGCCGGAAGACAACAGGGGGCTAGGCACAAAGACTTCCGCGCCCTCCACGGCCTTTTTGTTTTCGGGGTTGAGTTCTTCGGTTACGTATTCCTTCAAGTCGATCATCGCAACGTCCAGCCAAGCCCCGCCTCGCACACGAACGCGCGCGTGAGGTTCGGCGCCAAACCGAATCACGGTAGGCACCGCCGTGACGGGAACAAATCCGGTCGGAACAACCTCGTGGCCAACCAGAGCGTTGAGCAGAGTAGATTTTCCTCGCTTGAACTGACCAACACAAACTACATAGAAACGCCCTTCGGAAATTCGCGCCGCGAGCTCGCGTGCTTCCTTGACTACAGGCTCGGACACAAGTTCAAGAGCCAGTTCGGCCAGTTGCAACAGGCGTGAGGCGCCGTCCATAGACACGGATGTCTCAGCCAGAAGGCTGCCGTAATCTTGCACTGTCGCGCTGCCGTTGCATTCCTGCATCTGTTATCTCCCTCGTGACCGAATGCCTTCCTGATGAACGTATCGAATATCCGACCCTTCACGTTCACTGAAACGTGATTCCTGATCCAATCCCAATTCCTCGCGGATACTATGCATGATGCTATGCACCAGAAGTCGAAGTTTAAGGACAACCTCATTGAGACCATTTACCGCATCTTCAGGCACGGCGCCACAACCGCGTAAGTGGCGGGGCATCAGTTCTTCGACTGCTATATCGACAAATCCAAGGTCCGTCAGCACCGATCGTGACACCGGAATATCCGGCGGTTCCGGAGTCATGTGTTGCCAGTCCAGCGTTAGCAGCAGTTGAGTCCGGAGACGGCGAATATGGTCCTCGATCACAGACGCCTGCGCAGATGTGATGTCCACCACATAATGTGGAAATGGAGACTCTGATTCCAGCGAATGAAGGGCATGTTCCATGTCGCAGAGCAAGCTGTCGATGTATTTGCATGTGATAATCAGGCGACGCCGCTGGGCCTCGTTCAGCTCGCCCGGTTGCCGCGTTCTTTCCGTCTCTGGCTGTAATTCGGGCATGGCTCTCCATGGTTGCTTCAGCTTCACGGAGTCATCTGCCCGGTTGCGCAGAATCAATGCACGATCATCACCGGGCAGTGAGCATACTTCAGCACGCGCTCCGAGTTCGAGCCCAGCATCCAGCGATGCAGAATCGTGTGGCTGCGCTTGCCCATCACTATGAGGCTTGCCTGGATGGTGTCGGCGCGATGAAGAATCTGCTCCGCCGGATGACCCACCACGACATCCGTTTCCAGATCGATCCCCTTTTGCCTGGCGCGTTCGCGGATGGGGGCGAAGCTGCTTTCGTAGCGCTCGCGCCCTTCATCCAGGACGGCGTTGAACTCCGCGCTCTCGGCCAGTTCCGGCGGCCGGATGATAGCGAGAACGAACAGCTTGGCTTTCATGTCGCCTGCCATCGACAGGGCAACATTCAAAGCGTGCTCCGCGTGCGGTGACGCGTCGAATGCCACCAGTATCCTTTGAAATCCAACAAAAACTGGGCTTCCCATGGGATTGACCTATACCTTTTCCGCGGCTGCCTGCCGCTGAACTGTCTGCTCTGATTTCTTGCTTGTTAATGCTTGGGGAAGAAGATGCCGGGGCATAAAGAAACGGTTGGCAATCATGGTGGGAATCACGGCGCTGGCAATCACCGTGCCCACGATCCACGAGTACTGTTTCTGGTCGATGATGTTGTGATTGAGCCCGAAGAGCGCGGAGATGGTGCCAAACGTCAAGCCTGTGGACATCATCAGCGTGTAGTACGCTCCCGAGTTGCCTTCGTAGCGGTGCATCCGGACTGCGGGATACACGGCAATCGCCTTGGTCAGCGACTTGGCCATAAACAGAATCAGCATCACTGCCGGAGCGGCAATCAGAACCGGCACTAGGACGAACGATCCGGCGCGAATGAAGTAGAATGGCGTGAGCAGGCCAAACGTGAGCGTCCGCAGGCGGCGAATGAGCGAGTGGTCTTTGCCCACTGTTCCCGCCAGCACCATGCCGATCATGTAAGCCGGAAGCACTGCCTCGCTTCCCGCCCAGAGAGCCAGTCCGCCCATGGCAAAGAGGAAAAAGAGAAGATACTTGGCTTCGATTTCGGAGACGCGTCCGCCAAATTTTCTAAAGAACCATGGCGTAAAAAAGGGCAGCGCAATGAAGACCGCGACAGAAACCACAACGAAGATCAGCGTCCTTATGGTGAATGGCGAGAAAATCAATCCCAGCGCAACAACGGTTCCGATGTCGTTGATGAAGCACGCGGCAAGAATCGACTTACCGTACTCGGTAACATTGAAGCCAAGCTCCAGCATCACCGCATAGACCACGGCAACCGATGTTGTTGAGAGGGCGACGCCGGAGAGCCAACTGGGCATGACGGCCCAATGCAGCACGTAATACGCAATTGCCGTACAACCAAGAAACGGGCCAAAAAATCCCGCCAGCCCGATAATCAGCGTTTCGCGCCATTTGGTTTTGAAAACAACGGGATCAAGTTCCGCGCCGGCAAGAAACGTGAGTACGATGGCTCCTGTTCCGGCCAGAAATGTAATCCACGGTGTGCTGGCCAGCAGTCCACCCTGCGCAAAATACGCAACGGCAACCAACTGCGCCACCGTGCCCACCACAATTTCAGTGAGCGCCGTCGAAATCTTGAACCAGATTGCCAGCAGCGTCGCCGCCAGCGCCAATCCCACCCATAACGCTGCAAGTGCCCATGTGTTGATCATGAACGCAAACTCCTAAATTGTCGTTCAGGGAATCGGCCGGGACACATCTCCGCGACAGGGTTCCTTGTCAGGAGTCATCATCTGTCCGGCCAATTGGGATGGACAGCAGTTAAGGGTGAACTCCTTCACCACAACCAACACTCTAAAAATAACACATTGCGCCCATTGAAATTACTTTGGCGCGTCGATGCGAACCAGCAGGACGTCGTGCCTGGCCAGTTCAAGAGGCTGGCTGTTGCTGAGCGTGATGGGTTTGCCGGTCCACAAGTCCTTGCCGGTCTGCGGGCCGTGAAGGCCGAGTTGATCCAGGCTCAAGTGGAAGGGGTGAGTGGAGTAGCGGCTGTCGCCGGCGTTGATGATGGCGATGGCCATCGCGCCGCCTGCCAAAGGCCGTTTCCACACGTCCACTTCGCCTTCGCTGTAAACGCGAGTTCCCTGCTTGCCCAGCGTGTCTTGATCGATGGCGATGACATCGCGGTTGGTGAGGATCGCCTTGATCTCCGGCTTCATGTTGGGCAGGTCGTTACCGGCCAGAAGCGGCGCGGCGAGCATGGCCCATAGAGAGAAGTGAGCGCGGTTCTCTTCGAGCGTGAGTTTGCCGTTGCCCACTTCGAGCATGTCGGGATCGTTCCAGTGTCCAGGGCTGGCGTATTTTTCCAGACCGGCCTGCTGGCTGGCAATGGCGTAGATGCGGTCCCAGTCAGGGTTGATGTCGCCCGTCGTCCGCCACAGGTTGCCGCCCACCGATGGAGCCCACTCCCAAACAGCGTCCCATCCGTATTGGCAGAGCGAGAAGACAATGGGCCGTCCCGTCGCCTTGAGAGCTTTGTCCATTTTGGCGTAGGCGGCCACCATCAGCCGCATCTGCGCGGCCTTGTCGTTGGGAGCCTTCGTCTCCATCACGTCGGGGATAAAGCTGCACAGGTCGTACTTGAGGTAGTCGATGCCCCACTGTGCGTAAAGCTGGGCGTCCTGGGCTTCGTGGTCCAGCGAGCCTTCATATCCGGCGCAGGTCTTGGGGCCGGGGCCGGAGTAGATGCCGATCTTCAGGCCTTTGGAATGGACGTAATCGGCCAGGGCCTTCATGTCGGGAAACTTTGCGTTGGAGTGCAGTAAGCCGTTCGCGTCGCGCTGGCCCTGCCAAGCGTCGTCGATGTTGACGTAGATGTATCCGGCGTCTTTCATGCCGGTGGCGACGAGCTGGTCGGCGGCGGCGCGAATGTCCTTGTCGCTAACGCGCTCGGCGAAGAAGTTCCAACTGTTCCAGCCCATGGGCGGCGTCTGCGCCACCAACTGCCGCGGAACTGTCAGCGTCTTCGCCGGAGCGGATGTCTGTGATGCGGCGGTGAGAGATGCCAGAGCTAATACTGCGGTAGAGAGCAATGCAACAATGCGCATGGTGGCCTCCCTGAAATTCATTTCAGGACAAATTGTAGGCTGCAAGCACGGAGTTCGGCAATCGCCTGTTCCTCATCAAAAACGCCAAGACCCTCCGGCATAAACCAGAGGGCCCTGGAACTGGCAAGATATCTCGTCTACGCCTTGACCGCGCGCGCGGGCTTGTAGCCCGACAGGCCGTAGTAGGCAATGAAGATGTAGCAGATGATCGGCAGCACAAAAGCAATCTGAATCGTGGACTTGTCAGCCAGAAATCCGAACAAAGGCGGAATTACCGCTCCGCCTACGTTGCCGATGGTGATCACGCCTGAACCCTTGCTGGTCATCGGTCCCAGTTCGGCAATGCCCAAAGTAAAGATGGTCGGATACATGATGGAGTTGGCCAGGCCGCAGAGCACCAGGCTCCAGATGGCGACTTGTCCGGTTGTGAACATCGAGACCAGCATCAGTACGACACCTAAGATGCCCAGAACAACGAGCATCTTTTCCGCCTTGATCACGCTCATCAGCGCGCTTCCAATGAAGCGGCCCGCCATGATGAGCAGATAGTAAACCGTAACCAGGATTCCAGCAATCTCGACGCTGCTGATGCCCTGCTGCAAGAAGTATCGAATGCCAATCGCGGCGAGCGCAATTTCCACGCCCACATAGAAGAAGATGCCCACCATGCCCAGTACGGTGTGCGAGATGCTCCAGATGTTGCGTCCCGGTGCCGGAGCGCCTTCATCTCCAGGACGGAAGGACTCGCTGCGGGTGACTGCCGGCAGATGCAAAAACATCACCGTAAACCCGAGCACCAGCAACCCAGTAGCAATGTACACGTAAGGCATTTGCAGCATATGAGCCTGGCCGGCAGCATCGGACACCTTGCTGGTGTCAGCAAGAATAAAGCGCGCGGCAAACCAGCCGGCCGCGGCCGAGGCGCCGGCGTTGATTGCCTGCGCCAGGTTCAGCCGCGCAGATGCGCTATGCTCCGGGCCAAGAATCGCAACATACGGGTTGGCCGAGGTCTGCAAGGCACAGACGCCAGAGGCCAGCACAAAGATCGCTGTCAGCGTTAAGGGAAAACTTACCTGATTGGCCGCCGGAACGAACAACAGCGCGCCCACAACCATGATGAAGAGCGAGGTCACCATGGTGCGCTTGTAGCCAATCTTCTCGATCAGCTTGCCGCTGGGAACTGAGAAAACAAGGTAAGCAAAAAACCATGCTGATGTCGCCAGCATCGATGGCCCGTAGGGCAGATTGAAGATCTCCTTCAGCTTGCCCACCAACTGGTTGTTGAGGCTGGTCAGGAACCCGAATATGCCGAACAGCGCGGTAACAATGATGAACGGCATAAGATAGTTGGGCGAGCCAGAAGCCGCCTGTGGTTTGGATTGTGTTGCCATAAAAGTTTTCCCCCGCTTCCTATTGAAAGAATTGTCTTATGCGTGTTTCAAAATCCGGTTTTGTGTCAGGGCACGACTTCAGTCGTGCCGAAAAGGTCCGTAAAAGAACGGGCTTCAGCCCCTGAGTGTTCTAGCGACGCTACGAAACCCTGTGAGCGCCTCCCGAGGCGTGGCAAATGTGAATCTCGGGCTGGATGCCGGTCTTGGCGGCATAACGGCGTCCCAATTCTTCGGCAAATGCTTTGGCCTTGTCTTGTTCCACCAGATTGATGGTACAGCCGCCAAAACCTCCGCCCGTAAGCCGCGCGCCGATCAGCCCCGGCAACTCATTCGCCAGCTCCACCATGGTGTCGGCCTCCACGCAACTGCCTTCAAAGTCCTTGCTGTAGCTGTGGTGCGCCTCGGCCATCAGCCGGCCCAGTTCCTTCATGTCGCCCCTGAGCAAAGCCTTGGAGGCGGCCACCGTGCGCAGATCCTCGCTGATCACGTGGCGAGCGCGCAGCAGCGACTTGGGAGCCATCTCATTGCCCCACTTGTCCAGATCCTCCAGCGTGGCATCGCGCAGAAAGGGCACGTGGCCGCGGTGGCTGTTGATGACGGCGCAGGCGGCCTCGGATTCGGCGCGGCGGGTGGGATAGTCGCCGCCGGCCACCGAGTGCTTGACCATGGTGTTGGCGATAACCAGCGCCACATTGGCCGGAATCGGCGCCAATTGAAAACTTAAATCGCGGCAGTCCAGCAGCATGGCGTGGTTCTCTTTGCCGTTGACGGAAATGAACTGATCCATGATGCCGCAACTGGAGCCCACGAATTCGTTCTCAGCGCGCTGGCAGAGACGTGCCAGCACGGGGCCGGGATAACTTGCGCCGACAAGCGAGAGAACGGCCAGCGCCGTGGCCACCTCGATGGCGGCCGAGCTTGACAGCCCGGAGCCCAGAGGAACATCGCTCCAAATGCTCAGGCTGAAACCAGGAATCTTGTGGCCCTCTCCGGCAAGGATGGAGACCACGCCCATCGGGTAGTCGCTCCAATGCTGACTGGCTTTGGCCGGCAGCGATGCCGCCTCAAAGACCTTCTCCTCGTCATAGTTCTCCGAATAGATGGCGATCTTGCCGTCCGTGCGCGGCGATATGCCGGCCAGGGTGGCGAAGTTGATGGCCGCGGGCATCACAAAGCCCTCGGCATAATCGGTGTGTTCACCGATCAGGTTGACGCGGCCCGGCGCGGCAAAGACGACCGGCTCGGCATGGTAGCGGGCAAGATGCTTGGAACGGAATACGGCAGGATCATGCATGGCAGTTCTCTTTCTACAGGGTTTGAAGATCGACAGTCATCGTCCAGAAGTCGGATTGTCCGGGATCGAGCTTGCGAGACCACGGTCCGGTGATCGCCAGCGAGTCCACGGGAGCGGTAGCCGGCTCCATCGCAACACACATCTGTTTCGGTCCTTTTCTCTCCGGCCAGCCGCCGGAGCAGATCCAGAGTCCCAGGTAAGGCGTCGCCGCCGGGTCAAAGCCAAACTTGATGCGAATGCCTGCCTTGGGCCGCTCCAGCGCGCACCAGTTTTCCTTGGCGGACAACGGCCCCGTGAACAGTTTGTCGCCAATGCCCGACTTGGGCGATTCAATCAGGCTCAGATCGGTCTTTCCGCTAGTGGCCAGCTTGGCGATGGGCCAGCCGACCTGCTTTCCGGCCTGCCCCAGTCTGCCGCCGCCGGAACCCTCCAGGCGCAGTTCGTGAATGGTGTCTGGCAGGACAATCTTGTCCCCTTCTTCAGTCGCAAACAAGGGATGTACCGCCCAGGACCACGGAACCGTGGAACTGCCGGTGTTGGTCACCGTGTAGTCGAGGTTCAATCGCCAGCCGTTGCCCTTTTCGGTTAGCAACAGGGTCCGCTCCAGCATCAGCGGCAGGGAAAAACACTCTCCGCGAAGGGTAACCGACCCTCCTCGCGCAACCCCTGTTCCATGCTCCTGATGGCCAGTTCCCTCTTCTGTCCACGCCACTCTCCACAGGTCGCCGTGGTCGGGAACGGCAACCGGGCCATCGGCGGTCTCCACCGTGCAGCCGGCCACCGACGGCAGGCACTCGTCCCAGCCGCTGGCGTCACCCGCATCGAAGGCCATGGTTTGGGTGCGCGGCGCGTATGCGGCCAGCGGCGCTTGAAGCAGCTCATGGCCGTTCACGACAATGGAAGCGATCTTGCCGCCGAGGTTGGGGAGGATGGTCACCGAGCAACTCCCCGCACGAAGTAGAATCTTTTCTCCCACAGCCCCAGTCTTGTTTGCTTCTGCCATTTGCTCTGTTCTCCTCAATCCAGTCCAGCCACGCCAAGGCGCGGACTTCATTCACGCCGGGTACAGGCCAGTCTCTAGGATTGCGCCAATTGTACAAGAATAGACCTGCAAGTGGCATTTGTCAGGTTATGCACACCTCTTGACATCCGATGCTCCATGGAGAAAGATGAGTAATGCTCACCTCTAATCGGCGCCCTTCAAAGCTCCTTGTTGTCCTGCTAGTCTGTGCAGCTATGCAGCACTCCCTCCTGGGCCAAACCACGCAGACCAAGCCCGGCATAGTGCGCGACTACGTCCACAATGTGTATCCCTTTCTCGGCGTGGACTGGGGCGGCAATACCTTCGTCGGCGCGGCCGTGCCCTTTGGCATGGTTAAGCTCGGCCCGGATATGGAAAGCTTCGATGGCCGGCCCTCCAGCTTTGGCTACATGAGCGGCGGCCGCATTCTGGGCTTCAGCCATCTTCACCTCAGTGGAGCTGCCGGCAAGTATGGCAATATTCTCGTCGCTCCTGTGACCGGACCACTCGATCTCGCGGACATCAAGACGCCCCGCATCGACGAGGTAAACCATCCTGGCTACTACTCCGCGACGCTTACGCGCTACAATATCCGCGCGGAGTTGACTGCCACGCGCCGCGTCGGTTTTCATCGTTACACGTTTCCCGCCTCTCAGCAGTCGCATCTTACCATCAACATTGACCATTGCCTGAACAAAGGCACAGGCTCGGAGTCGCAGCGTTTTCTGGGCGGGCAAGTACGCCTGCTCTCCGACCATGAGGCGGAAGGCGTGGGCCGCTACGCCGGCGGATGGAACAAGGGCGGCGAGTACAGAGTTTACTTCTACATCGTCCTTGACACCCCGTCCACTGGCGCCCAAACCTGGAGCGGCAACACGCTTTCTTTGGACAAGGAAGTTGATCTTAACGAAGATCGGCCTATTGGCGCTACCTTCAACTTCCGTACCCACGCGGGCCAGGTTGTGCAGGCAAAGGTGGGCCTCTCTTTTATCAGCACAGAGCAAGCGCGGCAAAATGTACAAAGCGAGATTCCCGCGTGGAATTTTGATATTGTCCGCAAGGCCTCTCAAGAAAACTGGAACCAGGCTTTGTCCAAGATCCAGCTCCGTGGCGAGACGGATTCAAAGCGAATTCAGTTTTATACCGCGATGTATCACATCATGCTCATGCCATCCGATCGCACGGGCGAGAATCCCGGCTGGCAATCGACCGAGCCATACTACGACGACTACTACACTATCTGGGACACTTATCGCAGTTCCGGCCCATTGCTCACTCTCATTGCTCCTGATCGGCAACGCGACCTTATCCGCGCACTTATCGATATTTATCGACATGAAGGCTATATGCCCGACGGACGCAGTGGCAACGTTACTGGCCGCACGCAGGGCGGCAGCAACGCCGATATGGTCATTGCCGATGCCTATGTCAAAAGCCTTACGGGGATCGATTACCCAACCGCCTTTGAAGCTATGTTAAAAAATGCCTCCGTTCCGCCGGCTGATCCGCAGAAAGAAGGCCGCGGCGGCATCCTGGATTACAACGCCAAAGGCTACGTCAGCGTGGCCGATGAGCGCTCCGGCTCCCGTACCGTGGAGTACGCATCCAATGATTTTGCCATTGCGGAACTTGCCTGCGGACTCAATCACCCCGCCGAGGCCAAACTGTACGCCTCCCGCGCCCACAATTGGGAACATCTCTGGGACAAGGACCTCACCGTGGAAGGGTTTAAGGGCTTCCTGCGCCCCCGCAATCCCGACGGCAGTTGGGCCGCGCCGAATCTTCTGCTGCGCGGCACCTGGCCTGACTTCTTTTACGAGGATGACCTCTGGACTTATTCGCTCTTTGCCCCGCAGGACGTCAGGCGACTTATCGATTTGAATGGAGGGAATCAGGCATTCGTTCGCCGTCTCGACTATATCTTTTATCGCCAGCACTTCGATGTCACAAACGAACCCGGCTTTCTCATTCCAGTTCTTTATAACTGGGCCGGCCGGCCGGACCACACCGCCGAAGTTATCACGGAGCTACTCGAAAAAGCCTTCACCGACCAGCGCACCGGCATACCCGGCAACGATGACTCCGGGGCTATGTCAAGCTGGTTTATCTTTAACTCACTCGGTTTCTATCCCAATGCCGGGCAGGACTTCTACCTGATAGGAACCCCTAGCTTTCCCGAGGCGGATATCACGCTTGCTTCTGGAAAAACACTGCGCATCCTTGCTCGCAATATGGACAGCGAGCACATCAATCGCTTTATTCAATCAGCGACTTTGAATGGAAAGCCGCTAGAAACCTCGTGGTTTCGCCACAAGCAAATCGCGAATGGGGGAACGCTTGTGTTCACGATGGGATCGGCTCCCAGCAAGTGGGGAACAACCAATCCTCCGCCTTCCATGTCCGATGCGGTTTCTCCGCTCTGCGCTGCCGCGCAGCCATAGTTATGGCGGAAACCATGCTGGTTTAATCGAGCATGTGCATATTCAGGCACAATAAGATTCGGGGTTCAAGGTTCGAGCAGTTACTCGCACCTTGAACCTCGAATTATTTGCGCTGCCGTTGAAGCTCACTCACTTCCGAGTTCGCCTCATTGCATAAGACAAGTGCACTTCACTTAGAATTCAAGTTTCACGGATACCTGTCCCGTGCGCGCGCCCCCAAAATCCGATCCGCGATTGGACTGAACCATACCGAAATCCGGATTTGTGATATCCAGAATTGGATCGTTGAGATTGGTGTGGTTCAAAACATTGGTGAAGGTGCCTTCCGCGCGAAGATGCACTCTGTCGGTGATAACGAACCGCTTGCTGAGGCCGGCCGACCAGTTCACGGTTCCCGGTCCTACAATGTCGCCAACGCTTTCATTGCCGAATCGCCCGATCGGAAGTGTGCTGACTCCAACACCGCAGGCATTGCGGGCAACTGTATAGGGCGGCCCGCTGTTGGTGGGGCAGGCAAATGCGTTTGGATTGAGCCACTGAGATCTGGTCCGGTTGGCTGGAACAGCACTCACTCCCGCCACTCGATCGGGATGTTGATCGCGTCCGTACAAGATTCCGGAACCCGTTCCTGAAGGGTCTGCAGAAGTGCCGGGAATAAACGCCGTCAGATAAGGACCGGTCTGCAGAACGAAGACGCTGCTCATCTGCCAGCCGCCAACGATTGCATCTTCAGTGCGATTCATATTTGCGCCGAAGCTGCGTCCGCGCCCCACCGGAAGCTCGTAAACGCCGGTGCTGACCCAGCGTTGACGGCGGGTACCATAGACGTTGCCGAAATCGATGTGCCGGTCGTACAGGTAGGACGAGACTCCTCCCACGTTGCTCCCGTTTTCCGAAGCGAAGCCCGTGGATTCCGGTCCAGCATTGTCCGCGAGATTCTTGGCCCAGGTATACGTCGACTGGAAGGTGAGGCCATGCTGAAAGCGGTGATTGGCTTCAACTTGAAGAGCGTGATAGGTCGCCTGGGCGCCGTTAAGGCGATCGTTGATGATGCCCCAGTTGGGAAATGGACGGTCAGTGAGAGGACGGTTCGCGGCCTTGGTCGTTTTCGAATACGTCATATCGTTCTCATTGGGCCCCCACACCAGATCGTCAGTCCTCATCCCGATGTAGGAGATGCGCGTGCCGATGTTCCCCTTGAACTCGTGGTCGATGGAAAGGTTCCACTGCATGGAGTACGGATCTTTCCAGTTGATCTGGTTAGCTGTCTCGAAGTTTGCAGTGCCATACTGCACCGCTGGCAGACCCGACCCTGGACTTGTATACGGCCACATATACGCAGGCGGATAATAGTACGGGGCGGGGTTGGAAGGCCCATTCAAGTATGTCAGCGTAGGCGCCTGCAATGTGTCGGTCATGGAGAAAAAGATGCTTCCGAGCATGGTTGTGTTGTAGACGCCAAATCCGGCGCGCACGGCTGTCTTGTCGTCGTTGAAGGGTCGCCATGCCAGGCCGATGCGCGGCAGAATCCGATCCTTCTGCGATTTGCGCAGACTATCGGGAAGGCCGGCCTGACTGCTCGATAGCACCGGCGTGCAAGCTGCATTGCCCGAATTGGCCGGACCATAGCCGCAAGCGTCAAAAGTGGCTAGAAATGGCGCAGACAACTTGCTGGAGTAACCGTCGGGGTAGATCACGGCGCCGGTTGTCGCAACGCTGGGATCGAAGTTGCCGATGGTTCCTGTCGTGTCGTGGTAGGCGGGATGATATTCATAGCGCACGCCTATCGAGAGAGTAAGCCTGGGCGCTATCTTCCACTGGTCTTGCGCAAAGGCTCCATAATACACTGACCTTCCATCATCCGTTGGAATCAGTCCGTAGTATAAGGTTTCAGCCGGCGCCCCCGTCAGGTAGTCCGCGAACTCGTAGTCAGCGGCGGTGCTCGCGGAGTAATAGGGATAGGGTCCGTAGGGTCCAAGTAAACTCGTCCACATGCCGTTAAATCCAAACCCTTCCACATTCGACGTTCCCGTGCTGCCCAGCGTGCTGACGGATTCCATGCTGCGAATGTCTCCGCCGGCCTTCAGAGTGTGCTTGCCCTTAACCCAGGTCAGGTTGTCGTTGTACTGAAAAAGGTGGCTCTGCGTGGTTTGATTGTAATTGCCGGCCCAGAGTGAAGTGAGAGTGTTAGGAAAGTCAATGACCGTCTCTCCGTCGATGGGAAGGCCTGAGGCGACCGGATCGAACGCCGCGGCAGTTGTGTAGGACGATCCATCCAGCGTGTTACGCATGCCATTTTCTTCCGAAGTCCAACCAAAACGTAACTCGTTCAGCAGGTTGGGCGTGAAGTTGTAAATCAGCGAGCTGGCCAGGACTCGATAGTTGTCGAAATTCGTTATCGATGCGATATTCAAATCCTGTGGTTGGAGAAGGGTGATGTCCTTGAAGGTAAACCGGGCGAAAGCCAGCATCTTCGGACTGAAGCGATGATCGATGCGGGCGTCGAATTGTTTTGAGTTGTAATCGTTGGGGCGGTTTGCCGTGTAATTGTAGCCCGCGCCGTTCTCCGCAGCCAAAATCGTAGTGTACGACGATGCGATTGGGTAATTCGGTGTCGGGAAAAGGGGCAGAAACGGCTTCGCCGAGGAGTTGATGCCAGACGGAGTAGTGCCCCCCGTGGTGATATTGTTGCCTGAATAGACGGCATCGGCTAGGCTGCCCGTCGACTCGAGAGAGGTGAGCACGGCACCGGGATTGAAAACCGGATCGCTAGGAAGTTCCGCACTGAAATCGCCAGTCAGCATTTTCGCCGTGGGAACCATATCCTGAATCGTCTGCTGCTTGGGAAAGAGAAAGCCTTCATAGGTGCCAAAGAAGAAGGTCTTGTCGCGGCGAATGGGGCCGCCCACGCTGACGCCATAGTCGTTGCCGTTTTTCTGGGGCCTGATTGTCTCGCCGAAGGCCTTCGCATCGAAGTCGCTATTCTGGAAATGCCAGAATGCCGCTCCGTGGAATTTGTTCGCTCCGCTCTTGGTGATGGTCGTAATCTCGCCCGCCTGGCCGAATTCCGCATTGTTGTTCACGCCATCCACGCGAATCTCCGAAATGGACTCGGCGGAAGGGAATGCGTCGGAGAGCGGCCCGTTAAACCGTACGCTCTGCGTTGAGATGCCGTCGACGGAAACTTCCGTCTGGAAAGACTGTCCGCCTTGCACGGAAAAGCTCATGGTCGGAGATCCACTGGCCGACGGCGAAGTGGTGCCGGAGGCCGTATCGGATTGCACTCCAGGAAGCGCCTGGATGGCATTCAGCGGACTGGTGCCGCTGCTGCCGTAGTAGTTTACGGGAAGATTGGATACGCTCTGCGCATCCAGGGAGGCCGAAATGGACGCGGTTTCCGTCTCAATGGCTCCGGCGGAGTCGGCGTTCACGACGACCTCTTGCTTTGCCGAACCGACAGCAAGGATCACATCCGCCCTAAGTTGTTGACGGGCAGTGAGTTGAAGACCTTCAAGAAACTGGCTCTCAAAACCCTCCTTGGTCACTTGCACCTTGTAGGTTCCGGGGATCAACTCCGAAGCCTGGTAGTTTCCGTTGCCGTCGGTTCGATATGCCGAAGACTGCCCTTTTTCGACGTTGGTGACGACTACCTCTGCATTGGGGATCACAGCCCCAGTTGTGTCCTTGACTGTGCCGAGGATGGTTGATTGTGTGGACTGCGCCAGCAACTGCGATGCCGTCAAGCAGAGAAGTAGTGCCACGAAGCAATAAAAGCTACAGCGGAAACGAAATCGCACGATTACCTCCGAAATGGAACACGCGAGGAACGTATGCCTCAAATGTTGACACCACAATATGAGCATTGCTCGCCTTTTGTCAAGTAAAATTTTTTGTAATATTTGTGGGGAACGATCTTTAAGCTCGCGTCTGGATTGCATGCGAGAACGAAAATCCGCCGCATCGGCTCAAACAGTTGGGCGATCCTGACCGGTCAGAAGCTGCAAATTGGAGCCTGAAACGGAGAACAATTGGCCTCCGGTTAACGCGGCAACGCGGGCTGCTCAAGCATCGAATCCACGCAGTTTGGAGGCGCGCTCATCGGGTTGCATCGAACCGGTAATCCCGCGGGCAGGGCTACGGCGTATCCCGACCATCTGGCGGGCTCAAACTGCGGATAGTCGGTGCTGACGATTTGGGCGCCGCTGTTCAGGGCGTTGTCACGGCGGTGGGTGTTGTTGGTTCGCGCCTCCATCGTGTCGGAATCCGCCTGTGTGCGAACCAGATACCCCTGGCGGACAAGCGATGCTATCCTCGTCGGGTTGCCGTCGTTTTCCTCGACAAACGCGGCGTCGGGATGGCCCGGCGTTGCGTTCGTAAAGAGAACGCGTCCGCGCAATCCTGGGTGCCCTTCCAGGTAAATCGGGCCAACGTGCGCCTGATCCATGAGAAAGATCACCTTGCCGCGAGCCTCTGCCAGGGTGGGCCAGCCGCCTTTTCGGACAGCCTCGCCGAGAGTACGGTGATGCCCGAGCACCTGATCTGGCGTGATCATTTCGTCTTTGGAGAAGACCAAACGAATCTCCGCATCGAGCGCGTCGAAGGTGGCCGCGGTGTACGGCTCGGTCTCCGTCCAAGGCAAATCCGCGCTCGGCATTCCTTCTTTCGTCTCGACCAGAATAAAAATGGGGACGTGCTCAGGATGGGCTTTGGACCAGGCGCGAACGATCCGCAGGCATGCGACAAACGGCTGACAGTTGCTCACAAAATCGATGTCCTGAATGTGCATGACCTTGAACCCGGGCTTCATCAGGACGCCGTCAGGATACGGATCTGGGTCGGCGGCCAACCCGGCCTGCGTAACCATTGCCTGACCCAACGGATGGGCAAAGCGGCCTCCCTTGCTGTCGGCGAAAATGTCCAGTTCGATCTGCCGGATTCCGTGGTTCAACTGAGTAGCCAGATCGGCGTGCGCGTACTCCAGGGTCGCGTATGCCTCCGGATTCTTTTGCTGCACGATCTTGGCGATCCCCGGCAACAATCCAGCATGGTAGCTGTTATGGGTGCCAATCACCTGAATCTGATTGATCCGAACTGAAGCGTCCGGATCGACACCCCGCGCGGCCGACTGCGCAGAGACGCACGCTACGATCATCGAGATTCCGACCAAGCCAACCGCAAACCTGAACATTTGCATGGGAGACTCCATTTCCATGTAATATGTGTTCCATGCTCATATTATACAAAGACGGCATTTTTTCAATTGACAGCGCGAGAAAACGCCTCTTCAATAGACAATCAACGGTCAAATTTTTTCCAGGGGCGATCTTTAGCTTGCGTCTGAGACCCATGCGCGGATGCGCCAGTTGCCGGTTTGCCAGATGGGTGGATTCGTGTTGAAAAAAGTTTTGCCGCATAGGCGGGACAGGATGATTCTGCTTCCCTTGATTGGGTCGCAGCTCATCGTCATGACCAGCATGTTCCTCATGCCGATTTTAATCGACACGCTGGAGGTTCATGCCGGGCTAACGGGGAAGGCCGCCGGGCTCCTATTGAGCATGGAGCTGGCCGTTTCCGCTCTCACCACCCTGTCTCTGTCCTCGTGGGTCCGCCCGCACTCGGCGCGCCGCTGGGCATTGGCCGGAGGACTGCTCACCATTACTGGCACGGCGCTCACGCTCATCTCTCCCGCGTTTCCTGCGCTCTTTGCCACGCGCTTACTGGCTGGAGTTGGAGCCGGCGTGGTCGGCGCCGAGGCCACCAGCGTCCTTTCCCTCGGAGCTGACCGGGAACGGCTGATCGCATTTCTTACCATTACTTCAATCGTGGATGCCGCCTTCTGGCTGGCCGTGTTGCCCTATCTGATCGACCGCTTCGGATACCGCGCTCCCTATGCCTGCCTAATGCTGATCTGCCTGTGCAGCACATTTCTTATACTGCGCCTGCCCTCGCACTCTGCCCGTCAGCACTCTACCGGGCCGGCCTTACGCGCGCCGTTTTCCTTCTCAGCGCTCTTGGTAGTCATCGCCGTTTTCCTCACGCAATTGGGCCAGGGCGCATTCTGGAGCATGGAAGAAAATTATGGAAGTTATGCTGGCTTCAATAGCCATGCAATCGGCATGATTCTTTCCGTTTCCACGCTGCTCCTGCTGCTCGGCGCGGTGGGCGCGGCCTGCGCCGGCAATCGCTTCGGACGCTACAACTCGCTGCTGATTGTCATTGCGCTGAATGCCTTCTCCATCCTGCTTGTAAGCACGATTGCGGTCCACTGGGTCTATCTCGCGGCAAATCTCCTGCAATCGGTCACCAACCTCTCAGCGGTGATCTACCAGCTCGGTCTGGCGGCATGCCTGGATCGCGGCGGACGGGTCGTCGCGGTAAGCACCGCGCTGGTAACGCTGGGAAATGGAATCGGGCCTGGGCTGGCGGCGAGCCTGAGTGGAGTTTTTGGCGCGCCATTTATCGGCGTGCTGGTTCTGGGGCTCAACGTGCTGGCCCTGGCGCTGTATTGCACGGTAATGCTGCAAGGCGCGGGAGAAACAAAATTGTTTGTTTCTACGACCTGACTGTTCATTTTCCTTTTTTTGCTTTGGCAGCTTTTCCGCTGCGTTTTGCATTTCCAACTGCTCCGGCGCGGCGGGCCTTTTTCCCTGTGGGCTGCAAAGAGGCTTGAGCGTCAAGCGTCACCGGATCGATCAGAAGAGAAATCGCCGCCTTCAAGGAAAGCAAGACGCGTGCACGATGCGGCTCGGGAAGGGCGAGAGCGAATCGGGTAGTGGCGCTGGCCATCTCGATGGCGATCAAGGAGCGGTCGAAGAGCGCGCTGGGGTCGGCGTCGGGATGCAGTTTCTGCAAGGCATCGGCGATGATGCGCGCATTTTGAAGCGTGTCATCGATATTGAGCGCGCGCAGCTCCATCGATGCGGCCACGCAACTCCAGACCTCGATGAAGGCGGGGTTGGAAGTCTGCAGTTCGGACATCCGGTCAATAATGATTCCAACCAGGTGGTTCGCCTCATCCCTTCCTTCCTCGATGGAACGGCGAATCCCCTCCGCCAAAGTCCCCGATATGGTCGAAGTGTAGCGCGTCCACATCTCGCGCACTATGGCCAGTTTCATGGGGAAATACTGGTAGACCGAGGCGATCGGCATCTTCGCCTCGCGAGCGATTTCGCGCATGGAGACGCTTTCATATCCACGCGCCGCAAACAGGCGCAGCGCGGTCTCCAATACGCTCTCAAAACGAGCATGACTGCGATCCTGGCGCGGTTGCCGCTTGATTTGCGTTCTGTTCTCAACCTCGAACATGATTACCCTCGTAGATGGCGCCCTGAATGCGCGATTCCGTTCCTTTGCAAACTAGACCGGCAACAGTACGATGCTTTCATGCCTTCCGCGAAAACAGCGCGGTTCCGGTCCAGGCCGCGAAAACATCGTATGAACGCATTTCTTGCGCTAAATCCGCGCGTTGCTCATCTAATTCGATCTTATATCATACGTTGCCGGCGAGTGAAACGGCATTCGACTGGAGAGATGCTGGAATTTTGCAAGCTCTTTCGCTTGGCCCTGAACCGCCACAATTCCCTGGAAAGGCATATAAATGCAAAAGGAGAGGCTGGCGGACAAACTCCTGTTGACAAATATGACTATTGCTCATATTATTTTCCCAAGTCGGCTGAGCAAGTCCGGATTTGCCTCAATGAGTCCTTGCGGCTTGCACAGGGTTTGTTCGTAGAATGCGGGCAGGGCGATGGAAACGCATCTGCCTGAAGCCGCAGTTGACAGATTCAACAGGTGCATCGCGGCACGCAAGTGGAAGAGGCAGGAGAAGCCATGGGGTCTGCGCGTTACAACCGATTGATTCTCGCCGTAGACCTGGGAACATCGGGCTGCAAATGTGCCTTGGTAGGGCTTGACGGAGTTGTCCGGAAGTGGGCTTTCCGTCCTGTTCCACTCCACATCCTGGATCAGGTTGGCGCTGAGCAGGCGCCTGAAGATTGGTGGAGCGCGTTGATCGGCGCCACACGGGAATTATTCGAGACACTGCCGGAGGCAAGAAGAGAAATCGCCGCCATTTGCTGCTCCTGCCAGGGAGAATGCACGGTTCCCGTTGACCGGGCAGGCCGGCCGCTGCATCGAGCGCTGTTGTGGATGGACATGCGCGGCGCTGAAGTCATTCGCCGCCGAGCCGGAAACAAAATCTTTTCCGTGGCGGGTTACGGTCCTGTCAAATTATGGCGCTGGATTAATCGCACCGGCGGCGCTCCGGCACTCTCAGGAAAAGATTCAGCGGGGCACATGGCCTTTATTCAGGAAGCGTGGCCTGCAATCTACGATCAGACCTACAAATTCCTGAACGCGCTCGACTATATGAACCTGCTCCTCACAGGCCGGTTCGTCGCCACGGTGGATTCTATCCTCACCTCATGGGTCACCGACAATCGCAATGCCAACAACATCCGTTACGACCGAAAACTGATTGCCCAATCCGGCATCGATTTGGAAAAGCTGCCGGAGATTGTGCGCTGCACGGATGTACTCGGCCCTCTGTGCTCTTCGGCTGCCGAGGAACTCGGCCTGTCGCGGGAAACGTTGGTGGTGGCGGGCGCCGTTGATAACTCCGCGGCGGCGATTGGATCGGGAGCTGTTGGGGATGGCGAGGCTCATCTCTATATAGGCACATCATCCTGGATCGGAGCGCATGTTCCCTTCAAGAAGACAGACGTGTTTGCGCAAATTGCAACTGTGCCTTGCGCCGTAAGCGGGCGCTATCTGGCGGTTGCTCTCCAGTCGTCGGCTGGTTCCAATCTTTCGTTTTTGTGCGACAAGATTCTATTCCATGAGGATGAGTTTGGCATGGAACGTCCTGCCAATGCCTTTTCCATTTTGGATAAGATTGCAGCGTCCGTTCCGCCGGGAGCTCGAGGCTTGCTTTATACGCCCTGGATTTTCGGGGAACGCAGTCCGGTCGATGACCCAAATTTGCGAGCAGGTCTGCTGAATATGTCCTTACAGCATTCTCGCGAAGACGTGATCCGCGCGGTCCTGGAAGGGGTTGCTCTGAACACCCGCTGGATGGTCACGCCGTTCAATCGCTTTCTCGGCAAGCCACTCGATCAAGTCACCATGGTTGGCGGCGGTGCAACCTCGGACGTCTGGTGCCAGATCTTCGCGGACATTCTCGGCATCCCGGTTCGACAAGTGAATTCTCCTATCCAGGCAAACGCCGTTGGAGCCGCATTCATCGGTTCTGTGGGGATCGGCGCTCTTTCTTTCAGCGATATCCCCGGCCTGACAAGATTCCGTCACACTTATCTTCCCGATTCCGGGAGGAAGGCCGTTTACGACGAACTCTTCGAAACCTTCAAGCTTGCATACCGGCGCCTGGCTCCTTTGTATCGGCGGATAAATTCTCCGAGGAAAGTGCAATCATGAATTTCGATCAAGCACGTTGTGAGGTCATTGCGACCTGCCTGGAACTCGCCGAGAAGGGATATCTCGCCGGAACAGGAGGGAATGTCGCTTGCCGTATCGACGATGAGCATTTTGCGGTCACACCCACTGCAACCGACTATTACGCGATGAGTCCGGAAGATATATGCGTACTCCGCCTGGACGATCTTGCGCAGATCGAGGGGGATCGCCGGCCTTCTATCGAATACAAACTCCATGCCCATGTTCTACGTGTTCGGCGAGACTGCCGCGCCAGTATTCACACGCATCAGCCGATAGCCAGCGCGTATACCTTGCTGGGGCGTGCATTGGAAATTCATCATCCGCACCACCAGATCATTCTGGGGAAGAAGGCTGCATTCGTGGGCTATGCCCCTTCAGGCACAAATTGGCTTGCATCGAAATTACGGAAGACGCTTCGGCCAGAAATTAATGCTTACCTGATGCGTAATCATGGCGCGCTCTGCTGCGGTCCGACGCTTGGCGCGACTGTGGCCAGGGTAGTTGCTCTGGAGTCGGCCTGCGCCACCTTCTTTCGCGATGCAATCAACCATCGGGAAGTCTCGGACTGCAAGCCGTCTTTGTCCGAAGTTATCACCCAATTGGTCAATTCTGACGACAAGGAGTCTTTGCAATGAACCTATCAGGCGCCACCACGCCCATGCCATACAACAACGCTCCGCAGCCTGCATATAGCATCTCGGAATGGCCCGATACGGACGATATCTACGCGCGGCTTGCGGCGCTTGTCAAGCAGCCGATACGCCCCATCCGCCGCGAAAACATGGAGACCGTCCTGGAGTATTTCCAGCAGAAATGCAATCGGTCCCGACTTCTGGCGCAACAGGCGGAGCGAACCATTCCCGGCGGCATTCAGCATAACCTTGCTTTCAACTATCCCTTTGCGCTGGCCATGACCGCGGCCAACGGGGCCTGGCTCACCGATGTTGACGGCAACCGCTATATAGATTTTCTCAAGGCCGGAGGGCCGACGCTGCTTGGCTCCAACGACGAAACTGTCCGGCAACAAATCCATGAGCTGCTGGATTCTTGCGGCCCGCTCACCGGCCTCCTGCATGAGTATGAAGTTAAATTGGCCGAGTTAGTCTGCCAAGCTATGCCTGCTATCGAGATGTTCCGGATGCTGGGTTCGGGAACGGAAGCTGTGATGGCGGCGATTCGCCTGGCTCGCGCTTATACGGGCCGAAACTTTGTGATCAAGATCGGCGGCGCATATCACGGCTGGAGCGACCAGATGGTGTATGGAATGCGCATTCCCGGCACTGGCCGCAGAGAGGCTATCGGCATACCGCGTGCGTCCACCGCTCATATTCAAGAGCGATATCCCAACGATCTGAACTCTTTGCGCCGGACACTGTGGCTCAATCGATTGCGGGGCGGAACCGCCGCCATTATCGTCGAGCCATTGGGGCCGGAGAGCGGCACCCGCCCTGTCCAGCGAAACTTTAACAACGAGCTGAGAAAACTCTGCGACGAATTCGGCGCGCTGCTGATTTTCGACGAGGTAGTTACTGGATTTCGTATTGGGATGGGCGGCGCACAAGGCTATTTTGGAGTGAAGCCGGACATTACCGTGCTGGGAAAATGCCTGACTGGCGGTTACCCGATGGCGGGCGGTATCGGAGGACGGCGCGAGGTGATGATGTTGCTGGCCGGCGGCATCGGGACCACCTCGAAACGCGCGTTTGTGGGAGGAACTCTTTCGGCCAACCCACTCTCCTGCGCGGCCGGCTATTTTGCCATACAAGAAATGCAGCGTACGAATGCCGCCGTGAAGGCGGGGCGCGCGGGAGACCGCTTGCGCAAGGGGCTCAGCGAAATCATTCGCCGCCTGGGTTTGCCGTATGTCACCTACAACCTTGGCCCGATCGTTCACCTGCAAACCTCGGGTGTCATGCTGATGAGCATGCGCAACCCGCTCAAGGTGATGCGCGAAGCCGGGCCCCGCAAACACATGATGGAAGAAATGGGGGCGGCCTTCAGCGCGCATGGAATTATCACTATCGCGGGCAGCCGCATCTATACCGGGCTTGCCGATACCGATGCGGTGATCGACGATGCGCTGAATCGCTTCGAGGATGTGCTGAAACTCGTTTAAGCAAGGGGCTATCGTGCAGCAAGTGCAGATTGAAACGCGATTACTGGAAGCATGCCGGCGTCTTGCCGGTAAGGGATTTTTAAACTCCCCTGCGGACAGCTTTTCCTTGCGGCTTCCGGGAAAGACGAAAATGATCCTGGCGTCTGGGCTGGATGATTGGCGGCAGATTGGAATCGCCGATCTCCGTACAGCTTCCCTATTCTCCAAAGAGGGTTTGTGCGGACTTCATGCATCTATCTATCGGGAGCGGGCCGATGCCGGTGCTGTGGCAATTTCAAGCCCAAAGGGGGCGCGTCTGCTTGCCCGGTTTGGAGGCCAGTTACCTCCAATCTTTGACGAACAGGTGCGGCATATCGGTTCAAACGCTTCACCGCTGCCGAACGAGGAAAGTGTGCACGGCAACATGGTCAAGAAGACATTCAAACAAGGAGCCAATGCCGCACTGCTTGGCGAGCGATTGTTATGCCTTGGAATGACCTGTGACCGCGTTCTTTTTAACACCGAGCTTTATGAGAAATGCGCACAAGCCTATGTCATAGCCAAAGCATCCGGCAACCAGATCGGATTGATACCGGTATGGGTTCGGCTGATCGCCAACCATCGTTTATTGAGAGATGAACGCCGCGCTGCCGATTGTTATCGCAGCGGCTGCATCTCTGATAGCATGAATACATATTGAGTTGAACAGTGAGTCGAAGAACCAGGGCGGATTTTGAAACACGCTCCAGGAGACAGTAGTATACAAGACATAATGAACAACTCTTCGCCTGTATCGGCGCCTGTCCAGCGCCTGATATCGCTGGACGTGCTGCGCGGCGTCACCATCGCCTTCATGATTATGGTGAACAACAACGGCGGCTCCGGCTCATGGGGCTGCATGAATCACGCCAAATGGAACGGCCTTACGGCCACGGACCTGGTCTTTCCAGCGTTTGTGTTTGTGGTGGGTGCTTCGATCGCATATGCCTTTGATGCCCGTATTGCCCGCGGCGCCACGCGCGCTCAGTTAGCTCGACACACAGTGCAACGGGCCGCGACACTCTTTCTGCTAGGCATCGTGGTCAACGGCTTTACATTTTTCTCACTGGCACACCTGCGCGTCTATGGCGTCCTGCAGCGCATCGCCCTCTGTTATCTGCTCGTCGGCCTCTTCTATCTATGGGACAAGCGCATCAGCACCAAAGTCGCGGCGCTTGTGGTGTCGCTGGTTGGCTACTGGATTCTGCTCCGCTGGGTTCCCGTACCCGGAGCCGGAATGCCTGGACGAGATATTCCTTTCATGGATCAAAGCCTGAACCTGGTCTCATGGATCGATCGCCATGTCATGCCCCATCATCTCTATCTGCAAGCGCCGGACTACAACCTGCGCGACCCCGAGGGACTGCTCAGCACCCTGCCCGCTCTGGGCACCACATTGCTGGGACTGTTGACCGGCCTGTGGCTGCGCGCGCGCAAGCCGCTTGCCACAAAGGCGCAGGGGTTGGCTGTGGGGACCTTGGTCTGCCTGGCCACGGGCTACCTCTGGTCCATCTGGTTTCCACTCAATAAAAACCTATGGACCAGTTCCTATGTGCTGGTTGCGGCCGGCTGGTCGCTGGCCGCGCTTACTCTGGCCTTCTGGACGGCTGATGTGCGTGGCTGGCGCGGGCGTTGGACCTGGCCCTGGCTGGTGCTGGGATCAAACGCCATCACGGCCTACATGATCAGCGAACTGATCCCCAGCGCCCTCTCTGCCATTCGTTTCACGGACGGCGGACGGCGGACCAACGTGCTGGCCTGGATCTTCAACCACGTCTTCGCGCACATTCCTGACCCAGGCTGGGCCGCGTTTGCTTACTCGGCTTCGGCTCTGGCGTTATTCTTTATTCCGGCGTGGGTGCTCTACCGCAAAAAAATCTTCATCAAGGTGTGAGGTGTGGTCGTCATGATAAAAAGATGCAATCCAATCCTTCTTCCGGCCGGGCTCATTCTCGCGGTCTTATCCGCGGCCTGCCTCCACGCCCAGATGGTGTCCCCCTCGATCGACAGCCCGGACCAGCCGTTTTCCTACTTCTCCAGGCCCACGGATGAGATCGGCATGATGGATGCCGAGGCTGCTACAGAGATCACTCCGGAGGGGTACCTTCGCACCGGCTTCGGCGAGATGATGTTCTTCGCCGGTCCGGAGCTTGCGCCCACCAGCGTGCGCATCCGCACCCTCGAAGAGGGACGCTTGCCCATGGTTCACTACGAGTTCGAACGCGATGGTGTGGCGTACCGCTTTACGCTCTTTGCCGCTACGCTGAATGGCAAGCCTGAAGGAACGCTGGTGAACTTCATCCGCATCACCATGAAGAACCAGTCTGGCCAACCCAGCCGCGCAATTGTTGCCACGGGCATCCGCTACGACGCCCCCAACTCCACCGGCGACCGGAACGGCGACAACCGCTTCAACCGCCCAGTCCAGGGCTTGTTCCCCGGCAACTATCGCCAGCTCGGCGAGTCTTTCAGCAGCCTCTGGTCCTACTCCTTCGACGGCAATCGTTTCCTTCGCGATGGCCGCCTGCTCTACACCTTCCCTGCCGGCTTTTCTTCCCGTGGTTTCACGCTTCACGATGCTTATAACTTCAACCACTCTCAAGATGTGAGCAAACCCACCCGGCTCGATGTGGGACCGAATGCCGCGGAGGGCGTCGTCACCTACTCACAACTGCTCCAACCCGAAGAAGAGCGCGTTCTCGACTTCAAGATGCCCGTGGTTCCAACCGCAGACCCGGCAGAGATGTCGGCCATCGAGCAGGCCGCCTTCGATGCGATGAAGGCACAAGTGACCGCGTTCTGGACCGGTATCCTCGATCAGGGAATGCAGATCAGCCTGCCGGAGCAGAAGCCCGTGGATACTTTCTACACCAGCCTGATCTACGACCTTATCGCCCGCGATCACATCGGAGCCGACTACATCCAGACGGTCAACAAGCTCCACTACCACTCGTTCTATCTGCGCGACGGCGCCGACATCGCGCACAGTTACGACGTGACCGGTTATCCCGAGATTGCCCGGAAAATCCTCGAATTCTTCGCGAAATCACAAAAATCAGACGGCAACTTTCTCTCTCAGCCGCAGCAGTATGATGGCTGGGGCGAGGCCGTCTGGGGCTACTCCCAGCACTACCGCATCACCCACGACAAAGCCTTTGCCGAGTGGGCGCTGCCGCAAATCGGCCGCGCCGTCGACTGGATCAAGAGAGCCCGCGCAGCCGATCCGCTCCACATCATGCCTGCCAGCAACGTGCGCGACAACGAATACGTTCCGGGCCACCTGACCGGATATAACTTTATGGCGTTGAGCGGACTCAAGCTGGCCATCGAGATGGCCGGCGAGACCGGCCACGCGAACCTGGCTCAGAGCTGGCAAGCGGAGTACGACGACTTTCACCAAGCGTTCATCAAAGTGCTGGAGGAGCGCGCCAGCGCGAACAACGGCTACATTCCACCGGCGCTCGACGGACAGAAGGACGGATACGACTGGGGCAATCTGCTGGCCGTGGTCCCCGAGCCCACACTCGATCCCCATGACCCACGCGTAACCGCGACCCTCAAGGCGACGCAGGACAAATACGCCGAAGGCATCATGACGTATGCCAACGGCGAATTCCTCCATCATTACTTAACGATCAAGAACACCATGACGGAGACCATCCGCGGCGATCAGGAACAGGCCCTTCATGAGTCTTACGCGCTTCTGCTTCACACCAGCTCCACCAACGCTGGATTCGAGTACAAGATTTATCCCTGGGGAAGTCGCAACTTTGAAGACAATCTTTCCCCGCACGGATGGTTTGCCGCCGAGTACCGTACTCTTCTGCGCACCATGCTGGTCCGCGAAGACGGGAATCAACTCCACCTGCTCTCGGTCGTCTCCCCGGCGTGGATCGGCTCGGGCAAAACAATCTCCGTGCGACAGGCCCCCTCGAACTTCGGCGCCGTCGCGTTTACCCTCGATCAGCCGTCGGCAAACGAAGCGGTACTTCATCTGAACCCTGCCTTCAACAGGCCACCGCAGCAGATTGTTGTCCACCTGCCATGGTTCGTCGATCTAAACTCCGCCACTGCCGACGGCACAGACCTACAAGCCGCTAACGGCACATTATCCGTCTCTCCAGACACCAAGGAGGTCCATCTTCACTGGACCCTCAAACCCAACGCAACCTACTTGAGTTACGACCGCGCAGTCAAGGACTACCAAGCTGAATACGCCCGGCGCTACCAGATCTTGATGCACGGTCAAGCGGCGGATAATCACTATAGCCAGGCTGATCGGTAGGGTGGTTGTTAGGGCATATCTAATCTAATTATCATGACAGAAATAACGAATGCGTCTTAACATCGCTTCGACTTGGAGATTCCCTTCAAAGGAAAGATGAATTTCGTAGGGAATGGCTGTGGGGTAGGTAGATCCTCAGGGGAGGATCTTCAAGACAATCTCGAATGCGGGGCCGACTCAATTAAACGCTGCCGCGGAGCTTTTGCAGTGTGGAAGGAATCGCCGGCTTATTCAACGAGGACGATCAGCCCCAGAGGTTTCGATTTTCACCGACATCTCTCTAAAGTACGAATCCAGTCCTCAAAAAAACCTCTCAACTCCACCGGCGGCCGCAGCCAAAGACCGGCCGCAGTGTCGTGCCATTGGTTGCGCACCAGCACACTCAGGCTTTGGCCTCCAACTTGATTCACGGCGCGAAAGGCTGCCTCATCCGTACAGTCGTCGCCCAGATAAGCAACCGGCGCGTCCGCATCAGCCTCGCCCAGGATCGCCTCCACAGCGCCTCCCTTGTCGCGGCCTATGCGCAGTTCCACGCCAGCCTCGAACTCCAGCAGTTCCAGCCCGCCGGTCCCCGCCAGGGGCTCGAACATTGCCCGCGTCCTCTTCTCAATGTGCCTTGCCATGCACACAGAAGCGCCACGCCAATGCATGACCGCAGCATTCGCCTTGTCCTCGAAGAGTCCGCCGAAACTGTCGCATTTGAGCAACGCACGCAGCATCTTCAATTTCTCGCGGGCGGCTTCCGGCTCCGGTTGCAGCTCACTTCGGCCATCGGGGAAGAGGCGCTCAGCTCCGTGCAAACCCCAGACTTCAAGGGGTGGGTCAATGCCCAGCAGCGGTCCAATCTCGTGCGCGGGGCGGCCAGAGATGATGGCCATGCGCGTTCTCCCCTGCTGCTGGATGCGCGTCAACAACTCACGCACCCCGGCCCAGGGCCTCGCCTGAAAGCGATCCACGCGAAACGGCGCCAGCGTGCCATCGTAATCCAGCAGCAAAAACGGAGTGACTTTGCCGCCAAAGCCATCGAAGAACGTTCTGATCTTTTCCGTCGCCGCGACTGTCACCGGATGCCCGCTTCCTGCGTCCGCTCGGTATTCAACTCCTCTGTCGATGCACAGGACGCCGACAGGGCGTGGATTGTATTGGCCGTGTCCGAGCTTTCCATGCGCAATTCACGCAGGTCACCCAGAATACTTGCCGCCCAGCGATAGATGTTGTGGTCCATCACATGATGGCGCATCCGCTGCATCCTTTTGCGACGCTCGTCAAGGTCCATCTCCAGGCCCTGATGGATAGCCTCGGCCACGCCTTCAATGTCATACGGATTGACGATCAATGCGTCCAGAAGTTCGGTGGCGGCGCCGGTGAATTTGCTCAACACCAGCACTCCGTCTTCGTCGTCGTGCGCGGCTACATATTCCTTGGCTACCAGATTCATTCCATCGTGCAGAGAAGTCACCAGGCACACCGCCGCGGCGCGATACCAGAGATCCACCTCCGCGTGGCTGCACTGCCGCTCGATCAGCAGGATGGGCTTCCATTCTGCCGTCTGGTAGCGCTGGTTGATACGCTCCGCAGTCTTCTTCACCTTGCGGTTCAGCTCAATATAGCTGGGAATCCGCGAGCGGCTGGGGGCGGCAATCTGCACCATGATCAGCCGCTCCAGGTAAAAGGGATGTTCCTCGATCAGCTTCTCGACGGCCATCAGCCGCTCGACGATTCCCTTGGTGTAGTCCATGCGATCCACGCCCACGATCAGAGTTTCACAGCGCAGTCCGAACTCTTTCAGCAGTTCATCGCGCGCGGGGGCCGGCGTCTTTCGCTCCGGCTTGCTGCCATCAAACGCCACGCTGACCGGATAGGGACGCACGGCGCTGATGTGGCCATCGCGGCGAGCGGTCATGTGTTCGCGATCGGTACGCGCCTCCAGCACACGATCCACGGTGGACAGGAAGTTATTGCAGTGCAGCGGAATGTGAAATCCGATCAGGTCGGCGCCCAGCAATCCATCCAGCAGCATGGCCTGCCAAGGACAAATCCCGAAGGCCTCCGCGTTGGGCCAGGGAATGTGCCAGAAGATGGCTACACGCGCATCTGGACGCGCCGCCTTGATGAGACGCGGCACCAGAGCAAAGTGGTAATCCTGCACAAAGACAATGGGGTTGGCGCTGTCCTTCATTTCCTCCAGCAGAGCGGCGGAAAACTTCTCATTGACACGCTGGTACCATTCCCAATCCGAAGCGCGAAAAATGGGCCGGGTGTGCGCAATGTGACACAGCGGCCACAGTCCCTCGTTGGCAAAGCCGTCATAGTAGCCGGCCTCCTCCTCTTTGGAGAGCCACACCCGGCGCAGGGTGTAGCGTGGATCATCGGGGGGCACGCGCAGCCGATCGAACTTGTCAACGTTCAGAGCATCTTCGCTGCCGCTGCCGTGCGCCACCCACACGCCATCGCAAGCCCGTAACACCGGCTCGAGCGCCGTCACCAGCCCGCTGGGAGGAACCATGCACACGGTCTCCTTGCCCTGGAGAACATGCATATAAGGCTCGCGGTTGGACAACAGAAAGATACGGCTCGATCCAAAGCCTTCTCGAATATTTGCGGCCAGCCGCTCGGCGGTCCACTGGTGTTCGCCGGCGTCCCGCAGCCTTGCTTCGGTCTCTGCCGCGGCGCGCGCCACCATCAGGCTTTCAGCCATCAATTCGACCTCGCGGGCCAGCGGAGCAAAAAGACTCAGCCCTGCCAGATTGCCGTCCGCATCCTCAGCGGGTTGCCCCATGCGCAACCGGCGCAGCCGATCCGTCACCAGCATCATGGGCCGCATCAAGAACCAGCGCACCATCGACAGCGTCACGCAAACGATCAGCAGAACAAAAGCAACAGTGTGCCACAAGCTCTGCCCCCAGACCACAACACCCTCGGCGCTAATCGAGTTGGCATCCTCCAGAATTACCAGTACACCGGCCATTCTCCCGTCCGCATAGAGAGGAGTTGCCACTTCCATCCATTGCTGATTGCCCTGATGCCCAAAGACGGACGAATCGGCGCGTTGCTGGATGGCTTTGTCCAATGGGCCGCTCGGCAATGCTGCGAAGACCCTGGCAGGACCCGCTTCCGCCACCAACTCTCCCTGCATGTTATAAAAAGCCAGTCCCAAAGTCTCGTTCCGCGCGCGCAGCCGCGTAAGCTCCGTGGCAATCTCCGTGGCGTTGCCCCTGGACACCGGATACTCCATCTCCGCTTGCAGGTTCTTGCTCATCCATGCGGTTCTGCGCTGCAGTTCCTGGCGCAAAACGTGCATATGGGCCAATACCTCAAGGTAGGTCGAGGCAACCGAGACCAGCGTGATTCCCACCACCAGCGCAAGAATCAACCGCACTCGAAAGAATTTCATATCACCTTTCCTTGCTCTCTTCTACATAAACGTCACCATTTTACCTGTGCTATATAGAACATTCTGTAGGCCAGCGATTCCATCCACCGCAGTGCGCAGATTCTCAGAAATGCCGGATGGAATCGTCTGCTATGGCGGTTGGGGGTGGGGCGCTGCTCTGGCCGGGGTGTTCAGCGCGGCTCTCGAGTGAGCGGCTGACCAGGTCGCGGGAGCCAAGGCCCACAGCGAGAGCAAGCGTGAGCACGATGCCCCCGAAGAGGATGCCAAAGGCCAGCCCAACGATGTTGCCGCCGATCTCGAGGTGCTCGAGGACCATGGCGGCGGTCAGCACGAGTACCAGCCACTTGATGCCGAGCGAGAGGAAGCGCGCGTATTGGAGTTGCTCATTGACGGCTCCGATGAGGACAGAACGAGCAAGGAAGCGCGCGATCAGCGTACCGGCAATGAGCAGGACTGCGGCTCCTACGATGCGGGTAAGGTAGGGCAAGAGCGAGCTGGACAGTATTGCGGTCGTCGCATAGGAGGCGTCGAAGGCCAAGACGCCGATGATCAGTCCGAGCAGGACGCAGCCCCAGAAGGAGGCCCGGGCAATCAGCGCGGTGGGGGAAGTCGATGGCGCCCAGTTGCTGTTGCCGCGCTCGTCGACGAGGCGCTCATCCAACTTGGCCGCGGCAAGTCCACGCCGCAGCAGCGCGGAAACAGCCATGCCGATCAGAGTAAAAACAGCCAGCGCAACCAGGAAGGCCAGGATGCCGGGCAGCACGGCGATCAGCAGCAAGAGGACGCGGTCGAGCGACTGATGGAGCGCGTCGGCCATATTGTGCCAGATTGAGGTATCGCCGGCAAACAAAGAGCGTGAACTCTGGTTTGGGTCTAACTGAAGCAGGACGGCAAGAATGTTTTGCATGGGACTCACTCCTTGAATCGTCTCTCTTGCTTCGCATGGGAAGCGGATTTGATTCGCCGTAAGATCACGGATTAAATCGGTCAGGCCATCGCCAGCGCGAGACCATGTAAGTTTTTTCTGTCTCGAAGGCGGCTGCGACAGCCTCGATATGGCCTTCGGGGTTGGCGCCGGAGGCGGTGATGTTGAAGTGGCTTGCTACCCAAGCGAGGTAAAGCGGGATCAGCGCGCCGAGCAGATGTCCGCGGTTGATGGTGCGGAGCCGGTAAGCGAGTAGAAAGTCATACACAATGCGCGCCCAGAGATTATCGGAGAGGCGGAAGGCCGCGGCGTCGGTGGCGGCGAGCCGCTTGAGCATGAGCAGCGAGTTGGGCGACAGGACGTGCGACCAGATCTCATGAAGGTTGGAATAGGCGAGGCGAAAGGCCGAGAGCATAGGGGCAATATCCGCGGCCGTATCGATGGTGGGTGCTGGTGGCATGGGAATCGCAATGGGAGCAGGCGACAACGGCCGGAAACGCTGCCAGAATGCTGCCTTGGCCTTGATGTCTGAGAACAGAGACGCGATAACCAGGGGGAAAATGGTGTTGAAATCAGGCCTGGAGGATTGAACATGCGAGCCAACGTCAAATTGCTCGATGGTAAACCCGGCTTCCGTGGCCTCGTTGACTGGCCAAAGAGGAGTTTCTCCCTGGTTGATTGCGGTGAAATGTTGGGCAGCATCGGCCAGGCGTTTGGCCATGCGAAGCGAAAAGCCAAGATCGACAGCCAGGGGAAAGCGCACGCGGGAGGCGAAGAGCGCGCGGGTAAGCGGATAAAGAATGGCGGAGTTGACCAGGCCGGCGTGCGGCGGCAGATCGTAGCAAGGGACTGCAAGGTCGGTGGGGCCGAGAGCGGCGTTGGCTAGTTGGCGGAGTGCGAACGAACTGAGTGAACCGGACTCCGAACCCAGCACGAGAATGGCGCGCGCCTCGTGCTTTTCCGCGAGTTGGTAAGCATTGACAAAATCAGTGGCGATGAGGGTCCAGGCGGTGTTGCTCGCGGGAGCGGCGACGATTCGGAAAGATGGATGGGCGCTTGCCGGCAGCGCTTCTGAAATCGCGTCTGGCGTGGCGATGAGCAACTCTTCCCCCGGGAAAGAAACTGTCAGTTTGGCGAAAACACTATCGAGTTGTTCCGGCGTCATGGCGGCGAGCAGGACGAGAAGCCCGTTGCCGGGAGGCGCGGAAGGGGTGATGACGCCGGGATTTAGATCTGCTGTCGCCATAAGCTATCGGGAAACTAATTTTAGAGCACTTGGAGGCCTCCGACAGTCTCCAATTGACCAGGCTCCCTACGGCCGGATGCTTTTACAAAGCCGGGATGAGGATCATGCCGGCTTCCCGCTTGGAGGCTGGAGTTCGAGCCATAGGAAAGAGTACGGCGCGAGGGTAAGTACGTAAGGGGCTTCGGTAATGGCAGGGAAAGACACATAGCCCAGCATCTCGACGGGCTGGGCGCCGTTGTGATCGGCGAGGTCGAGCGCGACGGGCTGGGCAAATCGGCTGAGGTTGGCTACGCACAGAACCGTCTCGTGCGAGCCGTCGCCGCGATCAAGATCGCGCAGGTAAGCCAGGATCTTGCGGTTCTCCGGATTCAAAAAATGCTGGGTGCCTCGGCCGAAGACCTGGAAGAGTTTGCGCAAGGCGATCATGTTGCGGTTCCAGTGCAGCAGGCTGGACTGATCGCTGAGCTGAGTTTCCACGTTGATGGCTTGGTAGCCGTAGATGGGATCCATGACGACGGGAAGGTAGAGCCGGGCCGGGTCGCACTTCGAGAAACCGGCGTTGCGGTCCGAGTTCCATTGCATCGGGGTCCGAACGCCGTTGCGGTCGCCCAGGTAGATGTTGTCGCCCATGCCGATTTCGTCGCCGTAATACAGAATGGGCGTACCGGGAAAGCTGAGCAGCAGCGAGACCAACAACTCGATGCGGCGCCGATTGTTGTCCACCAGGGGCGCGAGCCGGCGACGGATGCCGACGTTGACGCGCATACGGGGGTTGTTCGAGTAAGCGAGATACATGTAGTCGCGCTCGTCGGCGGACACCATTTCAAGCGTGAGTTCATCGTGATTGCGCAGGAACAGGCCCCATTGGCAGTTGGCGGGGATGGCTGGCGTCTGGGCCATGATGTCGGTGATGGGCAGGCGATCTTCCTGGCGCAGTGCCATGTAGATGCGTGGCATCAGGGGAAAGTGGAAGGCCATCTGGCACTCGTCGCCATCGCCGAAATAAGGGCGGACATCGACAGGCCACTGATTGGCTTCGGCCAGGATAAGACGGTTGGCGTAGTCGGCATCGATGGCGGCGCGGATGGTCTTGACGACGCGATGGGTCTCGGGAAGGTTCTCGCAGGAGGTGCCGTCGCGTTCGACCAGGTAGGGGATGGCGTCTATGCGCAGCGCGTCGACGCCCATGTCGAGCCAGTAGCGCATGGCCTTGAGTACCTCTTCCATCACCATAGGGTGATCGAAGTTGAGGTCGGGCTGGTAGGAAAAGAAGCGGTGCCAGTAGTAGGCTTTGGCCGTATCGTCCCAGGTCCAGTTGGACTTTTCCGTGTCGGTGAAGATGATGCGGACGTCCTTGTAAAGAAGGTTCGTATTGGACCAGACGTACATCTCGCGTGCTGCTGATCCCGGCGGAGCAAGGCGCGCAGCCTTGAACCAGGGGTGCTGATCGCTAGTGTGATTGATGACCAGTTCGATCATGACCTGCATGTTGCGCTGGTGTGCCGCGTCCAGGAACGACTTGAAATCGTTCAACGTTCCGTAAGACGGATGGACATCGACGTAGTTGGAGATGTCATAGCCGTCATCGCGTAAGGGCGAAGGGAAGAAAGGCAGGAGCCAGATGCAGGTGACGCCGAGGTCCTGGAGGTAGTCGAGCCGCGCGAGCAGTCCGGGGAAGTCCCCAATGCCATCGCCATTCGAGTCGGCAAAGGCTCTTACATGGAGTTCGTAGATGATCGCGTCTTTATACCAGAGAGGATCGGTTGCGCTGGCCGGTTTCTTCACTCTTTGATTCTCATAGATGATGAGACGCACGCTCTGTTGCAAATTGCTCACAACCGGAATGGTGGCCACGACTCTCTCCGTGGCGAACCCCGGCTGTGGTGGAAATGTGCGCTTGGACTCTTGGCTGACACAGCCCGTTGAGAACTGTTTGGCCGTTCGACGAAAACCTCTCGACCGGCAAAAGACTTTACAGCACTCTTGGCTCGGTTGGCGAAGCAGAGGAACGCTGTTGCTCGAGAGCCACCTCTCGTTAGATCGGAAGACTTCAGCCATTTTCGGTGGCTCTACTATTGTTCCAATTTGGCAAATCTGGATTTGTCCGCAATGTCTATGGATTCGTACCCTGAAACGCCACAGGGTCAAGAAACGCTCTTGCGCGTGTATCGTCGCCATGCGGGCCAGTTCCGATCGCCGGAATGCTCCCGCGAATCCCACCAGCGTCAGCGCGCAGTCACGAAGTCCGAGCAGGTCTTTACTACAACTGGCGACCATGCGGCGAATGTCAGCGGCGAGAAGCGGATCCTTCGGAAACTCGTGAGGTTTGGTTCACAGCCAAGCGATTTTAAGCGTTGGCGAGTCCGGGTTGGCAGCCTTGCAAAATAGAATCAGGATAATGAGCCACTTGCAAAATTCAAAGAGGAGCGCAAGTACTGTCAGGGTTTGCAGATAATTTCGGCGCCTCGTAGCACAATAATACTCAGGTGCTTTTTCTCCAATCGTCCTCCAAATGTGCCGCTAACTCCTTATCCTGGACGACTTTGCAAATAACTCCTTTGTTTTGACGACTTTACAGCGCAACCCTGTCTGTAACATCAAGAAAACAACGACTTTGCGTCCAAAGTACGGGTGGGGGTAGGGGCCGTACAGCACCAGCTTTGCTGTCGGAACAAACCAAAGCTCTGAAGGAGTAACTGAATAGGGAATGCCAGTTGCTTGATGATTTTGCAAGAGGCTCTAATGGCAGAATTTGATTTCATCGATGGGCGTCAGCCGCCAGCAGATTGAAAAAGTACCCCACGGCATGGGGCACGGAATATCCCTTTGCCGACATCTCATTGGGATGAGGGCGGACAGCAGATTAAGCTTCGGCGTTAGGGTTTTTGCCCGCACGTATGCGCCTGAGGGACCGCTTGGCTTCGGTCTTCCTCCGTATGCAAACAGCAGGCGGCTACCGTCCTTTACGAAATGCAGCCACCAGATCAAGTTCAGTTACTTGTCTCCGGCAGCGGCCAGGTCGGTCTCAACCTCGCGCACGGCTAGGTGGTCGAACCAAGTGAACTTCAGAATCGCGGACGATCCCAGAACGACAGCAAGGGTGATGGCGGCGCGCTGGAACTCCTTGATCACAATGTAGAGCGGCAGCGCCACCAGGGCAATCTGCCACACGATGCCGACAACGATATTGAACATATCGCGCAGGAAGTCCTTGTTGCGCTTGAAGCCGGGGTCTTCGGCCAGAACCTTCTTCAGCACGGGCCCCCAGAAACCCCACGGCCGCACGCGGCGATAGAAGTCCATCAGCACTTCGTCGGACTCCGGCTTGGTGAGCAGCGTGCCGAGAAGGCAGCCGATCAGCGAAATCAACAGCACTAGCGGGAAGATGATTGTGACTTCGAGATTGACGGGGTATTTAGCCTCAAAGCTCTGCACGATGGGCAGTTTGTCCAGCAAACCGGGGAAGGCCAGCACCAGCGCGGAACTGATGCCGGTGATCATACCCCAGAAGTAACCGAAGCCGTTAAAGCGCCACCAGTACCACTTGAGGACATTGGAGGCCGTGTAACCGCCCCACAATCCAGAGACGATCCACATCACCACCGAGTTCACACTGGTGACATTCCATCCGATCAGGACACCGAGCACCACGACGACAAAGGAGCTGAGATAAGCCAAGCGAACATAGGTCTTGGGCGAGGCATGGGGATTGATGTAACGCTTGTAAATGTCATTGACGAAGTAGGGCGGCGCGGCATTGACTGTGGCCGCAAAGTTGGACATGAAGGCCGCCAGCAGGCCGGCGATCAGGAAGCCCAGCAATCCGACGGGGACGTATCGGCTCAGCACCATCGGCAGCACCCTCTCAAAATCCAGATCTCTGCCCATGCCGTTCAGCTCGGGACCCAAAAAGGCCGCTGCCAGCACGGTCAGGCCGATGATGAGGAAGTAGCGGGGCGGGGTGAGCACGATGTTGACCCAGGCGCTCATCATCGAGGCTTCGCGGGGATTCTTGCTGGAGAGCACGCGCTGCATATCGTAGTTGGGAGCCGGTCCGGCGGCCGAAATCAGCAGGCCCTTGAAGAGCAGCATCATCACGAAGAAGCCGAAGAGCTCATACTTGTCTGCCGCGATCTTGGCCGTGGCCGCGGGCAGAAGGGTCGTCCAGTCCAGGCCGAGGTGCCAGCCGAAGAAGAGATTGTCCCAGCCGGCGGGCACCATTTTGTGCAGGGTATCGGGGGCCACCTTCATCATGGCGATGATGCCCACGGAAAAACTGGCGACGGCCAGAATGAAGAACTGAACAACTTCTGTAATGACGACGCTGATCATGCCGCCCTTGATCACATAGATCGCCGTGATGGCGACCAGAATCAGCGCATACTGGTTAGGCGAGAGATGGAAGGGCAGGAACTCCGCGGCAAACTTGCCGATGCCCTTGAAGCCGTATGTAAAGAAGCCGATGATGCTGACAAAGGCGTAGAACACAACAATGATGTGCGAAAGCTGCGCGCCCAGGCCGGTGCCGAAGCGGGTCTTGATCCACTCCGCGCCGGTCATCACCTTGGAGCGGCGCAGCCACGAGGAGAGATAGACCATCAGGAAGATCTGGTTGAAGGTCGGCCAGAGCCATGGAATCCACACGCTCTTCAGGCCGTAGATGAACATCCAGTACACCAGCAGCATGGTGCCGCTGATGTCGAACATGCCCGATGCATTGGAGATGCCCAGCAAATACCAGGGCATCTTGTTGCCGCCCAGGAAGTAGTTCTGCATACTCTGCGAGGCGCGTTTTGAGACCCAGTAGCCGATAAAAACCGTGCTCAGCAGATAGGCCACAATGATGACGATATCCAGAACGTGCAGATGCATATGAACTCTCGTTTCTAACGCAGTTCGCCAGCCAATAAAAAGACCAGCGATGCCTGCCAATTGATGCAAATCTCGTTGCTTGCGTATGAGGCCAACTGATCAGCATAGACCTTGGCCGGCGGCAAATCCTTTGGCAGCGCCGCCAGCACCGCGTCCTGCCGGCCTGCATTCGGCCCGCCAGACAATAACCCCGGCCAGGGTCCAGGCTGCTTGCCGTCGCCGCTGGGCCGATGATGCGGATGCTGGAACGAGTGCTCGCCCACCTGCGTCATCCATGAAAGCGAAAAAGTGTTCCGCCCCAGCAGATAATGCAGATTGTCCCGCGCCGCATCCACAAAGCTGTTGTCCGGCTCAAACTCGTTGGCAATCAGCAGATAAATACCATATCCAGCCGCAACGCCGTTTGAACCCCAAACATAATCCTTGGCCTGCATGCTCACACGGTAAGGATTGCGTCGCGTGCGCTCCACCACCGCGCGCGCCGCATTGAGGGTACGCTCCCGGATCGCAGCAACCGCTTTGGCATCCGCGTCCTTCCGCAAGGACAGCGCATAAGTCCACAGTCCCATCGGCGCAACCGAGGCCCAGTTCTCTGCCGGGGGCGAGTCCAGGCTGGGAAGGAACTCGGCATAATTTTTCAGGAAGAAGTTGTTGTACGCGGCTTCGCCGGTAGTGCGCCACAGTTCCGCCGCCGCCCACAGGCGTTCGTCCTTGCAGCTTGCATCGCCGTACTCGCCGGTTGTCACGCCCGGCGGATTCCTGAAGGTGACATCAGGATTCTTCTCGGTCCATGCCCAGGCTCGCCGTGCCGTCTCGAGCGCCCGCGCCGCAAACTTCGCGTCGTAAGGCTGGTAGACCCGCGCGGCGATCGCGCCCACGGCCGCCAAATCCGCGGTCGCGCAGGTGCTCTTGTAGGGCGCCGCGCCGGTCCCGATCACCTCGCTCGGCAGTTTGTCATCCTCCGGCGCAACAAAGGCTGAAAAGTGTTCGCTGGTTTGCTTGTGCCAGGCGCCGCCATCGTCGTCCTGCATCTTCAGCATCCACTCCAGGTTCCACCGCGCCTCGTTCAGAATGTCCGGCGTCCCGTTTCCCGACTCGGGAATCTTGAGCGGGATGTTCTTGAGCTTCCGCCCGTAAATCTCCCATGCCCATAGCAAGGTACCTGTGGAGATGCCGGAGTTGACCATGTAGCGGCCATAATCGCCCGCATCGTGCCAGCCGCCGATGTTGTCCCGCGGCCCATTGGCCCCCGAACTGGGGTGGAATTCGCCTTGCTGGTGGCAGATGGCGTGCGCGTACCCAGGGAACTCGGGTCCCAGGTCCACCGCCGTCCCGCAGCGTTGCCCGTAGAAGGCGCGCATGGCCATGTAGTAGGCGTGCGCGAAGACATTCTTGCCCACTGTGAAGTCCCAGCTTCGCCCCACGCCGGGGACCGCCAGATAGAAGATCCCCGCCCGCCGCAATCCGGAAAAATCCGCGGCCTGCACCTGGTCGCCGGAGTCTGGGTCGCTCTGCGGTGGCGCCAGGTTCCCACGGAAAACCACTCCGCCGTCGCTCGAACGCCTGATTTCGAAGATGGTGGCGGGGGAACTGACCAATGCCACCTTGGGGCCATTCACCGGATAGCCCACTTGATCCACCTTAATGGCCAACCGGGCGCTTTCAGCCCCCGCGCTTTCAGTTCCTTGTTCTCGTGCGGCGGGACACAGGAGAAGACCAGCAAGGAGAATAGGCAGCAGCAACCCCCGGCCGGATCGAGAACTCATGTAGGGCAAGAATAAAGAATTGGCCATGTTTGCCGTATCACCTTGCGGAAGCCCTCAAGATAAGTACAAAAAAGATTTTGCTCCACATTTGCTTGAATCCAGGCAACGATTCCGTACACCGCGGCCGATTGCCTCAATTCTCTCGCGCAGATAGCATTTCACAATTGCGCCGCGTTGCGCAAATCCGCCCCTCTTTTTTTGAAAGCTGTCAAGCATTGTGATAAAACGTTTGATATAACGTTAGTTCAGGGATTATACTGGCGGCACGTTACTTTGAGGGCACAGACAAGATGAAGTTCGGACATTTCGACGACGCGAATCGCGAGTACGTGATTACGCAACCGGACACGCCCCTTCCATGGATCAACTACCTGGGTTGCCAGGCTTATTTTGGAATCATTTCCAACACGGCCGGGGGCTATTCGTTTTATCGCGACGCCCGCCTGCGCCGGCTCACCCGCTACCGGTACAACAATGTGCCCATGGATTTCGGCGGGCGCTATGTGTATCTGCGGGATGACGAATCGCGAGAGTTCTGGTCCCCGTCCTGGCAGCCGACGCGCCACGCCCTGCAGGACTATTCTTGCCGCCACGGCATGGGCTACACGGTGATCGGATCCACCCGCAGCGGCATCGAGGCGCACACCCGCTACTTTGTGCCGCTCGACGAAAACCTTGAAATCTGGCAGTTCACGATCACCAACCGGCGCGCGACCCCGGCGCACATCTCCGCCTTCGCCAGCATCGAGTTCTGCCTATGGGACGCCCAGGACGACGCCACCAACTTCCAGCGCAATCTCAACATCGGCGAGGTCGAGGTCGAGGACGGCGTCATCTATCACAAGACTGAGTATCGCGAGCGCCGCAATCACTTTGCCTACTTCGCCTGCTCGGAGCCCGGAGCCGGCTTCGACACGCAGCGCGAGGCCTTCCTGGGCCGCTATCGCGGCTGGGATTCGCCCGCCGCCGTGGAAGCCGGCCAACTCACCAACTCCGTTGCCCACGGCTGGTCGCCCATCGGCGCCCATCAAGTGAAGCTCGACCTGGCCCCCGGAGAGACGCGGCAGATCGTCTTCGTGCTCGGCTACCACGAAAATCCGGCCGACCAGAAGTTCGATCCGCCTGACTCCCAGATCATCAACAAAAAGACGGTCAAGCCGGTCATCGCCAAGTACCTGGACCCCGCGGAGGCGGATGCGGCCTTTGAACGGCTGCGCCAATACTGGGCGGGCCTGCTCGACATCTTCCAGGTGAATACGCCCGACATCCATACCAACCGCATGGTGAATATCTGGAACGCCTACCAGTGCATGGCAACCTTCAATATGTCGCGGTCGGCATCGTTTTTTGAGTCCGGCATCGGCCGCGGCCTCGGCTTCCGCGACTCGAATCAGGACTTGCTGGGCTTTGTCCACATGGCGCCCATTCGCGCCCGCGAGCGCATCCTCGACCTGGCCGCCACGCAACTCGACACCGGCGGCGCTTATCACCAGTACCAGCCGCTCACCAAGCGCGGCAACAACGACGTGGGCAGCGGCTTCAACGACGATCCGCACTGGCTCATCGTTGGCGTCAGCGCCTATCTCAAAGAGACCGGAGACTGGAGCATTTTGGACGAACCCGTCCAGTACGACAACGAACCCGGCTCCGAAAAGCCGCTCTACGATCACTTGCAGCGCAGCTTCGGCTACACGCTGGAGCGCCTTGGGCCGCATGGGTTGCCGCTGATCGGACGCGCCGACTGGAACGACTGCCTCAACCTGAACTGTTTCTCTGACACTCCCGGCCAGAGCTTCCAGACCACCACCAACAAGGAAGGCAAGGTGGCCGAATCGGTCTTCATTGCCGGCCTGTTTGTATACGCCGGCCACGAGCTTGCCGCCATCGCCAGCCATCGCTGTCTAAACGCCGAGGCCGCCACATATCTGGCCGAGGTCGCCAAAATGGAGAAGGTCATACTCCAGCACGGCTGGGATGGTGAGTGGTTCCTGCGCGCCTATGACGACTTTGGCGCCAAGATCGGCTCCAAGGAATGCGAGGAAGGCAGGATCTTCATCGAGTCAAACGGTTTCTGTGTACTGGCGGGCGTCGGGCTCAAGGACGGCAAAGCCGCCAAGGCTATGGCCGCCACAGATAAGTATCTGTCCACCAAACATGGAATCGTGTTGCAACAGCCGGCTTACTCCAAGTATTACCTGAACCTCGGCGAAATCTCCTCTTACCCGCCGGGATACAAGGAGAACGCGGGCATCTTCTGCCACAACAATCCCTGGGTCATGATCGGGGAGACGCGGCTGGGCCACGGCGACCAGGCCCACAACTACTACAGCCGCATCAACCCTTCGTCGCGCGAGGAGGTCAGCGAATTGCACCGCTGCGAACCATATGTCTACGCGCAGATGATCGCGGGTAAGGACGCGCCCACTTTCGGCGAGGCCAAGAACTCCTGGCTCACCGGCACGGCAGCCTGGAATTACTACGCCATCGCGCAGTGGATTCTGGGCGTGCGTGCCACGCTCGACGGCCTTGAGATCGCTCCTGTGATTCCCAAGAGCTGGCCGGGCTTCACCGCTACCCGCATCTTCCGCGGAGTGGCCTACAACATCACCATCGAACGGAAAGGCGAGGGCAACTCGATCACTCTCATTATGGACGGCGTCCCCATCGAGGGGAATATTGTACCTCCGCCCGCGAACGGACGAAAGACAGTTTCGATCAAGGGGATTCTTTCCTAGGGACTACCTGCCGCGCCCTGCTTTTAAGCAAGGAGGTAACAGCCTTGTACCAGGCAAGAGAACAACGCTACGACGTCATGCGGATGACACTGGCTTGGGTACTGCGTGACGGCCGCATGACTTCAGCACTAATCGGGGCAAGCTGCGTGGAGCAGACTGAACAAAATGTCGCCGCGCTCGCCAACTTCAGTTTCACGGCGGAAGAACTTGCCGGCATCGACGCGATTATGAGTCAGCCCGGCTGATCAGCCGCTGCATCATTGAACATCAACTCGTATCCCGCTCATCAGGAGGTGCCCTCGTGCAAGGCCTGCGGCAGAAGGTGGAAACGGAGTTGCTTTCCGACATCCTGCCCTTCTGGATCAACAACACTATCGACGACCAATATGGCGGTTTCCGTGGCCAGGTTGCCAATGACCTTACCATAGACCCGCATGCCCCCAAGGGGCTGATTCTCAACGCGCGCATTCTATGGACCTTTTCAAAGGCCTTCAGCGTCTATCGCAACCCGGCCTATCTGGCCACCGCACGGCGCGCCCACGATTACCTTACGCGATATTTCTGGGACCGGGAGTTTGGCGGCGTCTATTGGATGCTCGATTTTGAGGGGCGCCCCATCGACACCAAGAAACGCATCTACGGGCAAGCATTCACCGTTTACGCGCTGGCCGAGTATTTGCACGCCAGCGGCGATCCTGAGGCACTTGCCATGGCCTTGCGCCTGGTGGAGCAGATCGAATCCACAGGCCACGATGACCTGCACGGCGGTTACTTCGAAACCTATGAGCGCGACTGGAAGCTGGCCGTAGACCAGCGCCTGAGCGATGTGGATCCGGACGAAAAGAAGTCCATGAACACACACCTCCATCTTTTAGAGGCCTACGCCGCGCTGCTGCACTTCCACGAGGATGAGACCGTTCGCCTGCGGCTCGGTGAACTTATCAAAATCTTTCTCGACCACATCATCGATTCCACGACACATCATTTCATCCTGTTTTTCGACGAAGAGTGGCGCTCGCGGTCAACAAAGATCTCCTTTGGCCACGACATCGAGGGAAGCTGGCTACTCTGCGAAGCTGCAGCTATCCTTGGCTATCCGGCGGTTCTGGCGCGAGTGCGCGAGGCAGCGGTGAAGATGGCGCAGGCCGTTTTCGAGCAGGGACTCGACAGCGACGGCGGTCTGCTATACGAAGCCCAACCGGCGGGCATTATCGACACTCACAAGCATTGGTGGCCGCAAGCTGAGGCCGTGGTCGGCTTCCTTAACGCCTACCATCTTACTGGCCAACGGCGATTCCTGGAAGGTGCGGAAAGAAGCTGGGCGTTCATCGATAAGTACATCGTCGATCACAAAAACGGAGAATGGTTCTGGATGGTCTCGCGCGAGGGCGTGCCTGACGCCACGCAAGACAAAGTCGGCCCCTGGAAGTGCCCCTACCACAACAGCCGCACCTGCTTTGAGGTGATGGAACGGTTAGATGCCGGGCAAGCTTCACAAGCCGAAGCTATGCAGCAAGCCCGCTGAGTAGCTCAGAATAGGACCAGAGAATTATCATGACTGAAGCGGAATTCAAGAAATGCGTTCAAGGGCTATTCAGGCAGCAGGAGAAACTGCTCACCCGCCGCAACCGCAAGTCGTCCGGCAGTAATGGCATATTCGATCGTTACCAGTATCCTGTTCTGACTGCGGCGCACGCGCCCATTCCCTGGCGCTATGACCTCAACCGGAAATCCAATCCCTTCCTGCTGGAGCGCATAGGCGTCAACGCGGTCTTCAACGCCGGAGCGATTCTGAACGAGGGAAAGTTTCTGCTGGTGGCGCGTGTTGAAGGCGCGGACCGCAAATCCTTCTTCGCCGTTGCCGAGAGCGCGAGTGGCATTGATAACTTCCGCTTATGGGACTACCCTATTCTGCTGCCAGAGACCGGCGAACCGGATATCAATGTTTATGATATGCGCGTGGTAAAGCACGAAGACGGCTGGATCTATGGCCTCTTCTGCACCGAACGCAAGGACCCGCAAGCGCCGGCTTGGGACACCTCATCCGCGGTTGCGCAGTGCGGCCTTGCCCGCACCCGAGACCTGAAGACCTGGGAGCGGTTGCCCGACCTCAAATCCAAATCTCCGCAGCAGCGCAACGTCGTTCTCCACCCTGAATTCGTCAAAGGCAAGTACGCCTTCTATACCCGCCCGCAGGACGACTTCATCCAGGCGGGGAAGGGCGGCGGCATCGGCTGGGGATTGGCCCCGAGCATCGAGTGTGCCGTCATCGACGAGGAAATCATTCTCGACAACCGTGAATATCACACCATCCAGGAGGTCAAAAACGGCCTCGGGCCCTCGCCCATCAAGACATCGCGGGGTTGGCTGCACCTGGCGCATGGCGTGCGCAACACCGCTGCCGGTCTGCGCTACGTGCTTTACCTCTTCCTTGCCGAACTGGAACGGCCGTGGGTCATCACGCACAAGCCTGCCGGCTACTTCATCGCCCCCGAAGGCGAAGAGCGCGTTGGCGATGTCTCTAACGTTGTCTTCAGCAGTGGCTGGATTGAACGCAATAATGGCGATGTGTTCATCTACTATGCCTCGTCGGACACGCGGATGCATGTGGCCACCAGTACCGTCCCCCGTCTTTTGGACTACGTGATGAACACACCCGGCGATCCGTTGCGTACCCGCGCCTGTGTGGAACAGCGCTGTGCTCTCATCGAGAACAACCGCGCCGTGCTGAAAGATTTGAAGGCGCACGGCGTCCGGCAAGCCGGTAAGAATGCAGCCCCACCCCATAAATTCAGTTCGTCAAGGAAAAGGAGTCGCCTCAAGTGAGTCGAATGACAATGCGCACTGTTTTGTTCGCAATGACAATGACCGGACTGGTTGTTCCAGCCTTGATTACTGCTCAAGAAGCGGGGAATGTGCCGGAGGCCAAAGCGCCGGCGGCCAGGCAGACCACGGGAATGGCGGCGCCGGCAATAGCGCCGGCTACCGCTGCGCAAATGACGCGCGAAGAGCAGCTAAAGAATGATTGGCCTTTGCTGGGCAGGTTCAAGGAGGCCAATTTGGCGCTTGGCCCCCCTGCAGCGCACGAAAACCGAGTGGTCTTCATAGGTGACTCAATCACAGATATGTGGAATCTCAGCGGCCCGGAGGGCTCGTTCCTCGGCAAGCCCTACATCAACCGGGGCATCGGCGGGCAGACTACTCCGCAGATGCTCGTGCGCTTTCGCCAGGACGTGATCGACCTGAAACCTCGGGTGGTAGTGATTCTGGCGGGAATCAACGACATTGCCGGCAACACGGGTCCAGAGACGCTGGAACAGATTGAGGGCAATCTGGCCTCGATGGCTGAACTGGCCGCAGCCCACCAGATCCGCGTGGTGCTCTGCTCGGTGCTGCCGGCCTTTGATTTCGGCTGGAAGCCGGGAATGACGCCTGCGCCCAAGGTGCTGGCGCTGAATGCGTGGATCAAGGCCTACGCGGCAGAGAAGGGCGCTGTCTATGTGGACTACCACACGGCCATGAAGGATGAGCGCGACGGGTTGCCGGCATCGCTGAGCAGGGATGGGGTGCATCCGCTGCCGGCCGGCTACGCGGTGATGGCTCCTCTGGTCGATGCGGGGATCGAAAAGGCGCTGAAATAGCGGGATGCGCTCATTGAGCCGGCCAATGATAAGTCGCAAGCAGTTTACCATCCGTGCCGACCAGAAGCAGTGCGGCTCGTCCCCCTGGCAGCGTGCCGGAAAACTTCCTGCCGCTACGCAGGTCTTGAAATGAAACGTCGCTCCGGTTGGACTCGGAGGCGAGAACATACAAGGTTGCCCTGGGAAAACGTGTCGGGCAAATGAGGATTCCAGGGTCCTTCAGCGTGGTGGTGTAGACCGGAGTGATGTTGGCAACCTTGAGTGCGTAGCTATAGACATCGGCCACGGCCTGCGGATTGTCACTCAACTCCAGCGGAAGTGCGGCGAAGAGGATCTTGCCTTTTCCAAGCGGTTTCTCAGCCCAATCTTCTCCATTGGGCAGAATGGCCCGGCTAAGGACCGTAGTCTTCATGCCGGGATACTCAAATACTTCTTCCCCGCCGGGGAAGTCGAAGAGATTTTCGCGGATAGTTAGAGGTCCATTGATATAGGGAAGCCCGACAGAGTCTTGCCTGCCGGTCGCATGGAAATGAGCGTCCTCGCCGAAGGGCCCGGTGACCAGAAGAACCGTCCCAGCCTGCACTCTTTGCCCGATCGACTGCCACGCCTCATCCGTAAGTCCAAATGGAGACGGAAGAAGTATGAGCTTGGGATTGCCAAGCAGTTGGCTCTGGTATTCGCCGACGGCATAGGCTTGGCTATGTGCGTAGTTATAGAGAGCACGCACGGCTGTTTGTTGCGCTTCAAGGCCCAACGAGTTCGACACCGACAACTGAAAGGATTGCGGCAAAACAATGGCAACGTCCGGTTCGATCAGGGCATCCGCGAAGGGAGCGGCCTGGCGCGCAAACTCACCCAGGTCTCGTATCATATGTTCCCAGGCTTTTTCCGAGCCATCGCTGCGCTGCATGCCGAAATCGACTTCGCGTTCCCAGTCCCATTGCATTGCGCCACTCGTACCAGCAGCAAAGCCCAGCGCCCATTTTCGCTCGGTCAGGCCCAAACCAGTGAACTCATCGTAGCGCCAGCTTCCGTCGGGCTGCCAGGCTGGCTGATATCCGGTTTCGCCCGTGATATTGGGTATTCCAGGCCGCTTGGCTACCACCGAATCCCACAGCAGCGAGTCGTCTTGCCAATAGGTGTGGTTCGTTGTAAACGACACGCCTGCTCCACTGTAAAACTGATTCAGTACGCGGTCAGTTACTCCACCTTCGTCCTGTCCTATGTCAATCAGTTGGTTGCTTCCGGATGACCGGATAAGCGAAACCATGGACTTTACCCAGGCGCTGAACATATCCTGCGCGAACAAGTTATAGTCGAGGGCGCGAACCTGGTTTACGTTGCCGTATCGCTCGTAGCGGAGATCTCCTATCGATGGCAATGGAACGGCATCGAAGCTGCCAAGATCCGCAACAGGCACTCGCCATGCGTCGCCTAACGCGGAAAGATTGCCATATTTTTCACTTAGCCACTTATGCCATGCGGCTATCTCTGTAGAATCGGCATTGGGATAGTTTCCGCTGAAGATTTGCCGGGGATTGGAGAAGCTCGGCTCGTTAATCAGATCCCAGGAGAGCCAGGGAACATCCTTGAATCGCTCCACCACGGAGCGGATATAAGCCTGTTCGGCATCAACTGAGACGGGGTCAGTGTATGGATTAGGCGGAGTTGCGCTGGCATCCATGTTCCTGGGAAATCCGCCCGAGTGCGGAGCAAAGGCAAAGAAGGTAAAGTTGATCGCGATGTTATGCCGCTGAGCGCAGTCGAGAAATGCTTCAAGATTGCGCAGAAATCTTTCGTTTACGCCGCCGGAATCGCTTTCAATAAACTTCGTGTTCGACATCCAGACGCCGGTACGAACAAAGCTGATGCCGTGGGCGGCCATCTCCGCGAAGTCCTTGTCCCAGATCCACGCGTTCCTTGGGGAAGAGAAATCCCAGTTATTGTCTTCGCTGGTGAAGTAGTTGGTCCCTACCGGGAAGAAGGGCTTGCCGTCCAGCGAAAGGAAGTCGCCATGGACACCGAGAACGGGCCCAGAGGCAAGCGCGCTGCGCTCTGTGACCAGGAATCCGTTTTGATAGAACTCGCGGGCAACATCGCCTTCGCTGTAGACGGCGGAGACTTTATAGAATCCCAGCGGCAGCAGTTGATGGAACGGCGCATCGAGATCCGCAGTTCCTTTGCCTGTGAAGGGAAGCGTAGCCGTTGCGATGACTTCTTTCTCAGATAGCAGCCGGAGTTGGATCTCGCCACTTACAATGGCTCCGAGTTTCTCCTCGCTCGGAATACGCAGATGCACGGTAATTAAGGGTGGCTCGCCGGGGCGGATGGCGGCGAAACGCGTCTCCACTGAAAAGTCTGCGGCGCCTTGTCGCGCATACCCAGCGGCCTGCTGCACGAGTGCGATGCCGTCCGCGCTCTGCCAGTAACCGGGCTGGGGATCGAAGTCGAGCGCCACGACACGGCTGCCGAGCATTCTCCGGTCCGAACCTCCGCCTACGTGGTTCGAAACAATCACCGGAGCTGCAACCAACTGGCCGGCGGAATCGGCCATGTACCCCAGGCCATCGAGGAGGCCTTCTACCGCAAAGAAACGCTGGGCTCGGATATCGAGCGCGGGCAGCCACGAGTAGCCGTCCCTCCAGTGGAACGCGGCGCTTTTGGCGACCGGCACCTCATAAGTGTGGCGAAACCCAAGCGCGCGGGAATAAGTGTCTTGCGGCAACGCGGCCACATATTGGTGATTCACCAAACTAACGGGCACACGCAGCGGCTGGCCGCCTATTACCAACAGATTTCCGCCCGCGTCGAGGTAGCGCTCAATGCTCCTCCACGCCTCGACCGGGACTGCCGAACCATACGGCAGCACAAGAAGATCGGCGTTCGAAAGCGTCTCAGGAGCGGCAAGAGTTGCCTCATCCTCGAATACCGGTTCCAAGCCTGTAAGAGCTTTATCGAGGCTTGCTCGATCGATCGGCTGGCTGGCTACTGTGGGAAAGCCAGGTTGCCACAAGACAACAACCTTTGCCTGAAGCTGCAAAGGCACGAGTGAAACCGCGAAGAGGATCCATAGACGTCCGCGCATGAGTTGCCCCCGTTGATACTTAGACGAGATCTGTTATCCGAGTGCCACTGCGGCATACGCAGTGCAATTCATTGCTTCACTGCATTAGGCCGTGTAGTAAAACGATGTAGTTGATGTTCGGCCCCGAGCGCAGGATCAGGCTCCTGCGCCGCGCCGCTGATCATGATAGCGCAATCAAGCCTGTTTGAAAAGGTTAAACCATAATATCTGAAAGAGTCTCGTGTGGTCGCATGTGGTCGAATTCGCATCGGTAAAATCGCCATTGCCGGCAACCTAACCACCGTGCCCTTCCGGCCGGCCGCCACCATTGCGGGAGCCACCGTGTTGTGGTGCTGTTTCCAGGCGTGTATTCTCAACGCTGGACGGTATTTCTATCAAACGACTCACGGCCAAGATCCAACATGGTAGCGAGCTGCGCGATTTTATTCATTGAAAGAACTCCCGATGCATCCGCTCCGCTTTATTGCCGCACTGGTTTTTACGGGTCTCTTGAATGCAGCGTCCGGTCAGAGCTCCGGACAGCAGCTCACCCCGGCTGCCAGCCCCGCATCACCCGTTTCGACAACGGATATACCGGTTCTGCGGACCAATGCCAATCTGGTGCTGATCGATGTGGTGGTCACCGACCACGGCAATGCAGTTCACGGCCTGGAACAGCCGCAGTTTCGCATCTTCGAGGACGAACGCGAGCAGACCATCAGCTCTTTTGACGAGCGCCGGCCGCCTGCCGAGGCGCCGATTGCTGCCAAGCCGCTCACGCTTCCGCCCCATGTATATTGCAATGTCCCCGTGTACGCCGATGCCAGCGCGCTCAACGTGCTGCTCCTGGATGGGTTGAACACCCCATCGAGCGACCAGTTGGAAGTGCGCCGTCAGATGATTCAATATTTGGGCAAGATCGCACCGGGAACTTCATTGGCAATCTTTACGCTTTCGTCACGGCTGCGGCTGGTAGAGGGGTTCACAACCAACGTCGCCGAGCTGACCAAAGTCCTTCAAAGCCCAAAGGCCGGGGCACAGCCATCCATCGTGCTTGACCCGCAGAACGATAACAACCTGGACACCATGAACCTCGGCGTAGGTTCGACACCCTGGATGTCCCCAGATGCGCTCCCCGCCATGCTCCAGTTCCAGGCCGATCTGACTGCTTACCAGGTCGACCAGCGGGTACGGATGACTATCGAGGCGATGGAACAATTGGCCCACTATCTGAGCGCCATCCCCGGACGTAAAAACCTGATCTGGTTCTCCGGATCGTTCCCGATTGCGCTCGATCCAGACGACTCGCTGCGAAGCCCGTTTCAGGCCATGCGCAGTTACTCCGACCAGATGAAGCAGGCAAGCGAACTGCTGTCGGCCGCGCGGGTTGCCGTCTATCCTGTGGATGCGCGGGGTCTGATGACGATGCCTGCGTCCGACGCATCCTACTCCGCAGCCACCAATATGATGGCGGACAGCGGTTCAGTCCGAACCCAGGGCATCAAGAATGTCGCGGCCAGTCCGCCATCCAGCGTGGCCAGGGACAACAAGAGTTTCCTGCGGCAACTCCAGACATCACAGGCTGGGATGGAGCAGCTTGCCGACGAGACCGGCGGCAAGGCATACATCAACACCAACGGCCTGAAGGAAGCGGTGGCCCAAGCCGTCGAGAACGGCTCAAGCTACTACACCATCGGTTATGTTCCCGCCGCAAAGGACTTCAACGGGCATTATCGTAAGGTCAAGGTCCGCCTGGACAACGGCGGCTACCAGCTCGCCTACCGGCAGGGCTACTACGCTGACCCGCCGGACAAACCCTCCGCCAGTCTGGCCGCAACGGCCGGCCCGATGACGGCCGCAACCCTGTATGGCGCACCACCGGCGACGCAGATTCTCTTCCAGGCGCGGGTGCTACCAGCTACAGATCCGCTTCTCCAAGGCGCAAAGTTGCCTGATACCCCGGGAGAGATGGCCGCAACCCTGAAAAAGACGGCGCATCGTTACGTGGTTGACCTGATTGTGGACGCGCGAACCCTGGCGCTCGACGAAATGCCTGATGGCACGCACCAGACCAAGATGGAGATCGCGCTGGTGGCCTATGACAAGGAGGGCAACCGCGTGAACTATCTTGACCCCAGCTACGCCGTAAACATCAAGTCCGAACTATTTACGCAGACCGTTGCCAATGGCATTCGCCTGCGCATGGCGCTCAATCTTCCCGCAGGTCGTATCTCCCTGCGCATCGCGGTCCGCGACATTGCCGCAGGTCGTGCCGGGTCACTTGAAGTTCCGCTGACGATTGCGGCAAACTAGAACAATTCTCGAGTCTGAGCACTCTGCCGCTGAAGGCAGCGACACTGGCGGGGGTAAGAACCTGTAAATACATTCTGCGCCTCGAAAATTGTGGCGACCAACGATAAATCAATTTCTGCTGATGCGCAAGACCTGCGCTTGGGGGAAAACCGCCACTGGTTGTGCGCGACATTTACCCAGGGGAGCCTGTGCCACCGCCGCCGCACTCTGACATAGCGAAATCAGACACTTAAGCAGAGTTTCCCTGGTGTGAATCCGGCACTGCCATGGCCCTGATCGCCATGGAGCTAAAATCAGCCGCTTGAAGGGTGCTTGTCTGGTCGCCCCACAGCCGGCATCCCTGAGCTAAGACTCCAGTTTCTGCGGCTCTCTTTGCTACACCGTTTTTTTATCTTTAAAATAATTTTGATTTTCTGCTTGACACGCCCTGCTAAAACGTTTATTTATTGGTGCTAGTCGAAATGGACTCGCAGCAGAGGACGATGTTGTGTCGGCACGGCCCGATGCTGTTCAGAGTTGGGCTCGCAACGAATCAGGGGTGCCATAGAGGCAAATGGAACGTAGTTGACGGAGGGTATTCGCTATGAAATCGTTTCCTAGGATCAGGCTGACAGCCGCGTTGCCGGTACTGCTTATCACCACGCTCCTGCTACTGCCGTCCCCTCTTTTTGGACAGGCGACCACCGGAAGCGTAACCGGCATCGTGGCCGATTCGACGGGCGCCGTCATTTCGCACGCGGCAGTCGTGTTGACCAACCAGAATACCGGCATCTCGCACAACGCATTCAGCAATGGTGTTGGATACTTTGCGTTCGCCTCGGTGGAGGCCAGCACCAGCTACACGGTGAGTGTTACGGTAGCGAAGTTCCGCCCCTGGGAATCCCAGCCTTTCGCCGTGCGCCCCGGCGATCAGATCAACATCGGGGATATCAAATTGGCAGTGGGCGAGGTCTCCGAGCAGGTGACTGTAGAGGCCGTTACCACGGGCATGAAGGATCTGGACACGGGCGAACGCGCCGATGTCATCACTGCGAAAGATTTAGAGACGCTGGCCGTAGTCGGTCGCGACGCCACGGAACTGGTGCGCATGTTACCCGGTTTCGATATGTCCTCGGGCAACAATGGGGTGGGCAACAAACCCGGATACAACACCGCGGTGGTCGGTTTGAGCGGCCCGACGGGCAGTTTTTCGGCCAATGGCAGCGGTACGAACGGGATCACGGTTGTCTCCGACGGCGTCTCGCTCACGGATATTGCCAGCAACTCCGGAACGATCCAGAACGTGAACGTGGACATGGTCCAGGAGGTCAAGGTTTCGACCGCAAACTATGGCGCCGAGAATGCCAAGGGACCTACGATTGTGAACGCCATTGGCAAGTCGGGCACTTCGGCCTTTCACGGCTCGGCCTATTTTTACGCCCGCGACACCTTGCTGAATGCCAACGACTGGTATAACAACGAACTGCAACAGACCCGGCCGGACGGACGGTATTTCTATCCCGGCGGGCAAATCGGCGGTCCGCTGCTCCTTCCGCGCACCTCCTTCAACCGGAACAAGGACAAGCTGTTCTTCTGGGTCGGATATGAGTATTCCAACCAACTCTACTCGCCTGAAACCCTGGGCAGCTGGGTACCCACCCAGGCGGAACGCAAGGGAGATTTTGGCCAGTCCTCGTTGAATGCCCAGCTTTGCGGCAGCCGTCCGGATGGCAAGTCCAACCCCAATGCCATTTTGCCCATGTGCCAGACGGAAAACTTTCTGCCGGACGGAACCGCAGTAGTGAACGGCAATGTAGCCAATGCGGTGAATTTCTACGGCCAACCCGCGAAAAACGCCAGCGGCATAGCATTGATCAACTGGTTGCCACAGCCCAATGCCGATCCGTTCAGCAATGATTCCGGCTTCAACTACGTCAAGGAGGTTCTGCAGAGCCAGAACGGCTCTCAACTCCATGCCAGAATCGACTATCACATCACCCCCAAAGACACGCTGACTCTGGGCTACAACCGGCAGTCGCAGATTGCGCAAGATCCGGTCAATTTCAACTATGTTCCCAACGCCGCGGTCCTCTACCCCGGATCGGTGACCACGGGCGACATTTCCAACTCCCTTTACGCCACCTACGTTCGCACCATGGGCGCCGCCCTGACGAACGAACTCACGGCCGCCATGTCCTACGTGACTTCGCCGGGAAACATGGGAACTCCCGCGGCCGTTGATCGTTTCGACATGAACACCTATAACGGCGGCAACGGCAACTTCAACTACCTGGGCATGTACAAGAATGGCGGCGATTACTCGGTTCCCGCACTGCAAAATGGAGCCGGGAACGGCTATCCGAATCTGTTCATGCCCGGCGGCTTTTACAACAACCAGGTTCGCATGAAGAAAGCGGTTCCCGACGTTCAGGATACGGTGACCTGGGTGAAGGGAACGCAATTGATCAAGGTCGGCATCTACGCGGAAAAGGGCATTCTGAACGGCTTGGCGGACTACGGCGCTTATCCCCAGGGAGTGTTCTCGTTCAATACCCAGAACTCGTATTACGAATATAACCAGAGTATTACGCAAAACAACCAAGGGTCTTCGATCGGCACGACCGCCCAATTTACCGGTTGCGAGAGTTCCGATCCGGCCGGGAACGATCGTCTTTCCGGCGCCGCCTACCTGGGAGAGTGCATGAATCCGAGCGCCCTGATGTACATGGGGTATGCGGATACGTTCCAGCAGACGAACTTCTCTCCGACGGTCGATATGCAGTACACGACGCTCTCCGGTTTCGTGAACGATTCCGTGAAGCTGCACAGGTTCACACTCAACCTGGGCGTGCGCCTGGAGCACATCGGCCCATGGAATGATCGTCATGGAAACGGACTGGCGACATTTTCTCCCAGCTTGTATGCCAGTGAGTGCGGCGGAACCGGCGCCACCGGTGAAGCCGCCCGCACCTGCAGCAGCACGCAGATGCCCGGCCTGACATGGCACGGTCTCGGTTCGGGCGTGGCCAATTCCGTTAATCAGCCGGCGCGGGTGGTACTCTCTCCGCGCTTTAGCCTTGCCTGGGATGTCTTCGGCACGGGGAAGACGGTGCTGCGCGGCGGCTGGGGCGTGTATCGCAGTCAAGAGGAATTCAATCCCTATGCGATGGCCGCGGCAACGGCCCAGGGTTACAAGACGAGTCTTCTTCAGGGGCAGCTCTCCTTTGCCGAGATCGACAACCAGTCGCCGATCAATCCTCCCGATTTCAGCGCCTACACCATTTCTCCGTCGGATACGGTTCGCCCGCTTCACATCGAGTACAACGCCACGATTTCCCAGAGTATTTCCTGGCAAAGGTTAGGGTTGAGGAATTCGATTCTGGAGGTCGCCTACGTTGCCAGCGATGGCCACCACCTGAGTTCGTATAACAACAATTACAATTCCATCTCCAATATCAATTTGATGCCCGTGGGAACCCTGTTCACCCCCAACTTCACCCTTCTCCCCGCGACGCTGGGTAATAACTCGAGTTTGACCATCTCCAACTTGAACACCGCGCAGCAGGATTACTACCGCACCTACCCCTTCTACACCAACATCTACCAACTGAGGCACGACTTCTACTCGACCTTCAACAGCGGGCAGTTGAGCTGGAACAAGTCGACCGGCCGCATCCAGTTTGGCGCCAACTACACCTTCTCAAAGAATTTGGCAGTTGCGGCATCTTATAACAACAATGTCGCGAACCCCTTCAACCTGCGGGACGAGTACAATCCGACGCCATTCGATCACACCCAGGTATTCAACGTGCATTACCTGGTTGACCTGAGCTTCGGGGCGCACCACCACCTGGGGAACAAACCGCTGAACGACGTGCTCAACGGATGGCAAATCTCTGGAATTTCTACGGTGCAAAGCGGATCGCCGCTGGCGTCCATTAATGGCGAGAACTTTGGTTTCGGGAATGGCCTGATTCAGCCGGTGCAAGTTCCTTACTTCAATCAGATGGGCTCCGGCCTGTCGAACACTTGCAAAAACAACTATCACATCCCCGCGGATGCCAATGGGAACCGCTTCTGCGTGACGTATTTGAATCCCGCGACCTGGCTGGGTACGCCCGACGTCCAACTGCTGCCCACGATCACCTGTAATCCCAAAGGAGGCCCGGCCAAAAATCAGTACATCAACGGGGCCTGCTTTGGGATTCCGCTTCCGGGGTCGAATGGCCAACTGCGGCCTCCTTACCTTCGCGGGCCGGCGTACATGAATCATGATTTGTCTTTACTGAAGAACCTCGGCCTGGGCGAGAAGCGGAACCTGCAATTCAGGGCGGCGGCCTTCAACTTCCTCAACCATCCCCTGGTTTCATTCAACAACAACAACACCCAAACCGACCTGGCGTTGAATCAACAGGGCGGCACGGCGGGTCAGACGCTCACCCAGTCCGATCTTACGGAACAGGGATTCGGCATTGCCGGGATCAAGTACGGGAATCGCCTTGTCGAGTTGAGCGTGAAGTACGAGTTTTGACGCAGGTTTTCTGCTGGCGGCTTGCCTTTGATGCAGCAGGCCGTAACGAAACTGGACAGGGAGACGGCGGAGCAAGAACGCCGCCTCGCTGTTGTAAAAGAGACGGGCACCGCGGTAGGCCGGCAAGACGGATGTTGGCTGGCAAGGTTGCCGCTCACAAGTTGCTTAATAGAGGGTGTTTGGGAGGGATATGATGGCCATCGAGTCCGCTGCTTTTCTTCGCCGGGTTGCCCGGATCGTGACTTTGGTTTTGATCGTCGCCTTGTTGGGGTGCGTTCCTGCCGCGGCGCAAGCCCCGGTGGTTATGTCCGGCTCGATCTTGAGTACGCCGCAACTCAACTTGGGCAGTTCCGCTCAAATCTACAGAATCGTAGTCGCGAAGAACGGGAATGTGCTCTTTCTCGACACGCCCAACGGCGCCGTTTATCAGTTGGCGCCGGGCGCCACCAGCGTGACCACGGTGTCGGCGCCCGGCACGGTGCTCAAGGGCGGCAATAGCGACTGGAACGTGGGTATGGCGCTGGATGCCAACGATACGCTCTATATCGGAACCGAGTGGGCATCACCGTACTTCTACCGTGTTCCCTATGATGCCTCGACGGGAACCTGGCCTCTGACCGGCAGCAGCGACTGGTCGCCCGGGGACGGGGTTGTGGGAAGCATGGGCACGCGCGAAATTGCATTCCTCGACAACGGCGACATGGCGGTCAGCACCGAATCCCCCGGCGACATTCTGGAGTTTTCCATCTCTGCCGATGGGACCAAGGTGGGCGCCCCTGGGACGAATGGTGCTTCAGGCAGCCCGCTAACCCTGGTTAAGACCCTGACCGCGGAGGCCGACAAGATTGCAGTCGATCATGCGGGGAATGTCTACTTCATCGAAGGTTGCTGGACTGCACGCGGATCAGTTGCGGAGGGTGTGTGGATGATCCCCGCCGGCAAAAGCGGGTTTGTGGGCGAGTCCGGCCTGACGCGCATCGATCCTCCCGCGGCCGATTACAACTTCAAGGGCATTACCGTCGATGTGGCCGGCAATCTTTATCTCTCCAGCGCAAACGATAGCTATGGCGGCAATGAAAGCGGCGTGCTGATGGTTCCGAACGAGAGCGGAAACCCCAAGGCTCCTACGTTCAGCTCCACCTGGGCAGACGCGGTGGTGGTGTCGCCAATCACCACAAGTGGGGCAGTGGCCATTGATCCGCGCGGCTTCCTCTGGATTTCAACCTTTACCAGCACCGGCTGGTCGTCCCTGGGCTCATCGGAAGGGACGCCGCCTGCTACCCCCTATACAAGCAACTGGGCGGCATACGCCGTGGGCAACGTCAACCTGGGCGCATCCCCCGTAAGCGTCGCGGGCACTGGGACAACTGTGTACTACACCTTCAGTGGGGACGTGACGCCCGGCAGTTTTGTGTTTTCGCAGCCTGGCAGCGGGTCGGATTTCAGCGTCGTCACGACAAATCCCCTGATGAATCCTGCCACCAAAACCACCCCCGCCACGGTCGATACCACCGTGGTGCCCTGCACGGCGAGCACTCCTTACAAATTGTGGAGCGCCTGCCCCTACTGGATCGCCGCGAAACCACGCACCTTCGGCGCCGTATCTGGCCAGTTGCAGATGCTCGATGGGAGCAATAACCTGATCGCCGGCAGCACCACCTCCATCTATGGCGTTGGCAATGGGCCCGGGATCTCATTCCTCGGCTCTTCAGTTAACTCCGCTATCGGTTCCAGCTTCATTACGCCATTGCAGGTTGCGGAAGACTCTCTGGGCAACACCTATGTGGCGGATTCCGGTCAGCGCGAAGTGCTGCAATATCCCGCCGGAGCAACCGCTGCCACCCCCGGAGTGTCGATTCTCTCCGGACTTACGGCGCCCACTGGTGTAGCCGTGGACGGAGCCGGTAACGTTTATATCGGCGATACCGGCGATGTCATTGAGGTTCCGTATCAGTCGGGAGCGTTGAATGCCGCGGATAAGAGCGTGCTTCTTTCCGGCCTCGGCAACCACCTCAACATGGCGGCGGATGGCGCCGGAGACCTGTATGTCGCCGACGAGGACAATGCAAAGGTCATCAAGATCGGCAATCCATCCATGCGGTCCACGATCTTCGCGGGTGCCACTATCGTGGTGGACGGCAGCCTCCTTGTCGCGCCCTCGGCGATCGCCGTCGATGGATACGGAGACCTGTTCATCGCCGATGGAAAGAACCTGGATGAAGTAGCGCCCACGGATGCGGACAACCTGATTACGGTCGCCGTCCTCAAATCGGGCGCCGTCACCGGGCTGGCTGTGGATCCTTCCGGATCGGTATATGTGGCGCAGTCGGGAGGCCTGTTGTGGGTTCCCAATGAGGCCAGCGCGGCCAGCCCCGGCGGCGTTATCAACATCAATGACGCCTTCCTTCTTCCGCTCGCCAACGGTGTAACTCCGGTCGGCGTGGCTCTGGACAAGACCGGAAACCTGTATATTTCCGGCAGCGGGACTCCCGGCGTTGCAAAATTGAGCGTTAACGGCACTTACAGTTTTGGGCAGGTGATCCCGGCCATCGAGACCGATCTGGATGTCCAAGTCTACAACATCGGAAATATGCCCTTGACTCTTTCCACGCTGGCCAGCGATCCGTCAACCTCGGCCGACTTCTATGCGTTGGCCGATCAATCGAATTCCCCGGCTTGCGGCCCCGCCACATCTAGTTATGCGGGGACAGGCTGCTGGCTGGGCCTGGGAGTCACGCCCTCCGGTGCGCCACCGGTGATTGAAACCGCGACCCTCACCATCGACAGCAATGCCACGAACGATGCCGCGGCCAGCTTGGCCGTTTCGGCCGATGCGGTCAACGATGCTCGCACAGCGACCACGACGAGCTTTTCCGGGATCGTGGCTACCACCTACCCAGGGAAAGAGACAATCACGGTCACGGTTGCGGCGGCATCCGGCACCCCGATAGGGATCGTGGAGCTGAATGTCTCCGGTCAGGCAACGCTCTCCTTGCCGCTGACCAACGGCGTGGCTTCTCACACCTATTCCTCACTCGGCGGCGGAAACTACAAGGTATCAGCCGTCTACCAGGGGACGGGCGTGGCCGGGACTTCTCCGGACTTCGCCGTTAGCGCCGCAAAAACCACCTTTACCGTCACCCTGGCCACGCCAGCTCTCACCGTAAGCACGCCGAGCACCTACGTGTTGTACCGGGGGACGTACGCCCTGACCATGGGCGTCAGCTCCACGGTGGGTACGCCGACCGGAACTCTGCGAGTCATGAATGGATCGAATCCGGCAGATCCGACCCAGGATCCGATCCCCTTGGATAATCCTGTCTTCAACACCAGCAATCTCGCGGTGGGTGCATACTCGCTCACGATTGTCTATTCGGGCGACCAGAATTATGCGCCGGCCAATGCAGCGGTCCCTGCCTTTGAAGTTGTTCCTCCCAGCGTGTTGATTACAGCCACACCGGCAACACTGACGGTGACTCCCGGCACTCCCGGCGTGGTGACTCTCACCCTGCAGTCGATCGCGGGATATGGCGGGACTACGATCTCACTCGTTCCGCAATGCATATCGGGCGTTCCACAATACGCGGAGTGCACCTTCGACAGCAACGCGATTGCGCTCGCCAGCGGCGGCTCAGCCACCATCCACATGACGCTTAGCACCAACGTGCCCGTCAATGTGGGCACGGCTTCCGTTACCGGATCGGGGACGCCGCCGTGGGCTCTTGCCGGCGTCTTCGGTTTCGGCCTGATCGGTCTGGTGTTCGGCAGGAAGACCAGATTCAGCGGGCGCGCTCTCACCATCATTTGCCTGATGCTGTTGTTCGCGGGAGCGGTCTTCGGCGTGACCGCATGCACCAATAGCAGTTACACGCATACGCCGCCAGCGCCTGTTGTCGCGACTCCGGCCGGCGCCTACAACATCGGGGTGGCGGTGTATCAGTTTAACGCGAATGTTACGCTGCCACTGCCGCAACCGTACCTCATTTTGCCGGTCACCGTGAAATAGGGGTTGCGGAAGTAGAGAAACGACGGAACAGGGCTTTTGGGGGGCGCGAGGCAGCTCCCCAAAAGCAGCACATGGCAAAGCCTCAATGCCCGGGTGGGACAAGGCCACTCGCGATGTTGCTCGATAAGATTTTTTAGGAGGATTGTTATGGCCACCGAGTCGATCATCTCTATGCGCGGGTTCGCCAAAATTACTCTGGCGCTGCTGCTCCTCAGTGTTTGTCTGTGTACGGAGGCCTGGGCGGGTGCAAATCCGTCCGTGGTTGCCACCGGCCCGCTCAGCGCCGTTGCGACCCATCCGGCATTTGAGGTGGTGTGGAACACAGCCATCTCCCCCTGGGGCGATCTTTTCGTCATGGACTTTTCCGCCAACGCCTTGTATGAATTTCCGGCCGGCGGCGGGGCGGAGATCACGATTGTTCCCTCGGGAAGCTTTCTCGGTGGCGACGGCGGCTGGACAGTCAATGGCGTCGCGGTCAATCCAGTGACGGGCGATGTGCTTGTGGGGAACAACTGGTCGAATTGCTATCTCTGGGACATCCCGTATGTTCCCGCCACCCATTCATGGAATGCGGCCGCTGCCTACCAGTATGGGCAGAACGCAACGAGTGGCTCGCCGGTGGGGGGATGGTGCCATCCTGACGCCATCTCCTTCAACGCCAGCGGAACGGTGGCCTTCGGCAATGAAAACTCCTTCGACGGGATCATCGAGATACCGGCTGGCGCTCCGGCAGCGAGCGCCAGCATTATCGCAACGGGACTAAAAAGCCGGCCGAAATCGATCGCGCTCGATAATGCTGGCAACATCTATTTTCTTGAGGACGGCGGCACCGAGATTCTGCGGGTAGCGGCCAGCCAAAGCGGATTGACCGGCGAAGCGTTGATGACCAGGGTCGATCCCGTTGTGGGCGGGTCGGCGGTGCTGTCGAACATTGACGGCGTGTCGGTGGATGCAAATGGCAATGTTTATATCAGTGATTCGGTTCTGGGTGTATTGTTTGTTCCTAACGAAAGCGGGACTCCGAATCCGAGTGACGCGGTTTTTATGTCCGCTGTTCCTGCCACAGCCAATGTCACCTTTGATCTCACGCGTGGAATTATGTATGTTCCCGTTCCCAACGTCGTTCCCCTTCCCAGCAACTCCAAGAAGATGTGGGGCTGGAAATCAGCTGCGGGTGTCGTGTACTACGACATTGCCGGGGTGGCCTTGTCGAATGTGAATCTCGGTACAGCCGCTATTGGAGTACAAGGAACGTTTGCAACAATCAATGTAGGGTTTGCCGCGGACACCACCTTGGCCAGTATTGAGATTTTGGAAACCGGCGCCACTACTGATTTCACCGTTCTCAGCGGCGGTACTTGCAAGGCAAACACCTACTATGCCGCGGGCAGTACCTGCACCGTGGAAGTGGCCTTGAACTCGCAAACTATTGGCAATGTCTCCGGCAAACTCGAATTGCTGGATGGAAGCAGCAATATACTTGCCTCCCTATCGCTATCCGGCATGGGCGTGCCCCCAGCGGTTGTATCCGGTCCGGCTAGCGCCCTTACCTCTCCAAAATTCGAGGTGGTGTGGAACACCGCCATCTCCCCTTGGGGCGACCTTTTCGTCATGGATTTTTCAGCGAACGCCTTGTATGAATTTCCGGCCGGCGGCGGGGCGAGGATTACGATTGTTCCCTCGGGCAGCTTTCTAGGCGGCGATGGTGGCTGGACAGTCAACGGCGTCGCGGTCAATCCAGTGACGGGCGATGTGCTTGTGGGGAACAACTGGTCGAATTGCTACCTGTGGGACATCCCGTATGTTCCCGCCACCCATTCATGGAATGCGGCTGCTGCCTACCAGTATGGGCAGAACGCAACGAATGGCTCGCCGGTGGGGGGATGGTGCCATCCTGACGCCATCTCCTTCAACGCCAGCGGAACGGCGGCCTTCGGCAATGAAAACTCCTTCGACGGGATCATAGAGATACCGGCTGGCTCTCCATCAGCGAGCGCCGTCATTATCGCAACGGGACTAAAAAGCCGGCCGAGATCGATCGCGCTCGATAATGCCGGGAACATCTACTTTTTTGAGGACGGCGGCGCGCCCGGGATCCTGAGAGTCGCTGCCGGCCAAAGCGGATTGACCGGCGAAGCGTCGATGACCGAGGTCGATCCCATGGAGGGCGGGTCGGCGGCGCTGTCGAACATTGACGGCGTGTCGGTGGATGCGGCCGGCAATGTTTACATCAGCGATTCAGTTATGGGCGTGGTTTTGGTTCCCAACGAAAACGGGACGCCGAATCCGAATGACGCCTATCTGCTGTCTCCGGTTCCTGCCTCTACCAATGTCGAATTCGATCTGATGCGTGGCATCATGTATGTTCCCACCGCACCAGGTTCAGCGAACGGCATTGACGCTATCGCCATGTCGAATGTGAATCTCGGATCTGTCGCTCTTGGGTCGCAAGGGGCGGCGCAAACAGTCAATGTCGGGTTGAGCGCGGGCGTAACTCCGGCCAAGATCACGATCGAGGAAGCCGGCGTCAAGACTCCGGATTTCACCGTTCTCAGTAGCGGAACCTGCGCTGCGGGAACCTCCTACGCGGCGCTGAGCACATGCTCCGTGAACCTTGCCTTGAGCCCGCTTCATGCTGGCGAGGTTTCTGGCAAGCTACAACTGCTGGACGCCGAGAACAACACCATTGCCTTGATGCCGCTCAACGGCATCGGACAGGGACCGGCCATCACCGTCAGCCCGTCCTTGGAATCCGCCATAGGCTCGGGCCTGGTTACGCCTACCGCCGTGGCGACCGACGCCATGGGCAATGTTTACGTGGCGGACAGCGGCCTCAAGAAAGTTCTGATGTATCCGCCGGGAGCGTCCTCCAGCACGGCGGGCGTCTCCGTGGGTCAGAACCTGACGGGGCCGACGGGGGTTGCGGTCGATGGGGCCGGTGACGTGTTTATCGCCGATACCAGCGGCGGGGGCACGGTCTACGAGGTGCCTTATACCCCCAGCGGCCTCAATACGGCCGGGCAGCTCACTCTTTATGGAGGGTTGGGTACGGGCCTGAGTGTGGTGGCTGATGGTCTGGGTGATGTCTATGTGGGTACGCCTCAGAATGCCGAGGTTCTGGAGTTGGTGAATGCTGGTGTAAGTTTCGGACCCATGAGCCAAACGCTACACTATATCTCCGGCTTCACCGCCCCCTCCGCAGTAGCCGTGGATGAAAGCAACAACCTCTACGTGATCGACAGCGGAAAACTGTTGGAAGTTACACCCAGCGGAGTCCAAACAACGCTGCTTACCGGACTCAGCGGAGTAACCGGCGTGGCAGTCGACCCATCCGGCGCGGTGTATCTGGCGATGCCCGGCGGCGCGGTTCGCATTCCTTATGTGAGCGGCGCGCTGAATCAGAGCGCCCTGACCGCCGTGGCGGCCAGCGTGACCAACCCCATGGGCTTGGCTTTGGATCAATCGGGCAATGTTTACTTGGCGGATGGAACGGCCAAAAACCTGCACTTGGTGAGCATCAATGGGCTAGTCAGTACGGGTTCACCGGCCATCGGGTCTGTGGGTACGGCAATTGCCGATGTGATGAACATCGGTAATGCTCCGCTGACCGTTACCGGCTTCCTCAGCAGTGACGCGGAGGATTTCAGCGCGACAGGTTGCAGCGCTTCCGTAATCCCGTCAGGCACATGTACGGTGAATGTAACCATGAATCCCGGAGCTGGAATTCAAGGCTCCCTGAGCACCGTGATCACGATTCAGAGCAATGCGGCTAACGCCGCTGTCGTCGACGCCTCGGGAGTAGGCGCGGCTTTAGCGGCGAGTAAGACCACGATTAGCGTGGGCAGTACCGCGAATGTTCTCAGTATCCCGGTAACCGTCACGGTGGTTCCGGCAAGCGGTTCCGGCGTCACTCCGACAGGGCAAGTGGTTGTCTCTGTGGACGGCGTAGCGCAGGCTCCCGCAACGCTGACGAATGGCACGGTTACGATTCCCTACACGGGGCTCACTGCCGCCAGCCATACGTTCAGCGTGCAGTACATCGGTAACCGGGTGTACGGCGCGTCCACAGCTTCGATTACCACCGCCATTGCGAAAGGGCTCCCTTCGCTGACTCTTCCCACTCCACCGACGTACAGCATCAGTACGACGCAAGATGGCGATGTACCGTATAACACGACGGTGTTTGGCGCCGCTTACTACACCAATTATCTGGTGACGGTGGTGGGCACTGGTTCCGTGGTCCCGACCGGGAAAATCTTCTTTATGCAGGGAACCACCGCGGTGTGCGGCAACAATTCGGACGGCTCGTTTACCTTAGGCGCCGGCTCGAATGCCGCGAACGTGCCGAATGCCCCCGGCACCATGACCTTCAACCCCGGCTGCTTGCCGATTGCACAAAACACCGTTGCACCGGACCTGGTTACGCCCCAGCTCATCACTTCTGTCGTTTACAACGGCGACGCAAATTATTTGAGCACGACGGCGACAACGACCAGCGCAGGCAAGCCCATCCTGTTTGAGGAACTGCGAAATCCCGCCGTAGCGATCACCCCCAATCCGGGAACACTCTCTATTACGGCGGGGACGGGAAGCGCCACGCTGACCATTGCCTCAGTCTTGGGTTATGGCGGGGTGAACACGAATCCCGTATACCCTCTCGCCGGCGGGGGCCAGCAGTTGAACAACTACACCCTTCCGCTGGGGTTTGCGTGCCAGGGCTTGCCGGCTCATGCAACGTGCACATTTACGGGCGGCAATTACACGGACGCGAACGGGTTGCTTCATGCGGACGAACTGAATGTCAACAATGATCCAGCGGTCACGCAAACGATCAAGGTTACCGTGAACACCAATGTGTCCGCGGGGACCACCACCAGCCAAATTTCCCAACCCGCTCCTTTTGAATTTGCTGCTTTATTTGGAGTGGGTTTGGCGGGCCTTGCGTTTGGCCGCAAGTCTGGGCGCGGGAGACGTGTCCTGATGTTGCTTTGCCTGGTGATTCTTACCGGCGCGATTGCAGGGATAACAGCTTGCAACACTGCGAACCTTGGAACTTCCCCCGTCCTCACAACTCCGTCAGGATCGTATGCGGTGATTGTAACCGCGCAGGAAGTTGGCAGCGCGGTGGTTCCAGGAGCCCAGGGTCCCGTAACCGTATATGGCAGCCAGAACCAGATATCTCTGCCGTACACGCTGAACGTAACCGTGCAATAGAGGTCATGTAACCGTCAGCAAGAACAATGCGGGAGCGGAAAATCGCTTCCGCATTGTTGCAAATGCGGTCAAAAAGCAGGCGGGCTGGTTCACGCGCCTCTCCGCTCGCATGAGCGGGAAAAACGGCACGGGTGAATTCAATTATTGCCATGAGAATAACTGTCTTGTGTCCCGGTTTGGCTGGGAGCTGGCTTTGAGCGGATTGGGAGAACCGGCATGAGAGATTTCTGGCGGAGCGCGGCGGCTCGGATGGGAATTGGGCTTGGCGTTTTGATTACAGCCTGCGGCGGTGGTGGCGGAAGCACCACCCCCCCTCCTCCAACCACCTTCGTGCTCACAGTCAACTCGTCCAACCCCGCCAGCGGCGTGGCGATCGGCGTGTCTCCCGCGGACACCAGCGGCGCGACCAACGGCGCGACGAGTTTTACGCGCACCTATGATGCCG
>Ga0224558_1000066_pt1 | contig 116457 bp, 87 predicted proteins | sample 714S32024metaG_FD_180682 | JGI IMG/M metagenome (GOLD analysis project Ga0224558, IMG submission 180682) | Peat soil microbial communities from Stordalen Mire, Sweden - 717 S3 20-24 | ecosystem: Environmental > Terrestrial > Soil > Wetlands > Peat | place: Sweden: Norrbotten County, Stordalen... | reverse complement strand
ATAGTAGCCGCACTGCAAGGCGTATTGCGTGAATGTCTCGTTTAGGAACGCCCTCTCCGAAAGCCAGTCCGCCGCCTCATTGCACCGGCGCAAAGTTGCCTCAAGAGCGTTGGATTGCTCCGCGCCCAGTATCAATTTCAGTTGGACTGTCGCTGTCATTTGTTCAAGTACAGAACACTGTCAGAATAAGTCGAATGATTTTATTGCGGCAATTCCTCTCAACCTAAAGGGCGGGATTCCTTGCCGTCATCTGTTGATGAACTGCGAGTTGGATCCTCCTGTGGTGAGACGGATAAACAGGTTGAACCCGCCGAAGTCGTCCCAGTCATCCACGACGGCCGATGCAATCCCGGGCAACTTGGCCATTTCCGCGGCGATGGTTTCGGCTTGCTGCCGCCGAGATTCGGTCGTCATGCCGCCCTCCTGGTCTCCGCAGCCCGGCCGATGAATTCGAGTGCCAGCTCCTTGAGGAGCCGCTGTTGACCAGGTGTGCATTCTCCCATGATTCGTTTCGCGCGAGATTCCGATATATCCAAGTGGATGCATGGGCGAAATGGACCTTGGGAACGCAGGAGCCCCTGCTGAAACCGTATCAGCACGCTGTCAAGATCCCTGTATCTCCCCGTGAAAGGACTCGGAACCAACGTGCCCGGCATCTCCGGGTACTCATCATGCACCCGCTCCAGTTTGTCTGCGACGCGCTGGAAGCTCTCGTGGTGCGCATCAAGGTGTGTGATGATTTGCTCCGTTCCGCTTAAGCGCCGCGCCGCGAAAAGACTGCGGAAGAACTCGTCAAGCTTCATGTCTTGTTGTGTTCGGCGACAAACCGCCGAAGGCTGGCCGCGCGGCGAACCAGCCGCGCTGGGCGGTTTTCGATGGCTCAGGCCAACCCGGGGATCGTGTAATCCAACTGACGCGCCGTTGCGACCTCTTGAAGCTGTTCGAAATAGACGCCTTTCAAATTACGTCCACCATTTTCACGGCGGAAGAAACCATCAAGGGAAGGGGAATGTGATCTTGTTTCCTGCGGCGGCGGATCGAATAGGCGAATCGTCCGGGGAGATCCGCACCTGTCAGCGCCTGGGAGGATTACTGGAATTCTATTACTGGGAAGCTGCATGAATTTTTTGACCCTACAGGGCTCGGGCGTAAGCTGTAGCCATGAATGATTCAATCAACACGCCCCTATGGACCTGACAAAGTTGGGCTGGAATGCTGACCGCAACCAGCAGTTCGCGTCCCACCATGCCAAGGGTCTGGTTCCGGCTCGCGTGGCGGTGGAGGATAAACATTTTTTCCGCGTCTGGACCGCGGATGCGGAACTTCTCGCGCAAGTCACCGGCCATTGCCTCCACGAAGCCCGCGGGTCCAATGCAAAACTTCCCAAGGTCGGGGATTGGGTCGCCGTAAAACTCGTTGCCAACGAGGAGAAGGCCATGATTCAGGCCATACTTCCGCGACGCACCCAACTCTGCCGCAAGATGACCGGCCGTGGCAGCACTGAGCATATCCTCGCCACGAATATCGACATGGCGTTCCTGGTGACCGCCGCGGACGCGAGCTTCGACGCGGCGTGTATGGAGCAGATGCTGGTCATGGCCCACGAAAGCGGCGCACGCCCGGTGGTCCTTCTCAATAAAATCGATTTGTGCGACGACCTTGACGCAAGGCTCGAGGAAGCCACTCGAGTGGCCGGCGACGCTTTAGTGCTCGCGGCCTGTGCGCTCACCGGTCGAGGCGTGAACAAATTGGCGCAACTGATCAAGCCCGGCGACACAGCCGTGTTCATCGGCACCTCGGGTGTCGGCAAGTCGAGCCTCATCAACCGCCTCTATGGAGAAGACATTCAGGCCACGGTGGAAGTCCGCACCAATGACGCCAAAGGCCGGCATACCACTTCGTGGCGCGAGATGATTTTCCTCCCACAAGGCGGCGTGGTCATTGACACGCCGGGCATGAGAGAATTCCACCTCTGGATTGCCAGTGAAGGATCGAAGCAAGTTTTTCCCGAGGTCGACGCGCTGTCGGTGCGCTGCCACTTCCGCGACTGCACCCATACGAAGGAGAATCAGTGTGCGGTGCTCGAAGCGCTCGCCGCCGGCACGCTCCCGCGCCAGCGGTATGACAGTTTCCTCAAACTCCAACTCGAAATCCGCTTCCTGCGCGAAGCCGAAAAGAGAGCCGCTTGGCAAGACCGTAAGAAGAGCGGCTGCGGGGCCCATCGCGTGTTCAGCCAGAAGGATTGAACAGCCTCTTTTCTGACAATACGGGTATCAATACGGTGGACTTGTGCGACAATGGGCTGTGGGGTTTCCATCGTGAATATTTCATCCGCCATTTTTGACTGCAGCGCGCCGGACTTGGATTCGTGTCCGGACGAGTCGCTGCCGGAGTTCGCCTTCATCGGCCGCTCGAACGTCGGCAAGTCCTCGCTGCTGAACATGCTCGCGGGCGAGCAGGGATTGGCCCGCGTCTCGCCCACCCCGGGGTTCACCAAGCTCATTAACCTCTTCACGATGAACAAAGGGTGGCGGCTGGTGGATCTGCCGGGATATGGCTTCGCCCACGGTGCGCGGAAGGACAGGGCCCGTTTCAACCAAACCGTGAACGATTACTTGGAGAATCGCCCGAACCTCTGCCTGGTCTTTGCGTTAATCGAGTCCGGTCTGGCGCCGCAAGAAATAGATCTGGAGTTCGTGGAATGGCTCGTGCGCCACGCCGTGCCGTTCGTCTTCGTGTTCACCAAGACCGACAAGGTATCCGCCGTCACGGCGCAGACGAACATCGCAGCCTTTACCGATCGCATTTCGGCGTGGTTCGAAAAGCTGCCGGCTGTGTTCACCTGTTCCGCAGCGACTCGGCAGGGCCGGCAAGAGTTGATCGGGGTCATCGACGACGAGATGGCGGCAATAAACACTGCGGCAAATCGGGCACGGGTGCCTCCCGAAAGTTCACCAAACCCAAGCCTGGAAGCGCGCGTTCGGGAAAACCGAAAACGGCGTTTCGACCTCAACCGCCCTTGGTGAGATCGTGGCTATGTGCGCACAGTTCCGCCGCTCCCCTGCCCTGCTCTGCCTCAATCAAGTGTGCCAAAATGTCTCAACTTGATTAGCCTGGTAAGCGATGGGTTTCTTTTTCGGGAGAGTGCTTAAACTGAAATAAGCACAAATGAGTGAAATAAGGAGGAGCATCTCCTTCCCCCACTGGTCAAACCAGGGCTAAACCCCCGAATGTTCCACGGAGAATATTATGTAAGTCGCGTGATGTCAACACTTTAAGAATATGATTTTCCATGGCCTGATTCCTGTGGAACATTCCCGCGCCTTCACGGTTCGCAGGCATGGCTTCGCGGGAGCGCCCGAATTCGTTTCTTAATTGGGTGTCGCTTCTGGTGAGGCTCTAACCTGAAAGCTTTTGACCGATCCTGGTCCCTTCTGCCGCGAACTTGAAGGAGATTACATCCCCTGCCCCGGCGTGTCCCCTGCCCTGCTCTTGGTGACAGCTTGCAGTTTGCCGGAATTCCAGGTATTCTTTTGCCTGGCGAGAGAATTTGGTTTATTGCTGATCGGTTGGAGCAATAATACACGATAGGATGATAGGACGCAAGGACGCCAGCGAGCATGAAAGGCAGGAACGCTGGCTGATTGCGTGCATTCATGGCATGTTCATAAGTGATTGAGGTACAACTAATTAGCTGTCACTTTATGCTTTTATTTGTCTAATCTATTGAAGTCATGAATGATACCATAAGACTTCCCGCATGCACGATAGGCAGGATAATACGGTTCCAACCATCCTGATAGGAATAATGGAAGGTCTAATTTTTAAAAGGATGAAGTTTTTGCTTGCTTTTTTGAAAGGTTCCATCACAATTGCCCGCATGAAAACATTATCGGTTTGCACATAACATTCGAATTATGGAGACACCATTGCCGAAACAGAGGAACGGTCGAATCGTCGCGGTTTCCCAACAAAAGGCCGCAAGCGCAAAAACGAAGACCTCAATTAGCCTCGGTGAAGCCTGCGCGAGATGCGGGTCGAGAATTCGCATCGTGAATATAGAAGGGCAGGGGAACGCGACCACGTCTGGGAGTTGAACTTGCTATGGAAACACCATTACCGAGCCAGAGGAACGGGCGGATCGTCGCCATCTCCAATCAAAAAGGCGGAAGCGCAAAAACGATGACTGCGATCAACCTCGGCGAAGCCTGCGCGCGCGTCAAGTATAAGGTGCTCATTGTGGACCTGGATGGGCAGGGGAATGCGACCACGAGTTTGGGGGTCAAGGCCGAGGACCTGCCGCAAGACGAGTCGCTGTTCAACGTATTCATGGGGGAGAAGGTCGATATCCGGAAGATGATTCGCAAGTCCAACCGCGAAAAGTTGCAAATGGATTTAATCCCAACCAGCGAAGATCTGCAACAGATGGATGTTGGGATTCTCGAGTTGGGAATTCGCCGCGGCATCGTGAGGGGCAGGGCAGGGGAATCTGAGGCCGATTTGGACCCCTTCGTGAGGGACGCCATTCAAACAATTTACTTTCATCTGAGCGATGCGCTGGAACCATTGCGTGCGGATTACGACCTGATCCTGCTTGATTGCCCGCCAGGGTACAACTGCGTGACAGGTAACGCGCTGCTCGCTTCTGACTGCGTGATTATCCCTTTGGATTCAGGCCCCTGGTCCTACGGTGGGGCCAAAAGCGCGCTAAAGCACTTCGAAACATTGCAGGATGTGTTTGGGCAATCGGTTATGACGTTGGGAATCCTGTTGTGCAAATTTAAATCGAAACAGCGGCTCCATCAACAAATCCTGAGCTTGCTCGAGACGCATTACGCCTCATTGCTTTTTGAAACAACAATCAGCGAAAGCGTGCGGTTTACTGAAGCGGCTGGAAACAAAAAAAGCCTTTGGGAGTGGGACAACCGCCGAGAATCGCTTGCCGGGGATTACGAAAAGTTGGCAGTTGAGGTGCTCAAAAGATTGAAGCTTTCCCCACCATCACCTGAAGCCACCAATCCTGAACAACCCAGCGTATGAAACGAAGCCTTGATGGTTTTGAGAATGACGTCGCGGCGCCGACCGCGACAGATTACGTTCCGGCTCAACCTGCCGCAAGGGGATTGAGGCGGTTCTCCAGTCGGCCTGCTGCTCCAGCATCCCCCCCACAGCAGCCTCCAAGCGGCCCAACAGCTCCAGCAAAGGAGGAGACATCTGCCGCTCCCCAAGCTCCATCCGCACCTCCACCGTCTGCCGCTCCCATGCCTCCACCGGCTGCTCCTGTCCCCAAGCCCACGGCGACGGACCCTCCCGTGAATAATCCTCAGGAATCGCCCAGCGAGCCTTTGAGACCAGCAGCAGGGCAGGGGAGTTCTGCAGCAGGGCAGGGGAGTGCCGACCTCCAAGTGCAAACTTTGGATGTGGATTCTCTGTTTTCGCACGTCGATCCTGATGTTCGCGCTACTGCCAGAGCCCTGCGCGGTAAGCTCAAGCAGCTCGATCCCGAATTCAGCAAGACCAATGACAAGGTTCAGGTGACGCTTTTGTTGCTGCGGGAAACGGACAAAGCAATCGAGGCGCTGCGACTCCGGTATCGAATCTCCAAGGGGATGTTTCTGAGCGCTGCTGCGGCCGTGTGGCTTCAGGAATTTGAGCGGGCCTACGGACAACCTATTTCTTTGGATCCTGCGCAACTGACCGGCCTGATGCCTAATGCGGCGGATCGAATTATGACAACCATTATCCGGTTTCAGGAGGATCCCACCGTAACGGTGAACTCTGCGTTGCCGTCGATTTACAACACGAAGTTGAAGCACGCGATTTATTTGTTGGACACCTTGGGAAGGAAAACCAGCAAGCGTGTTGTCATGGGATCTTCCGCTATCAAGCTGTTCGACCAACTCTTCAAATCCATTTAGCTTACGTCTTGCGTGGGCATTGGTGAGCCGACCGTTTTACGAAAAACATGGTGCGCGGGAAAAAAATAAAAATAAACGACAGGCGGGAGCTCGGGGTTTACTTCTGGCAGATGATAACGAGAGCCGCTCCGGAAGGAAAATGGTCATCTGCTGGGGTGAGCGGCCGCCTTAAATACGAGCTTGATGGCGTGGCCACAGAATTTCTGCCCTATTACGAAATGCAGGTGCATCTGAAGGATGTCCGTCTCGAGTGGTGGAGAAAAGAGCAGAGGCCGATGCCGCTTATAGTGACCGTGAGGCTCCGCAAACAGGTTGTGGCGGAGTGTCGGCGCCTGGGGGTCTGCTGTGCGGACCTGACGGGACGCATGTACCTGCGCACACAAACAGTGCGCCTCAACGAGCTTGGAGATCCCAACTTGAAATTCCGAACACCGGGCGAGGACATGCATGCTTTTGCAGGAAAAAGCAGCCGGCTTGCTGCGGTGCTGTTGAAAAACCCGGTTCGTCAATGGAATATTCCTCTCCTTCAAAAAGCGACAGGGTTGAGCATGGGCCGCGTTTGGGATTTGGTGCATTATTACGATGGCCAGGAATGGGTGCATAGGCGCAGACGCAAGGAATTGCGGCTGGTGGATGCGGGAGGCTTGTTGACAGTTTGGCGCGATGCGTGCATTGCCGCGGAGTTGTCCTTGGAGGAGCGAGAAGTGCCGGAAGGCCTTCGGTTGGTCCGTCGGGAGGGGCGGAGGCGCTTTAACCTGCGCTGTTACAGCAGGGCAGGGGACCCAAAGGAAATCGCGGTCGACCTGCAAAAGCGATTGGGCAAGATACGCTTCACCCAACGAACAGGCTGGAGTTTGCGCATGGGCCGTGGTTTGACTGACCAGCTCACGCTTTATGCTCCGAGATTCCTTGCCCGGCAGGAGATGAAAGAATTGGGTTTCTTGCGAGCGACCAAACGGCTGGGAAATGTCAGGATATTAAGGCCAGCAGACATTTTCTTTTTGGACTTGGGCCGCGACGTGGACGGCTTCCCTGTCAGCATGGATGAGATCATTTACCTCGATTTGGCCACGGTGGATGAGACTCAGGATCTGGCCGAGGAATTCCGACGGTGGGAAGGGTTTGGTTCGCTGGAATATGAGGTTTCCAAAAGACAGGGTGGGGTGGGGGACCAGCCCACCTCGCTTGGGGAATTTGGAACGATATGAGTGGCCTTCCTGGCGAACCTTACCTCCACTTGCCGGCCAGATAATCATCGAGCCTCCACTGCTTCCCAGTGATGCGGTCGACGGCCGTTCCGCGCTGGCAGGCGATGGTGCGTCTTTTGTCGCCGCGCATGCCTGTTCCGACCTGCTGGCGCCGGAGCGTGTTGATGCCTTGGTGGCGCTGGCTGCTCTGCATCTCCACGAGCTTTGAGCGGAGGACACCGAGAGCCAGCTCACGGTTTTGGAACTGAGAACGCTCGGCCTCCGACCGGACCAGCAAGCCGGTAGGAAGATGCCTTATCTGGATGGCCGTGTTGCACTTGTTCCGGTTCTGGCCGCCAGGCCCAGAGCCGCGGCAGGCGGTGATCTCCATCTCGCTATCCTTGATACGGATTTCTTCAGGCCGGGGAATCCTCATTACGGCGACTGTGATGGTGCTGGTCTGGACTCGGCCGCGTCGCTCGTTCGGGGTACCCTCTGCCAGCGGTGTCCTCCGGCCTCATCTTTGAACATCTCGTGGACAAGAACCACCAACCATTTCCCGCCCAGCGGTCATTTTCCCGGCTCTTCCAGCCGGCCCGCGATTTTTCCGCCGTCGGCTTCCCCATCGAGGGGGTTGGTCAATTGCCTTTGGCGGGTCACCATTAGACTACTGGAAATTGCGCGAACTCGGGCAATGGCCGACGACACGTTGGGGAAGCAATCATTTTGTCAACCCGAGGGGACGAATGTTGAGGCCCTTCCCCCCCATCGTCCGGTTAGGCAGCATTGACTCGCGCGCCGGGTGCGAGCATTTTGTGAACTCAGCTTGTGTATGAAGATGAAAGCAATCCGATGTCGGGCGGTGTTGCTGGCGTTCAGCGTCGCCGTTGCCGGGATGATTGAGCCAAGCGGTGCGCAGGCGCAAGGGCTGACCCCGGAAACGCAAACGAATTTCCAATGGTTCAGCGGCTTGGGATTTCCCGACGTGAAGGGGTGCCCGTTCGTGCGTGTCACGACTGGCCGCTGGAGCCAGGGTGTGGAAGGTCCGCCGCAGAACAGTTTCTTGAGGGGGTTTTTGCTGGGCACCAACGGCAGTGCCTTCAACGTGGTGACGACAGATCTCCATGGGGAAACATTTACCAACACACCTCCTGGAACACCGGAGCATCAGCGCGTTGGTTTCGAGATTTTGAGCCTGCAGGAAGAAGCCACGGCACGGCTCAACGCGCTACGCAATCCGCCAGCGGATGACGGTTTCGGGCGGGGCTTCGCCCTGCAACTCTCAGAGAGAGCGCAGGTTTTTGTGCTGGCTTGGGATTGCTGGCGTCAGGGATTGGACGCCCTGGCGCAGGACCTCTATGCCGAAGGGAAGAAAATGCCCGCAATGGGCAACACCCCTGACCAATCTTCAACTTTTCAGGAAGCACTCGAGAAGGACATTGGCCATGCCGCGATGTGGCGGGCAGTCCTGGCGTTTGAAGACACCTCGATTAGCCGTCCAGAATTGCTGGCGCGGTTTGAGGCCGTTGTCAAGAATTATCCGCACAGCGAACATCATGAGCGGGCGCAAAAGACCGTCGACCTGCTCAGGCAAATGATCGCGGAGGATCAGGAACACGCGAAAACGGCTCCGAAGGACCTCAATGCATTGCCGGTTCAAGAACAGATCCGCGAACTCATTTTTCAACTCCGGGACCAGAACGGGCATCAGTGGGGCCAGCCGGGATGGTGTGACATTTTTCAAACCCAGACAGAATCCACCAACACACCGGCCCATCAACTGGTGGCATTGGGCTACGCGGCGGTGCCGCAACTCATCACCGCCATCAAGTCGCCGACCCTGACCCGGTCGGTGGGTTACTGGCGTAACTTTACTTTCTCGCATACCGTTCTGACGGTTGGGGATTCTGCGGTGGCCATTCTGAACCGAATCAGTGGCAGGTCATTTTTCTCACCTCGATCCACGTTCAGTTATATGTCCATGGACGGCGCGGGTGTGCAAGCGCAAGACGAAGCCCAGGCGTGGTGGGACGAATTTCAAAAGAAAGGTGAAAAGCAGATGTTGCTGGACGCCGTTTCTATCGGGGGGGAAGACGCTGCTGCGCAGGGCAAACTTCTTTCCGAGCGGTATCCGGAGGCGGCCGCCGCGGCGCTGATACGCGGGGCCAGGGCCGCGAAAAACGCATGGACTCGCACAACCCTGGTGGAGGAAATTGGCGAGCTTCCTGATGCCTCGACAGCGGAGTTTCTCCAGGATGAAATGCTCAATGGTCCTCAAATTCAAGCGCGGGTAGCCGCAGCCTACCAGTTGCGGCAGCGCGGGAAACGCGAGGCGGTGAGCGCGATGATTCAGGAGTGGGAGAAACTGCCCCTGGAAAAGGGCGAGGACTTTGTGGACCGCTACAAGATCCATGATTTTCTCGCCAGTTGCGATTCGGTGCCGGCCATCGAAGCGTTGGATCATAATCTCCGCCAACGACCTGTGGACACGAAGTTGGAGGTGGTTGAGGCGGTTGGCGACACCAACCAGCCGTTCTGGGGCCATGCGAGCGAGCACCAGTCTTCCGCCACAATCGCCGCGGTCGAGAAACTCCTGGCCGCGGAACTGGAGGACACGGATGAACGGACAGGCATGTCTGGCGGGTTAAACGGAATGAGTTTTTCCGATCCGCGTGTGTGCGATATTGCGGCGTGCCTTTTGGCGGAGCGCTGGCCGGATCGTTACGCCATGAAGCTCCCCGGAACGCGCAAGAGCCGCGAGCGGCAAAGGATCGAGTGTCTGAACTCATGGCGCTCGGCGCACCAACTGCCAACTCTGCCTATGCCGCAAACCAGGAACACGCCGGTTTCACCCGCCGAGGCCGCCAAGGTCACCCTCGTCGAATGGTCGCCCGAAAGCGCCAAGCCTTCGGACTCTTTCGCCGCTCGTGTTGGCAGTCTCAAGGACAAGCTGCTGCGCGCCGAGGATCTGATTGGGTTGATCACCAATTTTGCGGGCAATCCCGAGTTGGGCGCGTCCGGTCTGAAAATCAAGGCCGTCAAGGATGAGGACTTAACGGGCGTCTGTCTGACCTTCACCTTGCTCCCCGGCCCGGGCCGTGTGACTGATTGGCAATGGGCTGAACGTGTCAAATTTGGACCGGATAATATTAATAGCAGCGGCGGTACGGGGAACCCGGACTCTTATGGGAGCTACGGTCTTGTTGAGGCCGTTCAAAAAGTGACCACTGGCCCCCCGGAAACACCATTCGAGATAAACATGGAGATGAAAGCCAGCCCACAACGGTAGCGCCATTGTTCCATTTTTTAGCTGTACACGGTGCGAAACAGAGGACCTTCGAATCGTGGTTTGCCGACGGAATTTTTAGCAATAACTGTCTATGAAAACGCGAATTATGCTCTGTTTGATAATGGCTGCATTCCATGAATGCTGTTCCGGTCAAATGAACTCGAATGCCACCGCTGGGGGGGAGCCGAAGTATGGGGGCAAAACATTAAGTGAATGGGCCGAAAGAGGCCTCAAGAGCGACTCACCTACTGCTGATCACCAGCAAGTCGTTAACATCATCTATACGGTTGGGACGAATGCTATCCCAACAGTCTTGGGCTGGCTTGCAGCGAAGGATTCCCCGACGAACCATCTCGACGCAGAATTTTGGAACCAAGCGGCGCAACAGGCTTTCGGTATGTTGTGCTCCGTGCCAGCAGGGCACCAAGTCCCCGAGTCGAACCTTACAAACGCGGCGGAAAAGGTCGTCGACACCTACAAACAGAATATCTCCGAATCATCCCGCAGGGCAGCCTGCGCGATATTATACTTCCTGGACGGGGCCATTGATCCGGCGGCAAAAAGCGCGATGCCGCAGCTCTTCCTGGACGCGACCAATACAATGACGCCCATTGGACACGATGCCATATTGGCCCTGGCGAATATTCGCTCGGAAGCCGCCGTGACGGTGCCTTTTTTTACGAACGCCCTGCACAATGCCGTTTCAGACCCGGTGGTTCAAATGGCTGTCCTTGAGGCGCTCGGCAATTTGGGCACAAATGCCCGCGCTGCAATCCCGGTATTGCATGAATTTGAAAAGCGAACGGATACCATTTTCCAATCCATGGCAACGGAAGAACTTAAGAAGATTGAGCCGGCGCCCACTGCGAAATAGACCCCGAGCCACTGAACACCAGAACCCGATGAGTCGCCGGAGGCTGCTTCCAACGACGCATCGGCTGAAAAAGGGGTCTGACTTCGCCGGTTCAAGCCGATTCCATGCCGCTCCGTTCCAGGCAAGGGGACCTTCGACATTGAGAACTGCGATCCCTGGACGAAAGTCCAGCAAGTCCATTCAGAGACCTGCCCAGATCGGAGAGTACCCGCTAATTGATCCGGATGGGAACTCCCGCCCCGTTGGCTACGGCGCGGAAAAAGTGGTTGCCATCCTGAATTGCCACGGGCGTAGTGATGGTGTCGCTGGGATTGGTGGATGCCGTGTCGGGGAGGTCGGTGTTCGTCACCCAGTTAGCCAGGTTGGTGCTTTCGAGCAGCGTGACAGGGCTAAATGCTGCGCTCCAGCTTATGATGACGAGTTTGGATGGTGGGGCGACCGTCTCTATGCCGAAAGTGGCAGAAACCGTTCCGGTGTAATTTGGATCGTTGATGCTGGCCACGACAGCGTAATATCCGATGTCGCTGGGGGGCTGGTTGCTCCCGTCGTAGCTGATGTTAACGTTCAGCCCTGCCGGCACGGTGACCACTGATGGCTGGCAGGGGTTCCCGGACCAGGTTTGAACCAGCTTGCTCAACTGTACCGTAGCGGTTGCCTGGGCCACAATCAGCGTGTTGGTGGCGGCTCCCGTGTAAGTGGCGGAAACCACCGTGGCGATCACTGTGTAGGTGCCGGCATTCGTAGGCGCTGAGGGGCTTCCGTTATAGGAGAATGTGACTGGCAGGTTAGTTGGAGCAGTGGAGGATGTGACCACCGCCGGTTGCCCGCTGTATACCAGGTTGAGGTTGCCCAAGGTAATATTGCAGGGCAGGAGTGGCACGAAGTAGTTGATTTCATTTGAGTTGGGGCTTTCCAACCCATTGCTGCCCTCTGCATTGACGGCGAAGTAGTAAGTGACTCCAGGAACGAGTCCGGTGAACTGGTAACTGGAGGTATTGCCTACGGCTACCTGATTGGTGTAAACCCCGCTGGCGACTCCGCAGTAAAGGTTATAATTTGTCACCTGGGGGTCAGGGCTGGGGTTCCAAGCCAGCGTGACGTTAGAGGCCAAAGCCTGCTGTAGGAGAAGTAGGGATAATCCGGCATATAATGGCATGCATCTCATAAGATTGGGGAATTGAGCTCCCAATCCATGTTAAAGGGGGGCAACCCCCTGCGCCGAATTTATTGGAATTATTTATCCGTTATTTTAATTGAAGTTGAAACCGTTGCCAACCAGTGTCCACATGTTAGCCGTTAGATAGATGAAACAGTTTCCATCAGGCAGGCGGGCGAGGGGGATTGTGCGCTGGTCCCGGTCGGTAAAGGTCCCGATCAGATATCTTCCCGATTTACGCCAACCCTGCGCCGGCTGCCGAAGCGTCCGTCGTCGAAGCAAGCGGAGGCGTTCCTGAAATTGATCGGGGGCCTCTCGATGTTACTTCACGTCTTGCAGCAGGGTTTTGCCATCCCGGGTCGTTAAGGATATTGCGGCCGTAATTGGAGTGTCCTTGCCTTTGCAGTAGATGCTGATCTTGTCCAGCTGACCTCCTTTGCGCATCTTGTCGTATTCCGCGTCAGTAAAGACCCGGTTCAGCTGAGGCAGTGCCATCAAGGCGTAGGGGTCGGTGACCGTGAGTGGCTTATCGTCGAAGTTACCCACGTAGCAGGAGGTGATGAGCAGGCCGTCGTTCCTCCCGCACTTCTGTCCTGTCTGGCTCAGGTTCTTGATCAAATCGCCACACCGCTGCACCAAGTTCGTATAGGCAGAGACCGGCCGCATCTCGGCAAACGCGCCGGAGTAGGTGATGAGGAGCATCGTGACGTTGTCGCCGTTCGTTGCGGTGTGTGAGCAAACTTGCGCGATCGGCTTTCCGCCGACCAGCCACTCTTCATGAGCCAGCCTCTTCACCTCGGAGAGGAAAGGCCCCATATCGACGCCCGCTCCTGCGACGTGATTTGTCAGAATGGCCGCGCGGCTATCCTTGGAAGTGGCCTCGATTACCTCGTAACCGCCTGAGTCATCAAGCCGCAGAATCGTAATCGCCCCCGTGACGGTGTTCACGCAGTTGTAGGTGAACAATATCCCTGCATGGGATAAAAGCGGGGCCAGAAAAAGCCAAGCTGCAAAGAAGGCGCGCTTCATAAATCTCCTCTGAAGGGAGTAGATCAAATCTTCGGTGATGAGGACTCGGGTAGCGGGCCTGGCGTTCGTTGCAGCAGACGGCTTGCACTTCTGTGGCCCCTTGTTGCTCATGGCATTCGACATAATCAGATTGTAGTTTGAAGTAGTCTAAATGCCGGCGAGGATATCCGATTTACGACTCCGGCAGTGCGGCCGAATGCAGCTTTGGGACTTCGGCTGTCTCCTTGCGCATTTCCCGTTCAGCGGCTGTCCCTGCATCTTCGTCGATTTCGACGCTGCTGCCAGGTACTTAGCTGAACCCCTTGAGGCTGTCGTCCTTGAGTCTGGTGGCGATTCAAACGTGAGGCTCTGGCAAGGGGGTTGTTTTCGGCCGCCGTCGTGATCAGGAATAAGGCTGCTCTCTTCGCAATGCTCTCGTTGTCATGCAGGCACAGGAGCCAAAGTTGGTGGCGGCTGAACTTCATTTCGGAGTCGCTGTTCGTTCCCAAGTTGCATGGCTTCCTCGATTGAAATTCGCCGGTTTTCGTAGGGGTACTTCCCGGTTCCCTTGCCGGGCACGCAGACTGCCTTGCCGCTGGCGGACTCGTGCCACTGGTGAAATGGCTGAAACACCGATCCGCAGTCGCTGCACCGGACGAAGACATCCCGACGGGACTCGACGCACGAGCAATCGTTGCAGCCGCAATCAGCCTCGTGCGGTTTGGTTCCGCAGATGCGTTCCTCATCCAGCTTCCCTGCACCGTAGCAGAATGAACCAACAGGGGAAAATCTTCTCATATCACTTGCGATGGTTGATCCGGACAAATTTGTTCGTGGCCATATGTTCTCTTATTTGCTCGAATGATAAGGGCTTGAAGCCGTTTGGGTCAACCCCAATGCCCAGCTGCAGCATTTTGTCGTCCACCGGCAGGCGCCCGTGACGGTGCCCGAACAGGTTCCAGGTTCCGTAGTGGCTCTTTCGTGGTGCATCAGCGTGGTTGCAGGGAAGCGAGCAGGTGGCGGACCTCGCAGAGGTTGTCCAATATGGTCAAATCGCGCCCAAGCAGTTGGTGGGTGCTGATTTTAATGCGCGGCACGGCTTTTCATCTCGGCCTCCAGCCCGCAGGTGTAACTTTCCGTGAGGCGAAGGCTGTAGTAATTCCGCTGCACCTGCAGCTCGTGTCCGCCGTCTGTGAAGAGTATGCCTGCCTTTTGGAGCATCTCACGGGTTGCTTTGATGTGTCGTTGGTCGCGCATCATGGGAATTGATCCAGGTGCTGGAGCAGGAGTGCCAGTTCATTGCGATGAGCCGGAAGAACCCCATTCCAGATGCCTGTTCCAAGTCTGGTCTGGCTGCCATCCAGAGCAAGATGAACCTGCTTGGCGATGTTGCAGATTGGACTGGAGTTCGAGGTTTTGAAATAAATGTAAGCCGGGCAAAGAAACATTTCCGCATCAAGTGCGGCGCCGTGCTGGAGGTTCCACTTTTCCACTTCCGCTTCCCAGTTCCTCATGCTGGAATTGTACTCCGAAATTATCTCTTGAATGATTGTTTGATCAAGGGTGCCGGCCTCGAATGATTTTGTTGTTTCTGCGTGGCGGAGGCGGTTAATTGCGGTGGGTCGTCTTACCAGGCAAAACCCGGGTTTGGAAAAGGTAAATTGCAGTATTGGAGAACCAGGGTGGCTTGCGAACGTGAGGGCGTAGTGCTTGATCCACTGCGGTTTTCCCTTGGGGCACAGCCTGCGGATGCGGTTGAGCTGGTCGAGTGCCCGGATGGTCTGGACGAGGTCGGAGTGAGACACCGAAACCGGCGATGTGAACCTCGACTTTCCGATCTGCACGGTCATGTGGATGAAGCACTTGTTGATCTCGTCGAAGAAATAGTTGAGTTCTGGGGATTTCGCTTCGAACGACCGGACGTTGGGATCCTTCGCTGGCAGCTTTTCTGCACAGGTAAAGTGCCCAGCGAGGGCTTCGAGCACGATGCTTTTGGTTTGAGTCTCTTGCGCAGGCATCGTTTTCTCTTAATGTGGCTGGGACTCGCTTGGAGCGGGAGTGAGCGAGACAACAGCGAAACGTGTCTGCATCTCACGTTTGCACGCTGGACAGTTGCAGGTGCGGGGCGCACCTGGAACTTTCGTTGAATCCACGTTGAGTCCCATGTTGTCTTGTTTCGCGGGATTCCCCTGGTGGATGCCTGGTTTGTGCAGTCAGGCCGGCAACGGCTGATCGTTCGATGGATGCCATTGACCTCAGCCATTTGCCTCGTCCAATTGCTGCTGAAACGGCGCGTAAGAATGAGCCAGGTGCAACCCGCTGCTCCACGCAGCTGCGGATGCCCCGCAACGGAGGCAGACAGTTTTTTGGCTGCTCAAACTCCCCGGATTGTCGATTTACCAGAGCTCTGATTACGACTTGGCCTCAGGCAGATCTCTTGATGGCCGCTCAATCAGTTGGCTGACTTGTGGTTCCCGTTGGCTGCCTCGTGCGCCAGATGCAGGTTTACGGCTTTGATGATGCTGTCGGTGATGGTTCCCGTTCCGCGGTTTCGACAAAACCCGAATGTTTTCCCAGACTCTCGCGTTCGTTCGCGAATACGGCGATTGACGGTGGTGCGCATCAGGTTGGAGGCTACGATGACGTCGAATTTTGCCACGCTTGTCACCAGCTGGTCCAGATTCTTGGTGTTCCAACCCCTGCAGTCGAATTCGATTGTCAGCCCGGGATGAGCGCGCATCAGCTCCCCTCGCAACTGCTCGGTCCGGGGCTTGTCGTTTTCATCGCCCCCGTAAAACCCAACGGAAACCGGATGCGGCAGGCGGCCGTTGGATGGGGCGCTCTTAGCCGGCTGACCCGGCTGCAATACTCTGAGGCAATCCCGGAGGTCAGGGCTGTCTTCGCCGAGGTCGTTCAGCGCCTCGATGATCCGTGAGGCGTCCTGCGGGTGCTGCTTGCCCATGTACGTTTGCAGAAGCTGGTAAAGGTGCGGCTTCGCGTCGTCCGGACGAATCTCGATGAGCCGTTCAATGAGTTCCTCTCGGAGGTCAAGATCTTCGCAAATGGAGATTTGCTGCTGGAGCAGTTGCGCCTGGTGGGGCGCCAGCAATGGGTCCTTGAGGGAAAGGCATCCGTCAACGGCCTGGGCTTGGAGGTTGGAATCGCCGCACTTGGCCGCAAGCTCGATCACCTTCTGATAGCCCGCCCATCTCTGAATGGAGTCTCCAGCTTGATGCTTGTCCATCAAGCGTTGCCGAACACTCGGGTTCGTTAGAAGCCAATCTTCCATGCCCGTTAGCTGATCGAGCAACTCGGGATCATGAGCATATATGAAATCCGTCAGGCCTGTCAGATTTGTCGGATCCCGGTAAATCGCCAGCGAACGAATTCCAGTCTTCAGCAGGTTCGTGGGCATGGCGGCGAGCAGTTCTTCCGCTTCGGAGCTCTCGACCATGCTCAGAGCTTCTTCGATATAGTCAGAATTGCGCGAGAGAATCGAGGAAAGCAGCCGGTAAGCGCGCACATGCATGTTTTCATCCGGCAGGTCTTCCAAACAATTGTACGCCTCCTCGGCCATGTAAGTATCTTCACACAAAATGCCGAAGAGCGCCTTGCAGTAGCCAATTTCGGGGTTTTCGGCGTCGTCCGTTTGATTGAGGGGCTCCAGTTGGTCGGTCAGCTTGCTCTGCGCGTCTGGATCCTCCGGGATTTCGATCTCAAAGGCATTGGAAATGCGTGCTTGAACAAGCTCCCTTTCTCCTGGGGGCTCGTGCTTGGAATTCCGCAATTCTGCGGCGGCGGCTTCAAACTGGCCGGCTCGCCGGAAGGCCACCGCCAGTATGCCCTGCTGCTTCAGGTCCGGAAACCGGGCAATCAGGGCCCTCACATGATCTAGGTCTTTTCGCGTGGCGCGCGCGACCGCCTCCTTCATGACGATCTTCATCAGCAGGCGCGGGTAGTTCCTCACCATGTCCGACGGGAGGACGTCCAGCAAAAGAGATCTCTCATTCACCAAAACGAGCTGGCGGATCAGGTATTCTCCGATCATCTTTTGGGCGCCGGCAAGCTTCGGGTCGGTGTAAATTGCCTGAACGACTTCCGGATCTTTAATTGCGGCGCCGGGAAACGGCTTGTCTGACTTGGAGAGGTCTTCACCCCATGAATAGAGTCTGCCGGCAAGCCACCAGGCGCGCTCATGCACGGTTTGCGGAGGCAAGTCCATGCCCGCCAGCCCATACAGCAGCCAGTTTTCTGGACGGTTGGGGTTGATCTGCGAAAGGCTCGATATTAGGGGCTTTGCCTCGGCTGCGTCCTTCTTGTGCAGATCCAAAAGGTATATTTCAATTTTGGACAGTGGTGGATATTCCCCGATGCTGAAGGGCAGCTTGAATCCTCCCGTCGGCCTGTCAACGATCGCGCGGATGGCGTCGATGGCCTGCTGTTGCTTTTCATCGGGGCTCTTGGTGACCATCCTGATGGCGTAGTCCCACAAGCTGTCTGGAATCTCGGATCTAACCTGACGGAAACCCTGAAGAACGGCGTCGACATCCGGGCACAACTTGATCAATCGGTTTGCCACTCTGCTGTACTCTGTGGCCAACGCGATAGCCATGACGAGTGAGGCGTAATCGATGCCAAGCTGCGCCAGCTTCCGAATAAAAAGACGGGCCTTTTCCTGATCATCGAGGCCCTGGATTTCCTTATCTGGCCGGTTTGTGAGACGGGCGATTTCCCTGGTAATGTCTTTTCGATGGCGGCCACATGCCGGGCTTTTCATGCTGGTCAGGAAAACCTTGATTTTATCCAGATCCGGAATGTTGTAGTACAAAAGAGCCATATTCTCCTTCATCTCTTTGATTTCCTTTGGATCGGCCGATTCGGCCAGGGCATCGAAATCCCCGCTCTCGTCGAAGAAGTTAGTGGGGCGGAGGTTGAACGGGTCGGCAGTGTCAAAATTGAAGATATCCATAAGAGCACTAAACTTGTTGAACATTCTACTATTATATTACATTTTAACTGGAACTGCGCAATGAGGTTACTTGCGCGGGTGAGCTTTGTGGTAAGCCTCTTTCAGGCGATCCGTTATCACATGGGTGTAGATTTGCGTGGTGGCGAGATGTTCGTGCCCCAGCAGCTCCTGGATGCTGCGCAGGTCGGCTCCCGCATCCAACATGTGGGTGGCATAGCTGTGCCGCAGCTTGTGGGGGGTTATTCTCTTTCTGTCGAGACCGGCGAACTCGAGGTACCTCTTGAGTCGCATCTGCAGGCTTCGGGAGGAGACGGCTCGAATCCCCCTTGAGCTGGCCAGAAAGACCGGGCATTTTCCTTCCGGTTGTTTAGGCAGTAGCCGCCAGTAAGAATCGATGGCCTTCAGCGCAGGTTGCCCGATGGGCACCACTCTCTCCTTTTTGCCCTTCCCCATCACTCGAACGAGCCCTTCGCTCTGGTTGATGTCCTCGGCCTTCAACCCGCACAGCTCGCTGATCCGCAATCCGGAGGAGTAGATCGTCTCCAAAACGGCAACATCCCGGCAGCACAAAACCTTTGCCAATCTAGTTGCTTTCCCGCCTTGGGGCAGGAGGCCGGAGGGTGCGCCCAGCAGGCCTTGCATCTGCTCGACAGTCAGAAACTGCGCCAGCCGCTTCGGGAGCTTTGGTATTTTGAGTCCCTTGATGGGTGAGTACTCCAGCAACCTCTGTTGCATCAGGTACTTGTAGAAGCTCCGCAAGGCGGCGAACCGGATCTGCGTGGAGGAGCGCCCTATCTTGCACAGCCCCAAGGAGTGCAGATAAGTGCGGAAGTCGAAGCGCTTGAGCTTGTCCCAAGCAAAGGCAGGGCCGTCCTTTCTGTCCTTTTGATACCAGCGCTTGAACTCGAAGAGCGCACGGCGGTAATTTCGCAAGGTGTAGGCAGAATTCCTGCTGGTCAAGTGCTGGAGAAACTGGCTGAGCCAGGGATCCAGCAGCATCTCGTTGTCCGAGGGTTCCGCCATACTGGACGAGGGTTGGCGGATTTGCCTCGATTTGTCAATCGCCTTCTGCGGTAAAATGGCCCTTTTTCGTCACTCTCCTGCGGCTCCTGCCCTCTGCGCCCGCCCGCCCTCGCCACAGCCGGGCAGTGGACGAATATCATGCTGTTTCCAGCACCTGTGAGGCAGGGTCTGGTTGGTCGGCCGTGAACTCGGCATCAGCGCTGGCAGAGCAGTCTTCGTGCTTGCCGGCGTTGCGCCCTCGGCGACGGCGCGGGGGCTGTGGCTGGCGTTGCCGTCTCGGCCTCCGCTGCCCGCAGGGCCAGTGACTTTTCACCGGTTTCCTTATACCGGACGAGGTCCTCGTACTTGGCGCGCATGGCATCGATGCTCCGCTGCTGCCTTTGGCTGAAGTTGAACTGCGTGCGGCAGTCGTCGGCGAAGCCGATCTCCCAAGGCGTGGCGCCGATCTCCCTGCCGTGCCGGGCGAGGCCTGTCAGAAAGTTTGCTCTGCGATCATCTTCTGTCATATGGAGTTGCTTTTTTCCCTTGCGATGGGGACAGCCGTGCCGCGTTTCCGCTGCATTTTCGGCAGACGTATGTCCTGGTGATGAGGCGCCATGACATGTAAATCGGACCGGGCAACGCAAAGAGCCAAAACCCCGCCGGCATATTCCAAAACCAACGGAGCAGCACTGGGAGGAACAGCAGAGACCAAAGCGCCAGCTCCGTGTTCAGGCTCCCTTTGGTAATGCGCTCAGGAGCGTTACGGGAGCCGCAGGACATGCAGATATATTCTCTCTTCATGGTCTTATGATAGGCAGTTCTTTCGCCTTTGCTGGGCCTACTAATCCGTTCAAGGAAGGGGCGTTCCGGGCACTTCGCTCCGCGGGTGCTCGTATTCTTCGTCCGTCCAAAGCAGGCCCAGCGCGGGACGAACATCCCCCTTGAACCGCGGGGATGCTTTCATCGTCTTCTCGCGGATTTCAGCGGTGATTCGGGGCTGCTCCGGCATGTTGACATTGACGACTTCGTGCCAAGGCAATAGGTTCTTCATGCAAATGTGGTTGGCCGGGATGACCGGGCTATTGAGCATCCAACTGGGGATTTATACAGGTGGAGGGGATGTATTCCAGCAGCACGACGGGGTGCAGAATTTGCCCGGTGCCAGGATTCGAGGAAGTGTACACCAGTGTGTTGTTTCTGTAGTAGTTCACCGTCCCGTTCGATTCAAGTATCTGAAACGCATCTCCCTTCGTAAGCGGTGTGGTGGTGGGGGTTTGGGGCACGTTTGACTCCCGAATGTAGTAGGTGCTCGTATCATCTCCGATTACTATGCTGTATTCGATGGAACTAAGAGTTGTTGCCGACGCAGTCGACAGGCCCAGGATGACTCGGCTGCTGTCTCCCGCCGCGGTGCTGCACTGAATGCCGCCATTGTTTGTGAAACAGGTCGTGGAGGTGGCCATGCCGTCCCACGTACTGGTGCCGGCGTCTTTCACCAGGTTGGTGCCTCCCTGAACCACCACATTGCTTAAGGTTGTCCAGTTTATCGCCTGCCATGGCCCCAAGTTGGTGATGGTCACGCTGTTCGAGGCGGTCAGGCTTGTTAGCCCGTGCGTGTCGTAGGCGATGGCTGTCAGTTGGTAGGTGCCCGCCGACGGCACGTACCAGCTCCAGCTCGATGTCGTGTTCGTGGAGGTCGGCTGGCCGTTCACATAGAACACCACGTCGGTGACGCTGTCCCCTGCATCGGGATCCGATGCGCTGACCGTCACGGTTAGATTTGTTGGAAGGACGAGGCCCACAGAGCTGTTGTTGGCGGGCGAAACAAAGGCTACGGTGGGAGGGTGGTTTGAGGCCAGGCACGCTATCGTCGGCGTTTGGGTGGTCAATCCCAGCGTGTCCGTGAGTGTCGCGCAGCACGCATAGCTTCCTGCCGTGAGGGGGCTTGCAGCCACGGTCTGAGTTACCGTGCTGGCCGGGTTTGTGATGGTCGCCGCAACAGCGCCGTTGACGTAAAAGGTGATTTGCGCGACAGAGCCGCCGAGGTTCGGATCCGCGATGCCGGCCACTTCAACTTGGATGGGCTCGTTGAGGGAGTAGTTCGTCGCGTGCCCGTCGAAGGAAATGCTCGTGAACGCAGGCGGATAGATTGCGACCGTTACTGCGTTCGTGGCGCTCCAGATGGGCCCAAAGCCGTAACTGAAAGCCGCGGCAGAAATGGTGTGGCTGCCTGGTGCGACGATCACAGTGCTAGAGTAAACTCCAGCCGATGCCGCATTGGTGGCCTGCGGGATGCCGTCAACGTAAGTCACCACGGTCACCGGGTCATTATCCGGGTCGGAGGCTGTTCCGGTAACGCTGACGGTGCTCGTCGGCAAGTTGCTGTTGTTGGTCGGGCTTATTAGGATGATGGCCGGCGGCCGATTCGAAAGAACTGTGACCGTCAGGCTGGCACAACCCGACACTCCGGACTCGTTTGTTGTCGAGGCTTTCAACGTGTGGGTGCCCGGGGTTGGGGTGTAAGGCCCCAAAATGAAACTGCCTGCTGAATTAGCCTGGCCGACACAAGTTCCATTGTCGTAATAGGAAACAGTCATTGCACCGATTGGGGTGTACTGGTCGGAGGGGATGGCCTGCAAGTTGGTGATCTGATTGTAAGCATTGGTTCCGGCTGCGGGCTGTTGCCATGTGACGGTCGGAGCAGCGGCTTCAACCACGGTGAAACTATTGGTCGGCGAATAGTAAACCGCCCCTTGGTCCTCATATGCAATGGCGGAAACCGTGTAGAGACCAGCGGGCAGATTTAGCAGCGTGTTGCTGTAAACCAATGGCGGTTGACCGGGAGCGTTTGTGTATGTGGCCCACTCCACTCCGTTGGTGAACGTCACAAGATTGGTAATCGGTCCCAGTGTGTTCGTCGGTGTGGCGGTGACCAATATGCTTCCCGGAGTGGGATAGCTTGCACCGTTTGTCGGGGTGAGGATTATTTGGAGGGGTGCGAGGACGGTAAAGGCCACGGAGGCAGAGGTGCTGTTTATGCCATTGGCATCATGGGCAACCACATATGCCACATGCGGGCCGGCTGCCAGCGAGGCGAAACGTGTCCATTCCAGCGTGTACGGGCTGTAGGCATATCCTACGTAACAGCCATCACAGAAGAACTCCACCCAGCTCACCGCCGCCAGTGAATCCGTTGCCGAGGCGGAAAATGTAATGTCAGCGCCATTGGTCTCCGTCTGGCCCGCCTGCGGGCTCGTAAGGGCAACGGTTGCTCCTGCGTTGGGGGCCATCGTCACAAAGGTCGGTGCAGACCAGGTGGCGATATTGTCGTCATCCCAGGCTACAGCATAAAACACATGGACCCCAGGATCGACAGAATACCATGCAAAACTGTTGGTTGCCTGCGGAATGCCAGGCCCATCGACTTCATTGTCCCCGTCATAAAGGAAAACGCCGGCGATTCCATTTCCAAAGCCGGTGGCAACAACGGTGAGCGTTATGGTCGATTCGAAGGGGATCGCTTGGCCTGCGTTGGTGGTCATGACCATTACGGCAGGCTGCAAGGCAACTGAGGTGGATGCAAAGGCATAGATGGTGTTGGTCGGCGAGCAGACAAGATTGCCCTGGTTGTCATAAGCGATGGCAGACAGCGCATAGGTGCCTTGTGCCACATTTGCCCAGTTGTTGCTGCAGGCTGCCAGCACCGAGCCGGGCGCATTCGTGACTGAGGCCAACGCTGTTCCGTTTACGAACAAAACCAGGTTGGTGACGATCCCCAGCGTGTTTGTTACTGTTGCTGCAACCGGAATGCTTCCAGAGGCGGGGTACGTGGAGCCGGATACTGGCGCAAGCGTAACGGTCGGTGAGGGCGGGATGGTGAAGGTTACGGGGCCGGATGTGCTGTCTACGCCACTGGCATCATGGGCAACAACATACGCTGTATGCGGGCCGGCTGCCAGTGGCGCAAAGCGCGCCCACTGAAGCGAATAGGGCGTGTAGGCATATCCTACGTAGTAGCCATCGCAGAAGAATTCCACCCAGCTTACGGCCGCGGTCGCATCTGTTACCGAGGCTGCAAGATTGATGAGCGCACCGTTGGTCACCGTCTGGCTTGCTTGGGGGCTGGTCAGCACAACGGCTGCTCCCGGATCCGGGGTTACTGTTACATACGTTGGTCCAGACCAAGTGGTGTTGCCTTCCGGGTCTGTGGCCACAGCATAGAACACATGAAGCCCCGGCACGATGGACGACCACATGAAACTGTTGGTTTCCTGCGGGGCTCCAACCGCGGCGACTGGGTAGATTCCATCATAAAGGCTCACGCTGGAGACCCCGTTTCCAAAGTTCTGAGAAACGACCGTGAGCGTTGTCGGCAAATAGTAGGAGGCAACTTGATTGGTAACGACAACCGTCACGGTGGGGTTTGTAGTGGTGGCCGGTGGTGGATTCGTGCCGGAAACAATGTAAAAGCGGCTCCTGAATAGAGGAGCATTTGTATCTTGAAACGCCATGTACCCGGGAGTGTAGTTGCCTGACAAGGCCAGCCCGACTGTGCCTATCGGTTGCCATGTGGACAGATTTGTGGATGCGTTGACGGAGTAAGTGACCCCGGAACACCCGTAAATCGTGAGATCCATGTTGTTATTGGAACTGACGATGCTGAGGATGCTGGGTATGCTTGGGGCGGTTGCCTGAGCGTGAACCTTTTGAGTTAGCGTCGCGCCAAAGAGAGCTGCTGCGAAAATGAAGGGTTTCCTTATAACATTCATAGGGCATTATATGGCCGGTGCCATATTTATGGCTCCTTCTTGAGAAAACGGCCCGCCTGCTGGACCGGACGCGGATTCTGCGGTTAAACTGGCCCGGAAGGATGCGAACCATCGGGGAATTGCGTGGAAGGGTGGGGCGAGTACCCCGAAGGTGAGGGCTGGGATCGCGGTCGTAAAAGGGCTTGCGGTCCCGGTAGATTCTCTCAAGCTCCAAATCTCGCACGGCTGCGTTCGTGTCTCCGTGCGCGCCAGCGACGTCATGCGCCCGCTGCGCTGGGGAGAACGGCTTGATCAATGGGGCCGGCTTCCGCACAGGCAGCGGCGAAGGTTCCTGACGCCTCCCGGTTACGGGTCAGCTCGCAGGCGCAGGCGGCCATGCTCGCGGCCTCGGCGCCGTGGCGGAACTGGGGGTTCCCGCTGGTGGCGAGTACCCACCCCAAGTTGTTCAGGCGTCGGGAAGGTCGGGCCGGAGTTTGAGGTCCCTGAGGTACTCGGAGGTCGCCCAGCCGTCTTGTGCTGCGCGGCGAGAATCTCCGCCAACTCTACGTGGACGGAGGAAAAATCAGGAGCAAGGCGCAGCGCTTCGGCGCACTGTTGCCCGGCCCGGAGGTACTGGCCTTGCATGGCCGCGTCCATGGCCAGAGGGCAATGCAGTTCTGGCTCGGTCGCATCGTGGGAAGGCCGGTTTCCAGTTCGGTCTCAGCCTCACGCCATCTGCCCGTGGAAAACAGGGCGGCTGCCAGGTCGCATCTCGCGACCGTCATGCCGGGTTTGAGCTTGAGTCCCGTGCGGAACGTTGCGATTGCGCCGTCCTGCTTGTTCTCCAGCATCCACGTGCGTGCCAGGAACAAGTAACAAGTACTTGTCCGCCGATTTTCATCCAGTGTGCGGCGGAATGCCAGTACTTGACCCATGGCTTGGTGCACCAACGGTTTATTTGCAGGATATTGCGGAAAAAGCTTGACCCTTACACAGGAAAGGTTGTAGCACTGAGCACCAAACTTTATATATTATGATTGCGACCCAAATAAGGCAGAAAGACGCCGTCTTTTACTCTGTGGCCTTTCCTTCCGAGGATTTGCTCACCAAAGTCCGATTTATCAGCCGATTCTATGGCGAGGGCGAGCAAATCAAACCTGAGGAACTGCCAGCAAACGATGACGTGGCCCAGTTCATCGCCAGCGTGGAGAAAAAGGACAAGGCGTTTCAACGGGCGATTTCCAAGAAGAAGGTGAAAGAGATTCGCAACTTTTACGAAACGGCCATCTCGCAGCCTCCGATTCCGGGGACAGTGCTCCTGTTCACTTCGGAGCAACTCAGCTTTGAGCCTCTTTATGCCAACGGCACTGTGGGGAACCTCACGGAACCGACTGAGCGGTTTCTCATCATCGACGGCCAGCACCGGCTCGCGGCGTTGAAGTTTTTCGAGAAAACCCACCCTGATGAGGCCAACTCCATTTACGTGCCCTGCATCATCTTCGACGGGCGCAGCGACGACTTTGCAACCGAGATGTTTGTGATCATCAACTCCACGCCGACGCGCATCAACAAGAGCCACCTGATCGACCTCTACGAGCGGGTCTCCTGGGCAGAGCCCGACAGGCGTTTTGCGGCGCGCATCGTCGAGCTGCTGTACAGCCAAAAGGACAGCCCGCTGCAGTATCGCATCAATCGTCTGGGAGGGCGCAGCGGCAAGGAAAAGTGGATTTTGCAGGCCGAACTTTTCAACGAGGTCCACCGATGGGTGAAGCAAGCGTGGCCGGCGATAGAGAAGCGGGGAACCGACCAGCCATCCGCTTTTCATTACTACGGCATCCTCCGGGACTTCCTCAAGGCGTCTGCGCTGACCTTCGACGAGGTCTGGGGTAAGGAAAACTACATGGTAACCAAGCCCGTGACCCTGAAGGCTCTGGTGCGAGTGGCCGCAGACGTGGCCGCGAAAGATGCAGATCCAGAGGAGGGAAGGCTCGAACGCTGGGTGAATCTGCTGGTTCCGTGGACCAGCAGGTCCCGGGAATTTCGCAGTGAAGGCTTCTACGAGCGATTTGCAGCCAAAGGCCAGGTTGAACGGGTCACCCGAATTCACCGCGAGCTGCTGCGCTCCCTTGACCTTGAACAGCTCTCCGTTGAAAAGCCGTCGGCGTTCCAAAGGCGCCAAGCAGCTTAGGCGGACTATTCGGCTGGCTGGATGCTCCGGAAGGGTGGGCTGCGCATTATACATGGCGATTTCCTCCTTTATGGCGTTGCGCTCCATTTCCACGGGCCGGGGGTAAATTTTGAGAACAGCAGCATGTCGAGGTTCAACGCCAGCGCGTCACCGAGGTTCTGCCGCAGCACCCTCCCCTCGTAGGGGGGGAACTCCTCCGACGTGTAGGCGTTGATCTGATCGCCCATCCGTTCAGACGGCCGGGCAATCTGGCAGGCCATCTTGGCCTGCTGCTGGCTGGCCTTGAGGATGGCGGATTCTCTGCCTCGTCCCCTTGAACAACAGGGGTTCGATGAAGTGGCTGATCCCGCCCAGGACCCTGGTTAAACCTTTTCTTTCAGTCGCTCCACGATTTTACTCCATGCGTTCTTTCGCGCGTGATCATCCGCACTGAAATGGCGCAGGTCATGCCAACGAAATCCCGGATCTATTCTCTTCCCGCCACTTTTTTTAGGAGTGGCGATGTAATTAGCAAACAACACTGAGATGCGCTCAGCGAGAGCATCATATTCGTAAATCCAAACGTCGGGAAAGCCCGCCTCCTGTAGCTCCACAAGCGCAACAAACAGATTTGGATTTCCTTTTTTCTCGGTGATGTCGCTTCCAAGTTTCCAACCCTGCTTGTTCGTGATTGAGCGGGTCTTGACTTGGATCGCAGCACTCTTCGTTCTGCCAGAATTTGTGACCACGACATCGTAGAGCGGATTATTTTTTGGCGTGGGCATGGCCAAAAAGCCGCGGCGACAAAGCTCGGCGCACACGAAATACTCCCCAGCCACACCTACGAGATTGTTGGAAACGTCTTTTGCCATCGGCGACTTTTCTTTGCTAAGTATTATTCAACTAACCAGCCGTCCGCATATTAGGGTATGCAAATCCCAAATTCAATCCGTTTGGTGCGAGAAGGTTGCGTGCTCCGGCGCCTCTCAACCCACGGGCTCGGCCGGATGCGGACAATCAGTTCAGATTTGTTCGGTCTATATCTGGCTGTAGGAATTCGGCATTGTGATGGAGCAACGCCTCGCGTTTGGCTACTTGACGGAGGCGGTTTTTGTCAATTGCAAGCTCATTTATAATAGTGTCACGACTTTCGTCATCCGTCAGCAAAGCGGCATAAAGCAGGTGGGTTGGATAAACTGGAGAATTTGCTATTGCCGCGAAATGTTCGGCATCGACAAACACCTGCTTCGCATTCTTGCTGCGACGCAAGCGCCTCGCCTCTGAGAGGGTAAATCGGTTGCCCCCGCCTTTGGCTCGCAGCCGACGGCGGAAGGCGCGGGCGTTCAAGCCTGCTGCCCGGAAAATATTTCGGAGCCTTCTGACTTCCCGCAGCAGTTCCTCCAGGATTTCATCCCGGTCTGCGATGTCTTTGGCGACCAGTGCCGGAAGGTCCACGTCAACTATTTTACAGAGGCCGAGCAGCAGGTGGCTCGGCTCGATCATGGATGCCTTTAGATTCCGTGCCTCGTACTCAGCCACGCGCCAGACCAGGATCAGGCTGTTGGAATGCAGTGGTTTCATTTGGGTCGGGCTGTGCGATTTTATTCTCGAGTGACCCTGAGAGTTACTGTGCGGTTGTTTATGCTCGGGCGCGGGAATGGACGTTCATCGGCCAAGCCGCTGATCGCGGTCAGTTTGTCCGGGGGGAAAATGTTTAAATGACGAAGATAGCTTTTAACGCGCTCGGCGCGATCCAAGGCGAGCTGGACATCAGATTTTGGAGTCGACCAGGGCCAAGTCGGTGGCTCCTGCTCCGCATACCCAATTATTTCCACATTCAACTTCTCCTGTGTCTGAACCAGTGATTTGGCGATGGCGTCGAGCAGCGTCTTGGAGCCGATTTTGAAGTGATCGTCGCGGTCGAAAATCCCCGAGTCGAAGCGAATATGCCAGCGATCGCTTTCCGATATGACGGTGACGCCTTTTATTTGAGGATCGAAAGGCACTGTGCGTTTTAATGAGGCAGGCGGGTTCGTAGCTGCCTGGGCGGCGGTGGCGTAGGCATCCATCAAACCCTTCACGTTGGAGCGCGTTTCTTCGAGCAAGCGCTGGCCGTTCTGCTGTTGGATTGTCAGGGCCTGTATTGCATCGGAGAGGCTGGAAATGCGTACGGCGGCGCTGTTCAGTTGCTGCAAGAGCATGGTCTGATTGGTTGCAAGGGCCTGAAGGCTGGCGGTTGATGCGTTTGCCTGTTGTTCCTGCGTTCGCTGGAGTCGGGCGAGTTCTGTCTGGATGGGGGCCAAGGCGGCGGACAAATCCAAGCTGGCAGATGCCGATGCAGGCACCACTGAGTCAGTCTTAGGATTTTGGACTGCTGCATTCGGTCGCAGTTCTGCTGAGGGAGGCTGGGGTTGCAGAGACGAGCTGGGCTTTGCTTCTTTGATGACCGGAGCGGAAGACGCGGATGGAGGGGAGGACACTGGGCGCTCGCGGCGAAGTTGTGGAAAAAATTTGAGGAACGCTAAACCAGCCAAGACCAATACGAACACGGTCGCCGCGTAAAAAACAGATTGGATTCGGCGGCGATCGCCAGGCTGGCCTTCGTTTTGAAGATTGTTGAGACATTCGAGACAGCCACGGTACATATCATTTTGAGGATCGCTTTGAAGGGCTGCTTCCCACAAACGGCGGGCACGCTCAAGGTGCCCCTGTTGCGCTGCAATTCGTGCTAAAAGGTCAAGCTCACGCGGCGCTTCGGGCGGCAGGCCGTCTTTTGATAAAAGAGCTTCTGCATCGGCGTATTGGCCGGTGCGACCAAGTTCAGCAGCACGAGCGAAGCGAACTTCGGCGAGGCACTGCTCGATCGCCGCTGTTGCCTTTTGGGACAAGTCCATCTGAGAGTTCATTGCCGGAGTTGGTTAGCGTATCAGGCCCGATTGGTAGCCTCGCTTGGCTGCCTCAACGATTTTGTCCGGCAGAAGCTCCCAGAGTTGACGCACGACATTTTGAAGTCCCGCAGTGTTGTTCCTGGACAAACAATCCCGCCCTTGGTCCAACAGCCGGGCGGCTCGGCTCTGATCGCCCATCTTGTCCTGTTGCTTCTCCATTTCTTGGAACTGATAAACCCACCAACCAGCTTGGGCCATGATGATTTCAAAGTAGAGGTTGGCAACGTGCTCCGACCGTTTGCGAAGCCGGTCGGCTTTTAGGTCACGGATTATTTCGTCGATTTGAGCCCTAAGTTCATCGGCGCGTTTGATTTGTTGCTGGGTGCCGTGCTTTTCAGCGACGCGGCTCAGGTACTTGAGCCAGTCCTGTGCCTCGGCGACCAGTGCTGGCCATTCCAGGGCATTGGCAGCTTCGTCCAGCTTGAGCTTCAATTCCAAGAGGCGCTTTTCACATTTGCCGGCTGCGTCAGCGTCTCCCTTGGCTGCGGCGAGGCTGTCTTTAACTTCCTGGAGTAGGGCCGATCCTTCCACTTCATCAACCAGAGATTCAGCGCTTCCGGCTCCCGTGGCAGCTGCCTTTGCTTTGGCATCGCGGAAGCGAGTCATCTCTGAGTCAAAGTCAGCTTGCAAGAATTGCACATCGGCGGTCTTTCTCCCTGCGTCGATCTTTTGTGAGAATTCTTCGTCGAGGAGTGGCACGTAAACACCTAATGTGATGATGCGGGATTCATCCATGCGGAGGGTCACTTCCACCTCGGTTCCGGCCGGTAAATCTCGCCGGATGTTTTTTGCCTCAATAATCCCATAACCGATTATCCGGTTCCGATCGGCTAGATCATGCTCGCCTTCAATGATCGGAATTTTAATCAATTCCCCGGTTTGCCCCTGCCGAATCGAATGGACCGTGCGGTAATCACGAGTCGCCTTCAAGGGCAATCCGCGCCCTTTCTCAAAAAGCTTGTCGTATTCGTTGTTGGCGAGAGCAACGCCCATGGAGTTAATGAGCGGCTGCTCCTCAACTACGGCGCCTATTGTGTAGGTGAGGTTGTCTGGTTTGATTTTCTGCTTTCGACCGGTTGGATCGTAAAGTTCGATCAAGAAGGTATGACGCTCGCCTTTTTCCGCGTGGAGGTTGGTCATGAATACGCCGTCAGCTCGGAGCGGAATCTTGCCACTGCGCCATTGGGTTTTGGAATTAACCAGTTCGATTACGAACCCTGTGAAATTCTGGGCGGCGGACCCGCTCACGGTCCCGCCAACAATGGGGGCGCTATCCAAGCCAACTGGCTTGTGCTTTAAATCAACGGTGAATTCGCCGACAACAGGCGCGGCCTTGGCCCCGGCATTGAGCTTCTGCGTCCCCGCGAAAATGGCTGCGCCTCTGGCCACAACCGTGAGCGGATCAACAGTATGGTCCAGGGGGATGCCGAGGCTGGATTTGAGCATTTCGCGGAAATAAGGAGCCAGCGTGGGGCCGCCAACGAGAATAATCCTTTCGACGGATTCTTTGGGCAGGTTCTTTTCTTTGAACACCCGTTTGGTAATTTCGACGGACCTGAAGATGATGGGCTCGGCGATCCGGATTAGGTCGGCGCGAGGAAGCTCACATTCGAACTCGATGGTGTGGCCGGCATCGTCGTCGAATCGACAGCAGTCCAAGGTGGCCGTCTCGTATCTTGAGAGGTCTATTTTGGCCATTTCTGCCGCGCGCTTCAGGAGGGCAAACGCCCTGCGCCATTTTTTACTACCTCGATTGAAATCATCTAACGAGTGCTGATCCAAAAGGCGCGGGACCAGCAATTGTTCAACGATAGCCCAATCAATATCAGAGCCACCGAGAAAATTATCACCGCCGTGATTAACGACGTGAAGGCTTCCATCCTCTGACTTGATCAGGGCCGCATCAAAGGTACCGCCTCCAAAATCGTAAACCAGCCAATATGCTTTCTGACTGTCCGTTTGAAAGCCATAGGCCAAAGCTGCAGCAACCGGTTCTTGCACCAGAGGGCTCTGTTTGAAGCCAGCCAAGTCCGCCGCCCTGCGGGTGGCGTCGCACTGGTGCAGTTCGAAAGCTGCTGGGACCGTTATTACGGCCGACTCCACGACCTCTCCGGTCTTCTGCTGAACGTCAGCTTTGAGCGATTTCAACACCTCAGCTGAAAGCTCCTCCGGCTTGCGCTGCTGCCCGCTACTTCGGAATTTATAGACATGGTCGGTGCCCATTCGGCGTTTGAATTCGAGGTAAACGTCATCTTCCTCGTCGACGATGCGGCTTTTTGCTCGGTCCCCAATACGGACATTTCCCTTTTTGTCGATGTAAACCGCCGACGGGGTGATGTCGGCGTCCTTATCGTTGTTTTTGATGATCTCGGTTGAGACACCCTTGAGTACCGCAATCGCACTGTTCGTTGTCCCAAGATCGATTCCAAAGTCAATGGTCGTTCTGTTCATGTTTTCGCTCCTGTGGAAGGTTGATGGTCGGAAGTCGCGGGAATGGCAATCTCGATTTCCCCATGCTGGATGATACGGTCGTTCCAATAAACAGTGGGGAGAAGCGTCTCAAGGACGTACTTTCTGGTGGCGTCCTGTCTGGGCTGGCTGGTTATCACTTTCATGGGTTGGCCATCGTCGTACGGGTCGCCGGTGTGGTTTTTGATCGTGAAGCCAATTTCTTCAAGATGCCGGTAGATTCGTTCGATGTCTTTGTACACGCGTGCCATCTCTCGGTGGACCTCGCCCGTGGTGGCGTCAACCATTTTGGCCTTGGCTCTCCACGCACTTGTGGCGATTGCAAGCACACCTTTCAAAAAGCTCGGGGGGACAACCTCAATCGGCCTGCTGGTTGTGACAGTGGCAGGAACCGCGGTGGCTTCTTGGTTGGCCAAAAGCGTCTTCACATTAGTCAAGAGCTTGTCGAGTGAAGCCAAATCAGTTCCCTCACCCAGGGGAATCGCGAGCTGCTGCCGCCACTGCGGCTGTTTTCTCTTTAAGTGTTTTTTCATAGATGGCTGGGAATATTCTGAGAGAGCCTTATTCAGGGACAACTATCGCCCAGGCTGGCGCAATTTTGCATTGTAATTATCAACCATTGTGTTCAACGCTTGGGAATCAGCCTTCGCCTGTTCAAGTTTGGCGTTATACCGAGCAACTTCTTGGTTAAATTGGTCGACAGCAAATTGACTGGTACTGTCGATGGAAAGGCGTTCCGATTCGATCTTATTGCCCATGCTTTGCAACTCACTGTCCAATGCATTAAGATTGGCTTTTGCGGTTTCGATCGTGTTTCGGTCGCTGCTCAAATCCGAACTGCTGTGACTGGGGACACGATACGTATTGCCTCCTGAGCTGCCCCCGTTGCTGGATGTTGAGGAGCTGCACTGGGAAATCAGCCAGATTGCACCTATAAAGACAAGCCAGCCTATTGCAGTGTCTTTGAGATTCTTGATGCGCTTCTGACGCCTCTCGGCTTCCATGCGTTGGAGCTGTGTCGCGTCGTCGGTCAATCTGCTCTTAAGTTCTGAGCCGCGCACATATTGCAAGGCCAGTGAATGTGCAGCGGCCGCAGTGGACTTGTCCTGGTATTTGTTCCAAGCATCCAGGGAAATCCCGCGCAGCACGATAGCTGCCGAGTCTGATAATTCCGAGTAACTTTCCGAATTTGCAGCAACACCATAGCTGGCCTTTGCAAGAGCAGGGATTGCTTCACGCTGGAACCTATCCAATCTCGCAAGGGCACTATCATGGCTATCCTGAATTGACTTTAGCAGCGCAAAGACTGGCCCCAGTTTAGCATAGGCGATGTTGCTGTGCAGAGTGGCTATGTTCTTTTCAATTTGCCCCTCAAGTTCGGGACTTGCCGCGAATGGCAAAACGGCGCTGAGAATCTGAAGGCATGTATTGTTGTCACCCGTCGCTTTGTGGTGTGTGACTTGTAGCTGGTTACATGTGGACACAACCTCGTCAAACAGTTCATTGCGGATATCATCGGTTTTGTCAAAAAACAGATTGAAAATCTCTAGGCATTGTTTCGCTTGTGCGAGGAGCTCGCGGGCCGCATTTGCCGCATCGGTCGGCTTGCGTGCTGCGCGTTCGTTCGCTCTGTGGATCTGCTCTTTCAGCCTGTTTTTCGTCGGCGTAAGGACCAGTTCCGCCGTTTCTTCCCAGGTTTCTGCCCGTTGGCCAGCCTCGCGCATGGTCTGAACGTGAAGCCTGGCCTGGTCAAACTTCCCAGCCTCCGCGTACGCCAAGGCGACCTCGACATTAATTTTATTCAAGGCTTTCGGCAATGAACACTGCATGCGGCGGGCAAAACCGGTTGTTAGCCTGGCGTCATCAATCTGATGGATGCGGGCGACTACGTTGTCCCAAAGCCGGTCGTCGGCGCTAAGAAGCTTCCAGCGGCGGAACGCTCTTTGCCAGTACTCGGCGATTTTCTGCCTCTGGTCGTCCTCGACAGCGTGATCGGCCGCGTAATTCTCCCAGTCAAGGGCGGTCACATGATATGCAAGGGCGATGTTGTGCGAAGCCGCTGCGCCGTTATTTTGATCTTTTTCTCTGCTGCGCCAGGTTTCAATTGCACCATTCAGGTTGCCGGCGGCCAGTGCCTGGATTGCAGGATCAGATTTGCTGTGGCCGAATTCCTGCGGCCAGAACCAAAAGAACTCGTCAACGATACGCGCCTCTGGGTCTTTTAATCGCTGGATGGCTTCTCTGATTTCGTCCAATGTCGGTGGAGGTTTTCGAGCAAGAGCAGTCGTGTGCGCTTTCTCGCCATCGCCCAGCTCCTCCATCAGCTTGATCTTGTCGGCATGCTTCGTGATTTCGCGGGTTGTTGCATCCACTGCCAGTCCGGTGATTCGGAAGGGGTTGCTTTGGAACAGGTGCCTTGTGGCCGCGGCGATGAGCGGTCTGCATTCAATTTGGTCAGATTTTTCGCCTGTCCTCATATCTTCACGTCCCTTTGCTTGATGAGCAGCATGCTCTCTAAGATTTCAGGAATGATCGGGGCATTCCAATTTTCAAGGGTGCCCAGGGTATCTATCTCGATTTGTCCTGCCACCCCGGTTTGGCAGGTCTTATAGGTCAGGTGAATGCGGTTATTTTCTCTTGAACTGTAAATGTCTTTGTAAGCGATCGGCGGGCTTTTCTCATAGCCATCGCTGTACCACCCAGGTCCACTGGAATGGGTAGCGCCACCCAACACCATCCCTTGCGCCAAAAAGGAGCAGTCGTGACCAACCAGATAATGGAAGGTCAGTCCTTCGCCTCCCCCATCGAGTATTTCGACAGCGAGCTTATGTGCGAGCACCGGGGCTATGTATTTGTGCAGCGCGGTCACGACTGTTTGGAAATCGGAGAGGCACTCTTCATCGTTTCGACCGATTTTTTTGAAATCAACTTCCAGTTTTCGTGCCCCGCTCGCCGAAACTTCGATTCGGTATTTGGTGGCCGTGATGGATTCGATTTTTTCGATTCCGTAGAGAAGCGCTTTTGCCCAGATCGGGGCATCCGGTTTGCCGCCCCCAGGCTTAGCTGTTTTAATTCCGTACCGAATCCCCGTAATCTCGCGCGACGCCAGAACAAGCGAATTCAAGCGGACTTTCGCGGTGCCCACTTCAATTTCATCACCTCTGGTACGAACCAAGACGCTCAGTGGTTGTTGGTGAATGCCCATAATCACATGCTAATTCCGCAGCGCCAGAGTTTGACTTGGTGTGCATATTTGGGGCGCATGTCGGGCGATTTGTTTAAGGCCTCCTCCATGAGGTCTGCGGCTTCTCCAAGGCGGCCGTTTTGGCGTGCTTCCATCGCGCGTTTGATGAGGGATCTTGCGACATTGGCATCCAGAGGCGAAGGGGTGCCGAAGATTGCCTTCGATGGTTCGCTCGGCAGGATTTTTCGAAGCTCTTGGCTTGGTGGGTCTATTAACACGGCTTTGTCGAGGTCGTGCAACAGGGCGCGGGCATTTGGATGCCGCTTTTCTGGTGCCTTCTCCAGTGCGTTCATGACAATCTGGTCGAGCGCCTTGCTGACATCGGGATTGATCTCGCGGGGTGGCGTGATGGGTTTGTCAAAAAGGTTTTTTGAGCTCCAATTCGCCCCTTCTGGCATTTCTACGGGCAAGCGATCGGTTAGCAGCAGGTACAGTGTCGCCCCTATGGCCCACACGTCAGCTGCACATGAATCACCTTTGCGTTGCGCAAATGATTCGGGCGGCTTAAAGGCCAGGGTCCCGGCAGCGGTAGCCAAAAGCGTAAGCGGGTTGACCTTTTTGGCCAATCCGAAGTCGCTAACCCGCGCCCGCAAGCCGTCGGCTTCGTAGCCTACGAGAATGTTTTGGGGTTTGATGTCCCGGTGGATGATCGGGGGTGTTTCCTGGTGGGCCTGGGCTATGCCGCGGCACACTTGCTTTGCCAAGTCAACGCTCGTTTCGAGAGGCACAAATCGCCTGCCGTGAGAACGCCAGAATTTGTCGAGGCTCCCGCCAGGGACGTTCTCCATCGTAAAATAGCCGCAGGTGCCTCCGGATGCTTCCAACACATTTGCGTCAAATACCCGGACAATGTTGGGGTGGCCAATGCGGGAGAGGAGGATGGCCTCGCCCAGCATTTCGTGGATTTCGTCCAGGCTCATTCCTGCGCGTTTGAAAACCTTCATTGCCTGACGACCGAGAAATCGGTGCTTCACGCGGTACACCTCGGCAAATGCCCCCTGTCCCAGGAAGCGCTCGACTTCGTAGGTTTCACGAATGACTTGTCCTTCTTCAAGCAGCCTCATATTGCTGAAAATAGGATTCAAGATTATCCCGATTCGGCCGCTTTACAATTCCAAAATCCGCGCCGTTGATGGATGTGTGCCTCAGCTTGATGAGATAATTTTGCCTTTGACTGTGACGAGAAAGGCAGCCAAGTCATCCAGCCGGCCCTTTGGAACTTCCACGACAGCCGTGTGGACGCTTCTCTGCGAGCGCCACTTGCTGAACATTGCAACCAGGCTGTATCCTTCGCCGCGCGTCGGATCTTCGCCCTGGCCCTGGTACAGGATGCTCGCTTCGAAATCGTTGAGGTTGATCAGCTTCGCGGGTTCGACGGCCACATGGCGCTCCGGGTTTGCCGGGCCCATTTGCAGCGTCTGCTCCCAGAGGTCATCGTTCTTGTCGTCATAGTACCAGTCGGCTTCAGGCTGGGGCCATCCGCTATTCATGAAGTCGGCGAGTTCCTGGGCGGTGACGTTGCTCTCTTGTGCGATGCTCATAAGCTCTATTCTTCGCGGATTTTTACGGTTGGATCACAAAAACTGCGGACGCATTCCAGCAGCGCCTTTCAGGAGGTGGCGCCCCGCAATTACGCGAGCGTCTTCTGGGCACGATGGATGCAGTTGAGGACCGACTCGAGCTCGTTCCACGCGTCGATCGGCTGCTCTGCTTCATCGAATGCAGCTGTAATAATTTTGGCTATGGGATCTTCCGGCTGCACTCCGGCAGCTTCCAGCGCGTTGGCGATAAGCTTGGGCTTGTCCATATGTTGTGTTTGGCTGCGCACGATACGCCGGCAGATTTAAAGTCTCTCCACCGTGTCAGCGGCCCCTCGTTCCGGAAACAGCGCCAGAGCGTGGTCAGCATCGCCATCACCGTCGGCCGTCACGAGAACCCGGAGGTTTCCCTTGTCATCTAGCCCTACCAGCACATCTCCGATGGCTTTGCCATTCCGGAGAGCCCGGACGGCGATTTCCTGGTAGATGCCGCGATCTCCGCTCGGCTCGGCCCGCAGGACGATCCTCTTCGGATTCTTCCCCCCGTTCAGGGCTGGAAATTCAAAAGCGACGTTTCCGCGGAAGGCGTTTTCCTTCGCCTTGCGGGAGCTTTTGGCTGTCTTTTTTCTGGTACTCATATCAATTCGTTTCGCGGCTTTTGCTCCGGTGTCAACGGAACTGGTGGCTTTCTGGAGACCGCCGAATGAAGCAGACGTCCGGCGGATTGCATGGGACGTAATTTGGCCTGCGACGGAGGAATCCCTGGAACCGCGGCTCAAGGGCGTTCTCCACGTAGATCGAAATTGATGGCCGATTCTCGTCAATGAACTTCTCCAGCTCCGTGAGGAAGCGGGCAAAGTGACCTTTTCCTTTGTCTACGACGTCAATCGACGCCACATCCAGGCACTGATGCTCAGCGGCCTCGATGCAGCGGGTGGTGTTTCGCAAGTAGACGCGAACCGGCCCGAGTGTAAACCAGCGGTTGTGCTGCCCCCACTTCGAGGGCTTCAAGATAAACTCTTTTACTGGCTTCGTTAGCATGGCCCGTTCGAGAATCTTGGTGTATTTGAGCTTTGGAGTCCAGCCAGTTTCTGAACTGATTGAACCTTGCCTCCTTCCCGGACGGTTCTCCTCTGGAGGAGAGCCTTGCAATGCGGCGCGCGGCGCCCAGCTTATCGGGCAACCGCCGCAGCAGGAGCGGCCGCCGGCAGCGAAAACTTTCCGCCGGTTCTCACCAGCTCGCCTTTTTTGGCCGCGATGTAGAACTTGGATTTGAAGCTGCCCATGGGCGTCTTGCCTGAGGCTCCCATTTGCTCCACGAGGGGTTTGGCGGCATTACAGGCTTCCTGGATGGTGATTGGACCCGTCGCCTCACGCATCACCTGAAAGATGATGCCGCGGTAGGTCAGTGCAGGTTTGGTTGTCGGAACTGCGTTTTTGGTTTGTTTGCTCATGGGCTTTTCAGTTTGATCGAGTACTTTCCGGCTTGGCGTCTCGAATCTCTCCACGGCCTCGGTGGCCTTCTCCATGATTTCGATAAGCTCATCGATCAACAGCACATGGATCCCCAGCGTTGGAGACGACACCTCGATGGTCATCTCGTCTCGCACGATGGCGGAAACAGGTTCAGGTCTCATGATCTTTCGTTAAGTTCGGCCAGTTTTTGAATATTTTACAGCTGGCTGACAAATGAGCAGGTTTTCCACCCCTCGTTTGGTTCCATTATATGACATTTTTGAAGAATGCGGGGGTACTGACCTGTTTGAGGCTGCTCCGTAGAGCTTCCCCACACCGTCGAAGAAGGGTTTTTTCAACGAAGCCTGTCGACCGCCTCGCGAACCAACTCTGCGCACTCCGTTTTGAGGGCTTCGCGCCCCGCATCGCCCTCACCCAGGACGGGATCGCACAAGATTACAAGGGCGAAGCGCCTGAGCAAATCGTTGTCCGGGTTGTTCTTTGCCATCTGGTACACCCAAGGGCGCAGCTTGGCCAACCCTGGCTGAAACTTCTTTTCGTGGGCAAAGAAGGTGTTGATAAGGCACGCGAACTTGAGAGGCGTCTCAATCAGATCCTTGGGATAGATGGGGGACAGGTTTCCCAGGATGAAGTCGAATGGCTTTTTGGAGCACTTCCAGTAGCGCTTGATCGCGTTGACGGCGGCATATTTAAACAGGCCATCGCCGTCAGTTCCCAGGTTCACCGGGGTGGTGTCGCGCAGCTTATTGGTAATGTTTCCATTGGAGATTAGTGAGTTTAAGTCGCGGAAATTAAACTGGTAGAGACCGATGTCCGAGACCTTGTCATTGGCGTTTTTGTTGATGCGACAGCTGGGATGGTCAATGGTGCGGTAATCGGCCGCTCGGAATGGTTTCTCGAAATCCGCCACCTTTTCCTCCACAATTTCGACCACCCTGAAATGCCGGTCTTGTATCTGCTGAAACTCTTGGGCCACCTCCTCCTTGGTCAGCTTCGGCTGGTCTTTCCCTGCCTCGAAGGCTGCAAGGTCTCTGGGAACCCAAAGTGCGGCCACGTAAGGAAATGCATTGCTGCCGTGAGTTGCGAAGGCTCGGCTGGAAAAGATCACGCAGTTTTCAAGCCGGTATCCGAAATTGACCAGCCTGTCGTAGATCGTAGGCTTAACCAGGTAGCTCATGGGATGCAGAATGGCTACTGCACGCGGTTTCACGAGAAAGTAGGCGCGCATGAATGCGATGCCCGAATCGCGGTTCTTGATCCGCGGATCCATCGGCGCCTGAACCTGGATTTTTGATGCGCGGCGGTTTTTTGAGGTCCAGTCATTGTACGGCGGGTTTCCAACGACCACTGTACGGCGATTATCGGGGATATTATAGCGGGTTCGGTCCACAAATGACAGCGTATCCATCTCCGCCATGAACTTGAACCCCATCTTTTTGAGGATTTGGACGGCAATCGGATCAATATCGAACCCGTAAAACTCGTTGCCGATGAACTCGAACGCGAAAGCCCCGATCCCGACGCAGAGGTCCAGGAGCAAATCCGTAGGTACCAGAATGGGATCAAGCAGATCTCGTAAGAGATGAATCGCTCCCGTGGGGGAATAGTACTTGCCAAATGACGACTTCTTCCCGTCTGGCAGCATGTGCGTGAAGCGGTTTCCGAAAAACTTCTTCACTGCTTCCGCATCGTCCAGATAGTACTTGGCCCTGATCTGAGCGAACCATTTTTCCTCGGCCGGCGAGGCTGCCTCCCGCGCGCCTTCCTCGAGCGAGAGCACTAAAAAGACTGCGACTATGGGGTCCACGCCCTTCGGAAGTTTAAGGAACACCTCTGAAAGATGGGCGCTGATCGGCAATTGACTCATATTTTAATTTTATCCTCTGAGTGCAGGACATGGCAAGTTTAGAAGCCCAACCTGCGCCTGCATACTTTGTTTTGACTGCCTTTCATCTTCTGCCTTGGAAGCCGGACCCGGAGACGGAGCGGCCGCATCTTGCTGCGCTGCTCGGGAAAGGATGTTGAGGAGGTGGTTGCAGTCGACATTGCATAAAAATTTGGTTAGATGCCCCGCAGGAGCTTGACATCCTCATCGCCCCGATAGGCGGGTCCTGTCCAGGGGCAGCTTGCGGCGATCTGCCCCAAATCCGGGTCCGTGGTCTCGCTCAGGGGAGCAAAGGCTATCACGTTGCAGTCGTCAGTCACATTCGGGGTGAGTATCGATGAGAATCCTCCCCTCTCGGTGTAGCCCAAGACGATTTTCCATCGCAGCGAGTCGAAGGCCAAGTATGCCGTGCCGTCTGGCGGGAGCTTTTCTTTCTCGCCCGGCAGCCAGTCGCCTTCGGAGTTTCGCTTCAAGTAGGTCCACATGATGTAATTTGTTTAGTAAGGTTGTGCTTCTTACAAGATTATACTCAAGGGTACTCTTGTTGCAACCTCATATCGCTCACAAGGACGGGGCAGCGGCAAGGACTTTCGAATAAATCACCGTTGAGCATGCAGAAACATTCATTCGAGACTACATAATCATATTACATTTATAATGGGTTGGAGGCCGGAGTCCTATATATCGTGTATGATTACCACCGGTTTTGGCCTTCGTTTGCTGGAACGCGGCTTCCATCACCACGGCGCGCAAGACGGCATGATGCGGATTTGGACGATCCTATTCCTTCCGGCAAACTTGCAGATGATCACCGCGCTGCGCCGGCTCGTTGGCACGGCTCCCACCTTGCTGCCGGCGACGAAACAGTTCTTCGTCGCCCATTGGATATAGTCTTTCCAGTAACCGTATGACTTGAATCCGGCGTGAATTTCTCAGGCTTTTGCAAAAAAGAGCCTGAAAATGAAATTCCAGCTACATTTATTGCAGCGGTCGATGAAATTCTAAAGTACAGCCACTCAATGATCAGTGGGTTTGAGGTTGTGGTCCAAGTGTAGAATTTGCTCGGTCCATCTAGCAGGAATGCAATCGAAATTCCACTCCATGCTGTGCGAAAAGACCTCACAATTGCAGCACTCGAACAATTTGGGGGAAGAACAGAATGCCACCCGATTCGCGTTTTGAGAGGGGACGCCGACATTTTTAGGCGCCCGGCGCATTCTGACCTTAACCTAACCAAAAGTGATGTTAAGGTCAGATGTTCAAAAGCAAGTAAAAAGCCTGCAAACATTGCGGGAAAGGCGGTTTTCCTATCGGTCTTCACGCCGGATTCAAGTATGAAGTGGTATTGAAAAGCGATCCATTATGAAGTGCAAGATCCTCCTCGCCCTCGCGCTTGATTTGAGTGGCGGGCTTCCAAACGGCCGACCAGATTGCGTTCTCGTCCAAGCCGTTCAGCCAACCGCGTCAGGGCAAATGCAAGAACTCATACCCACAAGGCGTCCCGCAGCCCTGACCGGCGGCTGATTTTGCGCTGAATCATTGTCCGGAAGGGCTTCTCATCTGTCCACAACTCGACCTGTTTGCTTGCCCGAGTCAAGCCGGTGTAAACGAGTTCGCGCGTGAGGATCGCGCTGTCATCAGCGGGAAGGATCAGCAACACGCGCTCGAATTCCGACCCCTGGCTCTTGTGGATCGTCATCGCATAGGCCGTTTCATGAACTGGCAATCGCAAGGGCAGAAAATCTCGCAGGCTCTCGTCCGGACCGGAAAAGTAGGCGCGCAGCTCCCCCCGTTTGGCGTCCTGAAGCAAAACGCCTATGTCGCCGTTGAACAACCTGAGGTTGTAATCGTTGCGGGTAATCAACAGCGGCCTCCCAGCGTGGTAATTGCCACCCGCCTCAATCAGCCCGGCGTCCGCCAGGATTTCCTCCACCAACCGGTTGATGTTTTCCACGCCCAGAGGGCCGTTGCGGACGGCGCAAAGAATCCGGAACTGGCCGAAGCACCTCAACGCCGCCTCCGGATCCTCGCATTTCAAGTAGGCGGTGAAATTGTTCAGCACATGAGGTCTCAAGGCTTCCTTCAGCACTGCTGGTTCGGGCGACAGCCTCCATGAAATCTGCGAGTCCGGGGAACCTCCAACAGTTCGCAGCACTTCGATCGCGCGCTCGGCAACACCGCCGTTGACGGCCTGGCTGAGCTTGTAAATTCCACACTGTTCGCCGAAACGGTAGTTCTTCCTCAGTTCGACAATGCAGTCACCCAGCTCCGACGGGCCTGGTGAGACGGATCCTGGCGGGAGTTTCTTGTCTGTGATATCGGTAAACTGGCCGCTGAACTCCCCGGAGAACACACGCTGGGCGCCGGCATTGCATATATCCGCCAGCACCGCCCCTGCCTCCACGGATGCCAGTTGATCCTTGTCCCCCAGCAGAATAAGTCGAGCCGAGGAAGGGATGGCCGCAACCAGTTTGGCCATCAACGCCAAATCCACCATACTGGCCTCGTCGACGATGACTACATCGACTGGGAGCGGGTTGTCCGCGTCATGGCGGAAGTAAGGCGAGTCGGGAACGGAGCGGAGCAGCCGGTGAATCGTGCTTGCCTCCTCGGGCAGCTTGTCCTTGATTTCTTGCGAACATGGCAGGGTGGCCTTGGCATTTTTGACCGCCTCCTGCAAACGGGCCGCGGCTTTTCCCGTTGGTGCGGCGAGGGCAATCCGCAAGTTGGCGTTGTCCGCCTGTTCGAGCAACAGCGCCAGCAGCAGGACCACCGTGCGAGTTTTGCCGGTGCCGGGCCCTCCAGAGATGATACACATCCTCTTCCGGATGGCCGCAAACGCGGCGACCATCTGCCAATCAATCTCCGTCGCCGCCTCCGCGGAAAAGAGCCGGGTCAAACCCTCGCCGAGAAGCTTCCAGTTGACCTGCAGGGTGTGTTCCTGGGCCAGGCGTTTAATGGCGCTTGCCAGATCGGTCTCGTAACTCCAGTAACGGTGAAGGTAAAGACGCGCCTGATCATCCAGAATCAACGGGGCGAATGTTCCCGGCTTGCCAACGACGGGCGATGCTCCCAGGCGCTTCACCCAATCCGAGGCTTTGGGGAACGAAAAGTCGCGAAGCTCATCCGGAACCGATCGTCCTTTGCCATCGCCAGTAAACGCCTCCAAGTCCAGGCAAATGTGGCCCTGGCTGCGGCCGTAACTGACCAACGCCGCGGCCAGTTGCACTTCCGGCTCGTTGTCTGCCAGGCGGCCCAGGAAAGAGGCGAAATGCCGGTCAATCGGGTTGAACGCGGAGAGCGCGGCCGCCGGGTCCTGGTTTGAGGGTTGAATGGAGGTATCCATAATCATCGTCCTTCAAGCAAAGAGGAGAGTTGATCGACCGCCGTCAGCGCCGGGCGGTCTCGAAACACGCCATATTGGGGACGCGACGGATCCAGGCCGCGCAGAAAGAGATAAATCACTCCGCCAAAGTGCTTCTCGTAATTGTAATGGGGCACGCGCAGGGCCAAGTATTTGTGCAGCGCCACAGCGTAGAAATGATACTGAACAAAGTATTGCTGCCGCCGCATTTCCTCGCGAATGGCGTCCGGCGAATAATCTTCCACCCGGTTTCCCATCCAGTTGGATTTCCAGTCGACCAGGTAATAGCGCCCTTCACAGCTGAAAACCAAATCGATGAACCCTTTCAAATACCCGCTCACCGGGTCAAAGGTCGTCCGGCCCATCTGGCCCGGGACAGCCTGCGGCCAGCCGAGCTTGGCAAGAAAGCTCCGCAATCGCGGCAACGAAACCCCCTGAACGGGAAAATAGAACTCAAGTTCACTCAACCGCTCGGCTCCAGAGATTCGGGTCAGGTTGAAGTCCGGGCGTTCCGGGACGAGCGGGAAGCGCAGAGTAGTCCGGATGGCCTCGCACACCGCCGCGGAATGGCCGGGCTGGGCCAGGTCGTGCGCTTGCAGCTTTTCGTTGGCGAGCGTCTCCATAACCTCTGTCGTTGCGCCAAAATCCAGCTTTTGCAATATCTCGTGCAGGCAGGTTCCCGCTTTGGCGCCCTTGGGGAAAGCGAAGATGCCTGTGCCAGGAATTTCTTCCCGTTTGGCTGGCGGCGCATTGTCGCGGTCGGGGAGTTCCTCCTGTTTGCCAGCCTTAAAATAGGAAAAGCTACAGATAAGCCAGTCGCGTGAGATCCGCCCCTTGAATTCCCGGCAAGCAAGTTTCAGGGGGACGGCATCTTCGGGCCGATAGGGCTCGCCCGCCGGTTGCGGCATCTCCGCCAAGTCGAGGGTTCCGCCCGAGTGCTGCTTCAGCCGCTCCAAATCGGCCAGCATGAGCGGGTCGGTCAAAAGCGGAAAGTTCGCTCTTAACGCGGGGATGATCGCGTCGTCCAGGTTGGGTGGCCGGTGGAACAGCCAGGCGGGGGCTGACGTGGCGGAATTCCTCATGCCGCCCCAGACCAAGTAGCAGCGATTCTTGGCGCGGGTCAGGGCCACGTAAAGCAGCCGCACATTTTCCGCCAGCTTTTCCTCCCCGGCGAGGTTCCGATGATCATCTGAAATCTCCGGCCCGAGATCGCGGACGAGCTGATTCGCGCGGTTGGGATCATGGAAGAAGACCTGCTCCTCCCCGCCTCTTTCAATTTCTGAATGCTTCCAGGAGAACACGCAAAACACCACCGGGTATTGAAGCCCTTTGCTTTTGTGGACAGTGACCAACCGGACCGCGTTTTCATCGCGTTCCAGGCGCAGTTGGTGTTCCTCGGCCACTTCCATCCCTGGATCCATATGCTCTGCCAGCCACTTGAGCAGCCCGCTGATGCCAAGGCGCCTTTCTGTTTCGGCCTGATGCAGCACCTCGCCCAAGTGAAGCAGGTTGGTAAGCCGCCGTTCCCCGTCCGGAAAGGCCAGCAACCGCTGGCGGACTCCTTCTCGCTGCAACCAATGCCGAAACATGCGGAAGAAACCGCGTCCGTCCCACAGGTCGAGGTATTCGTGGAACCGCTGCAACCATTCCTGCCACTGGCTTTCGGTGCAGGCCGAAAGTTGCGCGCCGTCCACGCCGAAAAGGTCGGTGGCCAGCGCTGCCTTCACCAGGCGCTCGTCCCCCGGCAACGCCATGCCAGCCAGGATGCGGCGCAACTCGATCACCTCCTGGGATTGAAACAGGCTGGCCGTGGTATGGAGGACGCTTGGGATGTTCGAATCGCTCAAGGCCTCCTGCATTTTGCGGGCCTGTTGATTCTCCATGACCAGAACCGCAATGTCCTCCGGTTTCAGCCGCCGCTGTCCGATCCTGGTGTTGCCGTTGAGCAGCCGGGCGATCTCGCCGGCCACGACCCTTGGAAGGATTTTTTCGGCCAGGCTCCGCGTGATATCCTTGCCGTTGCGCTTCCAAAACCAGAGATGAAACGGCGGCTCGGCCTGGCCATCTAAGGTAAGCGGCGTCTGATCGGCCTGGCCCTTGGGGATGGCCTCCTGGAATTCAATGCGGTCGAAGACGAAAGCCCGGGGGGCCGCGCTGAAGATTTTGTTGACTGCCACAACGAGCCCGGCTTCGGAGCGCCAGTTCTCGCCCAAGGTGAAGCGGCGGGTCGCTTCCTTCGCCGCCTCCAGATAAGTGAAAATGTCCGCCCCGCGAAACGCGTAGATCGCCTGCTTCGGATCGCCGATGAGGAACAGAAATGTTTGGCCGCCTGAAAAGGTCCGGTGAAATATCTGATACTGCACCGGGTCGGTATCTTGAAACTCATCGATCAGCGCCGCCTGATAACGCCCGCGCAGTTCCTCCGCCAGAGCGCCGCCGTTTGGTCCCGTAAGCGCCTCGTACAACCGGGTCAGCAAGTCGTCAAAATGCTGGATCTTGCGCTCGGCCTTGCGCCGGGGCAGTTCCTTCCTGGCGTAGCCGATAAATTCCAATTGCAGGCCGGCCAGCCATATCCTCTCGGCCTTGCACAACTCTTCGCACAAATCGAAGAACCGGTGCTTGGGAACGGGCAAAGAGGATCTTTTCGATTTCTTGGCCTCAAGTTCAATTGGGCAGAAGACCTTCAGGCATTCCAACGCCTCGAAAGCGGTTTCGCTCGCCGAGAAACAGGTGTCAAGCTGCTCGAAGAGCAACGCTATTTCCTCGTCATCGTTGTAAGGCCGGTTGCACCACTTGGCCCCCGATCCAAAACAGGTTTTGATTTTGTCCCGCTCCCCCAGCCAGACCGCGCGCGCCGCCTGAAAGCCGCTTTCCAACACCGCGGAAAGCGACTCGAGGCTCCTCCCCTTTGCCTGCGAGAGGAATTCGAGCAAAGGATAATTGATGAAGGTTCGGAGCAGCCTTACGAAACGGTCCGGCCCGCAGTTGTTCTTGAGGGCAAAATTGACCACGGTGGGTCCGGCTTCGTAAAAATGCGTCCGCCAGAAATCATCGGCGATTTCCTGCAGCAACTCCGAGGGGTCGGTCACCAGTTCGATGTCAAAGAGCAGGCGGCTTTCAAATGCCCGGTCCTTTAGCATCCGTTGGCAGAAACCGTGAATGGTGAAAATTGGGGCCTCGTCGAAGCCGCATAGGGCGTTTTGGAGCCGCGCTTCCATTTCCCTGGCTTTCCCGGAAAGCCGGTCCACCAGGGCCTGCAGAAAAGGAATGTCGCTCGCACCCGATTCGAAAGCCTGGAGCGCGTCGGCCAGTGTCTGCCGAATGCGGTGGCGCAGTTCTTCCGTCGCCGCGTCGGTGTACGTCACCACCAGGATCTCGCGAACCGATAGGTTCTCCTCCAGAATCAGCCGGACGAACAGGGCCGTGATGGCGTAGGTTTTGCCGGTCCCGGCGCTGGCCTCGATCAGGCTCGTGCCCCGGGCCAGAGATGTCTCCGTAAGATGGAATGCCTTGGGGGCGCTCATAATTCGGTTTCCTCCGCGTGCGCAAAAAACGGATCAAACACGGCTCGGGCACGCTCTTGGAAATCCTCATCCAGGACGGCGCCGTCTTTGAAAAAGAGCGTGAAATAGGCGTCTTCACACTCACCCGACGCGCCGAAATCGGTGCCGTTCCATTTTTCCTCCGCGAAGTCCAGGGGCTGTTTCGAGGTTCTGCCTGCCGTGCCATGGCGCGCCTTCAAATCCGCCTTGGCGAAGGCGTAGGAACTTTCCGGGAAGAACTTCAAAGGTTGGGAAAGGCCCGTCCAGTAAAGTTGCAGGAGCTGCTCCAGAACAGGCAGCGGTTCGGCGACCGGAGAAATATTCCAAAGCGATTTTGTCCCAAGCACCACCGTCTTTGCGGGTCTTTCCCTGCGGTTGATGGCGCTCCAAAGAAGGTGCTCCGCCCAGGCGCGCAAAAGATCTTTGGGCTTGATAGTGGCCGGCCGGTAAAAAAGCAGACCGTCCGGCGTAATCCGGCTGAAATGGCCGGAAATCAGGAAGTCGCCGACCCGCAGATCGAAAGAAACCGGCGGATCGAAGTTCTTGGGCTTGTACGGCTGAAGCTGCTTGAAGAATGCCTCGACGTCCCGGTCCAGTTGCGCGTAGCAAATATCGCCCGCGATGCCGGCCGGCAGCAGTCCCGACGCCCGAATCAGTTGCCCTGGGTTCGGGACGCTCAAATCTGCCACTCTCCGCTCCAGCAATTCTTCTTTGAGGAGGTAACCGTCCAGGCTGTCGATCGCAAAGGGCTCCCGTTCCTCCAGCGCATCGCCCTCTGAAATCAGATGAATCCCCAGCCGTTGCGTCGCCAAAAACCTGGCCGGGTGCCGGAGAAATTCAGCCAATGTTTGCAAACTTAGCTGCCGCCGCTCCGGTTCAGGTTCGGCCAGCGGGCTGGAAATAAAGGGGGCCGGGGCGGAGCGCGCCAAGTGAACAGCCTGGCTTGCCTGCAGGTTCTCCTGCGAGTAGCTGAAGAGCCGGCCTCCGCTGAAGTAAGCGCTGCTGAAAGCCTGCAGGCGGTGCCGGGTGAGGATATGGTCCGCAATCGCATCGTGGCCGGCCCATTCAAATCCCTGCTCGATGTAATCCATCAGTTCGCTGACCAGGACCGAGGGAGGTGATTCGCTGTTGTCCCTGATGGACTGCCCCACGTAGCTGATGTAGAGCCGCTCGCGGGCCGAAAGCAGGGTCTCAAGAAACAGATAGCGGTCATCCTCGCGGCTGGACCGGTCGCCCAAACGCGGGGCCTGTTCCATGAGATCGAAGCTCAGCCGGGCCGAAGCGCGGGGGAAGGCGCGGTCGTTCATTCCCAGGAGGCAGATGATTTTCGATGGGATGCTCCGCATGGGCTTCAGAGCGCAGAACGTGATGCCGCCGGTGAGATAGCCGGCGCCAAAACGGTCTTCGGAAAGGTCCCGGTTCAACTGCTCCAGGATCACGGCCAGCTCGACCGGCTGGTCAAAACCTGACCGCGTAGACGCGCGCGCCAGCTTTTCAAGACACGCCCGCAGGACCTGCATCTCCGATTCCTCATCGTCTCCCGTCTCAAAAAAATTCTTGAGGACCTCCTGGAGCATTGACACCCACTCATCCAGCCGGCGCGGCGTCTCCAAGGCATTCAAGGTGCCGAACAGCCGCTCCAGGAATTCGACAAAGTTCCCCAGGACTTCCGCCGCGCCCCCTTCGATGTCGTCGAATGGCAAAATATCCCGGAAGAGCTTCTCGCCATGCCCGGACATGGCGTAACCCAGCATCAGCCGGTCCAGGCCGTGCCGCCAACTGTTCTCTGGCCATGCCGGCAGCCCCAAGGCGGCTCTTTGCTGCTCATCCTGTCCCCAGCGGATGCGCACTTCCTCCACCCAGTGGCGGATGAGTTCGAGGTCGGCCTCCTCGATTCCGAACTTCTCCCGCATGGGGGCTGATTCCAAGAGCGCCAGCACGCGGCTCACCCCGAGGCGCGAGTCCGCTAGATTGAGGATGCCAAGGAAGGTTTCAATCAGATGACTCTGGGTGCGCGCCGTCCGGTCTGCCAGACTGAACGGGATTCGGAGGTGATCCTGTTCGGGAGAATCAAAAACGGCGTGGATGAAGGGAGCATAAAGCTCCATGTCGGGAATCATAACGAGGATATCTCGCGGGGCCAGCTGCGGGTCGCGATCGAACCAATCCAGCAGGTGATCGTAAAGCGCCTCCAACTCCCGCAAAGGGCTGTGACAAGAATGGACTTGTACTGAAGTGTCCTCGGCCGAAATGGCTTTCTTCTCCACCCCGTCTTTTCCCCGGTCGCGCAAGTTGAGGATGTCGGACTGGAGGCAGGTCAACACGGTGTGCTCGCCGGGATCCATGAACAACGATGAGTCCGTCTCCTGCCATTCCCCCGCGTCCTGCACCAAGTGCAAAAAATCACGGCCGAGCTGCCCCATCGAGGCCAGCAGGCGGTTGCCGGGCTCCAGATGCAGTTCGGCCGCAGCGGAAGCCCCTTTGCCCTGTTTCTTCAGCGCCTTTTCCTGCTCACGCCCCGAGCTGATGTAACCCCAGAACTCCTGGCAGGGCTCCAGGAGAAAAAGATTTACTTGGACGCGCCGCGACAAGGCGGCGAACGTGCGCATGTAAAAAGGCGGCAAAGCCGAAATGCCGAAGATCGAGATTCGCTCGGGCAAGCCCACCGCCGGTGCATCGGCGTGTTCAAGCTGCGCCAGGAACCTGGACTGGAGCGCGGCCGGGTGCTGCTGGCTGAAGAGCGTGCTGACCTCGCGCCAGAGCCTGGCCTGCCAATGGTCTTCGCCCCCTTTCTCCCATTCCAGGATCAGTTCAGGCCGGAAGACAAGGTATTGGTCGAAAAGGTACGCAATTCGATCCGCCAACTGGAAGAGCATGCGGCTGTCGTTGACCGGAGAAAGGTAGTTTTTCAGTCCTTCAAACCCCGGCTCGCCCAGCAGCGGCGGCAGTTGTTTCATCACCCTCCAGACTAGCACCTCCGAGTCGTAGAGCATCTCGGCGGGCAAGTCCGGCAGTGCCGCCCGGAAGGCGGTGTAGCTGATGGCGCGGGGGAAAGGGCATTCGCAGTTGCTGCAGATTCCGAGATGTTGAGCCAACTGGAGCTTGAGCCATCGGGCCATGCCCTGGCTCTGCACCACGATCAATTCGGGTTGGAGCGGCAAACTCAGCGGGCTTTGAATGGTTTCCGCCAAATTCCGAGCCAATGTCTCCAAGCGGTTACTGGTGTGCAGCCTTAGCATGTCAGCGCAGGGTTATTTGAGGTTGAGAGCGTTGATTTGATTAGTCAAGAAACTCCCGCCATGGCTCCTCGTTAATTGTTCATAAACCGCCGCCGCACGATGTCCTGCGTTTCGGTCGGGGTCCTTCGCCGGGACCGCAATTCACCCTTGGGTTGAGCCTTGGCCGCCGCCAGCGCCCGGGCGGGAGAGATTCCGGCATAAATCACCGACATGATGGCCGGCAGGAATCTGTCCATGCGGGCCAGGTTGACCATCACCACGTTTTCCAGGAGCGCCGCGTTGAGATTTCCCCGCGCGAATGGCAGCGTGGCCTTGAAATGAATTCTGCCGGAGTCATAATCCATCTCGAAACACCCCATCATCATCCCGAAATTGATGCGGGTGAGCAGTTCCGCGTATGGCGCCCGCCGGTGGGTGGGACATTTCTGGGGGAAAAGGAAGAGCATCAGGACGGCGGCGTCATCATCCGAAGCAATGGCCATCACCTGCCAGTGGCCGTTGTCGCCCTCAATCCCGGTGCGCACCAGATCGCTTTCTTCGTCGACCTCGAATTTCCAATCTTTGGCCTGAAATAGTTCAACAACCTGTTCCAAAGATTCGTTCATATAAGTTTTCTTTCCATCAGAGACCTGCCAAATTCGGCAGCATTCCTAAAGCCACGCTCATCATTTCACACAGGGTATGACAACAGCTGGCACACGCTAGGAGAGATCACATTGTAATTGTCTCTCGGACAATAATTCCAGATGGTCGCAAAATTGCCAAAAAGCGGTTGCTACATTTTTCAGGAGCATATGGGTTTGGGCCAATGACTTGGGCGCGAAACGCTGCGATCGGCACGTGCCTGATCACTATGACCGATCGACCTCTGGCAGGCGCAATCTTGGCGTGGCGGCCGTTCGTCGGAGACGACTCCAAGCGATGAGAAACCAAGATCAAACTGAAACCGGGAATGCGGCAGTTTTGCCGAGCCGAGCAACATGTTTTGCGCATAGCCTGCGCCCATCGCACCGACCGTCGTGGTCAGATGCCCCACCGTGAGTTCCGGGGGAGGTGTTCCACCCCAATATTGTGCTCCGTCAACACCACGTCGCTCGGCGTCCGCGGCTGCATCAGCCAGGAACATCCGCTCGGCTTCGGTTGCGGTTTCATATCGGATTCCGTTGACATCAACTCTTCCCCTACACCATGGACAGGGAAGACCCGGAGCGTAAAGTGCGATCTCGCCGATTTGTTCCTGGAGGATGCCGTGGGCCGCCCGCATTTGGACTGCGAGGTCGAGGACGGGCACAAGATAATGTGTGGCGATGTCACCCAGTGCTGCGCGCGCATAATTCGAGTCACTGCAACCCAGAATCAGATCACAACGAAGAAGCTCGTCGAGCACAACCTCGTCAAGCAGGTCGCCCACGAAGCCGGTCACTTTGGTGGATGGGCAGACCTCCTGAACCAGGCGAGACGCGAGCGCGATTTTCCATGGGCCTGGTTTAATGGTAAGGTCGGCATGGCGGCTGGCATGATTGCGCTGGTGACCAGAGAGTTTAAATCGTCCAGGGTCAACCAACACAAGCTCGCCAACCTCGGCCCGTGCCAGCAGATGAATTGCCGGGCTGCCCGTTCCGCTGCATCCGATCACGCCAACCACGGCATGTCGAAGCCGGCGTGGTGCGTCTGTGCCAAGAAGCTGGGCGAGGCGTTCTTGGGTCGTCCCGTTCAGGATTTCGGGTTCATGGGAAAGACGATCAGAGTCCGCCCAGGCGTTTTCGCTAAGCAATTGCTCCCCTGAAACGAGGACTTTTTTCACCGGCAGCCATTCTCCCCGGTCGAATATCCGGCCACTGAATGAAGGTTTCCGTTCCGCGTTTCGGGCAACAATGAGGCTGGCATACGGCCGGCCATTGCCAAAGCGCTCGAATTCCTCGGCGAAATAGCGGTCCATATCGTCGTCCGCACTGCTCGCGACTGGAGCACAGCCTTGAGGATGAGAGTGAATCACTCCAACGCCAAGTTCATCGGACTCCAATGCAGCCAGGGCGCGGCGGATGTAGGCCGGCCGGAACTCCACGAGGGGACTGTGCCGGTCAAGATCCCCGGCCTCCGGCTTGAGGGCATCAACCCATGTGACCAAAATGCCCCAACGTGTGCGCCGGTAGCCGAACCGGAAGAAAGTTCCCCATTCGCTATTGGGATAGCGATGGAACAGCATGCGAAACAGTTTCTCCCGTTCGGCCTCGGTGATGCGCCACAGAGCTTCCCGACCATCATGGATGAGACGAATTGGTTTCATCAAACTTTGGCTCGTTGAACCCACGAGAGGATTTCAGTGTAGTAGGTGTGCAATCCATGGCGGTCTTTGTTCCATGCCGGTCCACCACCCCCATTGTGCGGGTGATAACTCACCAATTGCCAACTGCGGTTCAGAGCCTGGATGCTATTGCCTTGCGGTGAACCTTCTACGCGGCCCAGCAAGGGGGACCCCGCCGGCAAATATGCTCCATCGAGCATCACTCCGGGATAGGCAGATGGAATCGCAACCAGAACGTCCGTTTCGCTGAGGTGCGGGTAGCCCTTGCGCGCTGATAATCGATGATATATCGCGCATGGGACGGGTGATTCCAAAAAAGTTACGTCACCGCCGTTCTCACGCAGTGAAGCGACTTCGCGCTGAACGCGCGCCGGCTCGAAGCCGCCGACCACGTTGGTGCGGATCACAGAGAATTCCTCGCAGCCCTTGATCTCGACGGTGTCATCAAGTCCCACCGGAATCCATTCCTTTCCTTTGCGACGGCTCACCTCCGTTTTATCGGGTTGTGGACTGACGAGGCTGGCTATTTGACGTCCGGTCATGCGCTCTTTCACGCCGTCGGCTTCACCAAACGTCTGTTTATTGACGATGATGGTGAGGCCAATCTCGGCGCGGCGAGTGTAAAACACCGGACCCTCGGGAAAGACCACGACATCGTCAAGGCCAATGGCGGTGTCAATGGGCGACTCGTAGTCGCGGAAAAGACGCACGGACGGCGCAAAACCGAACAGTTCGCGAAGCGAACGTCCAGTTTGGCGAGGATTGAGGGATAGTTCCGGGTGATCGTTGATGACGAACGCCAGTTTGGGCGGTGCAAGGCAGCCAGTCGCCGGCTTCACCTCACAACGCGGCAACGCGTAAAACACGTTCCCTTCGGAGAGATCGAGATTGGCCTCGTCGTCGAACGGCAGGTCGTTGGGCGAACCATGGTCGCGCACGAGCGTTAATTCAGCTGGAATGCCAGCTTCTTCCTTGATCAACCTGGCGGTGACATGCCGCGGCAATAGCGCCAGAGCGTCGTTCACTACCGCCGCCCACTTAGGCGAGGGTTGGCAGGTGTTGGGTTGTTGCGCCGGTGCGTCGCACTGGCCCGTCGTGGGATTATTAATTGTAATACTCATTGTGTTTGTCCGTTTTGATTACGTCGGGTTGCCGGTCGCCGCACATGCGACGGTTGGCATATCCGCTCATTCAATATGGCTAGACTGGGTATGCTTTCCGGGGTCAAAAAAATGCGCTGAACGAAAGATTTTCCCCCAAAGGCCCCGATCTGTTAGCCTAGAACATTGAGCAGACATGTATGGATAATGAAGCCATCAGTAAATTGAGCGCCTTGGATTGGGACGACACGGGCCCAAGACTGTTGGAGTTCGCCCGTCGCTGGGCTGCCATGGTTTATGGCTGGCGAGAGGGATCAACCCTCCCGAACGGAATGAGCATCGAGGATGTCGCCAAGGATGCGATAGCTGCTTTTGCAACCGGCGATCGGAGGCTAAATCCTCGTTTTGAGATCGTTGTTCAGTTGAAGGGCGCAATCCGCAGTATTCTATGGAAGATTCACCGGAAGAGCGGCGACAAATTGACCAGCGCCGAGTCCCCTGAGTTTTTCGACGCCTATTTGGAAGAGACGCCCGACCCTGCCGCAAAACTGGCTAGTGACGATTTTTGCAGCGGGTTCATCGAACAACTTTCCACGGATGAAAAGATCGCCGGCAGCACTGAGTTGCTCCGAATAGTGCAAGCCTATGCGGGCGGGGCGGAAACGGTGGAAGAGGTTGCGGAAAAGACCGGATTTGATTCCAAGCGTATTTATGAGCTGCGACGCCATCTGAAAGAAGCAGCGACGAGAGTATTGAGGATAATGAATCGAAAGGAAAAAATGATATGAGCAAGAACCATCAGAAAAGCGTGGAAGGGCTGCATCTGTTTCTCGCCAGCACTGACGGCGAAAGCCGTGAGGAAGTTACGCGCGGGCTGCGAGCGGCGGGCGTGAACGTCGACGCATTTGTGGCGGACCTCAAGCGGATTGCCGGCGCGCGCGGCGGGTTTTCGCGAGTCAGCCGGTTTGCAAACAAAACACGCGAGGAAATCTTAAAACTGCTCGAAGAATGCCAGGTTGGAATTTCGGATGGATTGTCCCAGACTGGTTTGGCCACGCGTGAGGGGGGAGAATTAAATCAGCTTTCCGATGAGCAGCTTCGATTGCTGCTGGAAAAGCTGGAGGCACAAAGCCAGTCCGATCCCAAGGACTGAGCGAACCGGCCTTTTTAAAGCCGTCACCAATATGAACAGCTGGAAACCCAAAGGATATGTCCGGAACGGACCGAGCTGGTCGGTGAGCCGTGACCAAATACTCCAGACGTGCGAGCGCAAATACTACTTCCAATACCTGGCTGGCGCCCGGGTCAACGCGACTGATCCGATGCAAAGACGGTTGGGTATGTTGAAAAAGTTGAAAAACATTCGCATGTGGGAGGGCGAATGCGTCCATTGGGCCATTGCCCGCTTTCTTGGGGCAATTCGTGACCAGCACGGATTGACTTCCGATCAGGTTTTGCTGGAGTTAAAAGGCAAGATGGCGCGCGAATGGCAGTTTTCCGAGCAAAAGCGTTTTCGCACCCAGTCAGCGCTCATTGATAAGGGTGGTTTGGCTCTGGTGGAGCATGAATACGACAGTATGCCCGATGGTGTTAATGCGGGCACTGTTTTTGAGGATGCGGCCCGCGGAATTCGGACATTCGTGGACTGGGCGGAAGGCGCCGCCAGTATTTGTGCTAAAGTCCGGTCCGCTGATAATGTTTGGATTGAACCGCCGGTATTCGGAGCCGAGGCGCCCGGCTTTAATCTGGACGGTGTTCAAATTCTTGCGAAGGTCGATCTGGCCATCGAGAAAAGTGGAGCGTTTTTCGAAATTTACGACTGGAAGACCGGAGAGGCGCCAAGCCAGAACAAATCGAGTATAAGTCAGAACGAGCTCCAGGTTTGTGTCTACCAATTGTGGCCGCACCTTTCGATGCAGTTGCCACTGGAGTTGGTTTCCAGCCAGCTGGTTTATTTGGGGGGACAGATCCCGGAAGTCCGGACGCACCGCCTGGATGAGAAATCGGTTCCGCTGGTGCTGCTCATGGTCCGGAACAGCGTGGGCCTCGCCGGGCGGTGGGAGAAAAACTTTGAGAGTGGGTTGTTACGTCTGGAAGATCTTGATTATGCCGGCTGGTCCGGGTCGTGTCGGGAATGCGCCTTCAAAGGCGTTTGCCGTGAAAGTTTGCAATATGAAAACGTCGCCTAATCAGAAGCTGCTGGCAGCGTCGCTGTTTCCCATTAACGGGCTGCAGGGGATGCCATTCAAGTTGCGGGTGCTGCGCGTCTTGGACGCGTTGCCAAACGATAATTATCGCCCGATCCGGCTACAGGCGTGGGCCGACGATTTGTGGCATGACGTGCTGAAGTGCCCGGTTTTTACAACCTCACGCTTCGATTTTCCAGGCTTCATCATCCCGGCCAATGCGGCCACTGAAGTTGGTCGTGTAATTTCATTGCCCGGTATCGTGGACAAGGAGTTTCGCATTGAGGTGACGGATCGGGTTTTTGAGATTAACCCCGCACAGGCGCGGCCCGAAGAACGCGATTTGGCGGGCAAGATGGTGGAGCGCGTAATCAGCGATCGTCTAAATTCCCTCAAGTCCAAGTTTTGGCGGACCGAGTGGACTTTGCATTTCCACCTGCTCCCTGAAAACGAGCGTCAAATGAGCGACCACGTTAACGCCTATCGCGGATTCAAATTCGGCGTAGTGCTGCTTGAGAACGGGGAGCTTTTGCTGGCTGCGGATATCCGCACGAAATATATCGGTCGACGTTCGCTTACGCAATACAATCAAGCTGAGCGCGACGAGGTGTTGACCCGGCATTTGGATTTGGAAATTGACATTGAAGAACGCGCCACGTTCCTCCGCGATAACGGTTCTGCCAAGTTTTCGTGCCGATACGCCGGACCCACCGGTCAAAGTATCAGCCAGTATCGAATCAATGATCTAAACCAGACTGTTTTGGAATTCTACGCTCAACATTACCCAAGGCTCCGTTTGGACCCAAATGATCCAGCTGTATTTTTTGACAGTGGGGGAAAAAAGAAGGATCTCGCGGCGCCGGCGTCGCGAATGTATCCGGTTTTTACCACGGAAGATGAGAGCTTGCGCACCTGTTCGATCAAGCCGCAGATGACGCCCGAAGCAAGAGTCCGGGAAATTCGTTCATTTTTAAGTGAACTGACCGGCTTAACCTACTCAGGGCGGGAGTTCACCTTGGAGGGTGAACTGCTGACGCGCGAGCGCAGCATTTTTCTTCCGCCTAGACTGGAATTTGGAAAGGGCCGGATTCTCGAACCCTATCCACAAACTGACACGACGAGTGGGGTCGTCCCGGACATTGAAAAGGCGATTGCAAACTGGCGATTTAACAAGGTGCCAATGCTTTATCAGCACGGTCCTTATTTCAACGAACCGCTGCCCGACGTGGTGTTCTTTTATCCCGACGGGTTGCCGCGCGAGACCCGGGAAGCATTTTTGAAACAGCTTGAGCTTGAGATTCTCAAACAGACCGGCGCTAAAATGAATCTCGTCGCGCGACGCTCCTACCGAATCGGGCAAAGTGAGCGCAGCGGCGCCTCGCTCCTCTCGACCCTCAAAACCGTCATGGCCGAACAACGGGGAATGTTCCTGGCAGTCGTGGCACTTTGGGATCGTTTTTTCGATAGCGTCCATCCAAACCTTAAGGAAGTCTTGAAAGGCATGCCCTCGCAGTGTGTAACCGAAAAAGTGCTGAGGATCATCGCGAACACCGGTGATCCGATGCGGGCAACGGGTCGCGTCAGGAACCTCGCCCTCGGCGTCTTGACCACGGCCGGCGTGCAGCCATGGGTTTTGGCTGAAAGCCTGAATTCCGATGTCTACATCGGGATTGACACTCTGCACGGCCGGGTAAGTTATCATTTCCTGTTCGGCAAGGGCGGGCGCCATGTCCTGACGTCGTTCGGTTCGGCCATCAAACGCGGCCGAAAGCAGGAGTCCTTGGACAAGGTGGAGCTTCGGACCAAGATCGAATCCACATTGCGGGAGATACATGCAGGGGGGCATCCTCTTGGCAGTGTCGTGGTTCACCGGGACGGCCGGTGGTGGAAGCGGGAGAGCCAGGCATTGAAGGAGGCGGTGTCAAATTTGATCCGCGACAAGATTCTGGCGGAAGCCTGCCCTGTCGGGGTCGTCGAAATTCGAAAGAGCCATTTCCCGGTGAGACTCTTCACCAAAGTGGGGCCGCCCGCGAATCAGCTGCTCAATCCGCTGCCCGGCACTTACCTTGTGCTGGACCAGCAGCGTGCCCTGCTTTCAACGACGGGAAGGCCGGGGTCCTGGGACAAGACCGACGGGCGCACGGCAGGAACGCTCCTGCTCAATCTGGTTGAGAGCTCTCAACCGATGGACATTGCCGCCCTGGCAGAGGATGCGTACCGGCTGACACATTTGAACTGGAATGCTCCCGACATCGAGATTTCCGTCCCGGTAACCATTCGGTGGAATGATGATGCGTTGCGGGCCTCGCTCGTCAGCCAGCAGCAGGATGAGGATGAAACTCACGACGAGACAACTGAGACAAACCAAAAACTGGAGGAAGCAAACGTATGAGCCTATTGGGATTCATGTCCGTCAAGTTAGACAAGCAACAAACCCTCCTGGAGCGTTTAAATGAAGCCCTGCTCATGGTTCAGAGCGAATCACTGGGCCGGGCCGCAGATCTCGGATTCAACGCTGAGCAAATCCGCGCCGCAAAGGAAACGCTTCGGGATTTCGTAAGCCGGTTGCGTGAAAAACTGGACAAGGATAAAGGCGGCGAAGAATTAAGCGTCGTGGTGGCGCGGATTCTGGAAGGCCAATTCGAATTGAACGAATGGCTGGAGGAATTGGCGAAGCTCGAAACGCAGCTGGCCCAGCCCGCGCCCTTGCCCCCGGCTTCCATCCCCACGCTGGAAGCTGTTCTGGCGATTCTGGATGAAGAACTGACAGCCGCATTTAACCAGCTTTACTCCCATTAAGCCCAAGGATGCGGCATGCCTTATTACCGGATCGCAAAGACGGCGGAATTGGATTTGCTGTTCAACTGGCTGGAGGAACAGCTCCGCCAATTGCGAGCGGCCAATCCGGAGCATGCCGTGCTGCTGAACTATTTGGATCAGGAATATAAACGGGCGGAGATCAAACTCACGCTGCTTGAGACCGTGCTGGCATTGAACGATCCAAACTTCGAAAAACGCGCCGACAAGCTTTCGCATGATCTGTCCCGCTATATCGTTCCAACGGCAAATCACTATGTCGCAGGGCTGCAGTGTCAGGGGCCGCACGGGCGCCAAGTCCGCAAAGTGCTGCTCCGCTTGTGCCAGCGGCTTCGGCTCGACTGGATCGAGGACATTCTCACCTGTTTGCACCGGGATATGGCGGTATTGGCGGAATACCGTGGCCTTTTTGCCATACCCGTGTTTTTTGGTCCACCCTACTTGTTAGAGACCATTCTCGAAGTGCCCGGCATCTATCATGAGTTTGGACATAGCGTGTTCGCGAGGGATGAAGTTTTTCGTCAGCATTTGTCAACCATCGTGAAGACGCATTTCGCCCAGCTAAAACAACAGCACGCGCCCATTTCGCCCGACCAAAAGGCGCTTCGTGAAAAAGAAATTGACGGTGCTGCAGCTTCATGGGGCGCGCTGTGGCTGGCCGAGATCTTTTGTGATCTGTTTGCAAGCTACGTCTGCGGGCCCGCGTATCTTGCATCGATGGTGGATTTGGGGCGTGCACGAGGTTTTCCTCCGTATACGCTGGCCTCCAACTCGCATCCGCCAAACGGCGCGCGGGTAATGGTATCGCATTTTGCCCTTTCGGACCAGCAACGCCAGCATCCCACAGTGCAGAAGATTTACGCTGCCTGGCAGAATTTCACGAACAGCTTCACGCCTGGCCAAGATTACAGGCTCCGCTGCTCCGAAGAACTTCTGAAATCACTGGCCCAAGAGGTGAATACATTGATCGCCCAGCATCTGCCGAACGTGCCCCGATATACAAAAACACCCACGGACCTCGTCGCCGCCCGGCACGTCCAAGCCGGCATTTCGCTAGAAGATCTCATCAACGCGGGTGTTTCTATCCTATTCGAGGCTCCGGACGAATTTGCCAATTGGCAGAAATCTGCCCGGCTGCTGATCGCTTAATCCCTGGCTGCCGCGCGATTGTTCAGATTCAGTGCGACCAGCTCCGGCCAATTGGTAAAGGCGTCAGACGAATTGGCCGGGAGTCCTAAGGGTTTCGAGCAGACCGCGGGCGCATTCCTGGTGGTCGCCGCAGGTGAAAGACTGCGCTGCTTTCTCGGCAATACGGGCGCAATACTCCCGATCTGGGCGCTGCTCATAGAGAATCAACAACAGCAACGCCCAGTAGCGCGTTGGTTCCTGCACCTCAGCGTCGAGAGCAATGGACGCGAGAAAGTCCCGGCGGTCGGGGGCCACGGCCACGATGGATGCAACGCATTGCCCAATGGTGCCGCGCTCGAAGCCTCCCTCCTCGACCACGCTCAAAAGGGTTAGAATCGACTCGCGGGACAACATCGATCTTAGCAGCAACTCGGCTTCGCTGCTGACGGGCTCCGGGACGACGTTCTGATCAGGCACCCAAAAAATGTCCATATGGCCGGGCACATGGGCAAGCGTCGCGACCAAGAGTCGAAGCAAGGGGTGGCCGCGAAAATTGTTTATGGTGCTGATCACATAATACCACGTTTCATTGCGGCCGCGGTGGAAGCTAAATAACGCCCGGATTCCGCTCTCGCACCGCGGAGAATCCTCAAGGTGTGAGAAATGACTCAAAGACCGTCCGAAATTAGCAAATTCGGAAAACCGCTCGCGGTAAGAAAGGAAGTGATCGCGAAAACTATCGAAGTGCGCTTGGTCAAAGACGTTCTCGTCGGGCACCTCGATGGTGAATTGCATGGGGTGGTCGTTTACGTGGGCCGTGATGTCGACCCACCGGGCCGTGTCGGACGCGGGGTCGTAAACGAAGCCGCATACAGGGAGGGGGTAGGACCGCCAATATTCAAAGTGTTTCGCGTCAGCCCGCAAAATGAATCTTCCGTTGCGGATGTAGGAATCACCGGACTTGATTTGAGCTGCAATCACGCAGCCAATTGGAGACCCGGAGACAATGAACTCGATAAAGGCATCGTTCCCGATGTCGTTTTCCTGGTGAATCTCGTGAAAGACAGCGTTGGATGTGGAAGTCACCTTCGCGATGTGATGCACGCCCGTGGATGCCATTCCGGCGGAAGCTGGCCGTCGCGTGGTCATGAAAGTGCGGGGAGCGACTTGGTCCCGTGGAGGTTGAGGCACAGGCCAGGTCGCAGCTGTGGCTGCGGTGATATCCAATCAAACACGATAAACTCCGAAATCCATATTGCAACTTGACGAAAGCATGATTCTTGCTGGAATTCAATGGATAAACAAAGTGGAATTCGCGCACTGCTTCAATTTCTCAAGTTCATTCGCCACGTCAACACCAAGATTCATTCAACCCAGATTTGGATGGCCAAGCGCCTGGGGCCTTTACGTGCTGGTGTTTGGCGCTTTTCAGGACTTCTTTTCCATTCGAGCGAGTGGTGGGGCGCGGGGCCCCAGCAAAATCCAGTTTTGCCCCTGCTCGGCGTCGAACAGAGATGATAGGCCGTGGCGGGCAGAATTTGTTCGTGCAGTTTTCCAATTTTTGCCCATCATGTCCAATCAATCGGACAGGACCCATGAAATCAGATGATCGGAAATATGGCATACTTTTTACAGCGCGCGCTTCTAGCGGCAATTCCACCTGCCACGTCTGTCCGTTTTGAGTCGCTTGGGTGTTCCCTTCAGTTAAGATGAAGGCTGAAGTTTCATGCAAGCCGATCGCCGGCCAGATTGATCGTGCGCGGACGAGAGATCGGCAGGTTGATGAAGTTGCCACTTCGCCATCGGGCACTTGGCTTCGTTCTTCCTGCGTGGAGGACAACGCGCAGGGAGAATCGCTGGAGTTTTCGTGGGAAAACAAACCTGACGCTCATGTGCTCGACGCCGAAGCGTTGGCGAAAATCGGGCAGAAGGGTTTCCATGACGCGCGTCATTTTGCTGCCTATTTCAACAGCCTCCAATGGCACAGCATCACCGTCACCGACACCAGGGTTTATAGACCCTCTTGCCGGGCACTTCATCGAGGCCGAGATTTCCTGACTGGCCGGAATGCGGCGACGGGAATCTGAGGAACAATCATGCCTGGCTTGCGACAACCTCTCTCTGCACACATTCAGCAGATTCGCAATGACCTTCGCGAGCGCTACAAAGGCGGCTTCCCGATCCTAAAAGAGCTGATGCAAAATGCAGATGACGCCGGTGCAGGTGTTAAAGGAGCGAGCGCTTCAGAGTTGGTCCTGCTCCTGGCAAAAGGAATTCCGGATTCACACCACGTTTTGCTGCAAACCCCGGGATTATGCCTCGTGAACGACGGCGATTTTACCGCTGCCGACGCCATCAGCATTTCCTCCTACGGCTCAAGCAACCGTGGCAGCCAGTCGGCCGCTGTGGGAAGATTCGGCCTTGGCTTGAAGAGCGTTTTCCACTGGGCTGAGGCCTTCTTCTACTTCTCGTCGGCGAATTTCGATGAATCAGGCGATGGATGCCCGCCGTCTGATCTTCTTCACCCATGGATTAGCCGGGAGACCGGCCAAGGATTTCACAAGGATTGGGACCAACGGTGGGTAGAAAGCAAGGAGCACGACCATGCCCAGTTTGAGAGGATTGCCCGGACCCTGATAAAGTCCGAACGTTGGTTTGGCCTATGGATCCCGTTCCGTGCAAAAGGTCTGCTTAATGGCGTTGAACCCGTGCTCCCGGAATGGCCTCTGGGAATTGACGGTCAAGAAACCTCTTACGAAACCCTCTTCGGCGCCAACTGGGAGCGACGGGTCAGTGAGGTTCTGCCCCTCTTGAGGCGTTTGCGGCGCATTAGGTTTTGCACGCAGGGGGCCGGAGGCGTGGATGAGGGCTTGGCCCTTGCTGTCGAAGAGCCATCCCGACGGATGAGTTTTCTCGCTGGTAATGGCCACGAGTTTCAGCCCGGCTTGGCCAGTTTGGACGGCAAGGTCTCTATTCGAAAGGGAGCCGTGGTTGCGGAGACCGCTTCCTTTGCAGGTATCGAGAAGCTCCCCGGAACGGCGAACGCAGCCCAGTGGCAGGGCCACAGGTTTTGGCCGCGGCCCTTTGTTCAAACCGAGAACGGCGGGGAGGAACCCAGGGCGGAGAAAGCCGCAGAGCACGGCGCGGTGGCTTTTGTGCGGCAGCGTGCCACCGAAGGCCAGGTGCGGATTCAGCTGGCGGTTTTTCTGCCTCTTGGTGAACCAGAAACTCGCTCGGTCAAAGGCGGGGCGAGCTACGCCATTTTCCTCCACGGTCATTTCTTCGTGGACTCGGGCCGCCGCGACATTGAGCGGTTTGACGACATGGCTGCCGACGCAGCTTTCGAGACCGTCGAATCCGAGGAGGCGTTACGGAAGCTCTGGAATCGCACGCTCACGCGGGATGTAGTCGCTCCACTCGTGCTGCCGAGCCTCGACTTGTTTGTGAAGCAGGAGCGAATGGAAACCGGCGAGGTCGAAGCCTTAGTGGAGGCGATGGAAAAGTCAAAAACGCTAAAGCCGCTCACTCCGTGGATGTGCCGCGGCCAGCGGTTCATACTCCGCCTGTTGCGGGCCGGCAGCGCCTGGGAGCGACAGACCTGGAACGACGAACCGTCCCGCTGGCTCGAACTGCCCGCGCCCGATTTCCCGGAAGTGGGACTGTTCAACCTCATACCTGCACTTGCGCCCCTGAGCAGCCAAGTCATGGTTTCCCTGGAGGGCAAGCCGTACTTGGCGGACTACAGGCAGAAACCCACCTCACCCACCGACGAGGAACTGGCGGGGCTCCTAAGCAGCGTTCCTGTTTCGGTCTTTTCCGATCCCCAACAACTGGCCTACGTGCTGAGACTGATTCCGCAAAACGCCAGCGAGCGGAAATTGGACTCTCCGCTCACCACTGCGCTGACTCATTTGGCCAACAATTTGATTAGCGACCCACTCCCTCAAGACGAGGCGTTGGCGAAACTCTGGAAGCATTTCTTCAAGCAAATGGCCCCGGCGGCGTTCGTTGGTCTGCCGGCAAAGTCAACGGAAGCCAGTCCAGAAATCTCACAAGTCTTTGCGGATTCGGAGCTGTCAGTGGCGCTACTCTGGCAGGATTTTCACGACGCGAGAGGGAGCGGCTCGATTATCTGGCCTATCTTGCTACCGGTGCTTCAAGAGATCGGCGGGCTGGAATTAAGGGCCGAGAACGAATTCAACCAACGCTCTCGCATCGCCGTGAGATTGCTGGAGACTTCAACGGGAAAACCGGCGGACTGGGCCGGCCAGATCAGGCAGCTTGCACTATTTGCTGCCCGTGAACCGGACAAGACGGCTTACGCGGCCAGTTTCGGTGACCTGCAGGTCGTGAAAGCCGACGGGCGTCTTTTCTCCGGCCAGGATTCATGGCCGAAGGACCTCACAAAGGCTGCGCCCGAGTTGAGGCCGGTGCTGGTTCAGCTTGCAGTCGCCGAAGCGCTGAACCTGCAAGCGCCGGACTGTAACGCTGCTGCATGCGTCAAGATGCTTCAAAATGCTGAGCGATTGGCTACAGATTTCTCAAGCCGCAAGCCGTTGTTCGAACGGCTGTTGCAGGTGGCCCGTCAAGACGATGCTGATTTCTGGGCAGCGCTTCGCTGCCTGCTCCATGGTGACATCAGTGCGTGGGAGGCAACGGCAACACTCTTTGACGAAACCGGTGCTGCACCTGTGCCGCTGCGCCTGTTAGAGAAGGGGCTAGCTGTGGCCAATCAGCGATGGCGACGCATTTCGGCATCTGCGGTTGGACAGCTTGGTCTCACTGCTCAACAGCGGCAGCACTTGAACCTGGTTCCTGCCTCAGAAGCACATGTCGAGACTCTAATTCGCGAAGTCGAGCCGGCCAAGTTGGATTGTTCGGACCTTTCGACGGGGGACTGCGACTTTATCCTTGAGCGTTTCAACGCCATAGAAGTGCTGCGCGGCCTGAACATCCACGAGACAGTGGATAAACGTCGTGTTCGAATCTGTCCACATACCTACGTGGACGATGGGACTTTTCAAGAATTGCCGATTCAGTTCAATGCACTTGTGACACGCCTGCGCGACCGGCCGGGTTACGCCCGCTTTCGGAATACTGATGGGTTTAGGACTCTGAACTGGGAAGCGGTGTTGGAAATTGGACTTGCGCAACAGGTTCCGGCGCAGTGGTGGAATGTTATTCTTACGGGAATCGGGAATCTCGGAACTCTCCGCGTCGAACTGCGGGAGCGGGTTCGAAACGTGTCTTGGCTCCCGCGAAGCGTCAATTCTAATTACAGGCCTTCACAAGTGCTCGACCTCCCGGGCGCGGAAGCGGAACTGGACCGGCTTCCTTCCGAAGTGCTGAACGACTACTTGCCGCTGCTTCGCTTGGCTGAGCCAGTTCGAAAGCACGACCGTTTCAGCACGTTCCAGCACGCTGTGCTGCTGCCTGCGAACGAGGCGCTAAATACATTGGCGAACCTACTGCGTCCCCATCCAACCTGGTCTACGGGCCTTTCCGATCAGTGGACTTCCGAGCAACTGGCTGACTGGGTCCAAACGCTCGGCAATGCTCCGAGACAGGAACTGCCGATCGCGGCCCTGCTGAAGTGTTTGTATGCGGAGCCACAAATCGAAAAGCAATTGCCAGGCTTCCTGAAGCCGTTGGGCGGCAGGTTACTCGCGCACCAATATGCAGCCATCCTCAAACAGCTCGCCACTGGTCACGAAGAATCGGACGTTGAGAGGCGCCCAATCTTCGAGCGCGTTTTTCTGCGATATCTCGAAACAATCGGTGGGGCAGGAATGGAGTTCACACATTGCGTGTTCAGTGTGGATGGCGTGAAGTTGTTAAGCGCCGCCGGAACTTGGCAAACTCCGGGGAAGTTGACGCTCGTTCGCAATGGCGTGCATCCGGAAAGCGTCGTCAGTTCCAAGCTTGAACCAGCTTTGGCGAACTTGAGAACGGGGAGAACAGTAGACCGGGCGCGACAGGAGAGGCTTCCTTTTCCGTGGCCCGGTGAACTGCCTCAGCGCTCGGCAGCGACAGTCCAGCTACTGCGCGGATATTTCGAGCCTTGGCGAGACCACCTCCCAACCTTAGATCCGATCGGCTTTCTCTTGGGGGTTATGGGAGGTGGCGATGGGATGGTAGCCGCAGCTAGCCAGTTCCTGTCCGTGCATACTGTGGAAGGCATCAGAGATTGGGTGGACCAACACGAGAAACCAAAGCGTCTCAGTTTCAGCCGGCGGATCAACACTTGGACGTTCTTGCTCGAAAGGGTCGAACGAGGCGATACGCTGAAGGTCCCGTCCCTACTTGGGACATCGTTCCAGGCCAAGAGCGGCAAGGGGCTTTCTTCCATTTTCGTCGGCGATGAAAACGACGCCTTTCAGATCTTCCACCTCGAGCCCGGAAAGCTCATCTGTCAAGGCCGTTTGCTCGATTTTAACCACGATCTCGAAACCAATTCGCCGGAAGAGTTGTTGGCAGTGCTCGAAGCGTCAATGCAGACGGTCCTTGGCTTTGCTGATGCGGACGTGGACATTGGGCCATTATGGGAAACGGCCAAAAAGGCCACGCAGCTCCATGTCCGTGTAGCCCAAAGCATGGTGCTTGATGGAGCCATTGCCTTCCTACAGCAGGTGGGTGCTCAACGGCATCAACTAATCAAACAGGCTTTGGCCCTATGGCACGAAGCCCAGCGCATCGAGGCGGAAGAGGAGGTGCAAGGATTCGCTGGTGGCCGATCCGAGGAACGCCGACGGAAAGCCAGACGCACGCTCCGCGACCTCCTCTCCAGCAATTGGGAAGTGCAAGGCGCCATGCTGAAGGCGGTTCGCGACAAAATTCATGACTTTGGATACGCATCGTCGTCGGTTCCTTTCGAGCTTTGGCAGAATGCCGACGACGCCATAGCACAACTGGAACGATTAGCACGCGACCCGACGGATGCAGTCGTTCTTGGGTTCGTCGTCGTCCAATCCCAGGCCGACCTACGCTTTTGTCACTGGGGCAGGCTGGTTAACGAGTTTCAACGGGCCGGCGGCCGCAATTGTCGGGACGACGGATTCGACCGTGACATGGTGAATATGTTGGTCCCAGCGATTTCTGATAAAGAAGATCTCGCACGGCGCGGAGGTCCAGTGGTTACGGGCAAATTCGGACTTGGGTTCAAGAGCGTTTTCCTCGTCAGCGACGCGCCTGAGATCCTAAGTGGAAACGTAGATTTTGTGGCGCGTGGCGGCATTTACCCGGATCGGTTGACTGACCAGCAACGCGAAGATTTGCGGCGGGAATTAGAACTCCTCGCGCCTAACAATGCCCGGCGAGGAACCATCATCCGCTTGGCTCTGCGAAGCGACGCGCAGACCAAACCAGACGAGGTTATTGGACTCTTTCGCAATTTAGGCCCGCTGCTGGTTGTTTTTTCTCGGCGATTGAAACGGCTGCGGTTCCGGTCGCAAGACGAACAGGTTCGAGAGATGCGGTGGCAACCGCGAACGCTGGCGGAGGGCATAGAGATCGGCGCTCTCGAACATTTCAACGGCCAAGCTAACGGTGCCCTATTATTCTCACAGAAAATCGACAGCGACCGCCTCCAGTTTTTGCTCGGATTGGACGCTGATGGCTTTGTTGCGCTGCCGGACGAAGTGCCAGCCTTTTGGGTGACCGCTCCAACCCGAACCACGCCTGGCTACGGATTTGCAGTAAACGGCCCATTCGAACCTGACGTAGGCCGTGTGCAACTGGCGCTGAACTCGCCCCGAAACGAGGAACTGGCCGGAGAAATTGCACGCATGCTACCGAATCGCTTGCAGGCTCTCGGGCAACAAGCGGAGAACGACTGGGAAGTTTTGAAGCAAAGCCTCCGGCTGGCATCTGGGCTGTCGCGCCATGACTTCTGGCAGAGTCTTTGGGACGTGCTGGTCCGGCGCTTTGCGGAGAGGTGCTCGAAGTCCGACACGAGCACTGTTGCCAAACTCGCCCGCCGTATTCTCTGGGACTCCGAATCCGACGGACTCCGTTGCTTCTATTGTAACTGCCATGCGCTGCCGGCTGGCCTTTGGGAAGACTACCACACGCTGACGCGCCTGCCCGACCTGCACTTTTCGGCGATGGGTGCGCTCGACCGCAAGGCGGTTTTTCAAGTTGTGAGCGGCTGGCCCGTCTTCCGAAAGGAGGTGCCGGTTGGGCTTATTTGCTCCAACACCCAAGTCGTTTCAACTTTAGAGCGGTTGGGCGTGCATCTGAAAGCGGTGGAACCAGTGTATCTTTCGAGTGCTGTCGAATGGGAACTTGGGGAAGGTCGCCGGGCCGACCCCGAGCTGGCGACGCGGCTGGGACTGCTCATCACGCTGGAATTCCTCAAGAATTTGCGGGAGGGTAAGCCAGGCGAGCGCAATGAGCAGGAGCACATGGCCCTGAACGAGTTGCTGGGTAAGGCCCAACTCCACGCAGCAGACGGCTCTTGGCACAAGGCTGCGCAACTGGTCGTGGCGGCTGGGGAAGGCGTCGTGCAAGACGAAAAGCTGCGCGCTGCCTTTGCACCGCAGGAATGTCGACTGAATCCGGCCTATACCGGCTCCGCGCTCGAGTTCTTTCTCGCTTGTCGGCCAAGGTTGGAAGCGGATGTCGAGACGATGACAACATGGGTTTTACAGGCCAAGGTCGAACAGATTCAAGTCGCAGCACTGGGGTATTTACTGAAGGGAGAATTGAAGGAGCGGCTCGCTGAGGAATTACGACGCCAAAGAGATGACAGCAACTGGCTTTGGCGGCTTGCGGAGATTGCTTGGTTTCAGACGCGCTTCACTGCTGACGAGCAGCATCAGATTCGTGCATACATTCTTCGGCTTTTCGACGACGACCTACGCCAACGAACTATTACGCTTCCGATTCCTCCACCTCAGCCCGAACAAGAACCAGTTTGCGTGTGGACAGTAGCGGAGCTTTGGAAGTGGTGGCACGGACTGCGGGAGCCGGCCGGGGACTACACGTTGGAAGGCGAGGCCAACTGGGACCTATTTCACGGCGGGTCGCTATGGGGAGAGGAAGCGCGCAAAGCCGAATTGAAGCGCTTGCTTCTGTCGCCCGGCGGTCCCGACGGCAAAGCCCTCTGGTATCGTCTCTTTGCTTACGCTTGCCTTATCTCGGCGGGTCGAACTGTGACCGAATTGCGCGATTTCTGGAAATACCAACTGAATCCATGCCAATTCTGGGAACGCACGAGTGCGGGGGATTTTTCCGAGAGCACGCGGGAGATTTTCGAGCAGGCCGTGACCACCAGTTTTACCAACATGGCCGCCGGCGGGGAGCAAGCTTACTTCTGGCGCCGTGTGTTCTACGATGTGCGCAAGGTGCATCGCATGGTTCAGAATGAGTTTCCGGCGGTGCTCCTGGATTTGGTGAATCAGGGGCATGGCGAGCATCTGCGACAGTTCCTCCGCACCGGCAATTTGCCAGGGCCAGACCAGCGGCCGTGGATCGGCACTTTCGGGCAGAGCGCAGACACGCCGTTGGGCTTCATCATCCGGGAGTTGGTCCGGCTTGAAGTCATCACGGACGAAGCAGTGCGTCCCTACGCCTTTTATGTATGCCGCCCGGTATTGCGGGCGTTGGCAAAGATCGGCTGGATTGCGGACGTCGATTCGGGATTCTCCGGCGAAAGCTGGCTGACGATGCTTCAAACCGATCCGGAGAACGGCATGAAACTCATGCCCTACTACGACATCCCATTATTGCACTTGGGAATCACACACCGGGGTGACAAAATGCCCCGAAGACCGGAATAAAGACCATGAACGCGACCACGCTTCCTCCCAATACCCGCGTCATCCATCGCACCCACCCAGAATACGGCTTCGGGTTGGTGCGCTACGTGGAGGAGGACGCCTTTGGCGGAGTCCGGTTGCAGGTTGCTTTCGATCACCTCGACGGTTTGGAGAGTGTCGCGCCAGACCAGCTTGACGTTGTCGGCGACTCTCTGGCGGACGCAACGGCGGGGCGGTGGGGCGACATCGCGGCATTTCGTCGCAAGCTCGCCGTCGGATTGGTCATTGCGGAAAATAATCTGACTGGTGGTTTCACCAAGGCCGCCGTTCAGCCATTGCCTCACCAGGCCTTCTTGCTGGACAAAGTACTGTCAGGGGATCGTTTTGGGCACGTCCTCGCGGATGATGTGGGCCTCGGCAAAACCATCGAAGCCGGTCTGCTCATCACCTGCCTCATGCGCCGCGAGCCGCCGCAACGAATCATGGTCGTCTGTCCAACCGGACTCGCACTCCAATGGCAGGACGAGATGGAAGAGCATTTCGGAATGAACTTCTCGATCATGGGTGACAACTTCGACGGGAAGCTGATGACAAGCTGGCGTAGCCAGCCCCTTGTCATCGCACCGCTGGATCGCTTGAAGCGCGATGAATACCGCGAACTGCTCAAGCAAGTGGGCGGCTTCGATCTGGTGGTTTGCGACGAAGCGCACCGGCTGACGGCCCATCGGGAATTCCTCTCCCAGAAGCTGGAGAAGACGGCGAACTACCAACTTTTCGAGTTCCTCGTGCAAAGCCGGCTGATTCGTTACGTGGAGAACAACGACAAGACACCACGCTCGCCAAGGTTGCTGCTACTTTCGGCCACGCCGCATCAAGGCGATGACGAGCGTTTTCTTTACCTGCTGAACTTGGCCCGTCCGGACCTGTTCGATCCCACTAAACGAACGACCGAGCAACTGACAGCGGCCGCCTTGGTGGAGACGCTGACCCGCACGCCCAAGTCAAGGGCGGTGGATTGGGACGGCAAGCCGATCTTCAAGGGTCACGTTACAAAGACTCTCGACGTGCATTGGACGCCGGAAGAGACGGAAATTTCCCGGCTGCTGACCGAATACATCCTCAAGAGCCTCGACTTTGTGCGGGACTCGGATCGCGGTACGCAACTTGTGGTGCAACTGGTGATGCACACGTTCCATAAGATTGCGGCGAGCAGTTGGCCGGCGCTGGAGCGGGCGTTGCAGCGCCGTCTGGATTCGCTGAATGGGCGGGTGCAAAAGCTTGGTGAGCTGCTGGGCAACGGAGAGGATGACGAGGGTGAGGATGGAGAGGCGCGGAATTTCGCTCTGCCGGCCAAGACATTTTTTGAGAACGAAAAGGCGCTGCTGCAAACACTGCTAGGCCGGTTGCACGGAATTGCCAAGGATTCCAAGTGGGAGCAATGCGCGGCACTGATGAGGCAACTCGATCAGGTCGAACCACGCGCCAAGGTGCTGTTGTTCACTCAGTATCGCGTGACGCAGGAGATGTTACGGGAACGATTAGGGGGGATGTTCCCCGGTGTGCCGATCGAGATTGTGCACGGGGAAGTCGAGGCGTCAGATCGTCGCCTGGCCCGCATCCGATTCGAAAATGATTCACGCTTCTTGATTTCTACCGAGGCGGGCGGGGAAGGCGTGAATCTACAAAAGGCGTGTCATATCATGGTGAACTTCGATTTGCCGTGGAACCCGATGCGCCTACAGCAGCGCATTGGCCGCCTCGACCGTTACGGCCAGCAAAAGTTGGTGCAGGTGTTCAACTTGCGTGTTCCGGATTCATGGGATCATCAAATCTCAACCCGGATTCTCGAACGGCTGAAGGTGATCCAAGGCACGATGAGCCTGGCGGGTGCGGGCTTGGTAGAGGACTACCGCGAGATGATTCTCGGCGAGATTGCGGAGCAACTCGACGTGAACCGGCTTTTCGCTGAATCGCGTGCTGGCGCCGGAGTGAGCAACGAGAAAGTGGATGAATGGGTTCGCGGTGCAGTGCAATCGGTCGAGCGTTGGAAAACTTTGTTCAGCCCGGCGCTCGGCATGGGTGAGGACACAACACGCCTCAAATGCACTCTGACGAGTGACGAGTTCAAGATGGCGTTCCAACTGGCCTGCGAAGCGCAAAACATTACGTTGCGAGAGACCAGGAACAGCCAAAACCAGTTCGTGCCAGGAGTGTTCCATTTTGAAATCCCGGCCGCCTTCCGCGATCCGGTGTTTCGCCCCTCGCGCACACTCCATGTAGCGTTCGACCGTAGCGTCTATGCTGCCGTGCGGGGACAAGATTTAGGCACCGTGCGAGGCCAGCCAATCAGCCCTATCCTTGCGGGCTTTAGCGAACCCGTGACCGATTGGCTGTTTCAAACCGCCATGCAGGCACGAGGAGGAGAGAGCGCTTTCGCAATCCGGGCGAGTAAAGAGTGGCAACATGGCTCTGGTGTGCTCTTTGTCTATGCGCTCCGTTGGCTCGGCAAAAGCCGACGGCTTCCCACTCCTGACTCCATCTCTGCATCCTTCATTAAGTCTTCCGGAGAAGCGCTGCAAATCAGCGCAGCCCAGGCGCTGATCCTCGCGAGGAATGCATCACCTGAAGCTGGCAGTGGCAGACCGATTACAAGCGAGGGGGAAATCGCCGCTCGAAAACTCGCTCAACAAACCTTGAAGGCGTGCGCCGCGAACCGGGACGCCTTCGCAAAAGGCGCTGCAGGGGTGTCCCTTTTGCTGATGGTTTCCATTGACGTCTGAAACTTCCAACACCGCTTGAAGCGCGGTATTGCTCGTATCTGCGCTCCACATGGACCCTCCTCGCACCGACGGGCTTCTGCCGTTAGAAGTTGCGCGCAGAGGTGTGCTCACAATACAGAGTAACCGAACTTGCCTGTATACCATACTCCCAACAGAATCTTTGCAGTGCAACCGGACAAACTCAAAAACCTGGACCACCTCTTGGCACAGGCCGAGCACTATACGAATTACTCCATGCGCAGCATCGGTCGCTTGCCACCGACGCTGTTTCTGATTGGCTTGGACGGAGCGCTCATGTTCATGCCCGATTCGCTCACGGATGAAAGCGCCAAGGACGACTTCGCCACCAATGCTCGTCTCATGTGCATTGCGCACGCTGCGATGTCCGTCGTCATGGCGCTGGAGGCTTGGGTCATGCTCAAAGTCAAAAGGCGTCAGTCGCGCCACATCCGCTGCAACCCAGCACCTACCTCGCACCAGGGGGCTGAAGCGGCTTCCACGTAGGACCCTTATTGCTCTCGCCTGTTGGGCATCATGGGCGCATGAATTTAAATTCGCTCGCATATGGGGTTCTCTCTTTCTCCACGAGGCGGCATTCTCGTATGCAGCCTGAATTTATCCGTGCAGTCTTCGCGATTTTTCTGCATCATGCTCGGATATGCCAAAGACGACGACTAATTCCGGTGTCACGGACAACGACAAGCGCATCGTCGTCGCTGATTTTCACAAGGTCCAGGTGGCGTCCGGCTCATCAATCTCTTGCAGCAATGAACGTGTGAAACGCTGCACATTTTACTATGGACGTTTTTAATTTTCGCAATCGGATCATTGAAGACTACAGCGGCTACGTTTCGAGCTTCATTTCTATCGCTCAGTCGCGACTCCGGGATTTTGTGGATCGTTGCTTTACATCGGGTTCATTGTGGCCTGATCCGCTCATCCAACTGAACCCAACTTTCAAACCCGGCAAGACCGTTGACGAACTCGTGACGGCTGGAGTTCTCAACCCCGGTTTACTCAGGTCTTCCGTCGCGAAAAAACTGCGGCAGTCGGCAGCGGCGAAGACCAGCGCTGGCCGTTGAAGTCGTCCGAGCTCAAATATCTAACAACGACCTGCTCAATAATCTGTTTAATCAGTTCAGGAGTCATATTGCAGGAGCTGAATATCTCGCTTCGCTATAATGCCCGAAAAAGCAAAAAGGAATAGAAAATGACAATGAGTGATCCTCCTTTTCGGGAATGAACTACTCGAAAGCAGCATTTAGGACCGCTTTTCCAGGTGACGACAGTCCAATCTCCTCCGGCAGTTATCTGATATTTCTTGGAATCCGTTGAGAGGGCAATCCTGACACGTTCCGCATGAGTTTCGGGCAATTCGGTCTGGACGTATCCGAGCAATCCGCCCGCTTGATCGTGGCGACCATACGCTCTGCTGAGAAAACGTCCCAAACCATCCGTGTGGCTGATGAGATCGGTGTAGTCTCCAGTTCCTGCAAGCTTTTTCGCCTCAAACCGGAAATACAGCGTTTCTCGCTGCCCTGCATATTTGAGTTTAAGGTCGGGCAGTCTGCGGCGCTTGCCAAGCCGCTTTGTGCGGCCCAAGTTGTCCGGCTCGTTTTCTGGCCAATTATCCACTGCCGTCCAATACCGCATCCACGACTGCCGTCGCGCGCAGAGCAAGTCCTCGATCTTCGACCCAAGTTCGCCCGATATTTCAGGTTCTGCCCAAAGGTTGCAGGCTTCGGCATCCATCATCCCATATCCTGCTTGCATGAGTTGGTGTGCCCTCTCGACGAACAGATCGAATGCGGCATTATTCGCCATCTTGCCGCGCTCCTTCCTCGGTGCGCATGCTTCCTATCACAATGTCCGCCGCGTCGAGCATTGCGCGAGTGCGGGTCCAGTGCATCCGGTGGATGGGTTTGAAAAGGTATGTCCGTTCGCCGCGATGAATTCGCAAGGCGCGGTCAAAATAAACCCATTGTGCGTGCTCTTCGCGGAGCCGTTCGCGCGTGGCAGTAAGAATGCGGGCCGATCCTGAACTGACCGCGAACACACGTATAGTCGCGTGGCCATTCGCTGGCTCGACGGCGATGAACCCGGAGTTCGCGTCATGGAGAACGGTCACGCAATATTGCGTGTTTCCATTCCCGTTCGCATCCAATTCGCGCTGGAGCCATTCGGCGTATGTTTGCAGTTCATTTGCGCCGGCGGCGCGCATTGCTGCTTGGCCGATTTTGCCGTCGTTTAGCGCGAGCCGCACATGCACAAGGTCATGCACCAGAGCGCGCTCGGCTTCATCCAGTCCGAGCATGTCGAACACCCGACGGTTCAATTCCTCGATCATCGCATCCTGCTCATCGTCAGCAGGCGATTCGTCAAGTTCGATATTGGGCTGACTTGAGTCGGCCAGCTCGCGCGGCTTTGTCAGTGCGAGTCGATCATGCAGGGCTTCCCAATCGGCGAGTTCATTCTGTGTGAGGTTGAGGAGCGGGATTGGAATTTGGCGAAGAGCGCGTAACGAGGCGATGGCGCGTTGCACGCCGAAGTGAGTCGCGGTGAAGAACTGATGATAAAGCGCGAAATCTGAACTAAGGTAGAGCGCGAGGGCTTTCAGCAGTGCCCGGTCATCATTCACATTGACGATGCCAATTTGGCGGGGAGGAACGACAACGAACTCGTCGCTGAATACTGCGAAATTACGCGCGGCACTGACAATAACATGCGGTGCGCGACAAACCGTCAGCCCTTTCCGTCCACCTCGAATTCGAAGAAAACCGCCCTCGTTGGTGGGCAACTGAAAGCTCGTGAACGAGAATACCCTCCGCCATCCCTTAAGTACCTTTACATCGGCGACCTTTGCTCCAATTAAATTTGAAACTGCTTCATACCCGTTGCCGCCTATGCTCCTCAATTGCTGGCCTTCGGATACCACAAAAACTTGAGATGCATTTTTCGCCGCGATGCTTTGGTTTGTCGGCGACCAAGGAGCATCTAAGTCGTCGAGCGTCGGCCACGTTCTCCGCATTCGCGCCAAAAGCGACGCATCCAGCCCAGAGCCCCATATCGTCAGCTTCCACGGCAGGCCGCTACCAGATGCGATTTCACAAAGCGGTATTTCTCGCACTTCATCGCCATTAACCGTGATGCTCCAAGTCTCTGTACGAACCCCTGATGTAAGCGGGCGCGAGGATTCCTGATTGGCGACGAGTGGCGAGAAAACAGTCGTCATTTCCAAGTCATCGGGCTGGGCATTTTCTCTCCGTAGGCCGAACAGAATCGCGGCAGCCGGAACACGGGAGCGACCTGCGAAAAGAACTTCCGCAAGGTTCGAAAAATTCGTCACGGCGTAAAGCCGGTGCTCGCGGAAAAACTTGCGGCGAAATTCCGCCGAAGGATCTTCAAAAAGCGTCATTGCTGGGATGAGCAGCGCGCACACTCCATCACTGACCATGAATTCTCGACATCGCCACGCGAACGCCTGCGCGACGGCGTTCTTGCCAACAGGCATAGTTGCAGCGTGTTTCTGCATCCACGCCAATACTCTTTTGGAGCGTTCCTCCACTTTGTTGTTTTCTGCCTGCTCGCCTTTAGGCTTAGTCCACGGCGGGTTCCCTGCGATCCAATGGTACTTCGTCTTAAACGGCTTAAACGCAAAGAAGTCGGAGCAGAAGATGTTTGCCTTGCGAAGATTTGGTAGTCTGAAGCGCGGGTGATCGATAAGGTCCGCAGGCTCAACGTAGTCAAGCAGCGTAAGGTAGAGACTAAACTCGGCGACACTGCACGCGTCTTCATCCATATCCACGCCAAAGATGTGGCGCTTGAGCAGCGTGGCGAGTTCGTGGGGAGCGGGCTTCTTTTTCCTTTGGATGAACTCTCGCTCGATAAGTCGGCGATAACACTGGACGAGAAATGCTCCGGAGCCGCAACTGGGATCGAAAACCCGGACGCCCCGCTGGAGCCGACGACACCTATCCATTCCGGAAAGCATGTAATTCACGACCGGGATAGGCGTGTAGTACGCACCTGCCTTGCGGCCTTCACTGTGCTCGTCGTCTTCATCGCTATCGGGCTCGTCCGGGAGGTGAAGGAACTGCTCGTAGATCATCGAGAGCGTCTCAATCGGGATGAAGTCGAATTTGAACGCGGTGAAAGGCAGATGAAATTGCCATTGGCCGTCAAAGGTGTCTCCGGCGAATGCGCCTGCGATGCGCTGGATTTGTTCTTCCGTAGGTGCGCTCGGACCGCGGAATTTCAGCGGGAAGACCCGACCGTTGAGATAGCCGTCAAGCTTTTCACAAACGGAACGCAACCCGGCGACGGTGGCGGTCCGACCAAAGACAGAGTCATGTCCAATCTGCCATTCTTCCAGCCGTCGCGGCGAGAGGAAACCACGGTCTCTGAGGTAGTGAAGGTAGACATATTTGCCTATGAGTGGATGGATAATGCCCTTAACGTTGTCACGCCCGAACTGGCCTCGGAACTTCTTCGCGAGCTGCAAGAGATTCTCCAGCAGGCTCCAATAGACACGCTTATCTGGTTGAACATCGCCGCCGCGATTCCGCCAGAGTGCGCCCGAGTCAATCGAGTCCGCTCGAAAATCTGCAAGCCTGTCGGCAATTTCATTGAACTGAATCAACGGTTCAAGAATACCTTCGTGTGTTCCAGTACCTGTCTCATTGCACCTGAATCCAGAATAGAGCCGCAAGCCCACAGGTGTGCGAACAAGAAGGAATGGGACGATGTCTTGATTCCAGACGAGCTTATGAATTTCGTCTGCCGCTGCGAGGTTTTCAGCCTCGCAGACATAGACGACCGGGACGATCGACCTTTCACCATCGAATGGACGAAGCGAATAGACGCCTTCAAGGCGACAGGCCCGCCGCCGCGCCGCCGTGCGAAGGATATGCCCGATGTCCGGCGCACGATTAAACGCTGCCGTGCCTTGCCGGAAAAAACTTTCCGAAGTGCCGTAGCCGAGCGTTTCGATTAGAGTTGAAAGTTCCATTCAAATTCAGCGCCAGACCTGACGGACAATTTGATACACGGGATAATTCCAAATCACATTGCTTTCCGGAACTTCAATTGGTTGGAACACAGAATTGTAACTCGTAAAACAACAAATTCTCACCGGCGATTGGTCGCGCGCGGTGAAGACTTTGATCACGACTCCCTCTCGCTCCAATCGCGCAACAACCAAACTGCCGTTTCGCGGCTGCCGGGTTGGCATCAACACAGCAATATCTCATGGGTAAAACTTGGGCTCCATCGAATCGCCTTGGATCTCGACAGCGAAGGCATGCTCGTCTGGACAATCTGTTGCGACTCGCTTTTCCCAATCGAGGGGAAGTTCTCCAAAATCAGCACCGGTTCCGGCCTGAGCCCAAGAGCGGACTGGAATCGCCCGAACCCCCTTAAGCGATCCAAACTGGGGAAGACCTGCCTGCCTTGAGACCTCCTCCAAACTGAGAGCCATTTTCCGAGACAATGGCTTTGACGAGTTCTCGAGCTTTGACAGATGCTGGCGCGAGATCCCTAGCCTTTTTGCGAACTGATCTTGGGTCAAACCCAGTTGATCCCGGATCTTCGCGAGCGGTTCCAAAGTTGCGAACATGCTGGGCATTAAGTCTTAAAGCTGACAGAATGTCAACCTGAAAAGCGACAAAAATGACGCACGGTGACGCTTAAGAGTCGCTCACGTCGTCTTGGGGTTCACCGACTCAGTCAACTTGTCGAGGCATTTGGTCTCGTCCTCCGGGCAGACCAGCTCCGGCGTAGGTTGCTGCGTGGGTTCAAATGGCCGCTGGGTTTGGGCTGGCCCTGGTGCTGGCTCAAACGCTGCGGCATGGCCCGCGCGAAGGCTGCGAGATTGCCATCGCCCCGCTGGTGACCGACGCGCCGGTTATCGCCCTGGCGCTGGCGCTGGCGATAAAGCTGGCGCAACTCCGCTCCTTGCTCGGCATTGTGACTATCGCCGGCGGAGCCTTCGTCCAGTATCTGGCCTGGGAAGGCTTCCGCCCCGTACGTGTGGCCGCTGAGGCCCCGGCTGAACACCCCAAATCGTGGTTCAAGGGGATTTTGACCAATCTAAATCGGCAAAAAGTTACGTGAAGGTATTCAAATTTCTTGAAACGCTGGAGTTTAAGTTGTCTGAGCATATATATGTGGTTTTTCAGCTATTCAGCAGCTATGCCATATGGTCCAGAGCTTTATGATTGTCAGTTGAATCAGATGTAGCCGGCTTCGTGCCCGGTCACTGGCCATATCGCGAAGGAGCTTCATGGCACTAGGGCGGCCTTGAGGACTTCTTCGACACGGGTGACGGGGGTGATTTTGAGCTTTTCTTTAACGATGGCCGGGAGAACGGCAGTATCGGCGACGTTTTCGGCAGGGATCAGAACCTCTTTGACGCCGGCTTCGTAGGCCGCCAGGAGTTTCTGCTGGATGCCGCCAACGGGGAGCACTTTGCCCAAGATGGTGATTTCGCCGGTCATGGCGAGGTCATTTCGGACTTTGAGGCCTTTCAAGACGGAGACGATGCCGGTGACCAAGGCGGCACCGGCAGATGGACCTTCTTTGGGGACACCCATGAAGGTTCCCAGGATTGCCACATCGTAGCTCTGGCGCCATTCGGCGGTGATGCCCAGTTCCTCATACTTGGCTTTGACGTATTGGGCGGCGGCCTCGATGCTCTCGCGCATAACTTTTTGAATCGAGCCGAGGGGGACAATTCGGCCGTTTCCCTTCGTGGCCTGCATTTCAAAACGCAAAAGGCAGCCGTGGTCGCCGGAGACAGCCAGGCCGATGACCTCGCCGACCGCCGGTGCTTCAGGCAGGGTTACCTTCTGCTCGCGCTGGCTGTCCCGGAGCACAGGGGCCAACATTTTGCCGGAAGGCTCCATGCGGATGGCCAAGGCGACTTTTTCATACTCACCGGGGGAAATGAGGTTCAATTGGTCTCGGACGCGCTGACGAAATTCAACGGCCAGGAGTAAGGTCTCTTCGAGGTCACCGTCGGCGATCTTGCCGTCAGGGTAGAGCAGCTTGAGAAGGGCGGAGCCGGTTTTCATGACGGCGCGCTGGTCCCGGCCGGAGACACCCTGGATGGTTTGAGCCTTATCCACCAATTTGAAGCGGTTGCGCAGGCCGCTGAAGTGATCCACCCGGCGGAGTTCGTGCAGGATTTCGCAGAAGTAGTCGGTGATGAAGCCGTAGTCGGCCGAGTAACTGTTGGGCCTGAGCTTGGGGATCTCCCAGCCTGGAAGGTAGGCGTGGATGCGGTCGAGGAACGCAATAACCTGGAGATAATCGGGCAGCGGCTCGAACAGGTGGTAATACTTCTCGTGGGGGAGGTTGCCCTGGACGTCAATATTGCCGACGAAGACCAGGCTGGCGAAGGCTAGCAGTTCTTTTTTGCCGCGGCTGAATTTGGCATCCTGCATGTAACCCTGCATGATGCTGACCATGGCTTTCGGGTCGGTGAAGTCCGTGTTGGCGATTTCGTCGAAGACGACGGCATCCCGGGTGCCGACCTCGCCAACCTTGCCGCTATTCAGGTTAATGAAAAGCTGGGCTGGGGTGGCTTTGCCGCCGGAGAGGACATGGGCGTAATATGAGATGTTGCGGAACAGGTAAGTTTTGCCGGTCTCCCGGGGGGCCAATTCGATCAGGTTGACGTTGCTTTCGATGAGCGGGATGCAGCGGCAAAGGTAGAGGAGCTTCTGCCGGCGGTTGAGGGGTTCAGGGTTCAGGCCGCAGGAATTGATGAGGATGTCGAGCCATTCGTCAGTGGTGAATTGAGAGCGCTTCTCGATATATTCCTGGAGGTTGATGACGCTAACCTGGAACGGGGTGAAGGCGGCAACCTTGAACGGCCGGATTTTCTTGCTGTGGATTTCGGACTCGTCATAGGTGACATCAATGGTGCCCCACATGCCGCCGGACAAGAGCATGGGGTATTGGTTGACGATGCTCTCCGGGATATTGACAAAGGTCTCGTTGATGGCGCCAATGGAGGCCCAGTACTTGTCCTCCGTTTCGACCAAGCGGGCCTCCAAGTTGGCAATGATGGAATGGCGCCGGTTCTCCCGGATGTAGTGGCGAATCTTCTCAGCCTCGGCTCCGTGGACAAAATTTTCCTTCAGCCGACGGACCACCTTTTCCATGTCCTCATGGAACGTCTCCTCGGAGCAGTAGTTGTCGATCAGATATTCGACGACGTAGCGCGGGAACTCGTCCACGCCGGTATTGATCGTCAGCGCCTTGTTGACGACCTTGCCCTTGAAGACTTCTTTTAATTTCTGGTTCATTCGTGTTATTTCAAATTTCCTCCGAGACCTCATAACCGTCGGCGTCCGGTTCATTAAAAGTGACGCCTGGGTCCCCGATACATTCACGGGCACCCGGTATCCACACCGTAAAACCATTTTCTCCAAGCCCCGCCAACGCGCTACCCCAGAAGATGTCTTTGCATCCATAATGGCAATGGCGATGAACCGCGTCCATGCACACCCTCAACACGAGCTGTTGGGGCACACTGAAGTCAGTTTCGAAAAGCGGGAGCGTCGGGAGAAGGTCGTACATATAACGCGCCTGGTCAAGGATCATGATGTCGGTAAACATCACGGTTTCTTTGGCTTTGTAGGCGAATCGTTCGATCTTTTGGGCATTCGTGTGATAAGGAAATCCGTATAATCCGAACAGCAGGTCCGCGATCAGGTTCGGCATCGGGACATCGCAAAAAAAGCGGCTCCTTTCGTCAAACCATTTGAATGAACCTAAGACTCTGGCGAGATTGGGGCTGCACGCATCGAGAACATGCTTCGTCGATCCCCAAACTCCATCAAAGTGCGTTTCGTAAAAAGTGCGGACCAGCGAAGAGGCTTTAACGGCATCGCCGAGAGTCTCCTTTTCTTCTCCCAGCTTCTTTTCGAAAAACAGTCGGAAGACTGGATCGCTTTTGTCGAGATTCCAATCAGAAAACACGACTTGCCTGAGCAACGGATAAAGTGCGCTCGACATCAAATGGCTGGCATCGGCTTTCGCGGCTGCATCTGACAGCATTTTTGAGTCATTAAAATACTCTTTCTTTGCGCCGGGGAGGGCAACAACGCGCCACCATGGAACCATTTGTGCGCTGAACTGGATCAAGAATTTTGTTATGAACTCACCATAATATTGCTGCAAATGGGGCACTACCTGGTCGCAAACATAGTCAGGAAACAGGTTCGTCCATGTGTCATCGGTCCCATTGGCGTAGACCCAATTTCCGATGCGCTTAGCCCAAGCATCTGCATTCTCCGAGTCTTTCGCGACATCAGCAAAATTCGTCACCAAGACCGACAGTGGGGATAATCGCTGGTTCAGAAAGAGCTCGCGAATGACGTTGAAGGTGTTGGGCCGTCCACCAAAAAAGGGCGCCATGGCATCAAAATATACGATGTCGAATTGCTGCGGAACGACCGCGAAGAACGATTCCAGTGATCCTCTGTGTAATTTAACTCGAATGCCATGGCGTTCAGAAGCCTTGACAGCCAAGGCAAAGTTGGTTTTCTCTTTTTCAATGGCCCAGATGTTCTCAATTGCCACGCCACAGTGCTTGAACATCATGAGGTCGTTCACTGGATCAGGCCCCGCGAGGAACAAGACCTGCAATTCACTGGGCTTCTTGGTGCCAATTCTGGCGTTGTGCAAACCAAGCCAGCTTGCGATATGTGGCTTTAAGTCTTCGGACAACCGACCGTCCTTGCGTTTGTCCAGCACGCGGCAACAATAATCGAGCGTCTTCCCGAAGGTCTCCACGGTTACAACTGGGCTGGAACTGCGCTCATCGGTCAACGCCTTGACGGCTGCCTTGACAATTCGCTCGCGGGCGGTGTTCTTTTCAGGCTGGTCGTAAGTTTGGTTGCTTGGATTCATCGGCGCAGTCTCAAATCAATCACTTTGAAGATTTCATCGGCTGGGTTTGAGACGAAATGACTTTCTTGATTTCAATGATGTTCGTTTTAAACTCGAACAGCGTCCTGGCAGCACCTAGTTCGCGCCGTGGAAACTCACTCAAGGCCTTTTTTGGAAACCAACCAAGCCACCGGATTTGGCGACGATGCGGAAAATCATTTTTTGATTCCTCATCAAAGAAATACTCGCCGGTAACCTTGCCATGATAAATGTTCTTATCCCGCAAACATGGATATAAAACTAGATCGCCGACCTTGATTTCATGAATAAAGCGGTAGAATTTCCCTCCGATTCCGCCGATGGCCACTTTGCCGTCTTCCGGGTGGTGAGAGGAGTACGCTTTGTAAAAAGCACTCCGCTTTTGTGGCAGTTTGCGCAGGTCTCCAAACTGCTGGTGCTGCAGCACGACAACATTTTGGTCCATGAAAAGTCCATGGGCATCACCTTTTTTTCCAGCCCGGATGACCCATATCCTTTTCTTAATCACGTTAGACTGCTTGCTCATACATTAAACCTTTAGATTTTGCTGTTTATTTGGGTGTGAAGTCGGATTTGTGGCAGATCGCGCAAGATTACGAACACAAACCTGATAATCCTCTTCCACGTCCGCTTGGGCCTGGTCGTTCAGTTCGCCCGGATCGAGGCCGCCGCGCTCGTACAGGAGTTTCCCCTTGGCGTGCAAGCCGGTGCGGCGGCAGTGGCGAATCCATTCGGCCAGTGTGGTGGTATCTGGACGCTGGTTTTCCAGCACTGCTTCGCCGGATTCAAGGAGACCACAAAAGCGCTGAATGCTGCGCCGCGCAGCGCGCTGGCGTTCACTTCCTTTTTCCTTCTGTTCTTGTTCGGTGATGGGAGGTCGCCAGTTGCCTTGGTCGGTCTGATAACAATAATCTTCCAGAATTTCTTCAAGTCGGGCCTTGGGCTTGGGATTAACTGCCGAGACATAGAACTCAAAAATATCGCTGAAGTGGATGGCGTGCCCTTCCCACTCCGCGCGTTTGGCAATCAATTGATCCAGCTCGACCTTCAAATCGCGAATCTCGCGCACCAACCGGGGGCGTGGCTCGTGGGATTTGCCATGATCGACGAGCTGAAGGGTGTACCTCAGGTGCGCAAGGCGGGACTGCAAATCCAGAAATTGCGGTTCTGTCTCCGTCAATTTGGCAGTGGCGGTCCTGGTCAAAAACTCGTGGATGCGTGTTCCCGCAGAGTCGGCCGTGGCACGTTCGGCTTGGTCGGCCCCGGCTTCGGTGTATTTGAGGAACCACCTACCTGGCGCATTGGCTGAGTCTTTGACGTCATCTGCCACCTGGCGGAGCAGTTCGTCGAAATTGTGGGCCTCCATCTGGCCCTTGGAGACAAGCCGGCTGATGACTTGATCGTAGATTCGATCTTTCGTGGTGCCCGGTTTGGCTTGCAAGAATTCGCGAATGACTTTTAGAACTTTCTGCTGGAACGTCTGCTGGTCCTCGGCGCCCGTGAACTTGACGGTGGGAGCTATTGCGCCGGGTCTAGGCTTGCGGAAGTTGATGACAAGGTCGCGCTTGGTGACTTTATCGGCAACGGTTTGTTGGTATGCTTTCTGGTTGGTATCGATGCCGACAGCCTGGTCGGTTTCATCAGTGGTGAAGCCCGCTCTGCGAGCCAAATCGTTGACCTGATCCCACGTTCCTTCGGACGTGTCGTGATAACACAGGGTGAGCCAGCGACCTGGCTTAAGGAGGCGGAACGATTCTTTGAAGAACTGATCCATGATATTGGTCCAGCGATCGCCGATAGCCTCTTCTGTCAAATAGCTGGTGTCCACGTTGAACCAGTAATCATAAATCGCATTCAGCGCGGCATATGGCATGGTGTCCGCGTAAGGTGGATCAGTGAATATATAGTCAACCGAGTCATCAGGCATTTGGCTTGCGTCCGCAGCTGATTGTCGCGAGAGCAAAACATCGCCCAAGCGCTTTCCCATGTAATCACTTTGCACCGCAAGCAAGTCGTCATACTTTTCATTAAACGCCCGGTAAGTGTCGATTTCCCTTCTTATTGGAGGCACGTAGTATGCTCCAGAAATGCCGCCTTTCTTCCGCGCCTGATACATTTGGGTCGAGTTGAGGATCACGGAGGAGAACAAGAATTCCAGTGATCGCTTCGCTTCCGTAGAACAGGGCTGAAGCTGGATGACTCGCCAAATTCCACCAAGGATGATGCGTTGACGCTTGGAGTGCAATTGACTCACGCGCAACGTTCCGGACGAAGCGAGCCGACCGCCCAAATCAATCAGGCGTTGCGGGATGTTCCGATCCGGTGGTGAGGATGGTTCAGCGGCTTCGGCGATACGCGCATAAAGCTCCTTTAGATGCTTATCGTATTTAGTCGATTTTCCGACAGTAAAGGAACCGCTCGATCGGAAAGACAGGGGTTTCGGTTGAATTTCCACCGAATATGGGGTGGCACTGCCAGGAACATATTCGAGTGTCCGGGATTTCACCGGTTCATTGCAATGTGGGCATTTGTCACTTGATTCATCAATGCCCAACTCGGCAAGCGCGACGGTGCGGAGACACTTCGAGCATTGGAAACTCTCAGAGACGATCACACTTCTGATAAAGGCGTCACCCAAATTAAACACCCAACCAATTTCCGACCAAATGGCTTTGAGAATGGTGCCTTGGAGGGAACGAAGCTCCTCAAAAGGGTGATTATTGCAATAGCCGCACGCGATGCGCATGGCAGACGGGGATACATCGAACCCAACAGCGTGCCTCCCCTGGCAGCGGGCGACAACAGCAGTGCTGCCACATCCGATAAATGGATCCCAAACAATGTCCCCAACTTTGGAATAATGGCTAATGTAGGTCTCGATGGCGTCGAAAGGTTTTTTGGACCAATATCTGTGAAGCATATAAAGGCCGGAGGTCTTGCTTCCAGGAACCATTTCAGCGAGTGGTTTCACTGCATACGTGTCTTTCGCGACTTCGTTGGCCGCGAGATGGCGTTTAACGAAGGACTGGAGTTCCGGGGACGGTGTTTCACAGGAAAGGAATGCATCGCCGTAGTTTGCTCTGAAATGCGCGAAGACATCAGACTGTGTGTTGGATTTTGCCATAGGTTCTAAAGATGAGAATTGATCGCATCTCGCCATTTTGAAGGTTCGGGTTCGAGGTTTGCGGACATCACCGAACTCCTTTCGGAGCCAGTCCGAGGATGCTGCCGAGGTTGCCAAGGCGGCGGACGACCCGGTCGGAGCTTAGCTGGACTTTGTAGTCCAAGGTTCGTGATTTCCTGGCAATTCGGGCACCTTCACGCCAACTCACCGTCACCGTGAGCATCCTTTGCATATTGCCCGCCCGGCGTTCATCTGGAGTTGCCTCATCTGGTTTGTGGCAGATCGTGACCTGGATCGGTGTGCCACCGGAACTCACATAGCAGACCTGCCGGGGGATGTTGTTGAAGCTGGGGGCGGCGACGTCTTGCGGTTGGTCGGTGCCTTCGGCCAGTTGAGCGGTGGGAGTCGGCGCTGATATCTCGAAGTCCACGTCTGCGCGTATCTCTTCGTCGAACAGGGTTTGCCTAGCGGCTCGGCGCAGCTTCATGGAGAAAGTGGCCTCCTGGCCTTCGAGGAATTCTTTTGGGCCTTCAATTTGCTCGAGAACGATCAGTCCTTGGTCTTGCGGACGAACTCGCAGGACAACCATCGGGATGATCAATTCCTGGATGCTGATGCCGCCATGGGAGTAGGCGTCGGGGTTGTAATGTGATCCCTGGCGGCTGAAAGAGTAACCGACCCGCGGGAAAAGCACCGCACGATATTCCCGGGTGGAGGATTGGCCGGTTCTCTGATTCTTTACGACTTCCTTCAGTGGAAGGCGCAACTGGTCCGGCGTGAACGCAATGACATTGTCGAGGACTTTTTGGGGAAGATAGTTGGCGTTGCAAGGAACGCGGAGCCAGCAATTGAGATAGGCGCAATCGTCCCGATCATTCAGCGAGGAATCTTCGAACCAGAGGGGTTCTCGGCCGACGCGACCGAAACCGTGGTCGGCTGTGATGAAGACCTTTGTGCCGGGAGAGAGTTTGCGGATCACGGTCATCACCTCGGTGTCGATAATGTTTTTGATGTTCTGCTCGTACACATACGAAAGGGGCCGGGTGGGGACCTCGCGGCCATCCGGCAGCTTTTTCGTTTTGATATGGTGAAGTTCCTTATCGCATAGCTCGAAGATAAAAACGTCGAGGTTGCCGGCGCGATAGCGGACGGTTTCGCCAGTCCCAGAGCCTTCGGGGTTGGCGACTTTCAAGTCGGCTTGGAGGCTGAGTTCTCGCGAAAGGGCTGCTTTCAGCAGGCGGTCCTCAGAAAAGTTTTTGTCGAATTCGTCCGGGAAGGCGGCGGCGCTGATGGCCTTGCGCGTGAGCTGGGTTTCAGAGGGGAGAATGGAACTGGCCGGGAAATCGGCAACAATGTCCATGCGGTCGAGCAGCATGGGTTTGAGGAGTTCGTCCCAGATGTCGTAGCGCATGCCGTCAAAAATGAGCAGGACAGCCTTTTCGGTTTGCGGGTCCCAGTTTGGCTTGAGGCAACGGCGGATGAACTGACTGGTAAGGACCGGGGCGCCAGGAAGATTGCCTTCATCGTTCGCGGCCCAAGCAGGGTATTGAGTGGCGACCAACTGCTGGAACCGCGTGTTGATTTGGTCAAGTTGGCGGTGGACGTCATCCAGGATCGAGCGGATACGAGTCCGTAGGCCCTGGGCAATGGTGCCGAACGGTGATGGCAATTCCAATTCGGCGCGCGGGAGCAATTGGCCGTGCTCGACTAGCCGGGAAAGCGCGGCAAGGAAATATTCCAGGCGGTTCAGTTTTTCGGAATTCCATGCGTCGAGGAAAAATTTGAGGGTGAGTTGCTGCGGCTGGGCAAGAGTGGAAAGCGTCTTAAGCGTTTTGGCCAAGACTTGGCGCAATGACTGGACCTCGGTGGCAAGCCGGTAGGACTCCTTGAGGTCCGACCAAGTCTGGGTGGGAATGGTGTCCACCAGATCACGCCGGGCCGGGCCGGGGTCAGGGAAAAGCACTTTAGCGATGCGCTGGTGAACGGCGGCGTCGGGTTTGGCGGAGAGCAGATCGCCAAGGGCGACCAGAAGGGCCAGCGAGCGGAAGAGGGGCGAGAATTTTTCTTTTTCGACCACTGAGGCGGCGGCAGCGAGGGTGTTCATATTGAGCTGCTCGACGAGAATGAGTTGGAGATTCTCTTTAGTGAGGGTTGATTCAACGGATTCCAAATCGCGCTGGGCTTGCTGGGTGTCGAGAGCAATGAGTTGAGGCGCAGCTTCCTTGAGGACTTTGGTTTTGATGACGGAGAGCGGCTTGAGCGATGGGTCAATGTTGGCCAACAGCAGGGACCATTGTTGGAAATGCTGGCTGAGGATTACAGCTAAATAGAAAGCGCGGATTACTTGCTCCGGTTCACGGTCCACGAACCAACAGAACGGCTCAGGGGCTTTTTTCAGTTCAGCCTTAATTAGCCGGGTCGCCTCCGGCGAGAGGTCCGCAAGTTGGCTGAGGACGGAATGGCCCTGAAGTCCGATTTTCCAAAAGTCGAGGGAGTCGTGACTTTTGAAGGCGGACTCGGGGATGCCGAGGGCGGCATAGGCAACGATGGTTTGGAAATCGTGGTCGGTGAAGCGACCAGGATTGGCGGTGACAAGGTTTTTATGAGCGCGGAGAACGCCATCGAGGTTTTCAACAATGAGCCGGGCGAACTGTTTCTCGTTGGTGGCGGGGGGCCAGAGTGGGTCGCCGGTTGTGTCCTGCAAGAACTGGCGGAGGTCAACGGAAATGCGAGCGTCTTCGGGCGTATCCGTAAGGACGTCCGGATAGAAGAGGGGTGGAGCCTGGTTGAGGCTCTTTGTCGTGCGGCGTTTGGCCGGAGTGCGGTCCAGAATCAGGATTTTCTTTACGCCCGGGTCATCTATGGCCTGGTTGTAGAGATCGCGGAAGACAAGGTTGGTGGCGGCAACGATGACGGTGAAGCCGTTTTCGGTGGCGAAGCTGTGGATGACACCCTCGGCTTTCTGGAAAAGTTGGAGGGGATCGCAGACAAGAATTCGAGGATTGTCCTTAATGGCCTCCAGCTTGCCAAGCAGCCATTGATTGAGATTTTGGGCGACGGTGTTCATGCCGGGGTTACCTCCACCTCTTTGTCGAGTCTGCGACCGCAAAGGGCGTAGTCCTCGTTCACGCGCCGCCTGGTGGCCTCTGAAAGCTGGGAAAGTTCCAATCCGCCTTTTTCATACAGGAGCTTGGCCTGAGCGAAAAACCGGTTCTGCTTCAAAATGGCAATTCCGGCGGCGAGATCGAGGGAGTCGAGAACCTCGGGGGATGATTGGCCGGCGCGCAGGGCATCGTAGTGGCGGATGCAACGGTCCCGGAGATGATCTTTGAAAGCATTTTCAACGTGCTCAAACTCGGAAAGGGCCTGGGTAGCTGATTCGAACCGATTGGACGGGTCGGTTTCCAAGAGCCGAAGGATGAATATCTCCAATTCTTTTGGCAAGGGCTGCCGGTCAATCTCCGGAAGTCGCCGGTAGGGTTCAAGAACCATCTCCCGGTGGGTAAATAGAAATCGTTCATCCGTAAACGGGTGAACGGCGGCGAATATAAGGTAGGCGACCAGGCCAACGTTGAACAGGTCAGTTCGAGCGTCGAGCTTTTGTCCCTGGAGCTGCTCCGGAGATTTGTAGCCCTGAGTGCCTTCATGCTCGCCAAAGGCCTTCCGCTCCCAAGTGGGAAGCGGTCCAACTTCGCCAATAACAGCCTGCCCGAAGTCCACGATTTTGGCGGTATCATTTCGGTCAAATAGAATGTTCTGTGGCTTCAGATCACGATGGATGATGGCGCCGCTGGGGCAACCGTGGGCAGCTTCCAGGCCACACAGCACGTCGCGAATTAAACGAAGGCCCTCGGAAGCGGAAAGCCAGAGCGAATTTTTGGATAGAGAACGCAGGCGACTGTGCAGCGATCCTCGGGGCAGGTATTCCATCACTATCAGGACATCGTCGGGGGCCTCAATCACATCATAGACGGCAACTATGTTGGGATGATTCATGGCGGCGATGCGTTGAGCCTCAAGGACAATCTCCGTCTTGTCGACCTTTCCCAGTGTAGTGCGGAGGAGCCGTTTGAGGGCAATCGGACGCTTGAGCTCGATGTCGTAACCTTCCCAAACCTGGCCGTATCCGCCAGCCTCGACGTGCTGGCGAATCTCAAATCGATCTTTAATCTTCGTGCCGGGTTTGATCTCCATATTGGCCTCAATCGAAGTGCAGCATGGGCAGCGTGTCGTCGTTATCAGAGACGCTCTTGAATTGCTTCTCCAAGAATTCTTCAAACTCTTTTACGACCTTGGGAGCCTGGTCAGGTTCGACTGTGGTCAAGGAGGGCTTGAACTCGGCGAGGCTGACGTTTTTGGTAACAATGTTCTTCAAGTACCGATTGATCGTCTGGACAAACTGCGGCGTGGCGTTTTCGACGAGGAACTCACGCAATGCAGAGATCTCCGATTTACCAAGAAGCGCGGCAATAAGTGTTTCCTGCCTGCCTTGCTCCAAACGGGTGCGGATGGCGGGGTTCAAAAAGACTTCGGCCTTGCGATCAAGAGCGGCACTGCGAAGAGTATCAGCAGCGCAACTGACCTGCTCAGCCTGATGGACCTGTTCCTTTGAGTTGTCGAAAGTAAGGCCGCACTCGTGGATCGGGCCGTTGCGGAGCTGCTGCTCGATAGACTGGCGCGAAGGTGAAGGACAGATGTGGATGCTGCCCGCAAGGGCCTGAAAGTCGAGTGTGTGGCTGACCGGCGGTCTCAAGGCGGTGATGCCTTCGAGGGTCTGTAGGGCTTTGAAGGGCTTGGTATCGGGCATGGATTCGACTGCGATCCTACATTCCTCCAGCTTTGCCGTGACGGTGTCGTGAAGTGTAGCGTAGGTTTCCGTGTAATCGCGCACCAAGACTGAGACGGTCCCGGTCTCCCCCGGGGCCGGCGGCGTCTGACCGACCAACTCGGTTGCGAGAGCGACATCGGAGTCAATATAAGTTTGGATTTTGGCAAGTTTGGCCGCCACCTCGGTCTGGAGGTCCCGAATCGGCTTCAGGTCTGTGGCGTCGCCGAGAGGCTGGCAGACATAATTGTTGGCAGCGCGTAGTTCGGTGTCGAACTGGAGCAGATTTTGAGTGTCGTGGTAATTTTTGAGGCGGTTGGCCAGGTCATCAACTTCGGCCTGCGAAGCGGCGTTATTGTCAAAGGCCTGATAGTCGAAGGCGTCCTTTAGGGCGTGCAGGAGCAGATTGATGTCGTTGCCGGAGGAAAGGTCCGCGGAGAAAAGTTTGGCGACCTGACCAATTTCCTTGGCATACGGATTCTCGCTTTTCAGGCAGTCGAAAAGTGCCTGGGCCTTGGCGAGAACACGGGTGGATTCCTCTTTGCCTTTTCCGAACAAGTTTTTGAGCTTGGCGCGGAAGTTGGAAATTATAGCGTCGTCGTGGGTGCTGGGGATTGTCTCCATCAGCAGCTTTTCCGCGTACGGGCGGAGAATTTCCCAGTTTTCTGGCTTGGCCATCTTTTGGACGGAGCCAAAGGCGTCGAGGACTTTGACGGAGAAATCGATTTCCGCAAGATTGGAGTAATCGATGTAAAGATTGGGGAGGCCGGATTTTGGGCTGAGGGAGATTCTGATTTTTCCCTGTTGGACGAGGCAGAGGGCAAAGATCTGGACCATGCGCTGGGTTAGGCCGTAATTTTTGGAATTATGCCCACCGATGCCCATGAAGTTCTTGAACAGGGCATCAACTTTCATGGTCTGGCCTTCGTCCGCAAGCTTCTCGTCGATGAATTGCCATATCTCATGGACATGGGGGTTTTGCGTAGTGTCGAGTTCCTTGTCGGCACCCTTGCGCATGATTTTGAGGCCGAAGCCAAAGTTCTGGGCGGCGCTAATATCCTGGTTTGGTTTTACACCTTTTGGAATGCGACCGGTCCGGACGATGCCGTTGATAACCTTGACCCCTTCTTCCTTGCGGAAGATGAAGGGTGGTTCAAAAATAATGTCCTTGGACTCGTAAACAGAATTGAGAACGCGCTCAACGAGGGGAGAGAGCACGGCCCCGAGCTCGCCGACGACCTTGAAGGGCATTTTGGAATTGTTCAGGGCATCGATTCGGCCACGGGCATAACTGTTTTCGACGATCTTGGCGGTGGGGCCCATCTCGGTCTTGAGAGCGTTATTGACCCAAGAGATGACCGCGACGGCGTCTTCGGTTTCCTTGTTTTGCCAGTCGGCAACTAGTTTGCGGTAAGCGGCAAAGTCAATGAGGCGGTCACGCTCCTGGCTAGTGAGATCCGCTGGTGTCCACAAAATGACTCGCGAATCATTGCGCCGAGAAAGGAGCTTTTGGCAAATCTCGTCGGAAACAACTTTGGTGGAAATATACGCGCCGAAGTCGTAGTGCGTCTGGTCGGTGGAAAGTTCGGGCAGGTTGTGATTATCTGCCGTTAGTTTGAGCGGGTCGCGCATGCCAACGGTACCGGTGATCTGGCGGCCCTGCCAAGTGATGTCGATCGGCTGGTCTCCGGCCTTGGCGGTGGACCTGTCTTCCCAAGTGCCGATGAACGGAGCGATGTCACGGAAGATGGAACGGACGCCGCCAGTCATGTCGAAGGTCATTTGCCGGGTGCGAACCGGCCACTCGTCGAGAGCCAGAAGGTGGTCCCAAGCTTCCTGCAGAAGAACTTCGTTGGCCTCCGCTTCGTCGCGCGCGGTCTTAAACTCAGAATTGGGGTCAACCCCAGTGACGACAGGGTCGAAGCGATAGCGGGGCTTGCCGTCTTCATCTGTGGTTTGGGCGATCTGGCGCAGTTCTTTTTTGAGACTTTCGGCGAGGGTCTCGTAATGTTCAATATTTTCCTGGGGGGTGGCGTCGGGTTTCCGTTCGATGAGGACTGAATTCGCGAGTTCCTCGGCCGTCAGGCCGGACTGATTGGTGCGGGCAATATGATAGAGAAAGAGGGTTTGCAGGATTTTGACAGCCTTGTCGTGGTTGACCTTGAGGGTCCCTTTGGTCAGGCCGTCGATTTGGCGTTTGCATTGCTCGTAGGCACGGTATTCAGATTCGCGTTTGGTTTTGATTGCGACGAGGCCAGCGGTAACGCCGCTGGGGTCTTCCTCGTACCGAACGGCCTCATCGAACAACTCCCAAAGGCGGATCAGTTCCCGGCCCTTTACTTTGACCTGATGTTTCAGGGTCTGGTGCATGAAGTGGATGGCCGACCGTGCCGTTGTTAGCTCGTAGGTAATGGCGCGGAGGACCTCGAGTGCTGGGCGGTGGAAAGGAAAGAAGTGTTTGAAGTCTTTCTCGCCGATGTTTTGGGGCCAGGTAAATCCCCGCTTGTAGTATTGATAATAATTGCCCACCGCGAGCTCGTTGGTGACTTCGCGGACGCGGGAGAGGACGATGTCGTAGTAGTCTTTGTCCTCCTCGAGGAGCTTGACGAGCTTTAGGCGGTCATCTGCGATAATGTTTTTGACGCCCATCTTGCTTTCGATGGCTTGCTGTGCGGCGCAAACAGTCCAGATTGGGAGATTGTGGACTTTGGCGAGACGGTTGGAGAGGACGACGAGTGTTTTCTCGTCTTCGTCGCGCATCGCCTGGGGGCGGTTCTTCATGAACAAGGAAACCTCGTCCAGGATGAGCAGAACCCCGGCATAGCCCTCGGCCATGATGGTCTCGACCAAGTGCTTGAGGACGGCTTCGGTTTCGGCAGCGATGTTGGGCTGGACGTCGAGGTATTCGGTGTAGAACCTCCAAAGTTTGTTGCCGCAGCTCCGCTTGTACTCGGGAGATTTGTTCTGCTGGATGTCACGTATGAAATTGTCCACGTCCTCGAATTCGTCTTCCTCGAAAAACTTGGGGTCCTTGAGGAACTTGCGGAGGTCATTGCGGTGGCGGTCAACTTCCTTGAGGAATCGGTCAGCGAGAAGTTCCGCTGGGTAAAGGGAAAGATTCTTGCCGGTTTCGACAAGGAGTTGGTCCTTTGCGGCATCAAGAATGTAAGCAGAAAACTCACGGCCCTGGTCACTCATGCCGATAGTGCCGCCGCCGACGCCCACAAGGGTTTTGACGATGACGAATATGCCCTTGCTGGGTCTAGCCGATTTGGATTGTATTCCTTCTTCCCAGAACTGGAACAAGGACTCACGCTTGCCCTTGCCAGCCTTGTTCTCCTTCGTTTGAACCATCTCCCAGGCATCTTTGGTGCCGAGGGCGACCGAGGCGAGGAAACACAGAAGATGTGACTTGCCGCTGCCGAACTCGGCCTGGATCCAGTAGCCCTGGCCGATTGGCTGGTCCTTCCGTTGGCGGTCATACGGAGCAGCGATGCGGCGGAGTATGTCGGTAAGAAATGGACGGACGGGGTCGATTTTGAACTCGTCGATTGTTTTCGTCTCGGGCTGGCGGTCACGGCGGGCCTGGTCGGAGTTGGAATTTGCCCAAACGTGTTTCTCCAGCGAGTAAACGCTGATGATTTTGTCGGGGACTGAGCAGATTTCGTCCAGCGACTTTCTTTGAGTAAGGAGGTCTTCGGGCATATTAGTTCTTCAGCTCCCAGAGGTTGTTCTCGGCGATCAGGTTGGTTGGCAGTGTGTAGCTGCCGTGGTCGGAATCGGGAAAGAGGATGACGGCGCCGCGTTCGCGTTTGCCCGGAAGCAGAAGGAGGACCCTGTCCCGGTCAGCAGCCAAGGTGCGGAGAAGGTTGAGTTCGAGGTGGTAGGCGAAAACTAACTCAAAATCCCGGAGGACGACCAAGCCCATCCCGGCCAGATTAGCGCGAATGAACTGCTCAAAGGCAGCGCCGACGTGGGCTGCGGTAGGCTCGGGCCTTTTGGCCTCATCGTTGACCAGTTTGCGAAACTCGTCGTCGGGGATGGTGTCAAGAATGCCCCGATTGACGGACACCGGCTTTGGGAGAGGGCTGCCATCGATGGATTTGGCTTTGGCGATCTGGGAGCCAAAGGCGGCGAGGTTTCGATAACTACCAAGGACACCGTAAAGGTGGCGGCCGCCGGGCATCGAGAGCCGAGCGCGCAGGGTTTCGATGATCTCGGTGTGGGTCATGGCGTCGCGACACCTCGAGCCAGATGTCTGACAAGCCCGGCGAGGTCAAACTTGAGGGTGAACTGGCGGATGGAATCGATTTCAGAGATTTTGCTGATGAGGCCGACATTACGAAGTTCATACAGCGCGGCGAGTATCTTGTCGGGGGTCCAAAGCAAACTGGACAGGAACGGATTAGATTCGGCCTTGCCAACTTCGTACATGCCGGGATCAGGAAACTCGCTGTGGAGAATGAAAGCGAAGGATGAATTACGGACAGGACGGGTGGCAAAGGTGAATTGCCTTCGATCAGCCGAGGCGATGCCGCCGGCGACGAGAGCATCGACAATAGCTTGGACGCAATCTCCGATCCCCTTTGATTCTGGGAATTTGTGTTGCAGGTACTGGGTGATGCGTTCCCTGCGGATGCGCCCCAAGCCGAGCGCCGGCAGGAGCACACTTGAAACAACCGCCGGCATAAGTGGTTCGGCCTTGCAAAAGCGGTAAAAGCAGACTTCCCGCAACTCGGTGGAGGCAGGAAAAGCCCGGGAGAAATGTCTGAGCGGAGCGTCCGCGATGCCCTCTGGAAACATCCTGCGGGTGATGTAATTGGCATATCGCTGCCGGGTCTGTTCGGCACTGAAGTGGAGGTTGGCACGGAGAAATGCACGGGCGTCGTTGAGGCTTTCGGAATCCGGCAGCTTGGGGAGCATGTCAATGGCCTCCTTGAGCACGGCTTTTCCAAACAGCTCCGAGCCGTAGCGGGAGACAGGTTTGCGGTGCCCAGGGGGCGAAAGGTCGATTTTTGCATTGCCAGCCGATTCCAAGAGGGGGGTCAAGATGTGCTGTTCACCAGCGTAGGGAGCCTGGTCAGATTCGGCTTTATGGTTGGGTGCAATCGCAGCCGAGAGGTGATTTCGTTTTCGGATCGCCTCAACCACCTTCAACAGCGCAGCAGAGTTCTGTTTTATGCCGGCAACCTGGCACAGGTTGCTCGGGCTTGCACCGAGGACCTTTGCTAGGCTTCCAAATCTGGTCAAGAGGGTCTTGGCGAGCGCCTGCACGTCCTGCCTGGGAATGGCGTACATGAGGAGGAACTCCAACAGCTCGACGTCAGAGCGCGACGTGTCGTCTCCGGCAAGGAATCTCTCCCGAAGTCGCTCACGATGTCCTTCAGTTTTTATCGTTTCACTCACGGCCACGCGCATGCCACCAACCGCATCCACCAAACGGATGTCCTCGCCGAGAGGGCGGAGTGTGAGTTTTTACCAAATCCACCGCTCGGTGAACATAAAAAAGCAGACAAATCCCAAGAGTCCGCAGTTATTGTCTGCAGAAGACGGGCACATCGGGGCAACCGGGCTTTTCGCCGAGCGCTTTTGTTCGGAATCCCCGGCGCTTCTGCCCTTGAACCCGTGGGACCGGGAGGCCCCCTCCGCCATGGGGACAGAAAGCCGGGAATTCCATGATCCTGCATCCCGAATACGTCTCGTCAATCCTCATTCACTTTGCACCCCTCTGGCTCTCGGAAGGATTCTCGGAAGTCTGTTGTTGAGAAAGGTCGTGTTATGGCTTTCCCCGAGTTTTCGACACAACAGGTATTCCCTGTGGCAATTCCATCTCGACTCAAACTCGGTTCTGTCTATGATGCTCCGCATTCCTTGGCGAAGACTGGAGAACACAGAAACGATGAGTGTTGGGCAACAAGCACGAGCAGTTGGCAGCGGCAACGTCATAGTCCAAGCCGAGGGCGACGGCATAAACATCAGCCTTGGCCTGCCGCACCTGACACTCATTCCGCCGCGCAATCGCGTGCCGCAGGTTCGCACTGAAATTGACCTGCTCAATCCCTATGGTCGCGCTATCGGGTTGGTTGGACGCGATGCCGATTTGCAATCGCTTTGGGACTGGTTGTACTCGAGCCGACCCATTTCAGTTCGCACTTTGACCGGCCGTGCTGGAGCGGGCAAAACTCGCGCCGCCATTGAACTTGTCGAGCGACTCAATCAGGAAAAACCGGACATGTGGTGGGCCGGATTTGTGCAAGGAAGCGAAATGCGACGCTTTGCCGCGCAGCAAAACCTGGTCGCTTGGAGTTGGTCGCGGCCCACATTGATTGTGGTGGATTATGCGGCTTCGCTGGTCGAGCCATTGCGCGAATGGTTGCGCGACCTAGCCCAAAATTCCTGCCGTGCTGGAGGCAGGCCACTACGCCTGCTGCTGCTGGAGCGCGAGGCTGTTGCTGGCGAAGGCTGGTTGCAATACCTCAGTCTTGGCGGCCACAGCGAAGCTGGTGTCCCGGAACTCTTTGATCCGCTTGAACCCAAGCGATTGGACCGGCTCGACACTGCCGAGAAACGCCGGGCCGTGCTGGCGAAGATGCTCGAAGCCGCAGCCCCACTTGTGCAATGCAAACCACCCAAACTTCCAGATACTGGTGAGAACCCGCGCATTGACAAGCAGCTTGAGAATGCGGTTTGGGAAGACCCGCTCTATCTGATGATGGCCGCGCTGCTGTCGCTGCGCACCGAATTGGTTGAGGTGCTGGAGTTGGCGGGCACGGAATTGGCGATGCGGCTGGCGGATCACGAAATCAAACGGTTGACGGAGGGAGCAAAATCAACTGCTGCCGAGCGATTGCTGGTTCATCTTGCGGCGTTTGCGGCACTGGGCAATGGTTTGAATCAGGAGCAGGCGCTGGAGGTGGCGGAAGAAGAGAGCCACGCACTGAAGCTGACGTATCCGGGTGGAGCAGGTGCATTGGTGAGCCAGGTGCATGAAGTATTGTCCGCGCCTGATCTCGGTCTCGCCCCGGTGGTGCCGGATATATTGTCCGAGGCGCTGGTGATACGCGCGTTGAGCCAATGCTCGAAAGCCCAACAGGAGGCGGCCGTATTACGGGCGGTCAAAAAGTTGGGGCGGCGTGTGGTGCCGTTTATCATCCGCACGGTACAAAACTTTGCGCCGACCGGTCGAAAGGAGCCGCTGAACTGGCTTGAAAACTTGATCAAATCGGGGAACGCAGATGACCTCGGTCTGCTTGTGGAAATCGACAGCGCGATGCCAATGAAGACAATAATCCTGAGGAAGAAGGCATTGGAAGTCAATGATCTGCTTGTGAAACGTCTGGCCACGCTGTCGAGGAAGAATTCTAACGAAGACATTCTCAGCGAACAGGCTCGACTCCTCAACAATCTGGCCAACTGTTTAAAAGCTGTGGGCCGTCGTGACGAGGCGCTGAACAAGGCACAGGAGGCGGTGCGGATTTATCAACAATTGGCAAAGGCCCGACCTGACGCTTTTTTACCAGGCTTGGCCACGTCACTGCAAACTCTGGGAAACAGGTTGAGCGAATTGGGGCGGCGCGAGGAAGCACTGGACAAGGCGCGAGAGGCGCTGAGGATTCGAGACCAATTGGCGAAGGACCGGCCCGAGGCTTTTCGTTTGGACTTGGCAAGTTCATTGAACAATTTGGCCACGATGTTGAGTGATTTGGGCCGGCGCGAGGAGGCGCTGGACAAGGCGCACGAGGCGGTGCGAATTTACGAGCAATTGGCAACGGGCCAGCCAGATAAGGTTCTCCCGGAATTGGCGCGGTCACTACATAATCTGGCCAATAGATTGAACGATTTGGGTCGGCGCGAGGAGGCGCTGGACAAGGCGCAGCAGGCGGAACGAATTTTTGAGCAATTGGCGAAGGCCCAACCCGACTCGTACTTGGCGGACTTGGCATCCTCACTGGACAGTCTGGCCATCTTGTTGAGCGACTTGGGCAGGACTGAGGAGGGTATGGTTAAGGGGCAGGAGTCCTTGAGGATTCTAGAGGAATTGGCAAAAGCGCAGCCCGAGGCGTTCCTGCCGGAATTGGCGAGGTCGCTAAGCAATCTGACCGACAAGCTGAGGATTTTAGGCCGGCATGAGGAAGCGTTGCTCAAGGGGCAGCAGGCTGTGCGGATTGGAGAGCAACTGGCAAAGACTCAACCCGGCGCGTTCGAGCCGGGTTTGGCAGGATCACTCAACAATCTGGCTGGGGTGCTGAGCGAATTGGGCCGCCGCGACGAGGCGTTAAATATGGCGCAGGAGGCGGTGCGGATTCGGGAGCGACTGGCTAGGGCTAGGCCAGATGCGTTCCTGCCGGTTTTTGCGATATCACTCAGCAATCTGGCCAAGATGTTGAGCGAATTGGGTCGGCGCGACGAGGCGCTAGAGAAGGCGCAGGAGGCGACACGAATCCAAGAACAATTGGCGAAGGGCCGCCCCGTTGCATTCCTGCCGGACTTTGCATTCTCACTGAACAATCTGGCTGGCATGCTGAGCTACTCGGACCGGCATGAGGAGGCATTGGAAAAGGCGCGGGAGGCGGTGCGGATTTTTAAGCAATTGGCAACGGATCGGCCCGATGCATACCTGGCAGACTTGGGAAGGTCACTAAACAACCAGGCCACCATGTTGAGCAAATTGGGGAGGAGCGAGGAGGCATTGGATGTGTCGCAGGAGGCGGCGCGGATTTTTGAGCGATTAGCAAAAGTCCAGCCCGATGCGCATTTGCCGAACTTGGCAATTTCACTAAATAATCTCGCCACTAGGTTGAGCACTTTGGACCGGCGCGAGGAGGCGCTGGAAAAGGCGGAGGAGGCGGTGCGTATTTATGAGCAATTGGCAAAGGTTCGGCCAGACGCTCACCTGCCGGATTTGGCGATGTCACTGAACAATCTCGCCTCCAGGTTGAGCGCTCTGGGGCGGCGTGAGGAGGCACTGGACAAGGCGCAGGAGGCGGTCAGAATTCGGGAGAAACTTGCAAACGCACGGGCCGAGGTTTTCCTGCCGGAATTGGCTGTGTCACTGAACAATCTGGCCCCCATTTTGTGCGCCTTAGGCCGGCGCGAGGAGGCGCTAGACAAAGCGCAGGAGGCGGTGAGGATTTATAAACGACTGGCAAAGGCCCGCCCCGACGTGTTCCTGCGGAACTTGGCGACTTCATACGGTACATCAGGGGCAATGTTTCTAAGCATGGAGCGGCACATGGAAGCCGCCGGCGCGTTTGAGGAAGCCATCCGGGCGATAACGCCGCTTTTCCAACAGGAGCCGATGGTATTCGTTCAACTCATTGGCTTCCTCTCTAACGAATATCTGCGCGCACTCCAGAAAACTCAAGTTCAGCCTGACGAGAGCTTGCTCGCACCGATAATTAAAGTGTTCGACAAACTAAAACAAAACCAGCCAAAGGAATGATTATGAATGAATGCACCGAATTAGCACAAACCACGGTTCAGTTTCTGAAGCCTTATTTGGTTGCGGCCGGCGGCAAGCTTGCGCAGGACGGTTTGAACGCCGCGCGCGAGAAGGTCTTCGGCTGGCTCAAGAGTAAGCTCATCAAACCCGCGCAGAGCGGGGCTTTGGATTTGGCTGCCAAGTCGCCCCACGACCCCGACGCGCTGGAATCATTGCAACATCAGATTCAGCGAGCGCTGGAGCACCAGGAGGAATTCCGTAAGGAATTGCTGACACTTCTCCCGCCTGGTATTAGCCAGACAGCGAATGTGACTGGCGACAGCAACGTCATTGCGCAAAGCACCGGCAGCGGGAACAGTATTAACATCCAGCGGTGAAACAAAGGCACTTTGAGATTCGCTTTGGATTCCTTGCTGAGGACTGGAGAACTCAGAAACGATCAAGCTGGAGCGGGTTCACGATTTGCTCTCCGAGAGGCTGGTGGAGCACTTTCATGCTGGTTTGACACCGCCTGAAAAGAAGAGGGTTCAAGATGAGTTTTTGGCCGACGGAGTTCAGGTGATTTGTGCCACAAATGCATTCGGCATGGGCATCGACAAGGAAGACGTGCGGTTGGTCAGCTCCCCGCGTTCGCGCCTCTCGCTCTCACTTGACAGCAGGTCCATGTTCGTAGGGCGAGTGTAGCTGGGCAACGGGATCGATGTCCAAGAATCTATGGCTCGCCTTTCACAATGGGCGGTATATGTCCCAGTTTCGGAGTTTTCGCCGCACGGCGTCAAATCTTGACACTGTCGCGCGTTTGGGAAAGTGTCTCCAGGTATGTTTGATTTCGAGAAATTATTGCTGCGGCTTAAGGATGAATGGAATATGATTAAGCAATTTCCAATCCATTTCATCTCCGTCTGTTTTCTTTTTGCGACGATAATTGTCATCGTTTTGTATTCATCGTTTGAGCTTGCGCTCCATTCACAACGCAACACAATCGAAGGCTTAAAAGGCATAAACGAAGTTTACAAAGATAGGTATGGAGACCTGTCTGAAAAGGATAGCCACGATAATAAGATCAACCAAACGCCTCGCCATCCAACTTTTGACGGGGTGTTTGAAATTCCAGCGGGCCAAAATTATGTTGATGTGGTTGTTTCATTGGATTTTAAACCGATGGGTGCAATAGGAACGGTGATGGATTCTGCTTATGTAATTATGGCCACAGTTGATGGCACAACATTGACTAATGCTGCAACCTCTGGAATCCGGTTTAATTTCAGCGGGGCACCATCAAAGGGGAGTCATTTAGCGATCCACATTTTTTAGGCGCAACGTTTCAAATGAAAAATAGTGACATCACATTTCACGAGGGCCGCAAGGTCTTCCTGGAGCTGTGATGGACGTCGCCTTCTTCCACCAGACCGAGTGGCGTCAGCAATCCGCCGCGCCAACCGATAATCACATGATCCATGAACACTGACCGAACCTTCACTAATGTTGATGACACGGTGCTCGTGAAACTGATTTCGCAGGCGTCCCATCGGGTAGTTTTTGTTGCGCCCGGGCTGCGGAAGGTTGTTGCGGATGCTCTCGCCGATGCGTTGAAACGGTTGCCCGGCAAGGTCATGGTGGTTTTGGATGTGGACGCGGAAGTGTGCCGCTTGGGCTACGGCGACGAGGAAGGACTTGTCTCAATCAAGGATGCTGCCGAGAAGGCCGGCTCACGGCTGCATCACCAACCTGGTGTCCGCATTGGATTGGTGATCGCGGACAGTGACACGATTGTTTATAGCCCCGTGCCGCTGTTGATAGAGGCTGATTCCGATCTCCCCGACAAACCGAACGCGATTATCCTCAACGGTAGTGTGCCAGCCGCCATCGAAGCTGCCTGTGGCGTGGGAGTAGAGGCTGATGCCGCGCGGCAGGTGGGAATGGAGTTCGTGAACGAAGCAGCGTTGGAAGCGGTGAAGGCGGACTTGAAAGCCAGCCCGCCGAAGGAGTTCAACATCGCCCGGATCGAGCGCGTTTTTAACTCAGCCCTGCACTTCATCGAATTGGAAATCCTGGATTACAGGCTTCGCGCCAAGAAGGTGAGGTTGGATGTGGAGTTGTTTGGGATGGGCGACACTTTCCTGCGTGAGCGGGTGGAGAACACGTTCAAGCCATTCGACGACGCCGAGTTTCTCACCCTGCGCATCCCGAAGCTGGGTGTAGATGGCATGCCAGTCCCCAAGGAGACAGAAATCTTCGGGCCAGAGGTCATCGAGCAAGAACGCAACCGGCTCAAGAAGGAGTTCTTGTTCGACATCCCCAAGTTTGGGGTGGTCATCCGCCGCGCGAACAAGCAGGAGTTTGAGCAGCGGCTGGAACTGTTGAAGCAACGGCTGAAACTATACATCGTGGCTGTCCAGAAAAACATTAAGGATCACCTCGCCAAGGCGAAGGAAAAACTCAAGGCATCGCTGGTGGAAGTGGTCAGGAAAAACCCACCCCCTGCCTGGAAAAAGTTCATGGATAGTGGCGGCTTGTCAGCAGAGGAAGCCGGAAGACTGCTCGACGATGCGTTGGACAAGGCATTCGCCGGGATGGTTTCGGAGTTCAACCCGACGATTCGATGGATTTACAAGGACGTGACCTACGAGACGATTCATAATGTGGACTTCCGCAAGGGGCTCGAAAAGAGCTTCGGCGTCGCGCGGGCGGACAAACTATTCAGTGAACATGATGCCGCACCTGAAAAGTAGTAATCGCTCCATTCGGAGTTGCGAGACTGACGCCTTGTCCTACATCCTGAACACCTTCACCATCGTGAAGCGCAGGGACGAGGCGAAGTGGGGCGACTACCGCACCCAACGCGTCATCCTCGAAATCTACGACTTCCATTTGCTGGAGTGGAGGGAGCATAACGCAACAGCGCAATGAAGATCGTCGAGTCCATTGAATTGCGGGATGTGCTCGGACTGGTTTCCAAGCCGCGATACATTCTGGGCACGACCTACACGTTGAGCCTTGCCTTCTTTGAGTCGGCCATCTTTCCAGAAATCGACCGCTCTAGCCTCAAGTCGTGCCTGATCGTGTGTGACACGCTGGGATACCACAACGCGCTGACCGAAGCGGCGGCGCTCCAAGGAGCAGCCCAGGATTACATGGTTGTGCCCGCACCCATTTCCGGAAGCTTCCACGCCAAAGTGTGGCTCGTTGTGGGTGAAGGCGAGGCAGTCTTGCTGACTGGCAGCGGGAATCTGACACAGGCCGGATTCATGACCAATGCCGAGATGTTCGATGCGCTGCATTTTACTCCTGCCGCCCCGCCGTCCACCGAGTTGCTCGCCGACATACGCTCGTTCATCAAGGGACTTTCCGGAATGTGGCGGTCGGAGGACCACCAGCAACTTCTCTGCGTGGAAACACTCACACACATTGACCAAGCGCTTGCCGATCTGCCTGTGGCCACAAATCACGAGACCAACACGATCCGCTTTCTCCATTCCTTCCAGCGTCCGCTGATCGAACAAATGCCCGGGGCGACGGATGCGAAAGATTTGTATATTGCGGCCCCGTATTTTGGGAACAGCCTGCAAGGTGTGGAGTTGCTCGCCGGGCGCTACTCAACTGCCAGGCTGCACCTTTTTCCTGCTGTGCATTCCGGGAATGCCACCAACATTCCGCTGGATCAGGTGAACAAGTCGCACCCAAAGGCTCGTGTTTCACAACTGGCAGTTCCCGCAAAGAAGGACGCTTTCGCTCATCTGAAGCTCTATGGACTGGCCCTCGCCGACGATACCGCCTTACTCTACTGCACAAGTGCCAATTGCACGCAAGCGGCATGGCAGGGACCGAATATTGAGGCCGGCCTCTTGCGCGCCGTGCCGCGCGCTCAATTGGCGGGTTATTTCACTCCCGGCGACGATAAGCTGCCAGGTGGGCACCTGGAATTTCATCGTCAGAATGACCAGCCGGATGCCCTCCATTGTTGGGCGACGGACACCGGCGCGGGCCTTGATCTGCTCATTTCGAGCGACCACCGGCATCATCTCCCCTTGAGCGACGTCTTGCTCACCATCCGCGCCGGCAGTGGCCTCGCCACTTGCGTGAAATCCTCCCTTTTTCAAAACAATTGCCAGGCTCACATACCATGGACTGCGTTTGACGGATGGCACCGTCGCCGGAAAGTTGCCATCTCTCTGGAGCTTCAGGCCCGGAACGTGGCCGGCCAACCGATCCGCACCCTCTGCCTCGTTGAAAACCGGCTCCTACTCAGCGCTGACCCGATTCATCGCAGCGCTTGGCGCGGGGCGCTGGCATTGCTGGACGCTGAGGGTGCGCCCGAACTGGGGGATATTGCCGCCATTTTCGCTCTTGCTGGCGACATGTTCGATGGAAGCCTCATCCGACTTCCAGAAATAAAACCTTCCGACGGCATTATCAAACCCAAATCGCCGGATGAGACGGAGCCGCCCGGGATCGCAATTTGGCCCCCTCAGCCCGACGCTCATGAACTGCGAAAGAAAATCGGCGCATCGGCACATGGGCAGTTACAGTGGTTCCAGAATATCCTTAGATCATTTCTCCAAAATGACGCGACCACCGATGTTCACGTCCAGCCTGATCCCGGCCACCCAAATCTTCCCGATGATGAACAGGATGACCACGACGAACGCAATCGAGGAAACAGGAAACGCGTTGACGAAAAGGACGACACTGACCGTGCGGTGAGAACGGCGAAGCGTATCTGGGAGTTCGCCTACAAAGACTATTCCCGTCTCCGTGAAAAGTTGACGGAACTTTGTCCAACCGCCGACAAAGCTCCGAACATTTGGCCCGCCTCAATTTTTGCCTTTCTCTCCACCATGGCGGTATTTCATGCTGCGAGGCGAATGGCTCCCGACGTTTCATTGCGAATCAGTGCCGAGGTCCTTTGCGACGATTTTCTTCGGGCAATGTTCAACCCGCGACGCCAACACGAAGATTTTTGTTGTCCAAAGGGTTTTCGTTATAGATCAGAAAAGTTCCCTTCCCTGGCGCATGACTTATATTTCACTTTCAAGCTTCAACCCCATCCGGACCTCGCGACCGTGATCTTGGCACTGGTTATAGATCAGCGTATGCGCGACCCGTTACTTTTCGGAAGCCTGGCGGGTCGGAATCAGCAGTTGGACTTGATTTGCGGCCCCTCCTTTGTTGCTGGTGCGGACACGTATGAAGCGTGTCGGCGCATCTGGAGGAGGTATCTTTGCGACCCGAAGCGAAAAGCCGTTGACGCAGACTTTGATAGGAATTTTGATGCCCTATTTGTTATCAAACGGGGAGGAGCCGTGTCATGATCCAATTGCCCGATAAACCCTTCACCACGGAGGATTTCTCTCTTCGGAGCGGTGGTATAGATTTTCTCGGCTTGCGCTGGGTCAACCTCACTATTGTCGGAAGGGACTTGATTCCAGAACTCAACAACGTCACCGCCGACATGGGCACATTTTTCCTCGGCGGGTGGATTCCGTGGAAATTTCAGCAGATCTGCTCCGGTAGCAAGGAATTCACCGAGAAAAACTACAAAGCCTTTCGGGAGAAGGTGGAGGTTGCGCTTTCGCTCACCCTTCGCGACGATTTAGACATCCCCCGGGATTGTGGTCCGCTTAGGAATCGTGTCGGAAGGACTCAAAAATGCGCCCTGCCAAGCAAACTGAGCTTCAAAGATGCCAAACGAACCGGGCAAAACAGCCTTTATGCCGCCGCCATCTACGGTCCGTCGCTGCACGCGCTTGGACTGATCAAAGCCTACCATTCGCAAGCAAAGGACGGTGCAAAATTCTTGGACATTCCGATTTCGGGAGACGACCGTGATGTGGTGGAGATGATGAAGGGCGTTGATACGAGCCTCAAGAATGCCAGCTGTTACAAATTGCTCGCCTCACTAGATTCTCCGGAGTTCAAACCGAAAGATATTTGCAAGCTTGCGGCGAAGGGCCTCGATCCCGCCCGCTTCCGGGACGCCCCTTACGGTCCGCTGAAAGCCCGCTTCCGCCGTAAACTCCTTCCGGCGCAACCTGACGACCCTGGTTACGCCCGGACACTCACCACGCGACTGTTGCTTGCGACGTTGAACCAGCGAAACCGTCTATCTACGGACGCAATTCGTAACGCCTGGTATACCGGGATGTTTGATGACGGCAAACTCCTTCAAATCAAAGACCCTGAACTCGCCGACCATGGCCGGCGATGGTCCTGTTTCATGGCCCGTCAATACCAGCGCTACGCCATCGAGCTGTTACTATGGTGTTTCGAGGATGCGATTAAGAACGGGAATCGGTCCATTGAAACTGTGATTGAATACTGGGAGCGCCGTTCAAAATCCGCTGGTGCTAAATTTAATGTCAGCTTTGAAACCTTCGCCCATGAATGCGCCGGGACCATGCTGAAAAAGGACGATTTGGCAACATCGAAAGCCTGGAATGAAAGGGTCCACGTCGGGGTCGAAAGTTTTGAATATGTGGATCAGCCACGAGACGACAATGCGGTTATCAATGCCCTCCGAATGATCGCGGGTTGGTATTGGCGGATGCTGGTGCGTCAGCAGGAAGGCAAGACCAAAAACCTGATGAGCCTCGGCGGAGCCGATCGGATGAGCATGTCTTGGTTTCTGCAATGGATCACCCAGCGCAGGAAACTTCCAATTATTTCCCTGCTAAAGGACATTTTTTCCAGCCTTATCTTCGCCCAGCACATGCGGATCGCTTTGGCTCGCTTCGACGGCACGGCCCAGCGCCTGCGTTTTCTGATCGGGGATGGTGGGATAGAGGCAACGATTAGTGCGCGTAGCGATCTTGGCGAACGTGACCTCCCTTGGATGCCCGACCGCTTGGACACACTAGCCGGATTGCTTTGCGATTGCGACGTTCTCGCCGAAAATGATGGAACCATTCGGCTTGGCCCTGCCGCCGACGAAGTTAAGTAATGCTCTCAGCATGATTCAACGCGTAACCATTATTGACGAGTTATTTTGAGATTCACATAACTCGTTTGAGTACGTGACGCGCTCAATCAGCCCCGAAAGGCTCTCCGGCAATGTTGATGACTGCTGGTTCACAGGAACGTGATTCTGGAACGTGCGCCGCGAAGTGGCAAGCGCGATGCCGTCACTAAGCTTCTATATCTCCAATCTCCAACGTCAAATCTCTTCCCAAAAAGGCGCGCCCGCCACATGCCAGCCACCATGGCTGCATCGAACCAAACGCTCAGGAATGAGATTGCAAATCTGCCGAAGCAGGTTCAATTTCGACCCGGCTGCCAGGCCTTTGCGTGCGCTTTTCGTCCTGTCGTGTGGCAGGGTTGCGCTCAACCTTCCAGCTTTTCTTTTAGATCTGATGGGACGGCTGTTCATGTTTATATGCGACGCAACGTGCTTGTGACGAACTCCTTGGCCCCGGACTCATACCGGAGTGGAATCAATCGCAACATCAAATTGGTTAACATGAAAATCGACGTGCGGTGACGGTGGCAGAAAGTCCGGCAGCAATTAACTGGGATGACATCTTCAAAAATTATTTCAGTCACAGTCGTAATTGCGGCGGGTGTGCTCGGCGCCTGGTTGGGTGGCGCTGCTGGTTTTCTCGTCGGCATAATCCTGGGGATGGCGATCTTTGTAAACACTGCGAGGAAACGCCCACAGAACATCCCGCCTGTAATACCCTTACAGGAGAAGCCTGCCCGCTTCATTCCCGCTGCCATTGCACCTCCGAGACAAAGGGCTGGTCTTCGCTGGATCCCGGCCAATGAACCGATTTCCATCGGGAATTACTACATTCCATCCGGCATGATTTATGTCAGTGACGGTGAATCTCCGGTCGCGGAAGCATCATGCATCAATCTCCGGAAGCCGGTTGGCCAACCCGCCCTCGGGATTGCGGCACGGCTCAATTATTATCCTCAATACATGTATCTTTCAGCCGACCAACGCGCCGCTTACCTGGAATGGCTGGCGGCAGACCGCCGGGATGAAGACCCAGCGGCACGCGAACTCGGTTACATTTTCCTCTTTTTCTACGGTTTGGAACGTCGCCTGTTGGTGGACAAGGGACAGGACCAGGAGGTGGTCGCTGAAATCGTGAGGCTGCTTCATCATTACGGGACTTACACTCGGAGCAGGTCGCTTCAGAGCTATGGCTGCCAGCTTGTTCACTTCTGGGGCTGGCAGCAGGGAGAGCAGTATTATGCTCAATTGCTGGAGTGGATGAAAACACTGCCCGTGTCGCTGATGGGGGACGACGAACTGGCCATTGTCTTGGCCAGCCATTTCCAATCGAACAAGCCGTTGCCACCGGAACTCGCTTATGAATTGACCTCGCGCGACTTGATGTCCCGCCGCAGCGTTGTTGTCTCGCGAGTTAACAGGGAGTTCCGGGAACTGTTTTCGAAGCGCTACTTGGAGCAATTCCCGGGTGGCATGAACCTGTCCCGGTCCAAACGGCTCGCGCGGCTGCAATATCGTCCGGCCAGTCCGACATTGCTCTACGGATTGCGGGACAGCTTCTCGATTCAAGTTCCAGAAGTTTTGGGTTTGACCAGTCAGTTCAAGCCACTCCCCGCCATCTGGAATGCTTGTATTGAGGATTTAATCGGCTACAGCCGGGCCAGGGCCAAGACTGGGGGGGCATCCGAGGACATGAAGGCTTTCATGGCTCTGCCGGCGGACCTGCGAACCGGTGTTGTCCATCCACTAGCCAAATCATGGGACGTGTTATTAGCCGGAGCCCGACCGGGGAAGGATTGCAGGCTTATCGACGTGGGCAATGCGGCTCAGTTGTTTGATATTCCCCAGCGCGAAAAACTGACACCAAAGCAAAGCCGCGACTTGGCGCAGGCCATCGAATCCCTGGGTTTCGTGGTCGAACCAGACGCGCGGTTCGACTCGGCTTATGCCTGGGATCAGGAATTGGCTGTTTTTAAACCTGTTGGCCCGAAGGTGATGGCCCCGTCACCTAATTATTTGGGTGCTTCGGTTCTTCTGAAGCTTTGCGTGCTGGTGGCCGGCGCCGACGGACATGTGGCACCCGAAGAACTCGACGTTTCCCGCCGTTTCGTCGAACAGAAACTCAGTATCAATCCGGAAGACCACCGAAGACTGGAAGCGTTGGAGCAGGTTCTGGTCGCCGATCCTACCAGGGTTAGCGGTTCGCTTGCGCGCATTGCCCGGCCGGTACCCAAGGAACAGCGGGAATTAATCTGCGAGGTTCTGGTTTATGTGGCGGCGGCTGACAGCATTGTTACCAAGGACGAAATCCGCACCTTGGAGCGAATTTTCAAGGCTTTTGAACTGCCGCCCGAAAAATTGGAAGCCCACCTCAAATCGATCAGCCCCGAATTTGGTGAAGTCACCATTCAGGAGGGCGGAAGCCGGGTGACGGGCGAACCCATCCCGAGGCCGGGACAACCATTCCATATCGACATGTCGCGGGTCGACCGCATCGCCCAAGAGACTTCCGAGGTGATCGGCATTTTGTCGAAGGTGATGGCCGAAGAAGAATCGGAAGAAGAAGAACCAGCGCGTAACGGGAAGACGGTGGCAGCATCGGCGGTTCCAGAAGTGAAGGGACCCTCCGCTGCAACGCCCGTATGGCTCAGGTCCCTGGAACCAAAGTATCACCCTGTGCTGCTGCATTTGCTTGAGCGCGATTCCTGGCCGCGCGCCGATTTTGATGCGCTGGCGAAAAAGTTTCAATTGATGCCTTTGGATGCCTTTGATGCAATCAATGGATGGGCCGATGAAAATCTCGGTGATTTTCTGCTTGAAGGCGACGACACTATTTTAGTTCATAAACAATTGACACCATGATTGAAATTAAACGCCGCGAACGTGATGCCATCCTGCAATCCCTGCAGGCAGGCTTGGTGCCCCACCTGGGCCTGCATCTGATTCAAGTCGGTCGCAAACAAGAAGTGGAGGCAATGCTCGCCGATTTGGAACGTATTGAACAAGGTGGATCGGCATTCCGAATTGTGGTGGGGCGGTTCGGGAGCGGCAAAAGTTTCTTCATGAACCTGGTTCGCAATCTGGCCCTCCAGAAGCGGTTGGTGGTTGTCCAGGCGGACATGTCGATGGAACGGAGGTTGCAGGCCTCTGGCGGGGAGGCGCGAGCCTTGTATTCCGAACTCGTCAGAAATCTTGCCATCAAGAACAAGCCCGATGGCGGCGCCTTGCGTAATTTATGTGAGGGTTGGATTTCAACGCTTCAATACGAAGTCACGCAGGCGGGGGGCACACAAGAGGATGTCAAGAAGCGCATATTTGAAGATCTGAAAAGCCTGCAGGATCATGTCGGCGGCTTCGAATTCACAGAGGTCCTGGCAAAGTATTACGAAGGCTACATTTCGGGAAACGATGCCCTGCAAGGTGCCGCGCTTCGCTGGTTGCGCGCCGAATACACCACCAAAACCGAAGCGCGCCAAGACCTCGGCGTCCGCCGCATCATCGATGACGAGAATTTCTACGACAGCCTTAAATTGCTGGCGGCTTTCAGCATCAAGGCTGGGCATGCCGGCGTCCTGGTCAACCTCGACGAAATGGTTGTGCTATCCCACCGGATGCCCAGCGCCCGCTCGCGCCAGAGCAACTATGAATCCTTGCTCACCATCTTGAATGATTGCCTGCAGGGCAGTGTCCGTGGTTTGGGATTTATGATGGCAGGAACCGATGAATGCCTGGAGGACAAACGCCGCGGGCTCTACAGTTATGAAGCGCTTCGCTCGCGTCTGGCTGAAAATCGCCTTGCAGGCGATGGCGTGGTGGATTTTTCAGGACCAGTCGTCCGGTTGCAGAATCTAGCCCCCGAAGAATTGCTGGTGTTGCTGCGGAACGTCCGAAACGTTCACGCCTATGGCGATCCCACGAAGTACATTGTGCCGGACGAGGCCTTGGTGGCGGTGTTGAAAAAGGCCAGCGAAACGCTGGGCGCTCAGTATTACAAAACGCCACGGGATATTGTGCGCTCCTTCGTGGGATTGTTGAACGTCCTTGAGCAGAACTCTAACCGAAAATGGCAGGAGTTCCTGAACCAAGACTTGGTCAAACCACCGGAAAAGCCCCTGTCCGTGGAGGAGGAAATTGCGAGGGAAGCGCCCCCTGTGGCCGGCGCCAAGGAGGAATTGGCCAGCTTTAAACTCTGATGAGCAACGCCGCCTTCGACCTTCTCCATCCGGAAGTGCAAAAGGCCGTCTGGTCGATGGGCTGGAAAGAGTTTCACCCCATCCAGGTGGAAACGATTCATCAAGTGCTCGAACATTCCGGCCACTTGATCATCACTGCGCAAACCGCCGGCGGCAAAACGGAAGCTGCCTTCTTGCCGATTATTTCGAGGCTGGCTGAAAATCCGCAACCCTCCATCCAGGCACTCTACGTCGGGCCACTCAAGGCCCTCATCAATGATCAGTTTGAACGATTGGAGAAGCTTTGCGAACATTTGGAAATCCCGGTCCATCGCTGGCACGGCGATGTTTCCGCCAGCCGAAAAAAGGAATTGCGACAATCACCCGCCGGAATTCTCCTCATCACGCCGGAGTCGCTCGAATCCAACTTCATCAATTATGGAAATCAGATTTCGCAAATTTACCGGCATCTGGAATTTGTGGTGATTGACGAACTGCACTCGTTCCTCGACAACGTGCGCGGGGTGCATCTCCTCAGCTTGCTGGCTCGCCTCTGCCAGGCCACGGCCTTGAAGCCACGCATCATCGCTCTTTCAGCTACTTTGGGCGATCCGCAGGCGGGTTGCAGGTTCCTGTCGCCCGATCAACCGGATGCGGTCAGCCTGATTAACGACCCAAACTCCCGGCGTGAAATCAAGTTCGGCATCAGGGTCCATCTGCGCCGGCCGCTTAACGACAGCGAAAAGCTGATTGAGCCGCGCCTCAAACCAGCCGAGGCACTGCAAATCGCCGAGCGCTTGACTGCCGAAGCCTTGCAGTCGGAATCACCTTGCGGCAAGGAAAACACGCCGGAGTTATCACCGTCCTTGCGGAAACCCGGATATGAGCCGGATGACGAATTGGATGAAATTGCCGAGGACATCGTCCACAACTTTGTGCGCTCAACCAATCTTGTGTTCGTCAATGCGAAAAGCACCATCGAGAGACTGGCCGTTAAATTGCACGACCGGGTGAAATCGGAAAAACTGGCCGTCGATCCGTTTGTGGTTCATCACGGTTCAATTTCCAAGGAACTGCGCGAAGAGGCGGAAGTTCAGCTCAAATCCGGCACCCCAACGACGGCGATCTGTTCCAGCACGTTGGAAATGGGTATCGATATTGGAGGGGTGCAGGCCATTGGGCAGGTAGACACGCCATGGAGCGTGGCTTCAATGGTTCAGCGTCTCGGTCGGTCAGGGCGGCGCGATGGTGACGCTGCGATAATGCGGCTCTACGTCCGTGAAACTTCGCCGCATTTTGGGAGCGGGCTCGCTGACCTGCTGTACCCCGATCTGTTGCGGGCCATCGCTCTGACAAGACTAATGCTGGATCATTGGCTGGAACCTCCAGACATCGACCGCATGCATCTCAGCACGCTAATTCACCAAGTGCTTAGTTGCTTGAAGCAGACCGGAGGCATGATGGCCTCGCGAATTTTTGAGACACTGGTTAAACGCGGTCCGTTCCGACAGGTCACCACTCAGTCGTTCGCCGAATTGTTGAAGGGCCTTGGCCAAAAGGAAGTCATTGAGCAAGTCCCTCAAGGCGAGTTGATTCTCGCGCCCCTCGGGGAAAAAATAACATCTGCCTATGACTTCTACGCCGCATTCAGGGGAACGGAAGAATTCGTGATCCGCGACGGCAATGAAGACATCGGCAACCTCCCAGCCAATCGCATTCCACCAGTGGGGGAACACATCATCTTGGCCGGTCGTCGTTGGAAAATCGAGGAGATTGACGCGGCGGCAAAGACGGTGTTTGTCTCCTCTGCCCGAGGCGGCAAGGCCCCGGAGTTTCTCGGTGCCGGAGGAGAACTGCACACTCGGGTTCTACAAGAAATGCGGGCAGTGCTGTGCGAAAACGGCGAACCGCCTTGGTTGAACGAAAATGCTAAACTGCTCCTGCGCGCGGCCAGAAGCACTGGGCTGAAATGCGGGGTTGCCCAGCAGGATGTCTTGTTTGCGCCCCACCGCGCACAATGGTTTCCTTGGGTGGGTAGTCGGGGCTTTCTCACGCTCAAAGTTTATGCAAACGCGATGTCCGTTGCTCATGAACATGATAAACTCTCGATCACTTACCGTGTGGATTCGCCAGAAGCATTCTTCAATCACCTGAAGGAAATAACCAATTCGTCTGCTCAAGCCAGTGAACTCGCACGATTCATCCCGGTGAAGGCAATCCAGAAATATGACGATCTGTTGCCAGACCATTTATTGGACCTGGCGAACGGCCACGACTACCTCGATTTGAACGAAGCAAAAGGTGTTGCCAGACAAGCCCTCCTTGCCCGCCCATAGGCCGTAGGGCGGAACGGATTCTGCAAGTCGCTGCCAATCAATGGGTTCGCTGGGGTAGTGCAACGGGCGACACCGGCGTATTTGGGAAGGATTTTGGGAAGGATTTTGGGAACATTTCAGTGCCTTCCATAGCTTTCTCTGGGTATGGATCGAATACCCGAAATGACGGGGGAGGTAGTCATGGCTAACCCCAGGGACATACGCTTCCGCAAGAAGGGCAAGGTAGTTACTGTCCGGATCAAGGTAGGCGGCCAATGGCTCGACCGTTCCGGCGGGTGGCGCACGATCGAGGAAGCCACCGGCCCGGCCATCGAGATGAGGGACAAGCTACAGGCCGACTACGCTGCCGCCCATCCAGCGCCGGCGCCCGATCCCGGGGATACCGCTGGAAATCGCAAGCCGAGGAAGAACGAGAAGCCCCTGCGCCAACGGGCCCTGGAAGAATGGGAGGCGTATTGCAAGCGCCAGCGGTTGCGTGACACCGAGAACGGCAAATCTGCCCTGAACTGGCTCTGGACCCAGTTGAAGGACAAGGCGGACCTGCCGCCCAGGTCGCAAAAGGTTTCCTCTTTCACCAGGGTGCGCAACGCTTTTCTAGATGGTCCGCTGAAGCAGAGGACCGTGGAGCTTTATTCGAAAATGATCCGCGAGGTCCTGTCCCGCATCGAGGATCTGAACCCCAAGTGCGTCGCTGAGCTTGACAATATGCCACACAAGGATGGGGCGGTTGAAGCAAGCGGCGATGCTTTTACTCAGTCCCACTTCAAGATCATGTTCAAACTCGTCGGGACAGTCATCGAGAGCGTTCAGCTACTCTTTTGGATTGGGACGTCGGGTGGCCCGCAGATCGTGGATACCGTCTTCTTGCCTTTCCGGGCCATCGACTGGACCACGGGGATGATTCGGTATTTCCGCGTGAAGACCGGGGAACGGATCGAGTTTCGCGCCTTGCCGCCTCTGCTGGAGCTCCTGAGGAAGCGCCTGGAGCGGTTGGGGCCGGATGCCGTCTATGTCTTGCCCGATGTCATTTTCTTGAAGCGCGACCTGAAGGATCCAGGATGCAACCTCAAAGGCTGGCGTGGCTTCCAGGGATGGGGGAAGAAAGTGCCGAAGGAGGCGGCCGATCGCGGCGCGGATAACGGGACCCGGCTCATGTCTGCTTTCCTCAAGCAATGCGGCATCAAGACCGACGCCATAACCCACAAGAGCTTCAGGAAGCACAATATCAGCTTCTGGGCGAGCATCGGGATCAAGCTCAAAACCCGCATGCGGATGGCCGGGCACATCAAGGAATCTTCCCATAACCGATACGACGTTCCGGCCGAATTTGAGATCATCCGGGCCGCGAAAATCACATGGCGCTACTACCAGGCGATCATGAACGATCAGGAGTTCTTCATTCCGACGACCACGTATGACATCTACGAGGCGTTCATGACCCATTGGAACAAGCTGCCCGAACTGCTGAAGGTGATGCTGGACGAGCCTCTTGGCAAGGTGCAGGGCGTCCTGAGCGATGCCTTCGCCGCCCAGTGGGCGCACGCGGAGGAGCAAACACGGATCCTGCAGGCGGAGAATGCCCAGTTGCGGGAGCAGTTGGGCGCCCAAGGGCGTCAGCTGGTGGCAATTTCAGCCCGCTGTGAGCAACTGGCTCGGCACTTCGGGCTTCCCTGATCAGTTCAGCGCTGCGGCCGCCGACGTCGCCCGGCTGGCGAAGGCAGCCCCGATGCGACGAAGTTCCTGCTGGGATTCCACGGACAGCAGGTAAATCGGAATTCCGAACAGGATGTAGGTAGCGTCCAGGTCGAGTTCCTCTTCCAACCAAGTGTAGTCGGCTTCAAATTGATCCATCGTCCCTTCAATCCAGTGGTGCAATGCCGCCATGACATCCATGACGTCGGTTTCGTCGAACTCGTTGTTGATGGGGAACCAGACTTCCTTGGAGATGCTGTGGCGTTGCAGGAACTGGTCATGGCGCCGCGTGTCCTGCTTCTTGTTGCCGGATTTCAAATGGGACGCTCGTTCCTTGCCCCAGCGGACGGCTTCCTCCAGGTACTTGTGGGCGCGGTCCATGGCCGCCTGCATCGCGATTGGGCCGATCCGATACACCTTGTCATCCGTGGTGCGGATGCTTGCCTCCGTTACCGAGACAACGTCACGAGGATTGTTGCGCATGAGGTCATTATAACCCCGCCGTGCAGATTGCACGTTCAAAATGGATGGGAACGTTTCGCCCGTGTTCGTAGCTATCCTAGGTAAAAGGACATTTATGAACAACTACACCACCAACCCAATCTCAACCGTGGCCCAGGTCCAGTTGCAGCCTGAATATATGCGTCTACCAAAGCCGGGTACCCGCGATCCTGTCTTCGGCCTTCCACGCACCGTGCTCAACGAACTCATCCTCCCATGTTCCGCCAACAAGGGCCACCCGCCGGTTCGGAGTGTTGTTCTCCGGAAAAGGGGTGCGCGAACTGGAATCCGGCTTATCGATTTGGATTCATTGCGGGCCTATCTGGACAAGCATGTGGAAGGCACGTATTCAGTCCAGTCTAGCTGTGAGGAGCCGGCCTGCTAGAGCCTCATTAGCTTCAGGTAGCACAGAGATTGAGCTTTGCAGCCACCTTCCGGGCGAGCTGTCGAACTCGCCAGGTGGACTTTCGCCTGCCGTTGACCACTGGGATGCGGTCGGTGTGGTCGAAGGTCTTGTGCCACTCCTCAACTGTCGGGCGGTCGCTGGGCGCCACTTCTTTTTTCAGGAGCTTGAAAAGGGTTTCTTTGAGATCGGATTGGTGAGCAGCCTGCGCTGGAGTTGGCGCGACAACCTTGGCTGCCGGACCACGCTCAGGAAGTGGCTCCATGGCCTCAAATCGGATCCGGCGCGACATGGCCCAGACCTTGGAGTTGATGATGCCACGCAGGTAGTTTTCGAAGGCTGCGGCATTGGCGAGGTTTTCTGGTGTTGGGTGGCGGTCCTCGCCCGCAATAACGTCTTGGATTGACTCTTGAGGCAGATCTTCGACGAAAAGCAGAGGTAAATGGTAGGAAAGCAGCCGCCTTTGGGCAAAGCGGTTGAGACGGTCGAGCGTTTCCGGGGTAATTTCTTGGAGGCGCTCATCCTTTAGCCTGGCGAGCTGGTCCTCCATCACTCATCCTGGTAGGTTTCCGCCAGCCTCTTGATCTGCTCAATAGCTGCCGGCCGGAGTATTGTTAGCGGGCCAGGGTGCCGATTGCGGAGTTCCTTGGTGAACTCCGGCGCCAGGTTTGGTTCGTCCGTGGTTATCACCCACTCCGCGTTGAACTTCGGCTCGAAGCCCACCAGTATCTCAGCGGCGTGGACGGGGCACTTGGCGTTGGCCCACCAGAATATTTGCTGGATGAATTTGCCTTGGGCTTTTACAGCGGCATCGCAGAGATATAACTCGAAACCTTCGTCCTCTAACTGGTCAATGAGGTTGCCGCGTTGCGGGGCCGAGTGCCATTTCGAGAGGTCCTGGATGGGGTGGGGAAATTCTCGGATGACCTCCATGAATGGCCGGTTTGCCTTTCCGCTTTGGAACAGCGCCG